>Ga0222712_10000774_pt1 | contig 40827 bp, 42 predicted proteins | sample C33_657DmetaG_FD_165043 | JGI IMG/M metagenome (GOLD analysis project Ga0222712, IMG submission 165043) | Estuarine water microbial communities from San Francisco Bay, California, United States - C33_657D | ecosystem: Environmental > Aquatic > Marine > Unclassified | place: USA: California... | reverse complement strand
TTTCGAACCATCAGGCATTGTGTATAGCACATTGCTTTTCGTGAGTCCAACGGTGTCATCAAAATCAAATACTGAAATACCTTTTGATTTTTTGCCAATGTCCAACGAGTTTAGTACTGCATCTTGAGTTTCAAAAACATTAGGAGAATTAAATTGATTTCTAAAAATTTCTTTGCTAATTAATTTTTTTGTTTCTAAATCATATAAAGCAGGTATTGCAAAACCATTAAATCCTACATCATAATATCTAATCAATGGGTTATCGCCAATTGAGTAGTTAAATGGCATGGTGGATTTATATAAAGTATTTATTACATTATCAACTTCTTTAGGAATTATGGCCACATATGAATTTTTAACAAGTTTATTCATAAAGTCATCAATAGACATTGAATCTTTACCGGTTATAATACCCATTGCAATTCTAGATAAGTAAGAAGAAGGAGGTGTGTGCTCATAAACCCATTTTTCAGGATCTAAATTATAGCCGTCTCTTTCTGCTACGTATTTTAATTCAGAAGACGTTTTTAATACAGAATTCATAGAACCACCTAATGATTTAAATATAAGTCCTAATTGTTCATTACTCAAGGCTCCGGCCTTATACATGCCCTCCAGCATCCCAATCATTTGTTTAAGATCTTCCTTAGCTTGTTTTGTGGCTGCAGATCTTTCTTTAAATTTTATGTTACTTAAATCCCCTGTTTCTATATATTTCGAAATATCCGTTGCTGTTGCTGCTTGCGATAATATCTCTCTATTTATTTTATTTCCTTTATACGTTATAGTAAACTTCTTCCCGCCGAGATCTTTTAATGCGAAATTTTTATTATCTTTTAAAAATTCATTATAAAAATCAGTTTGAGTTCCATATAAACTTTGCCCTGATCCATAAGCAAAAGATCTACTAAATAACCTAGTTAGGGTTAGCAAAGCTTGATCTTCACTTATTTTATTTTTGCCAGTTGTTAAGAATTTTTTAGCGTTCTCAATAAAATCATTAATATGTCCTTGAGCTATTTCTTTTTTTAAAGGCGTTGTCCATCCTAATGTATTAACATTTATACCTAAAGTTAATGCTACAGATTGATCCTTTGATAGAGCATTAAAAACCGTTCTATTTGCATATTTTTCAAAATTTTCTCCTTTTCTTGGCCCTAAATTCATAAGTTTTACGCCCAAAGGATTTTTTTCATAATATCTATAAAGAGTTTTTATAGCGGCTATGATTTTTGTTTTAGATTCTTCAGGTATGTTTATATTTTTATACTTAGTATTAAACTTTTTCTCAACTTGCCCGGAATTTTTAACGGATTTAGCAAATTCTACAAATCTATTTCCATCAGGACCAATTAATTCATTTTTAACATTAATAGGTAAATTTTGAATATCATTTATTGCTTCTCTAACTACTTTACTATATTTTACATTACCTCTTTCTGATTGCCTACTAAATTCTGCGGCAAAATTATTTAATATCTCATAACCTTGACGTTGCTGATTAGTACTTAAAGCATTATAAATTTCTCCCTCTTCAGCAAGATCTTTATTAATAATATCAAATGCAGATTCTTCTGCAACAGCTTTAGCTCCAGATTCTTTTCTACCTCTAATAGGATTGCCATCAGGACCAACAAATTGGCCCAGATAGTCCGCATCGGATACATTATTGAATACATTAGGTAATCTTCTAACTAATTCAGCCCCAGAAGTTCTTCCAGCGTTATCAGTTGAAACGGCTTCCCTATCTATTTTTTGATCAACCCAATTAGGATAACTAACCCATTTGCCATCAATTCTTTTTTGTATTGCCTGTGGAATACCGCCTTGTCCATTTGCGCCCATTAACCATGTAGTAGTCATGTTTTCGAGCATGTACCGCTTATTTTTCAATAACCAATTTACAAGTTCATTATCTTTTTTACCACCCATTGCTTTTTTAACATCAATGTCCAATTGTTTACCAATAGCATCTCTAATCTCTGCAATTAATGGTGTAACCGTACGATTTAATGAAATAGGTTCGTCAATACGAGATTTTAATGTACGAAGTTGAGTTACAATCTTGTCAGACATTGTTTTTAAGACCTCTGGCTCAAAAACTTTTGATTCCAATGAGTTTTTATACTTTGGCTTTTCTTTTGCTTCAGAAACAGTCTCTTCTGCCATTAAACCTTTCTCTTCTGTAACGTCCTTTTTAAAGTCTCCTTCTAATACCCTTCTAGACGCAGCAATTGCTCTTAATGGTAATTGCTTATTTATATATGCAGCTAAAGGAACCCCTTTTTCTGGCTTATAACTTCTAATAAGATATATAATTCCACCATCTCCAGTTTCAATTTCATCAGTCAATAAATCTCTATCAAATCCAGGGGCATCTCTACGTTTATCTACTATCCTTTTTGTAATAGGTTTAAATAAATCTATAATCTCTTGAGACCCTTCTAATCCTTTTGTTTCATATATTTGTTGTACTTTATCAGAAGATATAGATCCTTTTTCAGATTTAACAATTTCTTCAACCTCGTCTTCATCAGACACTTCTTTTTTAATTACAGGTTTTATTTCTATCTTTTCTTTTTCAATTGCCTTTTTTATCTTAGATTGTAAGTTAGCAACTTGTTGATCAAAATCGTATGGATCATAATCACTTTCGTTGTCCTTAAGTTCCTCTAATTGAGCTTTTAATAAATCAACTGCGGATTTTGATTTTTTTGACATGGTTTCAGCCGATCTAGATGGCTTTTCAGTTATTAATTCTCCTGCAACTTTACCTTGAGAGGCAGCTTCAACAATATCGGATCTTTTTGTTTTGCTGTAGGATTCGTTGTAGGCATTGATAAAATTAAACATGTCTTTAGCATTATTAATTATTACATTGCCATCATTATCAAATCTTAAATCACCTACATTAGATTTATCTATCTTAATGTCTCCATCAACTAAAGACTCGGCTAATATTGTAGAAACCTCCTCATTAGCTATATTTTCTTCTTCCTTAACTAAATCGTTGTAGTCTTTAATGGTTATTTCACCAGCCTCTTTTTGAGAATCTAATTTCTCAATTTTTTCCGCCAAATCATCAAATTCTTTTTGCATTCTTTTTGCAAACTTAGTATCTTTAAATTCTTTACTTCCAATGTGTTGCTCTTCCACAAAAGAATATAAAGATTTACCAATATTACCCATATTATTTGCAAAATTCTCAACAACTTTATGAAATACTTCGTGACGACCTGTTGTAAAGGCTTTTTCTCTAAGAGCGGTGCTTTTGTTTACATATATAGTATTTGTCTCAGGGATATATATACCATTTTCCCCGACTATCTTTCCAGCAAGGGATCTCATTATTAAAGATTTTTGTTCCGGTGAATAAGTTTCGCCTGATTTGTCTACAAAAGCATCATAAGTTTTATTAATTTTTTTTAAATATAATTCTTCTTCTAATGCTTTGTCTATAAGTTCTTTGTTTGATGCATATTCGTATTTAACATCTTTACCTGTTGCCATTACAGTTGCTAAATATTTTTCACCTAAAGCTGTTTCTTTATTTAATTTATATTTATTAAACCATGAGCCAACCTTTTTATTCATCTGCTCGGCTCGATATGCCGCATCTAGTATACGATTATATTTTGCAGTGGTATCTAAATGCTTTTTTGCCAAATCAGATAACATTGCATCTTTTTGCTCTTGATTAAAGGTTTGACTATTATTTATTATATTAGCTTCTTTTCTAATGTCAATTATACCTTTACTTAATTCGTCTATTTCAAGAAGTTTTTCAGTGTCAGTTGATCCAATAGTTTCAGCTATATTATTTATTATATTTGTTGAATTGGCTTTTAATTCGTCTAATTTGCTGCCAATTATAGTTTTTTCTTCAGGAGATAATTTTTCAAAATCAACACCTTTTAATATTTCAGCTACTTTATTGTTATTTTCAACAAGTTCTTTAGCATATGTTGCAGGGATAAATCTTCTATATGCTGCGCCAGCAACATGAGGTGCTGTGGCAAATAATGTTGACACCACGGCAGTATCAAATATAGTTTCAGGAACGCCATCAAGTAAATCTTTATCTTTTTTACCTAATAATGTTTTATCTGTAAAATTACCAAGGACAGTATTAAATACCTCAGATGGAATTTCTTCACCATAATTTTGTAGTAAACTCGCTGAAAAATCTTTTGCTTTTTGATCAATAGTCTTTTTTACGGTCCCAGTTAGTGTTTCTATTTCTTCTTTTGTAGCTTTGCCAAACATTTTCTGCATTCTACCAATTGCTCTACCTCCCACATACTCAGATCCTCCTTCAAATAAACCAAATAAAGCAGGTACCGCAAATAATTGTGCTGTTGAATAATTCTTTTTTTCTTTTTCGCCAAATTCATTTGTGATACCTCGTTCTTGTTCGTCTATCATTTCAAGATATTTTGAACCTGTTCCGGTGGCTGCACCAGATATAAAACCAACAACTTCTGGAGCATACGCTTCAGGAGCTAAGGCAACGGTTAAAATTTGTGGCAATTGTGATATTATAGCGTTTGCCGCATTTTCACCAAAAGATTCTAAACTATATGTTGTTTCTCTTGCTTCAGGTAAATCTTCCTCAAATTCTCTTCTATATAATTCTTTTGCCGCGCTAATCTCTTTACCAAAACTTTCTTTCCATTTGCCTGATGTTGCAGCTTCCATAATCATGTCATCTATATAAGCGACACCTCCTGCCAGTGATAAAGTATTATCAACAACAGAATTAATTATTTTTCTACCAGTTCTTGCCCACCATCCCCATTCTTTACCAGCTAATTCTATGTCTTTTGATAATGATGTTGATGTATTCTCCAACTCCCCGCTTTTTTTGTATATCTCTGTTAAATACTTAGCGTTGTCGTTCATCTTGTTACCTAACAAATTTATTTTTGCTATTAGATTATTTTGCTTATCTAACTCTTCTTGTGTGGTATATTTATAATCTTTTGGCTTTAACTGCTTAACCAGTTCCTCTCTTGATTTTTGCTGTGTTTCTAATGCGTTTTGCACATAAGTCTTTTGGGTGCTTAATTTAGCTAAATCGTAATCGGCTATTTTTTTCTTATTAAGATTATGTGTTTTTATAAAATTTTGCACTTTAGGATTGTAGTCATCGAGATCTTCAAACGCATCGTATTTTTGGTTATATGTTTGAGCGGCTTTTTTTTCTTCTGCATATAGATTAGCAGATGCTTCAAGCAAATCATTTTCTGTATAGGTCTTTTTTGCTTTTTTAAACTGAGCAATTAAATGTTCCCTTTGTTTTGGAAATGCAACAAACTTTTCCTTTACCGTGGAGCTTATAGGAGAAGTAGTTCCCATAGTGCTCCCAATACCTATTGGCTGATAGTTTGTTTCTATTTTGCCATTTCTTGCCTTTTGTTTAGCAATGTCATCATTTAATTCATTTAAAAAATCTTCACTTAGAACGCCGGCTTTATTTATTACAGCGTCAGCTTCTGCGTACTCTGGATTTTCTAATATATATTTATCTTCTAACCCAGTAGCTTCCTTAAGATCTAAATATTTTTGCTCTTTTTCTTCTTCTGTAAGAGGACGTCTTGCTTTAGCTTCTTGCAGTCTTCTCTTTTCGTTCTCTATATCTACGGACTTCTGCATTTCATCTGTCACAAAAGGCGATTTAAAAATTTCAGAAGGCTGCTCAAATAGAGCTTTTTCAACAAATTTTTCCTTTTTTTGATTAGCTTCTTTTGATGCTGGGTTAGTAGAGGTTAGCTTTTGAATGCCTAATGCTTTTGATACAAAGTTAGTATCAAACTCAGCATTAGCATCCCATAACTTAGTACGAGATGCCGAAGAAGATTTTGCCGATTTGGATGCCGTATTTGTAGCCGTTACATTTGCATCCTTTTTTGTAACGGTCTTTTCCTTTCCCGGCAAAGAAGTTTGTTTTTGTTTTTTTTGGCTTAATCCATTTTTTGCTATTATATCATCAAAAGAAACATTATTATCTTTTGCAAATTGATTTATTTCGTCTTCTGTATAAGACTCCCCATTTTCATTTATGTATTCTAACATATAGATTTATTTAATTATTATACTTTTAAAGGCGTTTTCTTTACTGTTTTTTTTGATCTTAAATAATTTCTAAATTCATCTGCATTATCAAAAGCTAAAGCAGCGCCGCTAGTTCTTCTGACTTTACCATTATAAAATTGAAATGATTCTTCGTTATGACCCCCTTTAACTCCTGTCCAAGATATAATAAAAGGTTCATCTTTATTTTTAAAAGCCTTCACATAGTCTTGCATGTACTTGTCTATTTGTGGTTGATCAAATATTTGTACTTCTCCCGACCGAGTTCCGCTGCTTGTTGCATTTTTTCCATCCTTTTGAGGCACTTCAATCATATCTAATTTAGCTTGACTGCCCCCCCAATAATTGGTTGTTCCATCTTTTTCTGTTGTTTTAGTCCAATCACTAGAAACAGATTTAAATGCATTATTAGCTAATAAATCACTAAGTATTTTTTGTTGTTCTGTAGGATTTAATCCCTTAAACTTAGTATCATAATAACCAGGTTGTTGCTCTAATGTATAATCTAACAATGCTCTTAAACTTGATTCTTTATCAGCTCTTAAATAACCAGAAGCTTTTATTTGAGCTTGTTTCCCAATTTCAGCCATTATAGCGGGAGCATTGATTTTTTGAGCGTATGTAAGATTATAAGAATCACTTACTTTTACTGTTTCTGGTTTTTCACTTAAATAAGCTTCTTGCAAATAACCTTTTTCATTAACTAATGTTTTTGTAGCTAATTTATTAAAATCATCTACATTCTCAACTTTTTGCAAAAACCCTCCAGTTCCACCAGAATCAGACTTTAAATAAGATCTTGCATCAATTGGTAATTCAAAACCTTTTTCTGATCCTTTTCTTTTGCCTTTAACTTTTACAACAAAACTTGAACCGTCTTCAGACTCTTCAATATCTATATTGTGGTAATCATATAACTGATTCATGCCGCCTAATATTTGAACAGCACCTGTTCTCGCTTCAATTTCATCAGCATCCCTACCATTTATAACCCATCCTCCAGGTTTACCTACAGAGTTTGCAGAAGCATTTTCTCTCCAAGTAGCGGTATCCATTGCAACGTTCTTCGCAAAAGAAGAGGAATTATTCATAAATGAATCAGCATTACGGATAATTTTTAAATAGTCCTGACGTTTAGCAGAGTCCGTTTCTGATAATAAAGCTATTTTTGCATCAGCAGCCATTTGAATCTTTTGTTGTAACATTCCGTGCAACTTAGAGTTAAGTTCTGGATCTGATATTGGATTTTTAGCATCCCACTCAGATAACTTAGCGTTGTATTGTAGATCCGTTTCGTTTTTTTGTTGCTGTAATTTTTCTATAGTAAGTCTTTCTCTTTCGCCACGTTTTATAAGCGCCTCGGAAATACTCCTTGAAGCATCGACAATACCTTTACTTATTTCGTCGTATCCTTCATTAAAATTAATTATAGGCGGATTTTCATAATATCCCATATATTGTATATTTTAATTTTTTTATTTTTTACCACCAATTACACCGCTAGCTATATTACCTATACCACTGAATATAGATCCGTAAGCAGCGTTCTCCGATCTTTTTGCAGAAGCTTGATTTGCTTCAGCTTGAGCCTGTTGACCTGATAATCTATTAAGTTTTGCAATATCTCTAGACTCTTGTTCACCATATTGAAACTTAATACCTTCAGCTTTTTGAGTCTGCATTCTTTGCTCGTCTTGTAATACCATTTGGTTAAGGTTTTCTTGACCCTGCGCTTTTAACTGTTCATTTTTAGCCTCTTGAGTTTCAATACTAGCAGAAACTCCTTTTTTACTTTGTAATGCAGCTTGAGCCAACGCAGTTGCCCCACCAGCGCTTGCTCCTGTAGATCTTAATAAATCAAGTGTATTTGCTAATGATATATCAGCTTCCTCAGCTTGCATCTCTGCGGCTTTTGTAGATACACCAATATTAGCATATGGGTTTTTAAATGTACTTGCAATACTTTTAATATCTCCATATGGATTAGGTATTTTTTGACGATTAGCTTCTAATTGGCTAATCTCCCATTGTTTTCTTTCTGCTTCGTTAGCAAATCCTCTTGCCGCTTGTTTTGCTTGATTAGCATTCACCAATCCTCCACCTATTACTGCGGCCCCCGCTACTGCTACTGCTGTTATTGCTGCCATATTCTTATATTATTTTAATAATTTCATATGAAGGTTTCGGATCAATCGAGTAACCTAACTCTTCATGTATATTAAGTAAACTTTTATTTCTAGTGAATGTAAAAATTATATTATATCCATTCATTTTTGCTAATTGCTCACAACTATCTATTAACAATTTTATCGCTAATAATCTATCTTTTTCTTTATATTCAGGATTTGATACTATCCAATCCAATAATGCACCTTTAGAGTTCGTTAAATATAAAAATCCAGCTACAATAGGTACATCATTTTTACAAATCATTAATCCGCCTAGTCCATTTGCTGGTAATAAATCTTTTGAAACCTCAGGCCATCTCCACCATTTCCACCAAGAACACAATGTTTCCCAGTCGGATTCTTTTAATTCTCTTACTTGTAATTCCATTTAATTTAATTTATTTTAATAAGATGATTCTACATAATTTGATGAACATGCATATAGTTCCGCTTGGTTTGGATAAATGGTATTATTTAAAGTCATTGTACACACTGCATATAATCCTTTTATACCCGACATTGATTGACCATAAATAACATCTCCTCCGGAAACAGTGCTATTGTTAAATATATTTCCAAAATACTTGTCCTCTTTTTGTTTAAAGTTATTTGTAAACAAATTTGCTTCTAATTGTGTTAAACTTTGTGCTAAGAAAGAGGCGTTTATTGGAATTGCATTATCTGAATTTGTATATAAGCTAGTCATGGCCCATCCAGACGTACCTTCGTAATTTAATGTGTTAAAGTTTTTAACGAGAGAAGGCATTGGATTTAAAACAAACGTAACATAAGAAGTATATGTAACCCCATAAAAGTTTCCTCTATTTACATTTGTTGAATAATGAAGCCATATTTCACCGCTTTTTAAACTGTAGTAGTTATTTTGTAATCCATCCATGTAATTTGGTAAATAACTAAAAAAGCTTGTCCAACCTAATGAATCTTCATCAAAAGCTAATGTATATGAAGGTAATTTTATACCTTTAGAATTTGTTGCATATGCGTTTGGCTGAATTGATAATACATACTGTTTGTTATGTATATCCCATCCGCCAATAATTTTACCTTTAGTTGATATTGGCCCTAGGTTTTCTCTAAAGAAATCGATCATGCCATAGCTTGATATTTCTGTTATACCATCTTGAGATAATCTTAATACTACATTTCTATTTCTATCAACAAAGTATTTTCGATAGCCATAAACAGCAAAACTTTCCGGATTAGTAGCAATACCATAGTTACCAGCATATGATTGAATCTGGCCAATTACAGCAGCCCCAGAGGTAGTCATTGGTTGACCATCTGCAGAATAAACAGCGTCTTTGTCAATTAAAGCTCTACTTACCTTAAATTCTTGGAATATAATAAGGTTTGTGTCCTCTGCATATAATTTTTGTATTGATCCGTTTATTGGATCAACAGTTCTTGTTATATCATTCGCAACAGAAAATTGATTGGTATTATTTACTCCTGTTCTTGAATTAAAAATTCCAGAATATATCAAGGAGCTTGGCATTCTTTGCTGTGCGTTTGTTTCTTCAACTAAATATGCTTTTACACCAAAATCAACAGTTGTATTATTATATCCTCCTCTGATTCTAGCTTCTTCTATATACCAGTCAGTTGTTTGATTTCCGGTATAATCAGCTGGAACATATTTGAAATCAATAATTTCGCCAAATGTTAAAGCGGTACTAATAGGTATTACTCTATCTACAGGGTACATTAAGTTGACCGTTGTGCCAACTATTGACTTAACTATTAAAGTATATGTAGTACTTAACAATGTAAAATAAATTGCTTGCCCCGAACCAACATTTGGTTGCGCAGTGGTTAATGTTATAGACGTGTCCCCTATAGCAGCGGCCACCGCCAGTGAATTATCACCGAGAGTAGCGCTAGGCATAACATCAGTTACTTCTTTTATTTTTTTTAACCAAAAAGAATTGAAATATTTTAATTCTATTGTTGCGCTCATATATTATAATTACTTATTTTTTGTTTTTTTTATAGTATTTAGCTATAATTAATAATTTATGTTACAGCTTGAAGATATACTATTTATATCTGATGTTGTAAAAGACTCTGTTACTGTTGTATAATCATTACCAACAGTTACATTTTCAAGGTCACCACTTACATTTGCAAATTGTAGCGAGCATGAGCCTCCTCCTGTTGAATTTGTTGCTGTGAAATTAATGCTGTTTTCGTTTATAAATCTAACAGACATACCCCATTTGTAAGCTGCATTTGTAGCAGTATTACCAGCTAAAAAATTATCATAAAATTGAAGATAGGTTCCGGCTGGGTACATGTGAAATAACGCAGTCCTACCGTCGGATGGATTAAAAGCTAATTCTCGATAATAACCTGTTTCATCAACCCATCCTGCTGGTAATGCACTAAATCCGGTACTATCATCGCCTAATTGAGGTATATTCTGCCAAGCTAATGGATCAGGATATGCTGGATCTAATGCTTTCATATTAGAATAAGCAACACAATCTAAAGCCCCTCTTTCATTATAAAATGGAATTCTAAATCCAGGGGGAGCAAAGGTCTTTTTGTTTCCAGGCTGAGTTGCATCCCAAATGCCTTCTATAGCATAGCCATTATAAAGTTTCCCGTAAGTTTGACCAAGTTCTGCGCTAAAATCAGGCCAGCACCACATACCGCCTGTCGCATTAGCCCATTCAGTTGGGGTTAATGCTTGAGGTATTTCGCTACCATCTTGGTACTTGGTGCCATCATAATTTCTACTAGTCCATCTTCTTGTACATATTATAGTAGATGCTAATTCAATATTAACTATTATACTATCACTTAAAGATCCATAAACACTAGATCCATTTGCGGGAATTCCAGACGCAGATGTTGCATCCCATAATTCTATATTTAATGTAAATGAAGCCTCTTCCGGTAATTCAGCAACTTGATAAATTCCACAAGTTTTTGCTGCCGGATCAGTTATAACATTAAAATAAGTTTGCCAGTTTGCTGTAGATCCTGTATTATTGACTTTCCAAAGAAGGTCTAATCTTGACTGAACAACTCCCGAACTTGTATTTGCTCCATTGTAACCCCACATAGAGTATACAGGGAAACCAATATTAGACGGGCTGTTTAAATATACATCTATAGGGCCAGCAATTGGGTTTAAATCAAAATCAGTTATAATTGGGCTTACGTTTCTTAATTGATTTTGGAAAGAATAAGTTGTAGGAACCGTTTGTCCATCTTGTATGAATGAAAAATAAAATGTATATTTACCAAGGTTTACATCATTTTGGAATATTAAATATTGCGTAGCGTATATTCTATATTCTTTATGAGGAACAGGTAAAGCCTCTGAGGTTTCCTCTAGAGCAAATGCTGCAGTGCAATCAGTTCCGTAAGCATCAAATACAGTTAAGGAAGCTCCACTCGAATTTACTGGAGTCCCTGTATTAGACACTGGATAGAATGATGTTGTTATATATTTTGTTGAATCAGTTATATCTAAATCTTCTCTAAATCCTTCCCAGTTTATTTCAGATATTCCATTTACTCCATCATATCCGGTAAGTACATCTGTATTTAAATCAGATATAAGTCCGCTTGTTGAGGTCTCCCAAAATATATCAAGTAAAGAGTAATCTGGTTTTGTTTCATAAACACTTAGGTAAGGTTGCATGTTACCAGAAGCCGATGGGTAATTAGGCGGAGTAGGGTCATTTTCAATGGCTACCACACCTATATCATTAGTTGTTGATATACGGGCAATTAAAGGATCTGTTTCTAATTGGTAAAAATTATATGTTGCTGACCCTAATGTGTTATCTACTGTTGCCGGTAAAAACCCTAATTCACTAGCAGACGCAATAGCAATTGCTGTATCGGCTTTCTTAGAAGGGAAATACTGAGTATTAGAAGCAGTTGTAACGTTAATTGTATTTTCAACCCTACCAAATAATTGTACACTACTTCTATATAGCTTTTGATCTGGACCAACCTCAACTAAGTCTCTAGGTATCTTATTTATATTATCGTTTATCAACACCGTATGAGCTACGCTAACAAATTCTGTTGTTGGGAATACAGATGTATTTATCCCATTGTCTGTTGAAGGTATTCCTGTGCCAGGGGCATAGGTAACTTGCGATCCATAAGTTTGTCCTTTTGGATAACCATTCAAGAATCCAGGTAAATAAACATTATAATAATCTTGATCTTGTTGTCTAACTACTACCTTATAAGAATACCACCCTAATGGATTAATAGTGTAAACAAATTTAATATCATCTGGATCATTATCGGTATTTCTCGCATATAAATCACTTACCCTACCGCTAGTGGTTGCATTATATACGCCCGCAGAAACTTCGGTAATTGAGTTAACTTTTACGTAGTCTGTGTATGCCCCTCTTAAATATTCACCTTGATTTGGCGGTGTTCCGGTGCTAACTTCAAAGTCATAGGTTGTATCAGTTATTGTTGTAGTTCCGGTTAAAGTGAATCCAGTTGTTGATGTTGATTCCGCGTATAACCCAGGCTCCCCTGTTGAAGGATTTGCCGAAGAAACAATAGGGTTATTTAATAATATAGATATTGCATCACCAAACCAATCTCTTACTGAAGGCCTGTCTGATGACGAATAATATGACGAGTAAACTGTTGAACCACCAAATGTTGATCCTCCTGTCGCAGTTGCTGTTGCATCAAGCGATGATAATATAACTGACGATTGTCTTCCATATTTATCAGAAAGTATAAACCCAACTTGATATGTTCTATTTTGTTTTACAGTATGATTAGGGTATTCTATAAAATTACCAGAGTAATCTTGTTTTTCATTTATAGAAACCTGATAGTTTAAAGATTGAGGCGCAGTATATCCTTTTACAAAATTGCCATATATTATTCTATTGCTAGATGTTTCTTGTGCTTTTGCTTTTACAGGAACTATATCATATACTCTAGTTGCTTGATCTGTTGGTAATGTTCTATATGGTTTTCTTGATTGATAATCGTAAACATATACATTACTGTTGTTTAAAGTATTCTGTGCGAAATCTGCATATAATACTGTATCTAATATTTTTGTTTCTAAAGAATCGGACTCTTTATATATAATGTCCAACGCCTGTATTTTATATGATTGATTAACATTTGAAATCAAATCCGGAAACGGAACTAACAGTTGGATATTATTTACGTTATTTTCAAACCAGTTTAATACAGTGCTTGTGTAAGCATCGTTTTCATCTCCGTTAATAAAATAACCTTTCTGATTAGGAATATATGCTATTTGAGTGAACGGAGCCATTAGCGTGTACTCACCATCATCTAATTTAAATCTATAACTAAACCTTACATATTTGGTTTTTAAGTATTCTGGGTCTCCAGGCCAATATGGATCAGCACTTTCATTGGTCATTGTAGAGATCAGTAATGTTAACTTTGTATTAATTGGCAAAGTAACTGCACTAGATACAGTTATTGTACTAGCTCCAGAATTTATACTCTCTACAATAATAAAGTTATTACTTGTATAATTACCACCAATTAAGGTCATTCCTTCTTCAATACCTGACACGCTTGCTACTGGTATTGTGGTGGAGGCTGTAACTATTGATGTATTTGTAGTAGTAACCTTTTTATATAAAGATATAGGATCTACAGGGGCATATTTTGCAACTGATATTTGATCTTCGTTTATATAATAAGGAGAAGCGCTGGAAGCTGGAAAGTTCAGTGCGGATTGTATATTTATTTTTCTAGGCTGATTATTATAATCAGTCCAAAATAAAAGGTTTTCTATTAGAGTTATCCCTGTTATAGGATAATCTTTATTAAAGTTTAGGAATGCTCCCTCTACTAAAATAGTATATGAATTAGTATTAAAATCATATACAGTTATTTGATGATAAACAGGATCTGTATCATTATCACCCTCATTAGTTAAAAATTGAAAAATACGGTTACCCGCATTATCCATATAATAACCAATACACTCTAATCCAATTATGGTATTCGCGCTATTTACAAGCTGATTACCAAGTATATTTTGTAATGTTCCAACATCACTATTTTCAGATTTACCAATAGATATATTTAGAGCTGTTCTATATTCACCATTAGGTATAAGCCTATCATCCAGATCTTGGTTCATTTTGGACGATAGAAAACTATTTTTTACTTCAGCCATTTTATTAGTGTTTAATCCATTTAGATTGACCTCTTAATACTTGAGTAAATTCTTCTAACTTAATATTTGAAAGTCTTATTTTAGCGTTTCTTAATTTAGCATTCTTCTCTTGCTTTAATCTATTTACAACATATTCTGGCTGATTAATTCGGGTTGAGATTATTGCATGTAATATATAAGCATACATAGCTTCCTCTGCTAATTTAGGTATTCTTGAGTCCATATCATAAGCTAAGCCATCAGATATATACTCCAATACAATTATCATACCGACTAAGTTGCTGCTAAAGGATATTTTACCTTCACGGTCGTTCATTGTGAAATATCCATTAATATTAGAGTATTGTGGATCTAATCCATATTGTCTACCATAATAAGCATTCTGATAGCCCCAGTTGTTATAATCGTATCCATTGTAGTAATTTTGTTCGTAAGAATCTACTTGCAACCAATTATTATCATCCCATCTGCGCTCTGTTATAGAAGTCGCTTCTATATTGCTGTCAAAATTATCTTGAATAGGAACGCCTAAATCATCTTGTAAAGGTAATTCATATGGATCAATAGTAAGATTATTAGAAGGATATATAGGATGTTTTATACCATGACGGTCTATCCAAGAAAGTTTTACGTAATTTACATAATCTTGCGGTAATACAACGCTTAAATTATGAGGGACGGTAAGCTCCTGTGATTTAATACTGCGTAGTGTATCATAACTAAATTCCTGTAAGCTGCGTTTTGCATGGAATATTACATCAGTTCTTTTTACAGAGCCAATTAATTTACCTGTACCAACATATGCAACCATAAAATTATTTACAATATCATTTAAAGAAATATAGGAGTATGATCCATAGTTATCTTCAACGGTTGATCCATAGGCATTCATGTCACCATAATTACCCCCGGTCAATGTTTTTAATTGTACGACAACATGCGTTCCAGCTGATAAACCTGGTATATATAATGTGTTTATATCTGGAGTATACGTATTATTATACGTACCCGTATACTCTGTAAATGTTCCCGGTCCACCTGAAGCGCTCGTGTAAAGCTTAAAATTATTTAGAGCGTAATTTTCATTAGCTGGATTATTAGAAGCATATATTAAGTCTACATTAAATGTTGTAACATAAAGGTTACCGCCATCAGCTATAAAGCCCTGAGCACCTTCATAATACTGTCTATTTGTTTCGGTAATTAATCCGTTATTTGGTATTGGCATTTTTTATTAGCTTTTTGAATTAATGTTTTCAGCTTGTATTTGTTGCGCAGCTGCTTGAACAATCTGCGGATCTTTTATAATCACCCCTGAATATAATAATATTCTAATTATTAGATTTGTTTGTTCCGTTGGATGCAAATCAAAATTAGTTGAGGTAACCGGATTAAATACATATTGGTAATTAGGCGCAGACACTGTAAAATTCCATACAGGATCGTATGGTTTTCTTATATAAGTACAAGAAATGTCTGATTGTATTGTAGATGGGTATACTGTTATTTTAAAATTTTTGTATTTATATACCGGCCAATATAACGATGGTTTTGTCAATGGCGATAAATTTAATTCCAATAGCTCATTTGGTTGAACATATTGAACTTCTTTTTCATCTTTATATATTACAGTACCTAATTTATAAAGTTGTGGTTGCGGATTTGCTGTAGGTATGACTATATTAAACACTCCTGACGAATAAACACAATCCGTCTCTGATTGAAATATAGCTATTTTTTCTTCTAAATTTTTTATACGATCACTATATTCACTATCATTTCCAGGGACTCTAAGTTGTTGATTTAAGTCTTCAAAATATTCATTGAAAATTTCAAGTTGAACTTGAGTTGCGGTTTTATTAAATTCATCTGGAGTTAAATAACCTCTTTGCTCCTTGTTGAGAATTAATAAAACGGTTTTATAAACTGTATCTACACTTACTGCCATTTGTCATATTTATTATAATATTAAAGCGGTTATTGCAGTTTTAAGTACAATAACCGCCTTAGCATTATTATTACGTATTATTTAAGTTTTTTCTCTATAGATCTTAAAATCGCAATACCTTCATCTGTTTTAAAGAATGCTGCCATAGCTGAGTATGGGTTTTCATCAAAAGGTACGGTCATTAATTTTCTATCATTTTCACCCCACAAGAATGTTCTATTGTCAGGTGATAGTTTTATAATATATTGTTCAGTAGCTCTAATAGCAATGTTTCTTAAATGCACATTTTCATCGTTAGCTAATTCTAAAAATAAAATAGGATTTTTTCTAGCGAATAATAATAAATCTCTCTTAATTTCTTTTGAACTCATTTTATTAACTCTTGATCCAGCTTCAACTCTAACAATAGCTTCAGCCATATCAATATCCATTTCAAATGCTGCATTTAATGCCTGTACTTCTACTTCTAAATAATCTAAATCATCTTCTGCTTCTACCGTTGGATCAAATTCAGTATATTTAATGTTTAATCCAGGGTGATATAGCGAAAGTAATTTTTGCAAGTTTTGCTTTTCTTTTGGAACATTTAAAATACCATTTTCAAATATAATATGCCCTAATGTAACTTGCCCTTTTTGTTGGCTAACTAAAGGAGAATTTTGATTTGTTGCGTATCTTAATTCTTCTTGTTCGCCTGTTTCTTTATTAAACCAAATCAACGGATACCTAAGAGTATGTTTCCCTTGTAATGTATATGTCAATGGAGAATGACTTTCGCTTAATATATACGTTCTGTCCTTAACCTCCCAGGTTGGTTTTTGTTGTTCTTTTTTTACTGTTACTGGTTTTTCAACTGTTTCAGTGTATTCTTGTGTTGCGACCTCTTGGTCTTCTAAAATTTCTTTTGCTTTCGCTGTTGGTCTTGTTGCCATAATATAATATAATTTAATAAGTTTTTATAAAAGTAATAACTACCCCCGTCAGTTCAACGAGGGTAATTACTACAGAATCATTATACAGAAGCTGTAAACAACACGAAGTTATTAGCTCCTTGAGTAACTAAACATCTTTCTGATAAGAAGTGTACATTCATGGCATCTAATCCAGTTGTGTAAGCTCCTCCAACAGATCCAGTAATCCAGTTTTTCATACGTCTGTCATCAGCTTGATTAGCTCTATAACGAACGTGTAAGAATGGACGACGGATGTTAGTTCCTAATTGTTGATCATAAACTGTTGTTGTACCAGCAGGGATAAGGATACCATCAATTGAAGTGTTAGCCATACCGCCACGAGTAGAAGCATCATTTAAATATTTCCAGTCAGTTTTGTAGAAATCATAAGATCCTCTTCTGAAACCAGAAAAACCTAAGTTTAATGCCATTTGCTCAGAATTTTCAAATAATCCGTAAGCAACACCACCTGCCGCTCCAGAAGATAAAGAAGCCAACATATCATCAAAGTCTAATGAAGTAGCTCTGTTCAAGAAGAACATATTTTCTTCAATAGCTCCTTGAGTATCTAATCCTTTTAAAATAGAGTCAAAGTCATTTAAACCAGAAGCAGCTGTAAAGTTGTTTACAATATTACCTCTATTTTTTACAGCAGAGAATAAACCTTCTGTACCTTTAATATTTAATGCTGTTAATCCTGTTGATGAACTATTAACTAATTCACCCTCTACTACAGCCATTTCTAGATAATCCTCAAAACGCAATCTTGTTTCAGATTCAGCTTTTAAATACCATAAGAAACCACCCGTTCCATCTTCAGTAGCAACTTCAACCCATCCGATTTGAGCAGTATCAGATCCGTTAATTTCGTATCTTTCTTTGATAATGATAGGTGAATTACTGTATTGAGTGAATGAAGGAGTAACAGATTTCAAATCAGCATCATCTGTTCCTTTTCTAAATTCCGATCCATAAACAAAGATCTTAAGGTCTGTAGCTCCAGCAAAGTTAACTACGTTACCAGCTCCAGTTGTTAAATCCAGCTGAGTATAAGGAATACAAGTAATAGTTGCAGTACCACCTACTGAACCCGTTGCGGTAGTAGTTGAGCCAGTAACGTAAACTTTAAGTTCTTTACCAGTAGAAGGGCTCATAACTACTAAAGTTTGCCCTTTAGATATAACGTTGCTTACGTAAGAAGAACTAACAGAGCTAGTAGCTGATACAGGGAACGTTAAAGTTGATGAACTAGCACAAGAAACTCCCGTGTAAGCGATGTGTAATCTGTTTTGTTCAGACCAAACAACTTGATCAGAAGACATTGGCATTTCAGCTCCTACCATTCTTAAGAAACCAGAAAGCGTTCTATTTCCATAACGCTCTACTTCAGCTTCATAAATTTCTGGTAAATATTGTTGTGCAAAATCATTATCGCCATTTGTAAAGTTCAAATAGTTAGACTCTAATGTCTGCATTCTTTGAGACGGTTTAATTGTCCCGTAATTGGTTCCAGTAATGGAATTAACCATGTTTGACATAATTGTGTTTTTTAAATGTTAAAATTTTTTAGTTTGTATTCTTAGTTTAGAAGAATCCAAGCCGCTAACCGCTTTAACCTTTAATCCATTGATAAATACATCTCCCGACGCTTGGCGTGGTTGTGACATACCTGGATTTTTAGAATTTGCGATAACTTCTTTAATAGCATCAGCTTTTCCTTGTTCATAAAAGTGCTGTGCTATTTTATCTGAATTCATAGCGGAATAAAGAGCTTTATGATAACCTGAAGCATCAGCGATATTTCCATCTTTGTCAAGGAACTTCCCTATGAAATTGCTAATGTCTGATTGTTTTTCTGCAACTTGTTCTGGATTCTGTACTCCATATCTAAATCTTTTTTCACCTAAATTGTATTCAAAACCTTTGAAATCTTGTGAAAATAAATTTTTTGTACTTTGCTTGAATCGTTCGTGTTGGCTTTTTGTTACCTCTTCATTTTTCTTGTAACGATTGAAAAATTCATTTGCTTCTTGTTGTTCTTTGGATACGCCTGGCCTCAACTTGATTTCATCGTAATATTTTCCTTTAAGATCTTCTAAGAAGTTTTTGGCTTTTGCAACCTCTTCTTTAAATGCGAGTTTTTTCTTTCTGATGTCTCGCTCATCATCTTCGTCTTCATCATAACTAAATTTATCCTCCATTAGAAATTCTATTTCTTCTGAATCTAAATGCGGTCTTGACTTTTTATAATATTCTTTTAATAATGCTTCATTGTTTATAGAAGAGTAGTCCGTATTTAGTCTAACATAATCTTCTACTGTTCCTCCTGTTTCTTCCATAAAAGAAACTAGCTTCTCAATATTTTCTGGTAATGGTTTACCTGTATTAATATTTTCTTGAACTTGTTCTTTTAATTCTGTAGTGGTATCCTTTATTTCTTGAACTATTTCTTGTTCAGTGATTTCTTGAATAACATTTTCAAAGGACCCTTCGTTTCCTTGTCCCATTGCTTGCAATTCCACTTCGGACTGTTCTGTGCGTAACATGCTGCTCTCTGAGCTTTGTTCTTGAATGGCATTTTCTGTTTGTTTAGGAATTATTACCTTTACTGGCTCCTCAAATTCTTTCTTTTCTGACAAGTCAACTTTTGTTACTTGTGGCGGTTTATTTAAGCTTTTTGGCTTTTTGGCTTTGGAAATCTTAAAATCTCCTTCTTGTTTAATTTGTTCTGACATGATATAATAATATAAAATTGGTTAATCTATTTTACTCTCCTAATGGCTTATTGAGATCGCTCATAAAATCTTGAGCCGAGGTTTCAAAGTCCTTAGGCATAGTGTTGTTTTTTCTTTGGTCAATTAATGCCGATGCTTGCGTAGCCTGAATTTTTGTTCTATTATCTTTTCTATCCTCAGCCTCCTGCATATTCTTATCAATAACCTGCTGTTTCAATTGAGCGATCTGCATGTCAAATTGGAATTGCATTTGCATTAATTGCTTTTTAATTTCGGCTTCCATCTGCATTCTTTGTATTTCAAATTGAGATTTAGCCTGCTCAACATTAACGGTTTCTTGGGTTAATGCTTGTTGCTTTTGAACTTCAAATAAAGCAGCTTTTTCCGCTGTATCTTGATTTGCTTGCGCTTGTGCTTGTATATTAGCCATTTGAACTTCTTGAGCCGCTTGAGCTTTTTTCTTTTTCCTAAATTTTAAAGTTTGATTAGCTAACTTTAAATTATTTATTTGTCTAATATCAATTGCATCATCAAGATCAATACTTCCTGTTTGCAATGCCATTTGAATGTTTTGCTCAAGTATTGCTTTCTCTTCTTCGTCTGGTTCTAATTCTAAGTAAATACCAAACTCATAAAGATTTAAATATTTAATTTGTTTTAATGTTTCTACATTAAATACAGTTATACTTTCTTCTAGTGTTTTTGCTAACAATGGAAAGTCTAAAACGTCCGCAATCCTTAAAGATATATTTTCACATGTTCTTAATGTTAAAAATAAACTAGCTTGCAATATATGCTTTGTCGCCGTGTTTGATGCATTAGCAGCCATTCTTTGTAGACCAACTAATGTATCTTGTTCCGGCATACTTCCATCACGAGCTTCATTTAATCCAGTAACATCGCGTATTAATTGTAAATAGTACTGGTAAGTTTGTATCAACGAAGCAATCTTTGCTTGACCAGAAGAACTTGTTAATTCTTGAATCGGAATTTTACCTTGATTTAATCCTCCGTCTTGAGACATAGATCTACCAACTATACTACCAGTTTGGAAATACATATTTAATGCCTCTGCGGGGTTATAATTAGTCCCATTCCCAAGATCGACTTCGGCTAATCCATCAACATCCACAAATACTCCGTCTGGAATCATTTTTGACATTACTTGTTGTAATTTCAAATGTGTTAATTGGATCATATCAGCAAATCCCGTAATTCTATTTACTATAGAATCAATTCTACCTTTATACATACGAGGAGCTGTAATGATATAATTCATTTCAACCTTAGTCATATCAGCATAAGGGCGAGACATATTCTCAGACAACTTCCATTCTAACATCATATTAGTTCCAAGTACTTTTGCACCTGTATATAATACTTCGATAGTTCTGGACACTCTGTCAAATTTATCGTTCATAGGTGGATTAAAATCATCTGTTTTTTCAATGATTTTCTCCATTCCATTTTCATTGTATTTTATTTTATATACTTGATTCATATATGTCTTATATTCAAAATATAAAACTTGAACAGTATTTTCGTCGTAATTACCCCAGCCGCTTATGTATTGTCTATTACCTGGCATTTGTTGAATTCTATACAATTCTTCTTCAGATATATCGGGGAATTGCATTTTTAATTCAGGTATTGTTATTGCTTTTACTTCTCCAACATAATATATATCTTCAAAGTTAGGGTCTTCTGTATAAGAATAAACTAAATATGCTGGATCAACATATTCGGTTTTAATACCTTCAGCTACATTAAAATTAGTTTTTACGCAAGCAATACCTAAGACTGTTAAATCGTAATTTAATCTTCTTCTAACTAAATCCCATTTATTTTGAGCAAGAACATTATTAATTGCTTCTTCCTCTGCGATTTCTACAGATTGCTTATAATTAAGTTGCATGTGTAGCTCTAACTCTTCTTTGTTTTCAGGCAATTCATTTTTGCCTAAAGGAGAATTAGCAAAGTTCTCACCGGTTAAAGCATTTGCTTTTTCGATAAGATCTTGAGCATACATATCTCTTAATACTGCTTGAGCATAATTTGTTTTTTCTTTGATTGATTCAGGATCTTGTGCATAAGCCCTAATATCATACCCTTTTTGGGACATTCCGTTAACAACGATGTCCACGAATTTAGATATTACCGGTACAGGTTTCCAATCTAAATTTAAATATGAAACATCACCGTTTATAGCCATTTCATCTTTATATTTTTGTACCGATTGTTCTCCTCTAGCGTATAGTCTTAATTGATGGAAATTATTCCAATTAGTTAAATATCTATTTTGTGTAGTTCTACCTTGATTAAACCACTCTTGTTCTATAGCACGTGATACTTGTAAACCATATTCCTCAGATGCTTTTACTGAATCGGGTACTACCTGACTTGGAAATGCACTGTTTGTATTTGTGTATATATTCATTTATTTTTGTATTTTTGATAAAGAACCTGTATTATCGTATTTTTTAAATCCTAATTCAAACTTTGGTCTTTCATAAGGTGTACTTGGTGCATATAAATGTTTGTTACAAGCCATTATAGCTAATCCTGAACTAATAGAGGCATCATGTTTTGTTCTACTATTTATGTTAAACCTTGCCCAATCTTCTAATGTTCTTTGAAAATACATATTCCCGTATTGTTCATTTATGTATCCAACATTATTTTCTATATAAGTTTCAATAGCTGAAGCGTGAGCTTGCATTATGTCTTGTGAAGAGTTCGGTATTCCACCAATTTCTTTTTCTGCTGGTGACAATTTATTCCAAATTCTATCTGGGCGATTCATAGAAAAACCCCTATAACCTCTTCTTTTTAAATAATATAAAAGCCTTGGCTTATTGTTCTCTGCAAGTATTGGCATACCGTAAAATACTAAAGCCATTAATACATCTTCAAAAAACATTTCAGCTGTTTGAGGACGAGCAATATATTCTAAGAAAAATTGATTAGGTGGTACATCTTCCATGGTAAACTTGGTTAGCCCATGCAATGCTCCATTAGATCCTCTACTTGCATCAACAGTTCCTGATATATCATAACTATCGCATCCAAATGCTCCACAGTGTTCGTTCCCTGGATATTTAAGCCCATTCTTTATAATTACACGGTTTTGCATATGTTTAGGTGGAATCCAAGAAATTAAAAATCTTCCGTCTTTATTAGGATAAAATATTACCCTTGAATCTTGTATCCCATTTTCCCACTGAAAGCTCCCTCTTGTTAAAATATTTGAATTTCTAAGATCATCATTATAATCTATTTGTTCATATATTCTTGTAAGATTAAACAATGATTGTTTTGTTTCATCTCTAAAAGCATGCTGTTCTGTTCTTGGAAATTGTCGATAGTATTCATTTAAACCATCTTGGTCATTTTTTAAACCATCAACTTCATTCTGCCAGTGTTCAATAACACCATATTCAATCCAATTTCCATCTACTCCTTTTATCGGGGTTTTTGGAGTGTCGAATACAGGTATGCCATAAGTATCAATGAATCCTTCGTACGACCATTCCATAGGTATGAACAAACTATATAGTCCTGAGCTAGTCTGTCCATTGCGGTTTCTTTTCGTAACGTCGGAATCATAATATAATTTTTTAAAGTTATCTCCTCCTTTATCTAAAGCATTTGACGTTGATCCCATCATGCACTTCCCAATAATCCTGCTACCTAAACGCAAACATGTTTTTGTAACACGCCAGTTGTTTAATATATTTTCCGGTTTTAACCATTTACCACTTTCATCATGTACAAGAAGCTTTAATTTCTCCCCGTCATAACTATTGTCCCCGGTGTTTTTCCAATCAATTGTTGTATCTAACCCTTCTAGCTCTTCGGCGGTTTCATTAGCGTCTAATTTTCTTCTTGTAAATTTAGATGCGGGAACTCGATATGCTAGTTCTGTTTTTGGACGGTCCATACCGTCTTGTATTGGTTTAAAAAAGAATGGATAATTAATAGAAATTGGGACCACTTTATCAGTAAACATTGTTTTAGCGTCTGGTCCAGATTTTGACAATATACCAAACCTTGAATCACTTGATATAGTTGCTTGGTTTACTAGCTCAGCAGAAGACATAAATGAAAATCCAGAACGTCTATTTTTTAAATAACACATTCCATAACATCTTGTATCCGCCTTACAGGCTTCCCAGAATATGAAGAATAATCTGTTTGATTCTCTAAAATCAGGGGCTCCAACATCTATCTTGCTCCATTGCAAGTACATATAGTGCGTACCTGTTATATATGTTGGAATTCCATTATTATTAAAAAATATTCCTTCTTCTCTGTATTTAAATTCAGCGTCTATATAATCATACCAACGCTCTTTAAAGTGATCAGGATATTTATTCCAGTCAAATACATTTTTTATTTTTTCTAATTCTTTTGGATATTCTATCTTCTCCCAATATTGTTCCTCTTTCTTATTGGATCTAGAATATACTTTATCTATTTCTGGTAATGCTATTATTAAATTTTGGATTTCAACGATTTCACCAATCTTTCCAGTTTTACTAATAACAACCATATCATGGTCTTTATTATACCCATATTCCCACTTTTTATTACGGTTATTTTGTTTTATAACACTTTTTTTTACGTGGTCCGGTACTGTTCTATATAAAGTTTGTTCGTACATTATTTAGACCTCCCTTCTGCAAAACCTTTAAATGAAGCACCTACCTTTTTCTTTTCCGCATCTTCTTCTTCGTCTAATAGCCTTTCCTCTAATTCGATTCGGGTCAAAATTTCAAAAGCATCAAATATGGCTAATTTTTTTGTTGCAGCCGCATTCTTTAATTTGTCCGCCGCTAAATCGTCTTCCCCATTATCTAGAATCGCTTCTTCGGCAACTTTAATTAACTCCAACACCGCTTTGTGCCCAGCGTGGATTATGTTCTGCTTCGTCTCCTTTATATTCATATTTAATTACAATATCATTAGATTTCATACAATACAAACGCTCTCCATCAATAATAAACTCAAATTCCCCGTCAGGAGTATAACCAACTAGGTCTCCTTCGTTTATTTTAATTGCTTTTAAAGAGCTGTTTCCATATTTTAATACTCCAATAAGTCTACGTTCTTTTTCGTTGCTTAAATGAGATCTATTCTTTAATGGTTTTATAAAGCATCTATCTCCTAGTGCTTCCCATCTGGCATTTCCTTTTTTATATAAATATATTTGATCTACTCCACAAAAATAAAGATCATCTTTAAAAAATGATCTACTGTTCTTTTGGTTTCCCCTTATATCATAAAAACGTCTAAATACATTATGATGTATTATAACTAAATCACCTTTTTCAATTATAGTTTTATATGCCAATGGCACCTCAACTATCTCTGCTAGATTATTTACAGATTTAAAGTTTTCAATCTTAGTGTTTATTATTAATTCTTTATCACCAACATTTACTTTATTTTCATATCTTGCTCCAACAGGTTTTACAATAAAATCAAATACACTTCTCATTAATATTCCAAATCATATTCAATAGCTATTGCCATGTTAGAATTAAATTTTTTCCAAGGCATTACTTCGTCTGATTTTTTTATATAAATAACACAAGAGTTATCCGAGCATTCTTGTATACAGAAGATTTCATGTCCCCCGTATACTTGTTGCCCTATAGAATAATGCATTGCTTCATTTTTATAATCAGTACCTATACTAATTTTTCTTATGACAAATTCCATTATTCTTTTTCTTCTTCTTTTATTTCAGTGTATGAACCATCTTCCAAATTAATATTTACAGCACCGTATTGCGCTTGTAACTGATTTTTAAATGCTTCGATAGCCTCATTAAGATCTCTTAATTGATGTAAGAATCCATGTTTTTGTGATTCTACAATACCTATATTAGTAAGCAATGTATTAAGATCTTTCTGTTGATTTGTAACTGTTTCTAATTGCTCTTTTGTAATTTGTTTAACTACTTCCATCTGATTAAATTTAATTGTTATTTATTTATTATGCCAATGTTAAAAGATATTTTAACTTTGCTGTTTCTCCTGATAATGCTTGAGCCATATTACATATGTCTCCGTATCCTTTAGATTCCCCAAATGATTCCAATTCTTTCGAGAAGGCCATTACTTTATCAGCAACATCCATTGCGTCGGCTTTATTACCAATTAATTCAATCTTCATTGATTGAATTCTTTTACCGGTGTAACCCATTAATTTTTCCACTACATCATCTTTAAAGTCTTGTAAGAATTCGTAGAATGAACCCGTAGCTTTATGCTCGGCAAAACTTCTTGTTTGCCAATGTATCAAGTGGATTTGTTCGTGAAAGAAAGCTAACTTTCCTGCTATCTCTTCTGTTGTCATTTTATATTATATTATTGTTTATTATATAGGGCAAACCTTTAATGGGACTTTTATTTCTCCAGTAGGCGCTATATTATATCCGCCCTCTATATTTATTAATTCTGGTAAATTCCATATTGTTGCATTCTCAGGATAAAACGGTATTGTACGTTCCGGATCTAAATATGCTTTCGCAGGAGGTACAAATTCCCCTCCTCCCCCTTCTAAGTAAACATTTGCAGTTACTCCATCACAACTTCTTATTAAAAATAACCCACTTGAGCCAGGCGTTGTACTCCAGCCAATACCCATTCCAACTCCCCAGCCCATTAGTATAGACCTACTATGTCAGACGCGGTTGTAACTGGATCACCAGCAAAATCAGCCCATACATATGAAACCATTACGGGCATAAATGTACCGCTTTGCACATTTTTAAAAAGTGTACTTTGCCCATCAAAAGTGTTATCGTTTAAATCACCTCCTACTACATTAACAAGAATATCTCCACCAGTGCCAACATATAAAGCACATGGAGGATTTATAAAAAACCCTGTATCGTATCCCGCATCAGGATCCCCTTGAGGAACTAGTGATATTGCCTGTGTTCCAAAATCCGGTTGATTACCAAATTGTCCCATAATTTATTTATTATAATTCATATTAGCAGAAGCTTTACGGTCATTAAGATAACTAGCTTTATTTCCTCTTCTAACGTTTAGATCAGTTATTTGTTTCTCTGTTTCTTTAATAAAATTCTTAGCTTCTCTAGAATCTTTCTTAACACTAGCAACAGTTTTTCCACCCTGAACTCGGTGCATATAATCCCCCGCTATAACATTTTTAATGTTTGCTGCTTTACCTTTAAACCCAGCTTCCGGATCATATGTAGTTTGAAACTGTTCGCCTTTTCCAACTGGATTAGCATTTAATTCTTTATGTATCTTTTCAGATGCTTTAGTTACAATTTCGGGTTTTTCTTCTCCTCCGCCGTCTATTTGTTTAAAAGCACTTGGTAAACCATTTCCTGTTTTTGGACTATTACCTCTTCCTGGTTTTTGAATATAAGCCATGTTTTTTATTGTTTAATTGTTTTTTCGTAATATGATTCGTATGTTCCAAGAATATTAGTTGTGGAACATTTTAACATTTTTGTATATTTATCAATTGAATATACTGATACGGAGTACCATTTTGTTGATTCACAAAGTGTTTCAACGGTTAATTCCTCTCCTGAGTTTTTAATAGACAAAACACTTAATACTTCTCCATCTCTGGTGTCGTATTTTTCTGTTTGAATATCATTGTTTTTATCTAACCAAAAAGATACATTTACATAAGTATTACCTGTTGGCTTCCAAAACCCTTCAAAGTATGAAATTTTTGTTTGTCCAAATGAAAATGAAACTGTAAGCAGTAAAATTAAAATAAATTTTTTCATAGTAATAATATTAGATTTATATAATATTATTATTACGCAAGTTTATTGCTTTTTATAAGCTTCAGCTTCCCAAGGCAACTTTTTTGAACCCTCCTTCATCTTAGAACGAGAATACTTTTTGCCCTTCCATATAACATGAGAGTCCGTATAATCCAAATCTCCTCTCTTCATTTGGTCTATATGGACTTTCTCATGCTCTATAGTTTTATTTTTTTTTAATTCTAATGGAGAAACATTTTTATTTACAAGAATAGTTCCATTATTTTGAGCCATACCCAAAATATTGTCATCCATGTCTACGCTATATATCGGCGTATTGTCCGTATTGTACGGAGCTCCTCTCATTATAAATGCCATATTAGCACTTTTTCATTTTAACAGCAGAAGCTTTTTTATTCTTCATTGCTGCTTGTGCATTTTCAGCGTAATGCTTTCTAGCAGAAGGCTTTAGCTTTTGGTTGCTAGCTTCTTTAATGTCGTAAGTAGTCTTCTTTGTTACTCTCATTTGAGCTGGAGACTTTTTGTTTTTCATAGCAGCCTGAGCGTTTTCTGCATAATGTTTTCTAGCACTAGCACTTAATTTTTGATTACTAGCCTCTTTAATATTATAGGCTGTTTTTTTAGACACACTCATCTTCATTGGAGAAGCTTTTTTCATTTCTTTCATTTGTTCAGCTTTTGATTCTTTTTTTTCGTGTTTAGCCATTGCTGTTTTAGATGCGTATTTTTCGCCAGTCTTTTTCTCTATAATCTTTTTCATACTTTATATATTAAGCTCCTACTACAGGCATTGCCGCGATTGTAACACCGGAAGGCATTGAAACTTGAACTAATTGAGGGCCAGCAACATTTAAAATTGCATTATTAACAGCAGCAACGGTTAAAGCAGCACCATTTGAAGAAGTTGTGAAAGTGTATTTCTTTCCAAAAACCCATATGTCAAATGTAGTAGCTGTTGCATAAACCACTGAAGTAATCAAATCTGTATTGAAAGTAACGCTAGGAATATTAGTCGCTGTTGTTGGTATTGATATGTATTTTGCCATTTTTATATTTTTTAATGTTAATTATTATGCTACAGTTATACCTGTTACAGTTAATACAGCAGCTGAAATTGTTGCTCCAGCTAACGTAGTTGTTGGCGCTGCAGAAACAGTAAATTGTGTTCCATTGCTATTAATAGTAGCAACTGTAGTATTAGTTGCAAAAGCACCAGATCCACTTACTACCGTAACAATCATTCCAACAGATAATCCAGCTGTACTAGCCACAGTGATTGTTGTTTGACCCGTTGCACCCGCACCAGCAACCATAGTTACTGAAGGGAATACTACAGGGTAATTTAATGGAGCAGCATTAGCGCTTGTGATTGCATTATTAATGATAGCGGCGCCTGCAATAGAATTAGCGTTTTTAGCTGCGCCATCTACTCCTCCAAAGGCAATTTGAAACTCTTTGTCTTCAGATAGTATTTTTGCGTAAAGACCAGCTCCTGTGGTTAAACCTGGCGTAGGAGGTAGTATAGTTGTAATGTTATCCGTATTAAACAGGATATTTGGTTGTCCCGTAACTTGCGTTGGGATTGAAACGAATTTTGCCATTAGTTTTAGTTTTAGTTATTTTTGTTGTTTATTATTTATAATTTATATAGGTCTTCTTTTTTTATAATAACTTGAAAATGCATTAGCTGTACCATAATCATCTGCTTGATCAAAATCTTCAGCAATACGATTTAAATTATCTTCTTGATTTTTCTTTTTTTCAAGCTCGTCAGAAATTTTTGCTTTTTCAGTTATGTCTTTAAATTCATTTAATCCTTTGTCTTCTTTCTTACCATTACCAAAATCCATATTAGACAAAGCCGCACCCATTGTTTTGCTAAATGATTCCATTGCTGCATTAGCAGCATCATTATTATAAACTGCCTGCGGATTGTAACCTCCTTTAGCATACGCACCGTCTTCATCTCCTTGTGAAACTATACTTCTTTGTAAATGAAAAGGTGAACTACTATTTTTTTTAATTAAGTTTAAAGACATAATATTAAAATCTACCTTTAGCTTTTTGTGTAATTGGTCCTGGAGTATACACTGGTTGATCAAGTCTTAATTTGATTCCGTTCTTACCAGAACTTGAGCCTTTGCCTTTTGGGTAACCTGTTGTATCAAATGGCCCATCCCATAGAGCATTTGCTCCAACTCCTGACATTTTTGCTTCTTTGTCAAATTCCGTTACCGGATGTAGTTTTGCTTTTATATTCATAATTATTGATTTGAAAGATCGTATGTTGGTGTAATTTGTTGTTGTACTCCAGTAGGCGGCATTAAAGGCACTCCTGTTTGCGCTGTTGTTACAGCGTTTATATCTGGTTGAATTGAAGCGTTTGTTGGATCAACCGGAGGTACATATCCTTGGCTTGTCATTTGCATCAATGGTCCATTATTAACATTCCTATTATACGTGCCAGGCATTGGCTGACCAAATACTCCATTTATTGCTTCTTGATTTGAAAAAGCTTTTGGACTGATTGGTGCTTGAGGACGAGGCATCACCTGTCCCACTATGCCCGCTGCTGTAATGTCTCCCGCTAATTGAGCGGCATCATTAAGCATTGAGGGCTGAGCCGGAGCAAATGGGCTTTTTACATTTTGCTGAGCCATAGCTCCTCTTGCCGGTATTGAGTTAAAATTCATCATATTTATTTCTTGTTTTATCTTGATTTACGTGTTCTATTGCGGTAATCATTACATTGTCTATGTAGGTCTTCCCTTTCATGATAACATTTCTATGATTACTTGTAGGCAAATCTTCTTTACCCAGCATTATACGATACATTTTACTTATTAGTTGTTTACACTTAAATGAAACTTTGTATATGTTGTATTTTTGGGTTGTGCGGTTTCTATTTCGCCACACTACTATCCACCCTTCTTTTAACAAATTGTTCCAGCGCTTATTGTCCCAACTATATGCGTATGTACCTATTTTATAATCCTGTTTTGTAAAAAAGTCCAGGCAATCAAAATATATTAATAATTCTAAGTCAGCGTCAGTTAGATTGTTATTTCTGCAAGCCCAACGCCGGATTATTCTGTAATGTTTTAATAACCCAAGATCTTTGATGTCTTTTGCCTCTATTCTCATTACAGCACAACTACAACATCGTTTAGCCTAATAACATTATAAGTGTTGTTGTCAACTTCTATTTTGTGTCCAGCGTGACGATCATAAAAAATTTCATCACCATTTTTCACACCAACAACTTCATCGCCAATATGCAATACTTTTGCTCTGATATATCTAATGTCTTCTCTTTGACTTTCCGCTAGCATTACTCCCCCTTTTGTTTTAGTAACGCCTTCCTTTATTTTTTCTATAATTAATATTTTACCAATTGCTTTCATTATGCTCTCAAATTATTAATTACACAATTAGTTGATAAAATAGTTGTAGCTACAGATACTGCATTTTTTAATGCACTTTTTGTAACAAGTAATGGATCAATAATTCCAGCATCAACCATATTAACGGTTTGATTAGTTATTACATCAAGACCGTATCCAACCTTTGATACTATTTCTATTGGGGCATTTTCAATACCTGCATTGTCTAGAATAGTTCTAAAAGGAGCTCTTATTGCATCAAGCAAAATAGCTTCTCCTTCTCCAAAAGCGTCTATATTATGAGAAGCGTTTAATAAAGCAATTCCACCACCAGGAAGTATCCCTTCTTTAATCGCGGCTTTAGTAGCGCAAATTGCGTCCTCAACTCTATCTGCTTTCTCTTTTAATTCTATTTCAGAATTAGCACCAACTTTCACTATTGCTATTTTAGCAGTCAATCTAGCTAATCGTTTCTCTAATTTTACAACCATTGGCTGAGTATTAGGCTGCGCTAATGTTTCCTTTACTTCTTCAATTATTGCTTTAACTTCCTCTGATGATTCGCCAACGTGCAATACAGTTTCTTCTTGGCCTGTAATACTTTTTACGCATTGCCCTAAATGTTCTGGTTGAATTAAATCTAAATCATCACCTAGATCTTCATTTATTAATGTTGCCCCAGTTAATAAAGCTAAATCATCAAATATTTCTTTTCTGTTAATACCATACGCCGGAGCGCTAATAACATTAACCTTTATATTTCCTTTTACCTTATTCATTGCTAACGCGGATAACACAGTTTGATCCATGTCCGCAATAACCAATAAAGACTTATTATTTTTTATAACGTACTCCAATACAGATTGTATTTGGCGTATGCTTTCTATTTCCGACTCCACTAATAATACTAAAGGATTATCTAGTTCAGCCGTTTTATTTTTTTGATTTGTGATAAAATTAGGAGTAGTTAAACCCATATAACATTGAACTCCTTCTACTATATTTAAGCTGCATTCTGAATCTGTTGAAGTTTCCATCATAACAATACCAGTATTTCCTACCGATCTAAATGCATCTCCAACAAGTTTACCAAGGTCTGCGTCATTGTTTGTCGATATAGTGGCGATTTGATCAATCATATCTCCTTCTACATCTATTTTATTTGCTTCAAGATAATCTACAACTTTATCGCACATGGCTTCAATTCCGTCTTTTATTTTTCTTGAATTTTTCTCTGGCGATTTATCAGCCTCATTCAAAATAGCATGAGCTAATACCGTTGCGGTTGTTGTTCCGTCCCCAGCTTCTCTTACTGTTTTTCTAGCTGCTTCCTTCAATAGTGTTGCACCCATATTTTCTACTGGATCCAATAAAATAATAGAATCCGCTACTGTGACACCGTCTTTTGTGATTACCGGTTTACCAGAAGAGTCTTCTAATAAAACGCATTGACCACCAGCCCCAAGTGTAGATCCAACTGCCTTCGCTAGTTTATCTATACCAGCAAATACTTTTTTTCTAGCTTCGTCACCAAAGCTTAAATTCTTAACGATTGCGTCTGACATAATTTAATTTGATTATATTTGATTATATATTGTATATATTACTTATTTTTATATATTTTTACCTACCTTGTCCTCTGTACGCTTTTTTATATAACTTAGAGGATTTTGAGTTTGAGGTTTTGCTTTTTGAATGAATACCAGGTCTTGATACGCTTTTTACAGCAAGTTTAATATCCTGTGTTTGTTTCGCCATAATAAATACATAATTAATATTAATAGTAATAGCCAAAGCAAACTCCAATAATTTGCTTTTTTATCTATTTTTTTTGTTTTACCAACTAAACTTTCTTTTACAGATGTCTTAGACGTGCCTATGGAATCCGTACGCTTAATATTAGACTCTGTTTTGTTATTTCTATATGTAGTATTAACTTTATTTTTTTTTATCTTTAAAGACACATTTTTGTAAATCTTCCCATCTACAACCATCTCCTTAGTAGAGTCCAAGGGTTCAATACAAATTTCATCTGTATTTACTTCCGTGATTATATTTGTTGAATCAATTACATTTTTTGTCTCCAAAGTTTTTACTTCAGCTTTTATTTCTACGACACTGTCTTTCTTTATTTCTATTTTACTTACATCAACTTTGCGGGCTCCGCATGATGTTAATATGAATAGGAATAATAGTATTAGTTTTTTCATTATGATTGAATTGTTATGGTTATATCCTTGGCTGCTTGCATTTTCCTAAATAACTTATCAAAGGCTTTTCTAGATTGGCCAACATAATTTTGCCCTCTAGTTTGCCCAACTAGTATACAGCCTTCAGTATCGTGATTAGTGTTTCCGCTATGGATGCGGACGCCTTCAAAGTTAGGAACGTCTAATAATAATGGCAATAATCTTTTAAATCTATTAGATTGATTTATTATTACTTTGTAAGTTCCTTTAGGTATTGCTGTCTCAGACTTTATTTTTTCTTTTCTTTCTACATCTTCTAATGTAAAACATTCAAATATACCATCTATATACAGTTCTCCTATTGTAGATGTATCAGTCTTGTGGAGTCTTTTTACTGTTATCTTCATCTTTGCGATTTATTCTTATTTGTACCCAATCCCATATTTTCATTGATGTATATATTATTGATATTAACAATAACATAACTTTTAATTTTGCTTCCAAATCCGTGAAACTCATCATAAGCGTTAAAGCGTTTAAAAAATAAACACGCCAGCTTGGTTGGTGGTCTATCATCTTTTTAATTTATTTACAATGTCCATAAATCCTTGAATCCCTACATATGCAGTTGCAATTATTACCCAATCAGATGATGTTAAATACCCAGAGAATAATCCTCCACAAGCAACCCCAAATACCAGCAATTTCCTGCTTATCCATTTGTTTATTAATATGTCTAATTGCTCCTTACTCATCTTATTACGGTACTATACTAGTTATTATTCCATTAACTACCGTTATTGTTTTTCCATCTGCAGAAGTGAAAGATCCGCTAGCCGAAGTCTTTAATGCAATTGTTCCCGATGCATCTGGTAATATCCAGTTTCTTGCTGCTGTCGAGGAATCGCTTATGTATGAGCTGTTTTCATTAAACTGTAATGTTACACATTCAACAGTTCCATCATCATATAATCTTGCTCCCCCGGCAGTGTATATATCATGAGTTCCTAAATTTACATTTGCAGTAGCGCCTGTATATGGGACATTGCCTGCATAGTCATTTATTAATGCAACAAGATCTGAAACCAAAAATGATTTCGTAGGATTCCCTGAGCTATTAAATTTTGTGCCTATTAAATAATCCTGCTCTTCTACTGTAGCTTTAGGATAACTGTATATTATTGCCATGGTTTTATTTATTTATTAATTGTTAGTTTCTTCTGTTGTATAAGGTTGTTCATCATACCAAGACCATCCATCGACTGGATACTCATAGGTATTTTTTTCCTCTTTTAATAATGTGTAATTTGGTGCATATACAAAGTTAGGCGCATATTCCCAAGTTAAATCTTCGTTTTGTCTGTAAAATCCTTCCATATTATCCTGTTATTGTCCAACCTCTTGATGTTAATACTAATCTATCTCCTGCTGTTAATCCTGCCGCACCTGTACAACTTGTTATATTTATTGTTTTAGAAACTACTGTTCCTTGTGCTGCAATATCTGCAAATAATGTATTTAGAGCCGCTGTGGACAAATCGCAAAAAGAAACATTTATTTGCGGAGACGCTCCTGTCCATTGACCTGCACTTGCGTTTAATAACCTTAATGAATTTAATTTATTAAAATTTTGTGTTGTTGAATTTCCATTTAAGTTTAATGTAGATAAAGGGCAACTAAAACTTAATGAAGTTATTGCGTTTGCATAAGTAGCCGCTCCACTTATCATACTCCCTATAACCAAAGGAGTTGAGGTTAAACTACCAACTTTATTCAGATTATTTATCGTTGTTAAATTACCACAAAATGTAAACATTTGAGATATAGTATTAACCGCTGATGTTTGAGTAGTTGGCAATGTTAATGTTACTAAATTTACACACCCATTTGCCAAAGTAGAATAAGTAGTCAAAGAAGATGATACTGTACTTGGTAAAGTTATAGATGTAATTGAATAGCAATTAGAAAAAGTACCTGAAAAATTAGTACAGTTTGACATACTTGTGGGTAAATTAACTGATAATAAACTATAGCATCCTGAAAAGGTATTACCCATTGTAGTAACAGCACTTAGTGAACTTGGTAAAGTAACTGATGGCAAAGAAAGACAACCTTGAAATGTACTTACTAAAGTTGTACAAGCATTTAAACTTGTAGGCAATGTAACAGATGTTAATCTAACACAGTTTTGGAATGCTGTAGATAGTGAAGTACAACTATTTTGAGCATTATTAGGTAATGTTATTGATATAATAGATAAACACCCATTAAAACAGTTTGTTAAACTTGTAATCAACCATCCTGAAGGTATTGTAATATTAGTTAAAGACCAACATTGATTGAAAGTTTGTGCCATATTAATTCCACTTGATGAAACTGTATTAGGTAATGTCAACGAACTTAACATATAACAAGTACTAAACGCAGAACCAATATCAGTTAAATTAGGCATTGGAGATTGAAAAGAAATGCTTGTTATTGATGTACAACCATTAAAACACCCTAATAAAGTTGAAGCATTAAAATTTGTTGGGAAAACAATATTTTTTAATCTTAAATCCCCACTAAATGCATTTCCAAAATCATATATTGCATTTGAAGAACAAGAACTTGGAAAATAAACATTTTGTAAATTTGTACAAGTTTGAAAAGCTCCATTAAATGTTACAGCAGTACTTGGAGAAACGGGAACAGGTAACGAAGTAAACTTAATCCATTGTAATGAAAAACAAGAACTAAATGCAGTCTGCATACTATTTACTAAGTTAATACTTGGGAAAGTTATATTTCTTAACGAAGAGCAGGAACTAAAACAAGAAGCCATCGTTGTGCAAGTATTTAATGAAGTAGGAAGAGTTACAGTTCTTAATTTACTGCAACTACTAAAAGTGCTACTCATTTGCGATATTATTGTTGAGTTTGACGGGAAAACTATATCTAATAAATTAGAACAACCATTAAACGCTAAATTAAATATACTCAATGAACTTGCTGAAGTGGGCATTACTACTTTATATAAATTTCCGCAGTTACTGAACATATTTTGGAATTGAGAAGTCCAAGAAACAGTAGACGGAAATTTTACATACTCTAATAATTGAAAATTACCATATCCTAATGTTGTGGCATTTGATGTAAAATAGTTTGCTAAAAAAGCGTTAGTACTACAGGTGCCATCCCCAAAATAAGCCTCTAACAAACCAATATTATAAAATGGATTGCCTCCCGTTGCTGAAAAGTTTGGTGTATGTTTTGCATTTGTTATTACACAAGTTGCATCTCCATAAATTCTAATTTTAAAAGTATTGTAACCTCTTGTGCAAGGTGTTCCACCTGTTGAGTAAACGTGATTTGTATTCGTTGAAGCGGTAGTTGAAATTGTATCAATAACCCCGTCTCCCCAATCAATATATATATTTCCTGTAGTTCGAGTAAATGTTGTTGTAATTGTAAATGCTTTTGCCCCTGTGTCGCATACTAAAAACTGAACCTCATTTGCGGTATCAGTTATTGCTATCCAATCGGATGGTCTTACCCAATCAGATGGAATTGGAACAGGGGCTGTTGAACTTATAGGTACGTTAAATGCCATTAGATTTAAGTTGTTTGTGTTATTACTATGTCCACAGTTATATCTGCTTGTGGAGGAAATTGTGAGTAGAATGTTGCTACTCCTGCTGCTACTCCTACAAATGGAAGCACTTGAGCATTATATGCTGTTAAATAACTTGCATTTTGAGGCGTTACTGAGACATCACAAGTAGTTGTTACATTAACGTTGCTGAATGAGTAAGTATAATAACTTCCTACTAAAGTCCAAGAACCAACTGCTAAAGTTTGTGAAGTCAACTTAACAGGTGTTGAACCACCGCCACCACCACTATATTGAGGAATATTTAAAGTAGAACCTACTAATGTAGCAGGTCCACTTGTTCCTGTAGTAGTTAAGTTTAATGGGCTTGTTTCAATAATATTTCCAGTCGAAGTAACAGACAAGTTGTAAGCTGTTGTTCCAGTTTTTGTACCGGAGCCATAATTTGCAAACCTAACAGAAGAATAAAATATATGGTTACCTGTGCTTGGGGGGGCATAATAAGTAAATCCTCCAGAAGTAGAATCTGCTCCAATATAATTACCCGATGTACTTCCCCAATAAATACTTCTATTATTACTTAAAATAATATTTCCTCTTGCTCCTCCAGTTCCCGATCCATTACTAACTATAAGATCCCCGTTTGTAAATGTTAAATTGTACGCTGATGAAGAACCTCCATCAATTGTGGTTGACTGTAATAATGTTCCTCCTAATTGAGCTACAGTTCCACTAAGACTTAATCCATTGTTTGCTGAACTTAATGGAGTATATCCTAATACAGTCGGGATCGACGCAGTCTTCCATTGTCCAGGTGATCCACCAAAATAATATAATACATCATTTACGGTTGGACTTTGTGCTTGCACATTGTGAAGTTCATCTAATTCATATCCATTCTGAACTCTTACATACCATCTTCCCGCTGAACCATTACTTGCTGTTGTAACTGTACCCAAATACACTAAGTGATTAGGTGCGTATTGTTTTACATTTGTAATATCGCCAGCTGTGGATGCTAAGTAAACAGGATCCCCATCGGCCCAAGTAGATGTAGGTAAAATACTTAATCCATCTAAAAGACCTTGAACTATAATAATACCTTTTTGATTTACTCCAATTGATGAAGTTAATACAACCCCGACTGTTTGTGCCGATGTCGCGTCTGAAGTATTGAACGCTCTTTTAACAGTTAATCTATCCCCTTGTCCCCCGAAGGCATAAACAGGCTGCCCCTTGGTTATAGCTACGGAATCAGCATTTGTGACATAAGAGAACAGGCTATTTGCAGAGGTCCCAATACATTGAAATATATTTGAACCTGAATTATAAACACAAAGCATCTCAGCACCTGCCCATATATCTCCCCCGATTAGTGCCCCGTCATTATTTTCATATAATGGCACAGCACCTAACGCGTTTATATTTAGGGTAGCACTTGTAGTATTACCGTTTGTAAATCTTATTAAATAGGCATCACCATCGGCATAGGAGGTAACTCCTGTTACTGTAGCTGTATATGTATCGGTACCACTTGCTGTTGCGTGTGGAATATTTCCTCCTGTTGAAGTCGCTGATAATGTTCCTGCTGATAATGTAAGCCCTGCTCCTACAGAGATTTCTTCCATTACACCAGTGCCGGCCGTTGTTCTACCGATCAATCGATCAGTATGCATTAATGTTGATATAACTGGAGTTGTACCTCCTGTTGAGGTTATTTGACCTGTAGCTGTAACATCAGTTACTGTCCCCACATTCCATGTTCTGTTTGCACTTAAATCATACGTTGTGCCATTAATTGTCAATGTTCTTGTTGTTTGAACATATCCCGCCAATGATGGTATATCTGAGGTTAAAGCAATAGTCCCCGATGCATCCGGTAAACTATAGTTCCTTGACACCGAAAGCCCAGTCGTGTATATTGTCCCAGCTATTGCAGGAGATTTTGAAATTGCTAAAGCAGCTTGCTCTAAATACAATACAGGTTCTCCATCAGAATTATTGAAAGTAAATGCATTATCAAAAGCATTTAATGTACAATACCCTAAACTGATGCCATCATACAACCCAAGTTCTCCGCCAACATAAGCATTGATTTGTGAAGTATTCCCCTCTGTTAAAACCTCATCTAATGTAGGTATAACTGCTGCCGCAGAATAATTAGGTATATTTAATGTATTACTTACAAATGTTGCAACACCAGATGTTCCAGTAGTTGTCAACGTTATGGCTCCTTGTTTATTATTAAATGTGTTCCAATCAGTGGAACTTAAGTAGCCATCGTTAGATCCTGTAGCGCTAACCATATATACTGTTTGATCAACATTATATAAAGGCGCCAAGAAGTCATAAGTGTTACCGTTATTATAAATAGGTATGTTTAATACGTTATTTACAAGTGTAGCAGGTCCATTGTTACCTATTGTAGATAGTGTAAATCCGCTCCCAATAAAATCTTGTAGTTGCCCTAGCGTAAAGTTTTTCGTTACCTGGCGTGTCACATTGTCTTCAACAACCCGAGCAGAGCCAACTAACATATCTGAAGCATTAAGCTCCGTAGGTGTAGGATAACTATATATTATTGCCATTTATTATTTTTTACTTTTTGCCTTAATTTTTTTTGCTTCGGCAAGCATAGCCTTAGTTGGCTTTTTTCCGCTGCCTTTGTTCGCTCTAATGTTATCCCATAGTCCCCTAGGAGATTTAGATCCATCTTTTCTTTTTAACAATTCCATTTATCTAAAGCTAATTTTTTTCTAGTTGGTTCACCATTTGGTTTTTTCATAGGGCCTGGCATACCAGACATTCTAGCGCAAAATGATTTACGTCTTTTCGCATCCTTACTACCTGGTTTTAATTCAGATGGTTTTTTAGTAACTGCGGTCTGTAATTTACTTCCTGGATTCTCTTTTCTGTAACTCGCTACTCCTTTTGCGTTCAATCCACCTTTAGGATCTTTGCCTTCTTTACGAGTCCAAGCTGCTGTTTTATGTAGTGGACTGCATCCGCACGGTTCAGCATCTCCAACCCAGTAACCATTGTGCCCTTTAATACCTAATCCCTGCGGACCTATACCTTTCATCTTCATATTATTTTATTTTATAATGTTTTCCACTTTCTTTTTTTGTTCCCTCACCTTCATTCCCGCGGTTTTGTTTCACACTCTCCCATCTGCCATCCTCATGATCCCAATCCATATTTTTTTTCTTTGGATCTTTACGATGCATTCTTTGCGAATGCGCTTTCTTTATTCTTCGATCATCAGTTTTAGCATAGGCCAAATCCCTTTCTGCTTTAGCCTTCGCAGCCTTAGGCGATAACTTCTGTTTCATCAAAGGAGAATCCCCAAGATTCATAGTGTTATACACATATCTAGTCTGCTCTAAAGGTGATTGTGATTTTAAATTAAAAGCCATGATTAATCGTTTTGGTATAGTTTATACAATTACGTATAACACCCAGTTTTTACAACGTGACGTTAGCCTACTACTTAATAATATAACTACCTAATGTCACACTATTCGTTTAAAAATTATAATTTACTGTCGTATGTTTATTATAATTTAATGTGTACCCTATAAGGTATATTCCATAATAAATTATATAATATTGTACCCAATAAGGTATAAAAAAAAATATTAAAAAAATTTTTTTGGGAGTTGAAAAAATATGTTGTGACAAATATATAAGTTAGGGGCTACATACGCTCCCCGAGCCTGGCTCCCGAAAAGGAAAATCGATTTTGGTTTACCGGGTTCCCCCTTTCTGTATGGATTTCGGATGAACGGATCGCCTT
>Ga0222712_10000773_pt1 | contig 40827 bp, 49 predicted proteins | sample C33_657DmetaG_FD_165043 | JGI IMG/M metagenome (GOLD analysis project Ga0222712, IMG submission 165043) | Estuarine water microbial communities from San Francisco Bay, California, United States - C33_657D | ecosystem: Environmental > Aquatic > Marine > Unclassified | place: USA: California... | reverse complement strand
ATGTTTATCGGAATAAATTTGGCAATATCGAAAATTATTCGTATATTTGTATATATCAAAGGTGAAGTTGGGGACCTGTATTAAACACCCAATGGATTAAATTGTATAAAATGGCTAACAAAGCAAAAGCGAAAGCAACAAGTAAAGTAACTAAGGTTACATCTAAGAATCGTAAGACAGCTAAGAAAACAGCTACCTACGAAACACCAGTATCTAATATTCAGAAGATTACCTACCCATCGGGCCGTGTATCTTATAGAGTTAGAGTAGCAGGTGAATCTCAATTCACTACTTCTTTAAAGAAGGCTCGTGAAATTAAGAAAGAGTTGTTCGCTTAATATCACTTAGAGAAGGGACCGGTGGCGGATGCCTATATAGCCGGTCCCATCTTTACTTAAATTTAAACTATTAGTTAAACATAAACAAAGAAAGATGAAAAAAGTAGTATTCGCAGCAGTAGTTGCATTGACCGTAGGATTAACAGCATGTGGTAATGGTAATGGCTCAGCGCCAGCAACCGATTCAACCGCAGTAGATTCGACTAAAGTAGATTCAGCAGTAGTAGCTGTTGATTCAGCTAAGTTAGACTCTTCAGTAGTTAAGTAATCCAACGGGGGTTCGTCGCCCCCTATAAGCGGAGGAAGTGTTACGGTAGCACATCGGCCGTCCAGGTCGAAGGAGATGGTTCAATTCCATCCCACCGCTCAACGCATTCGGTATTATTTGGTTATTCTCTGATTGATTGATTTACACATTTACAAAAGCGTTACATTACAATAGATGGTCACACCGAATGGCCATCTATTTTTATTTAAAACAATAACGAATGAAATGGAATTTGAGCAGCAAGATAGAGGACAGAGCAGATGTAGTTCGTATAGGTAGAATGGCTGAGACATGGTGCAAGAACCATATGGGTCAGAACAATAAAAAACAGCTCGGTATATTGGTTAGCTATTGGAAGGGCTGGGATACCGATATGGGTGAGTATGACCCTCAAGACCATGCTATCTTTATATACTATAATAACATAGATACCGTTAAGGAGTTACTCCAAACAATCATACACGAATGGACACACTCCCTACAACCCCTTACATCTAAGTGGAAAGAGTACAACGATGTAGCATATAGTAGAAACCCATATGAGAAAGCGGCATACGCATCCGAAGTGAAGTATAAGGAGATGTGGAGTGTAATTAAACATAAACTAAATAAATAAGAAATGACAGAAGCAATTGTAGTATTAGAGAAAGCGGAGGCGGTATTAATGAAACGTATCCGTGCAATGAAGGATGGTGCACCTAAGTGGTCCGCATCCAATAGGCTAAATGAGTTGCGTGCCGCCTTAAAGATGATTAAGCTATATGAGCGAGAAGCGGAGGCGTTCGAAGCAGAGCAGGATGAGTATATTAAAGAGGCATTGGTCCTACATCCCCCTATTGCGCAAGCATAGTTTACAAATGTAACCCTGAAACGTTTTCGACATTAATAAAAATAAATTCAGCAAAGATATGACAAATACCCATATAGTAGTAGAAGCATATAATAACATAGAGAACATACATAGTATAGAAGAACAAAGGAATAAGACAATGGCTGACCCTAAGTTCCAACAATGGGTTAAGGAGTTGAAGGTATCCCAACTCTATACGAGTAGGGAACTAATCCATAACGCCAATAGACTGATGAAGCAGTACACTCATAAGATTGGTGAGTAGATAGTAAATAGTAAATAGTAAACAAAGGTCGCACTCCAAAAGAGTGTGGCCTTTTTTTATGCTCTTCCCCCGATGAGACCCCTTAACTGAATTTCACGTAAACCTAAAGCAATGACCATGCGTGAGACCGGGTCGGGTCCGCTTAAATACCGAGCCCGGTTTTTTCGCTGGGGAAACCCTTTTTTGACATTGGGTGTGATACACCATTAGCGGTTTTAAAGGGATTGAGCTCTTTTTCTTTTATTGAGGATGATGATATTTATTAACAAACGAAATGATATGTTAAGAGATACGGATTATATGAAGATTGCAGAGGAATACTCTACTTCAATAGGTGTGGCAACGATGATTAACTATATGGAGAGAGTGGATGTGGTAAAGAAGAATCGGTTCTTAGCGGATGATTCTCTTATCAATGAGATGGTTTCTTCTGCGGTTGAGGATGGAATATATAAGGAGTTTATTAGAAAGGTTTATGAATTACAAAGGGGTAGAAGAGGAAAGATTAAGGATTCTACCATATATAAAAGGGCTTACGGATTATGCAAATAGAATTAACACAATCGCCGGAGAGATACTCATATGAAGATGGGGTGTGGAAGATTTCCGCTAAATCGGGCATTAAACCCATTGAGATTACGGAGGGTGAACTCAAAGTAGAGTTATCCCCTCTTCTATCAGTATCGGGTGTTATCGTACATATAAAGGGAACGGATACTTATTTGGGTTCAAAGGAGTTGATTGAGAACTTATCAGACTCGTTGGTATCGAATCCACATTACTCATATAAGGAGCACTCTAAGATATTGGGTGCAAAGATGGGAAGGACTATTCCTATATTGGAGGTGAATCTAAATACTATTGAAGAATCAATAAGTAAGCAGAGGGAGAAAGGTAAATTTGCGGGGGTTAAATCCGTAAAGTGGTCGTTGGAGGACTCATATAAGGGATTGATAGAGCAGATAAATTGGACACTCTCCCCTAACTCGCCTAAACCCGAAGATGAATACGATATTTTTGATTTGAACCTATCGGGTGATTATTCAGTAAAGGGGTTACCCATTACTCCCTTAGATGAGAACGCAAGGATAAACGAAGATACTCTAGCTTCCAACTTAAAAATTATCAATGATAGGATAGTTGAATTAAGAACTGATTTTAATTCTATTAAGGATGTATTCTATTTTGGTAACTCTAAACAATCCTCAACAACAAAGTACAACGTTATCTCTTCCGCAGAGGGAGAAGAGTTAGAAGTACAAGTCGTTACTAAGGATTCCGTTATGTTATCTAAAATTGCTACACCTTCATCACAACTTGCGGATGTTCAATCCAAATCGGTGGATGCGGTGAAGGCGGAAATACAAACAACTGCTACAACCTTACAACAAAAGATAGAAACCAACGAAGCAACTGCCAAAGCAGCTCAATCGGGAGATGCCGCAGCGCAAAAAGCACTTAGCGATTCGAATACGGCTTTAAGGGAACAACTAAAAGTATTACAAGATAAGTACCTCAAATAGAGTGAGATATGAAGTATCTAAGATTCATACGAGATGTGATATTATCTATTATAATGATTCCGTTCGTTTTAATAGGGCTTATTTTGCTTATCTTATTTGGTATGGGGTACTTTATCATTTGGTGGTGGAGAAGGCTTAAAAGAGAAGAAAAGGATAGGAGATTTAGAAAAGAGAACTATCAATAGAGATAAGAAAAATTTCTTTTTGACGGAAGCGACGGTTCTCCCCCCAACCCCCTCCCCCTTTATTTGGAAATTTAAAAAATTATTCGTATATTTAAACGTATGAATGTATCTGCTTTAAATAAGTTAGAAAAGGGATGGATTACTTTGGATTGGAGAACTCATTTAGATGAGGTAAAGTTATCCGAGTCAAATCTATCTGAATTGGTTGATAAGTTGAACAATTGGAAATCTAATAGAAGATGTAAAGAGATTGTTCTTATAAAATACAAACACCTACCAGCCTATATAACATTGCATAGAAAGGATTTTAAATCTATGGGTGAGTGGTTAATGGATAGGTTAACTAAATTAGAACTATACGAAGATTGTGCCCGTTTGCATAAGATATGGAATAAGTTATGAATAAGATAAAGGAAATAGCTATAAGTTGGTGGAGAGCTGAGAATCCTACAAAAGCGCAATCCGAATTAGCCCAAAATAGATTATCCATATGTATGGGATGTGATAGTAGAAGGGAATCAGTTGTGTTTGGATTCGTATGTGGTGAATGCGGTTGTCCTTTAGGTAAAAAAATATTCACACCTAAGATGGGCAGTTGCGATTTGGGTAAATGGAATAAAGTTGAGGGTTTATGATAAAATATTGGTTTCATTCATTCACAACCAAAACGGCTATGTGTTCATTGATGGAACATATAGATAGTTCAGTTAAAATATACGAAATAGATGTAGATGAAATAGATGTAAACGATACAAACTATTTTATATTCAATTGGGAAACTGGAGCCAATTTAAACCCCATAAAAACCACTAATACCGATGAGTTTTATAACTTAATATGTGAGTTAAATGGATATGGATTTTACTTCATAGCTGATTTTACAACGGAGGCTACCTATACTATTCATAACAATAGTGTTAAGTTATTAAATAGATTAAACGAAATCGGTGTTGATTTGGATAATAGATTTATTTTAGCTCAAAATGATTCCCATAATCCATATATGCATAAGGTAAAGTATGGTACACATCAAATTAATAAAACATATTTTCCGCACTTTCTAATATCTACTCCATTAAATTTAAGTAAATATATAACCGATTCAGCCGATACTCAAGCTGATATCGATTTTTTATGTTTAAACAGAAGAATGAGTTTACATAAATTACGATTACTATCAAAATTGTGGGAAAGGGGCTTATTGAAATATACTAAATTTAGTTGGGTAAATAACAATTTTGATTTAAGAAAAGTGGAAACCCAATTTCCTATAATAAAATATCTAAATATAGATGTTAACAATTTCGAATCCATTCAGTTAGAAGATGATGTGTATTATGGTAAGGAACTATCTAATATGGATGAATTTCTTTACAATGTGAATCCAATATGGTATCGTAAATGTAAAGTAAATATTATATCAGAAACGAGTATAATACAAAACATTATCCATATAACCGAAAAAACATTTAAAGCAATTTATTTAGAAAAACCATTTGTAATATACGCGGAAAGAGGATACCTATCCTTTTTAAAACAATTAGGATTCAAAACTTTTGATTCGGTTGTTAGCGAAGAATATGACAATATGAATGATGGTGAATATAAAATTAATTCTTTGATAAATACCGCAGAAGCGTTGATATCAATATACGATACCAATGATGTAAAATCCATATGTAAATGGAATAAAAATCTATTAATTGATATAAATCATTCCAAAAATGTAGTCGATAAGTATTTTTTAAAATATTTAAATAGACAGATAATATGATAATGAAAAAGGTAGTTATAATTGGAGGTGGAACTGCGGGGTGGTTAACCGCATTGGTAGTTAATAAATTTTGGAAAAATACAGAAGTTACTATAATAGAAAGTTCTAAAATAGGAATATTAGGTGCAGGCGAAGGTGGTACTCCCAATTTTGGAAGAATTCTAAGTTTATTAGATATAAATCATAAAGATTTTTTTGAAAAAACAAATTCAACTGTAAAAGGTGGGATACATTTATTTAATTGGACAGGTAACAATGAATTATCCAAACATTTATTTGTTGGAGAAGAGCCAAATAAATTTACCTACCATCACGCTTATCACTTTGATGCTAGAGCAGTTGCTGAATATTTTAAAACCATTTCTATTTCTAGAGGTGTTAAGTGGATTGATGGTGAAGTTGATATGATTGATAACGATGGAGATACTATTAAATCCATTTCATTAAAAGATACTACAAAAATAGATTTAGATTTTGTATTTGATTGTAGCGGGTTCAAACGTATTATCATAGATGGAATACATTCGGAAGAATGGATTAGTTATGAAAAATATCTAATGATGAATAAAGCATTTACATTTTTTTTACCGCAACTTAATGAAAATATTGGCTATTCAAAAACATATACTCATATGATTTCTATGAATTGTGGATGGATGTTTCAAATACCATTACAACATAGATGGGGATGTGGTTATGTACATAACGATAGATATTGTACATTAGATGAAGCTAAGAAAGAAGTAGAAGATTATTTAGGATGCAATGTGGATATACAAAAGGTTTTTGATTTTAAACCAGGTACACATAAACGTAGTTGGATTGGTAATTCGATATCGATTGGATTATCGTATGGGTTTATAGAACCATTGGAGGCTACATCATTAATGTCTACGATTATGCAGTTGAAAAGACTAATCGATACAGAGTTTAATGAAAATTACAAAGATAGATATAATATATGGTGTTATCAAATAAACGAACAAAATTTAAACTTCATACGTTATCATTATTTATGCGAAAGAACTAATGTGGATTTTTGGAAAGAATGTACAAACATGCCTTTACCGGAGAAACTATTAAAGGTGTTAGATAAAAATAATTCTTTGATACCAAAAAGTGATTTGGAGTTATTGAATATGTTTCAATTAGAGGAATCATCTATAAATGAATTAACGTTTTATGTAAACAATTATTCTACAATTTTTGCAAAAAATAAAAATAAAGGAAATAAGAAATTATTATAATATGGAAAAGATACAATTTGATAACGATACTTTTATTTGGAAGCTAAAATTAAATATGTCTGAATATAAAGATGAAATTTTGGAATTATGCAATGATATAATTAAAAGAACGCCTATATCAAAATTTGATGCATATGGATATTCTAGAATAAAAGATGATATTGATTTTTTAGGTAATATTAATGTAAATAATAAAATAGATGAAATAGCTCAAATAGGAATGCATTGTTGTATTGATATACACAAATTTAATGGGATGGAAGTTAATATGGTGGAAACTGATTCGTGGGTTAATGTGGTAAGGGCTAAAAATCCAGTACAACCAAATTATGTAGATGGATATGAAAAATATCATATACATACCGAAATAAATAAAGAATTAAATTCGTTTGTACCATCCTACACATATGTTTACTATATACAAATGCCAGATAATATTGAAGGAGATGATGCTAAACTATGTTTTAAAGGTAGAAATGGAAAGGAATACAATATTCTTCCAAATGAAGATGAATTAATAATTATGGAAGCAGATGTACCACACGCTCCAAATAGTGCATTAAATTCAACAAAGGATAGAATTGTATTTGCTGGCAATGTTGGATTGAGCTATATTAAAAAACAAAAAAGTTTGATATAATGTTAATAGATGATAAGTTTATATATGTAAGTTTACCAAGACGTGGTTCTACATCATTTCACTACTCATGTATATTAAGTAATTTTAATATCAAAACTTTGGATACCAATTGGTCTGATAGTAATTCTAAAATAGATTTTACTTCTATAAACGAATCTGATATTATGAATTATATTACTCACGGACATGAACCATTAACCGAATTATATAAAAAATTTGGAATGGCTTACCCGGTAATAGCAGTTAAACGTGATAGATATGATGCATTTTATTCATTATATAAACATTTACTTTTTGATTTGAAAAGAGCTGGGTTTATCAAAGTGTTTGAGCATTTTAAAAATATTAATTCAGATGGTTTATTTTTTTATAAAAGTGAAGATTTATTAAATAAGAAAATTAGATGGGATATTATAAATAATTACTTATTAGAGAATAATTTAATAAATCGCAAGTATGATATACCAATTAATTTAAATCTCTATTCGGAAGAATATATCATAAACATTATAGATATTTTGATAACGCCGGCTTCATATTGGCATAATAATGATAATAAAATTATATGGTTTGATATAGATAATATGAATGAAATATCTAAATGGGTTTCAGATATTACTAAGAAACCATTTGAACTTAAAAAAGTAAATTCAAGCAAACATATGGATACTAATTTAATTTTAGATAATCTATTTATAGAAAAATATGATAAGATTTATAATTACTATGATTTACCAAAATCTATCAATACATTAATATAAAAATATGATTGATTATAAAGAAATATTTGAAGCATGGAAAATATCATTTAATCCAACCAATACGCAAGAACTATTGGCAAAGGAAAGGTTGAATATATGTTTAGGGTGTGATTTTAGAAAAGAAGTTTTGAAAGGAGTAAAGTGGTCCGCATATTGTGATGATTGTGGATGCCCATTAAACAAAAAAGTATTTTCAACTTTATTTAACCCATGTACACAAAAAAAATGGGAAGAAGTTGATTCTAAATATTTAGATATAGTTAGACCCAAAAATGAAAATTCTCTAATTTAAATAATCATATATTTATAGAGGAATACTAAACAAATATAATAATTTTTATGAAAGCAACTATCATAGGTAGCGATTTATTGGAAAAAAATGGTGATGTTAAATTTTTAGAAATAAATACAAATACAACCATATATAACAGTGGCGCCGATTTATTGGATTATACCGCATTGTTTGATGTTTTAACATCTAATAATATAACAGAATTTCATTTTATATGGACTGAGGTTGATTCGTACACTCCATTAGAAGAGCCGTTTAGATTTAAAGAAATTTTAGAAGAAAAATGTGCAGAAAATAATATAGTATTCACAGACTACATTGTTCCTATGAATTCTATAACTGTACCATATATTGAAGATACTCCCAATAAATTTATATTAAGACAATCATATGATACTACCGCACTAGTAGATGAAACATATTGCGCCGATAAGTTTGAGTTTTTTAACTTAATGAGTGGTTCTCAATATATCCCTTCTACATACTTTAGTGGTAGTTCTTTACAATTGGATGAATTTAATAATTTGGATATATCTAATCCAAATATTCCAAATGTATTAGTTAAAGCAAAATCACCTATGTATGATTTGGATTTATATCCAGCTCTATATAAATTAGATGATGTTTCCGAATTAATTGATTTAAAAAATGAATTGGGTTCTGATTATTTAGTACAAGAATTTATTTATTCAGATGATAATATTGTAGATGGTAGATATTCTATTATTCGTAGTATAGATATCATATATGGTTCTGAATTGGATACTATCAATTTGGGTGGTTATAAGCAAAGTACAATTATTCCATTAAATTTTTCGCAAGATGAATTTGTATTAAATACAAAAAGATTAAATCAAAAAAGTAGAATAAAATATATTTCTAAACACATAGCTAGATATGCTGGAAAAGATTATCATACTGATAACGATTCTCTCATTTTAGATTATACAGGCTCATTAGTAGATGTAGATACTATACAATTGGGTGATTATATAAAATCTATAAATTTCCAAGATATACATGGCAATAACGCAGGTGCTTTAGACCAAACATTATTAGAAACATATGGTTGGGAAGCTACATTACCACAATTAAATGAAACATTAACATCAGAATCATCTAGCTTAGATAATATGGTTTCATCATCGGTTGATACTATCTATATAAGAATAACGTTAGAAGATGGTAGAACTTGGGTTGATGCGCCATCTTGTACATATTTTATAGAAGAATATAATTCAGATAAAACCAGATTTGAAAAAGTAAATAGTATGGTTGTTGGTGATAAATTGATTGTAACCGATTCATCTACAAATGAATTAACCGCAGTAGCAATTACATCATTAGAAATGGAGCATGCTCAAAAGGTAATCTATACATTAGATTTTGAACCATCCGACTTATTCTTAGTAGATGTCGGTGATGGATTATTTAGTGTGATGCACAATGGCTGTTGGTGTCCTTGGAACTATTGCGGATACTATTGTATGTCGTGGGGTTGCGGAGGATGCGGCGGTGGATTCTCAAAAATATAATATAAATTATTAAAAGTATATAAAATGGCAAATAATAACAATAAAGTATATAGACCCGCTTCGATAATCAAAGCAAATATTACCCCACTTTCAAACCAATTGAAATCGAAAGTATCTGTAGCATTTAATGAGGTTGTAAGTAAAATTAAAATTAAACATTTATCATAAATTATTTTTATGATTTATTATAAAAGCATGGTATGGAAATACCATGCTTTTAAAATTTAATTAAGTATGAAGTTATTTACATTTGGCGATAGCTATACAGAAGGAGTTGGATGCGATTTAAACCAGGAATATAAAATCATAAGCTCCAATGGATTCGCCGATGTTACGTTATTTAGAAATCAATATTCTTGGCCCAAATATTTAGCAGATAAACTATCCATAGAACATACTAATTATGGAGTAGGAGCTAGTTCTAATAAAGATATATTCGAAAATATTTCACAAATTTTAAAAACTAACACCATTTCAAATGGCGATTTGGTAATCGTTATGTGGAGCTCTTCTCTTAGAGATAGTGTACCATACTTTCCAGAAGAGGAGTGGCATATATGGAGTAATCGATATAAAGAAAAAAAACACATATTTAATACGTTCTTAAATAAAAAACATAGTAACAATCCAATATATAACGATTCATTAAATGAATATAAATTATTTTTTATGGATAATTTATTTTCTAATGTATATTATGACTATGTTAATCAAAATTATATATTGTTTTTACAACATATGTTTAATAAAATGAATATTAGGTATGTGTTTTGTGATGCATTCGATAGTATGATATCCAAATTGGTGGATTTAAATATAGATAATACGCATTTAATTAATGAAACAAATTATTGGGGATATAGAACTAAAACATTTAAAGATTTCTTAATTGATTTTAATACGGGCGATGTTTGGGAAGATTTTGTTAAATGGGAAGATGTGCCTGGAAAACATCCTAATAAATTTGGTTATAAATTAATAGCTGATGAGTTATACGAATTTATAAAACAAAATAATATTTTAACCTACCGATTGAATAGTAAATTACGTTTAATATAAATGGATTATTCTATAAATAAATACTTCACTCCGACAGAGTGTTCTGATATATTAAATTATTGTATGCAGATTGGTGAAATTTTTAACTATAATCCAAATGAGAATTGGGATTGTAGAAGAATTTATGTGGATGAATTCAAAGAAACTATATTAAATAAATTTAAAAAATTATATTCTATTGGAGATACTTCCTATTGGTTTGATTTTAATAAATTCGATGTTAAAAATATAAATATCAGTCTAACCAGATATTATGATGGTAGATTTTTAAACCTACATAAAGATAGTACATCGCAATTTACAACAGTCATTTTACTAACAAACGAATTTTCCGATGGTAGATTTGTTTTATCGAATTTACAGGGAAATGATATTAAAGATATGAGAAATGATTCTGATAAAATTTCTTTAGGATTAGGATATGGTATATCGTTTGATGGAGCTAAAATATTTCACGGTGTTATGCCGGTGAATTCCGGTATTAGATGTGCTTTAAATGTTTGGATGACGGATACCAATTACAATTATCATAAATTAAAAAATAATAAAACATTGATATGAGTATATTAATAATAGCATTACCAAGAACAGGTTCAAGCGCTTTGGGTGAAAAATTGGCAGTAGATAATAAATTAATTTATGAATTTGAACCATTTAATCCCAAATCCGGATTACCATATATAGATGCTTATAAAAATAGGGTTATTAAAACTATGGTATTTCATACACCATTTTTTATAAAGGAAGATAACCGATTAAATTGGTTAATTACAATATCTGAAGATTTTGAAAAAGTTATACTATTATCTAGAAAAGATTTAGTACTTTGTACAGAAAGTTGGTCGTTTCTATTACATAATTCAAAAAAAGGATTTAAATCTAATTTACCATATTTGTGGGAAAAAACGCCTAACTTCGATGAACAATTAGAATTTATTAAAAAGTGTGATACTGAATTAAGATATATTTCACAAAAAATAAATATACCAATAACTTTTTACGAAGATTTATATGATTTAAATGATAGTAATAGATTGAGAAAAGGTAACAGAGAAAATAGTACAAAAGGTAAGTTATTATGAGAATAGCAATATTAACAAGCGCACGAAGTGGCTCTACGAGTTTGTATCATTTAATAGAAGCACATTTAAATAAAAAAAATCACATTTGTATATCGGAGCCATTTAACAATTATTGGCGAGAGAAGATTGATAAACAAACATATGATGTGAATTTTTTTGAAAATAAGAAAAACATTTTTATAAAAACATTTGTTAGTAAAACCCAAAAACCAAAAAGTTTATTAGAGAACGAAGATGGGTATTGGGAATGGTTTTTTAATTATTTTGAAAAAATAATTCTATTAGATAGAATAGATAAAAATTTACAAAGTGAAAGTTTAGCATATCATATGAAAGTAAACGATATTCATAGTTGGCAAAAAAGACAAGTATATGATTTATCAATAACTACATCTGAAGAGATTCTTAATAGTAAAAATGTATTATTAAATGAATCTAATATGATGCACGAATTTTCTAAAAAAGGCTACCCTTTATATTATTTTGAAGATATTTTTATTAAAAAAGATAAAAGTAAAATCATTGATATTTTTAAATATCTAGATATAGATTTGAACGAATCAATGTATAATGATTATGTGTATTCAGATGCTTGCAAAATACGAATAGGTGAAGATGAATCTAAATTCAAAAGTATAATATAACATCGTATATTTGGTATTATCATAAATTTTTAGTATATTAGTTATTATGATAATTGTACCCGAAACTCCCATTACCGATATTAGTTTTACTAAGTGGAATCCATGCATAAAATTGGAGATGAAAGATGAATCATTAGATGAGTCATTTCACTATTATGTTATTCCATTAATTGATGTATCTCAAGAAGAATTAGAAAATAATATAGAATCTATACCATCTCTTTGGTCATCCGAATCTACCGAGTTCGAATCCGAAGAGGGAATCACTCTATATACTATGAGATTATTTGATGAAGATATGCCTGAATTGACTACAGAAGAGGAAGTTGAGATACTTTATAAAATTTTAACAAAAAAAGATCTGTATTAATTTGGAAATTTGAAAAAATTTTTGTATATTTGAGGTATCTTTTTATTATTACTATAAAGCAGACAGCACAGAAGCACTAAAAGATTAAATAAAACTTAAAAAAATAAAACAAATGAAACAAAAGACAGAAAAAGAACTGAAAGACAATTACGAGAGATTTATTGCCATTATTAAAAAATATTTTACAGGTGAAAGATTGGATAAACTTCTTTTTATGTATTCTGAAAATGAATTAGGAGTAAATCTTGCAATATCACCAGCAAGTGGCAATGTAGGTTATCATAATTGTTATACAGGTGGTTATATAGACCACATTTTTAATGTTTGTAAAAACTCTCTTAAAGTAAAAGAATTATTTGTAAGTTTAGGAGGTAAAGTAGATTTTACAGATGAAGAATTAATATTTTGTGCATTACATCACGATTTAGGTAAATTAGGAGCAAAAGGAAAACCATATTATATAATCAATACTTCAGATTGGCATGTTAAAAACCAAGGTAAAGTATTTATTCCTAATCCCGAATTATCACATATGACTCATACTGATAGAACTATGTTTCTATTACAGCAATATAATATTCAGGTTTCAGAAGCGGAGTATTTTGGTATGAAATTAACAGATGGATTGTATGATGAAGATAATGCAAAATATTTAAAAGTATTTGATATAAGTAAACGAATGAAATATAAGATTCCGTATATCATGCATTGGGCAGACCATATGAGTACTGTAATTGAATCGCAAGATAATGAGATATAATGACAATTTGTCATACTTTTTTTATTGGTATAAAAATTGTAATATATAACTTACATTATTAAACTAAAACATTTATTATTATGCACACAGCAAATTTAAATCACTTAATTGACAGATTATTTGAAACCGAATTACCGGCAACTTATTCATCTACAAAATATACATCAATGATTACGGATTACGATGTAAAGCAATTAGAAGATGGTAAACAACAATTAACACTAAGTGTCTTAGGACATGATGTTAAAAATATTAAGTTAGATGTTACCGAAGATAAAGTAACAATTAAAGCAAAAAAAGAAGAAGGCGCTTCTCCATTAGTTGAAGATATCGATGCTACATTTAGTGTAGGTAAAGATTATGATGGGACTAAAACCGAAGCTAAATTTTATAATGGGTTACTTATTTTAACAATTGATAAAAAAGAAGAAAGAAAGAGTAAATCTATTCAAATTAAAGTTGGATAATTCGATTTTTTATCGTATATTTAAAGGGTGGTAACGTGTAGTTATCACCTTTTTTTATTTAAAAATACTTATTAGTATGATATACAACGAGAAAATACAAATGTTATTAGAATCTTTAGATGGAAAGTTAAGGATTTTACAAAACGGAATTACAGGCGCACAACACATGTCACCATCTGAAGCACATACAACATTGGAAGATGCTAGAAAGATAGTAGAACGTGTAGCCGAATTAACACGAATCAATAGATAATATGAATTGGCTGAAATTTTTAGTGGGTATTTCCGCACTAATTATTGCAGGTTGTGCGGCATATTTCTCTGTAACAGGTTTAGGTGTTCTTTTTGCGGGAGCATCCATATCGGTTATGGTAATGGCTAGTTCTTTGGAGTTAGCTAAATTAGTTGCAGCAACGTATCTAAAGCAAGAGTGGGACAATATTAAAGGATTCAATAAGTGGTATTTAACCATTTCGGTTGGATTATTGATGCTAATCACTTCAGCAGGTATTTTTGGATATCTTTCAAACGCTTTTCAAGCACAATCTCTACAATTACAACAAGTTGATAGAGAAATTGCCGTTCATCAAACAAAAATTGACCAAAATACGGCTCAAATTACTCAACTTTCTACTCAAATTAGCGAATTTAACACCAATCAGAGTAAAATATTAGATGCAGGTAAGGTAAATTCTCGTCTTATTCGTTCTATCGATAATAGAGATAAGCAAATTGCTAAAATAAACGATAAAATTTCAAATTTACAAACTGAAAATGCTCAGGAAACTGAAAAAATCAACCAAATTAAGATTTCTAACTTAGGATTGGAGAAAGAAGTTGGTGGATTTCGTTTTGTTGCTGAAGCATTTGGAATGGAATTGAAAAATGTTGTAAAATTCTTCATATTTTTGATTGTAATCGTATTTGACCCATTAGCAGTAGCGTTAATTATCGCTTTTAATGGTTTAGTTTCAGATAAAAAACGTAAACAAAAGGAGATTTTAACTGAAATGATGGAAAATGATGAAAAATTGGGTTTATATGAGGTATATGGTGATACTAAAGAAGATATAGTGGAAAATAATTTACAAAATATCGAAGATAGTGAAAAAAATTTACCAATAGAGGAAGAATCCGAAATTATAGTGGAAAATTCATTACCAACGGAAGAAGAATCATTAAACTTAAAATGGGAAGATTACATGCATCCTGATTTTCCGTGGAATAATCGTAAATTATGGATAAACAATCCAAAAGCAGTTAACTATTGGTTGAATACTAAAAAGGGTAGCCCTAGAGATTTAGCCAAAATTCGTAACGAAGCAGAAAACATAAAAACATATTAAAATATTTGGTTTTTTCATATTTTTTGTTTATATTTGTTCAATAATATTTAAACTTTAAAATATGAATTTAGGCTACGCATGTATTAATATGACTATGGGTAAAAAAGTTACCACAAATCGTACTATGGTTAAACGCACCTTTAATGAGAAGGGATTGGATTATGTATCCGAACTTGCACTACTCAATGCAAAGGATGTTATTAAAATATTAGAATGGAATCGAATGAATGGTATATATTTCTTTCGATTATCATCTGCTCTTATTCCTTGGGGTGATAATATCGATATTACACAACTAAAAGATTATAAAGAAATCAAAAGTGAGTTAAAGAAAGCAGGCGATTTTGCAAAGTACCATAATATCCGTATTACATCTCATCCAGGTCCATTTAATGTATTAGTTTCTCCATCCGAATCCGTAGTTGAAAAAACTATTGCAGATTTAGAACTACATGGTAAAGTGTTTGATATGATGGGATTATCTCTAACTCCCTACAATAAGATTAATATCCATTGTAATGGTGTTTATGGGGATAAAAAATCTGCAATGGATAGATTTATCAAAAACTTTCAAAGACTCTCCAAATCAGTTCAAAATCGCTTAACAATAGAGAATGATGATAAAGCATCTATGTACTCTGTCAATGATTTAATGTATGTACATAATGCAATTGGTATTCCTATTGTATTTGATTATCATCATCACACATTTTGTACAGGCGATTTATCCGAAGAGCAAGCACTTAAATTAGCAGTTACTACTTGGCCAAAAGGCATTACGCCAGTTGTACATTATTCGGAATCAAAAGCATTACACGAAAATAATATAAAAGAAAAGCCACAAGCCCACTCACTATATATAAATTCCCTACCTAACACATATGGTTTAGATGTAGATATTATGGTGGAGGCAAAAGCAAAAGAGTTGGCTATATTACCTTATTTAAAAAAAGAAATAAATGAAAAGAAAGTACGCAATGTTCATAGGGAGATGGCAGAATTGGCATAGTGGACATGAGTGGTTAATCAACCAACAATTGGAGAAAGGAAACGATGTTTGGGTAGCAATTAGAGATGTACCGGAAGATGAAAACAATCCAAAATCGGCACATAGAGTGATGTTAGATTTGATGGAAGAACCATTTTTTCAAAAAAACTTTGATAAGATTTTATTATCAATTATTCCAGATATCGAATCAGTAAATTATGGTAGAGGTGTAGGATATGATGTAATATATCACGAACCACCAACTGATATTGCAAAGATTAGTGGTACTGCTATAAGAACGGGTCATATGAAATCAGATGGAACTATTACTTATGATTCAAATAAAGGTTAATGATAGTAGAACGTAAGAGACACATCGCTAAAACTATTTCATATCGAATTATAAGTACTTTGATAGGAGTTGGATTGATGTGGTTGATAAGCGGTTCAATTAAAGTAGGAGCCGCTTTTGGAGTAGCAGAATTAGTTTATAAGCCTATTCAATATTATCTCCACGAGAGAATATGGTATAAATGGATTAAATACGGATTAAAAATTGAACAAAATGGAAAATCGGCAAGGAAAAACAAATAAACAAATTAAATTTTCAGAAGATGTATCATTCTATTCACTTATAGGATTAATGATAACATTATTGATTACAATATTAATAAAATAAAATATGAAATTAATCGTTGACAAACAAAAAAATGGATTAACAAATCCCGAATTTACAAAATACTTAAAAAATCGAGTAGAAAAGTCTGAATTAAGTCAATTCGAAGCAGATATACTTAGAGATACGTTATTTGCCGCATTGAAAGGAATGGGTGGTGTTGGGTTATCGGCAAACCAAATCGGAGTTAATAAAAGAGCTTGTGTTATCAAATTTAACGATGAAGAGTTATTTTTATTGAATCCTATCATCACACAACGTTCTAATGAGGGGTTCATATTCTACGAAGGATGTCTTTCTATTCCAGATACAATGAAAAAGCCAGTTAGAACACTTCGTTCTACAAAAGTTGTTGTAATGACTGATAATTTGGGAGAATTATTATTTGAAGTAAATAGTGAAGAAGATAGAAAGGGTGATAAAGTATCAGCCGATACGATGAAAACTGTAATCGTTCAGCATGAGATTGACCACTTAGATGGTATTACAATTAAAGATAGAGTATATTCTACTACACTTGTTAAAAAGCAAGATTATGGTAGAAATGATAAAATTGTAATGAAATCTAAAGAAGGTGAATTGGTTGAAGTTAAATTCAAACATGCAAACAACTATTTTTTACAAGGATATGAAGTAGTATAATATGGAATTGATAATTATAATTTTAGCTGTATTCCTCGCAATTGCCGGATATACAATTTACAATCTTCTTAATAAATTAGAAAAATACGAAGATTTTATAGATTTACAAGAACAAAATAATATAACATTACTGGAGACATTGCAGGAAATAGATTCTAAGCAAATGTTTGAGAAGGATGATGAAGTAGGTTCTTTATTTACTCAAATAAAGGATACTATCCAAACTTTCAAACAAATATAAGAAATGCCAAGAACAAGAGTACCTAGAATGTACTTCACAAAAGATACCGAAGATGCAATCATTGAGTATAATAAAAGTGAAGACCAACGTGTAAAGAATAAATTATATAAAGATAGAATACAACATTCATTTGAAAAATTAGCAGAAATAGTTTATAACAAATGGAAGTTTAGTTATTTTGATGATGACCCGCAGGATGTAATGTCGGAGGTTGTTGCATTTATGATTGAAAAGATTCATATGTATCAAGAAGGTAAGGGAAAGGCATTCTCTTATTTTACTATTGTTGCAAGAAACTATCTTATTTTAAATAATAATTCAAATTATAAAAGGTATAAAGATACCGATGTAATATCATCTTTGCCTGATAATTGGGATACTGAAAACAATTGGGCAGAAGAAGTTCGTAACGATGAGCATAGAACGTTTAATGATAGAATGTTATTGTATTGGGATACGCATTTAGAAAACTTTTTTCAGAAAAAAAGAGATATACAAATTGCCGATGCGGTATTAGAATTATTCAGAAGAGCAAACTACATAGAAAGTTTCAATAAAAAATCTCTTTATCTACTTATTAGAGAAATGACAGGTTACCCTACACATTATATAACAAAAGTTGTCAATAAAATGAAAGAAAGACAAATGGAATTATATAATGAATTCGATAGAGAGGGTGATATAAAAATTTAATATTATGGTTTTATTAGGTATTTCCGCATTTTATCACGATTCTGCGGTATGTTTATTTGAAGATGGTAAAGTAATAGCTGCTATTGAAGAAGAGAAGTTATCGGGTATAAAGCACGATAACTCTTTTCCATTTAAGGCAATTAAATGGATATTGGAAAACTCCAAAATGAGTATATCTGATATCGATACAATTTGTTGGTATGAAGACCCTGCTATAAAATATGATAGAGTTAAAAACACATTAGGAAAACGTTGGTGGAGAAATCGTAAGACTTGGAAGAAATTCAAAGAAGAATTTGATTCTACGGAAGGAGATTTGACGGTATATTTAGCTAAAAAATTAAATTTTACCGGCAATATTGAATATGTAAAGCATCACAATTCTCATTTAGCGTTTTCTTATTATACATCACCATTCCACGATGCAGTTGGTATTTCAATCGATGGTGTTGGAGAGTGGGAAACCGCATTGGCTGTAAGATGTAAAGATAACGTATTTGAAGAAATTAATTCTATGAAGTTTCCAAACTCATTAGGATTAGTATATTCTACTATAACTGCATATTTAGGATTTAAACCAAATGGTGGAGAATATAAAGTTATGGGATTAGCTCCATACGGCGACCCATACAGATTCAAAGATACATTTGATAAAATGTTCAGATTTAATAGTAATGGCGTAATAGAAATAAACCAAAAGTATTTTACTTGGCAATATTCTAATACCGATATGTACACATATGAATTGGTTAAATTAATTGGTATAGAACCGAGAGAACCCGAGTCGGATATTCAGCAAGAACATATGGATTTAGCGGCAGCTCTACAAAAATGGTACGAAAGTTCATTTTATTTTTTTGTTAACAATTGTATGCAAAAAGTAGATACTACCAATTTAGTATTAGGTGGTGGTTCTGCTTACAATGGAACTGCTAATGGTAAATTACAAAAGCATACATCTATAAAAGAATTATGGATTCCATTTGCACCATCTGATGCAGGTTCTGCTATTGGTGCTTGCTTATATTATTGGCATAATGTATTGGGGAATCAAAAAGTTATTGGCGGAGATAACCAAACTCCATATTTAGGACCTGAATTCAATCAAACCGAAATATTAGATACGATAAGTAATTTTAAGGAAATAGAAATCGAAACATATCTAACAAATGAATCATTGGTAGAGAAAGTTGCTAATTTAATAAATGATGGTAATATAGTTGGATGGTTTCAAGGTAGAACTGAATTTGGTGCAAGAGCATTAGGTAATCGTTCTATATTAGCAAATCCGCATTTATCGGATGTTAGAGATAGAATAAATAAGGTTGTAAAAAAGAGAGAAATGTTTAGACCATTTGCTCCATCAGTAACATTTGAAGATTATGATAAATATTTCTTATCCGAAAGTGAAGTTCCATATATGAATCAAGTGGTTAAGGTTACCGAATACAAATCTATTCCATCCGTAACTCACGTGGATGGTTCTGCTAGAATTCAAACTTTACGAAGAGAAATGAATCCACTTTATTATGATTTATTAAAGCAATTTGAAAAAGTAAGTGGTACACCAATACTATTAAATACTTCATTTAATTTAAGAGGGCATACAATGACAAATGACCCTAAGAAAGCAATTTGGACATTCCTTAATTGTGATATGGATTATTTGGTAATGGGTAACTTTATAATTAGTAAAAAATGAAATTATACGCATACGGAGATAGTTGGACAGAAGGACAGGGTTGTAGGTTAGATGATGAATCTAAATTAAAGGATAGAATGATTCTAAGAGATTTTAGAAACAAATATTCTTGGCCAATAAAATTAGCTAATAAATTAGGATGTGACCACGAAAATAATGGTTGGAGTGGTAGAGCAAACAATCTTATTTTTAACGATGTTATCAGCGATTTAAGAAATGGAAAAATCCACAAAGGTGATTTAGTTGTTATAATGTGGAGTTCATCTTTAAGAGATTATGTACATTTTTTACCAAAGGGAGAATGGATTAGTTGGTCTATAAAAGAATTAACATTATTACCACATAAATTTTTCGAATCATATAAATTTGGCGATGATAAATACAATAGTTTTTTAGAAGATTATAAAAGATTCTTTTTAGAAAATATGTTTAATCAAAACTATTATAATATCATAAATCAAAATTACATTGTGTTTCTACAAAAAATGTTAGAGACTTATGGTGTAAACTATTTAATGTTGGATGCGTTTGATATGATGGTGCAGAATTTAAATAGAGAAGATGATATTACGTATTTAATAAATAAAAAGAATTATTGGGGATTCGCAAAGCAAACGATTAGAGATTATATTGTAAAAGTATCAGATGAAACGGCTTGGGAATATCCGCAACCTTTTGAGGAAATTCCATCCAAACATCCAAATGAAAAAGGATATAATCTAATAAGTGAAGAAATTTATAATTATATAGTAAAGAATAACATAATTTAATATGAGCGCAGAATTTCAATTATTTGATGGTAAGAATTTATCATCATTGTTTAAAGATATATACGAAAATCAACAAAACAAAAAGAAGAATATTTCAGAAATGATTGAATCTCTTCGTAAATTGATTCGTAATATAGGAGAAGCAACTGTTCTTGCTCCAATCATTAGAGATTTAATAGATACATCAGTTAAGAACGATGACCACTTAATTAAACTTGCAACAATTGCACAAAGATTAGCAGCAGCCGAAGCTAAAGGTATTGGCGAAGATGGTTGGCTAAGTGAGCACGAAAAGACCCAATTACTTACCGAATTGGAAGATACGGTAAATGAAATGGATAAGAAAAATGAAGAAAAATTAGTTGATATTCAAATAGAATTAGATGATATTAAATCTAAAATTTAATGGCAAACATAGAATCATATTTAGCAACGGTAGATAGGGTATTTCCCATTGATATGGATTTGAATCCATACGAAAGTGGTGAAAACGGCGATTTCGTTTCTGTTTATAATAAAAACAAAGATTTTTCCGATAAAGATGCTAGATTATATGGTGCTATAACTTACATTTATCCTGATATGACAACTGAATATTATGCTTATCCATTTGATAAGAATAATTTCACAATGCCAATTAAAGGAGAGACTGTATTAATATTAGAAATAGATAAATCGAATATATTTTGGTTACCATATTCAGTAACCCCATATTCCAATTATAGAAGAGATTACGTTACATACAAAGAGTTAACACCAACAGATAATACCAAACCTGATTCTACTAATACAGGTGGTAAATCTCTTAGAGAAACAAAGGATTCGGGAGGACAAACTAATTCAACTAATAAAACAAACTCTACAAACGAATATAAAGTAAACGAAAGAATTAAGTTTTTAAAACCAAAGCAGGGTGATACTATTATAAGTGGAAGAGTTGGTAACACCATTCGTCTTAGTGAATTCCATTTAACTGAAGATGGTAAAACCTCATCACCCGCTATTTTCATTCGTAATAGACAAAATTCCGAATTAGATTCTAAGAAGATTGGGGAATTGATTGAAGAAGATATTAATAAAGATGGAACATCGGTTTATATCACATCTAATAAAATAAAAGTTCCATTCAAAGAAGAAGTTAAAAAGGAAAAAAAAGCATTTAAAGATTTCCCCAATTCGAAAGATTTGAGTGGTGACCAATTATTTGTAAATTCGGATAGAATTATTTTATCGGCTAAAGCAAAAGAATTTATTATATTTGGTAAAGGTAATACAGGAGTGATAACCGATGGTCAATATTCCGTTGATGCTGAAAAAGATATATACCTACATACTAATAAAAATGTAACGATTCATTCCGCCGGCTCTAATCAAATATTTCTTAATTCAGAAAATGGTAAAGTATATTTAGGTAAAAATAAAGGTGAAGGTGCGGCGGGAGCAGATGTACAAAAAATGGTATTGGGTGGGGAATTGGTTAAGATAATGGGTGAATTGATTGATGAAATAACTAAACAAATATATGCCACTCCGGTAGGACCAACTTCGCCTGGACCAACTAATATTGCAGCATTTAAGGCTATAAAAGGAAAACTTAATACGTTATTATCTGCTAAAAACTATTTAAGTAAATCATAATGTCTTGGACACTATTCAAAGTAAACGTTTTAAAATCTATGGTATCTTTTCGATTTGCAAAAGATATAGATGGATTTGCTAATTTTTACGCAAATGAATATGACCAATGTATAAAGCGAGGTGGTGATATGATTTATGGAGTTCCCGTTATCAATGGCAATGTTAGTGGAATGGCAGATGTTATAAAGAGAGCACTTAAAAAAGGACAAGATAGTGGTGGTGAAAACTTCAATATACTACAAGAAATATATCCAGCTGCATTTGATACATATTGGTTAGGAGCTGAAATGGCACCGATACCAAATCCACTCTTAAAACCAATGGGATGGCAATCTACCCCACCTGCTGCAGGTGCTATTATGAATATAGGCCCAAATCCAATAATGTTAGCATCATCTGCCGCATTACATAAAGCAGAAGTAGAAGCTACTAAAGCATTGGAGGATAAATTAAAATCAGTAACAATTAATATATCACCATTTGGAGAATTGAATGTTTATGAAACAATTCAAAAGATATTAAACAAAGAACCAATCGATTCAACTATATCAAATCACCCGACCATAAAAGCGGGTAAAACTATAATACAAAAAGTAAAAGAAGCAAAAAAGAAAAAACCATCAATAGGTTCTCAATTAAAAAAAGCCGTTAAGTTCCCATTTCCAGAATTACCAAAGAAAAAAGAAATTATAGAAAAAGCTAAACAAAAACTATTAGACACGGCGGTTGAGGAATTGAAAAAACAATTAATTATACCAATCGAATCAACCATATTAGCACCAATAATATCAGCTATACAATCAGCGGTTGAGTTATCAAATAGTATTCCATCTCCAAAACCTACTCCAGCGCAAATTAAGAAGTTTGTAAAGGATACGATTGATGGTGTTGTGCCTGATATAGATTTACCTGGCATTTCTATACCAAAGATACCCACAAAGGAGGAATTTAAAAAAATGGTAGATGATGCTATACCAACTAAAGAGGAGTTATTGGCTATGGCATATGATTTAATTAAGGATAAAATACCACAAATCCCTAATATATTTTTTATACCACCAACCATTAAATTCAGTTTTCAAACAAATATAATGATTAACCCATTTGTAAATGTAGCTAAAACACATTTGATGGGAGTTAGTGGTGTGATGTCTGTTATGGCACAGTACCCACCACCCGCTCCACCCGCTCCAGCTATACTAAATTGGAATGGTTATAAAATCATAGGTTAATACATTCGTATTAAATTTATTCTTTCAATATTTATTACTAAACATACACACAATTATTATGGATTCAAAATTATTAGTAGGTCTAATTAAGGAAGTTGTTAAAAACGAAGTTAAACAACAAGTTAAAGAAGAATTAGCTAAATTAATTAAATCTGGTGCGGTTACATTAAACTCACAAAGAAAAACAACAACTCCATCGTTAAGAGAAATGACGGAGGTAAATACTACTACTCCTTTAAGAAAGCAAACGGTAGTACAAACACAACAAAAACCTCAAATCAAAAAGGAATTTTCAAAAGACCCTATGATAAATGAGATTTTAAATATGACGCAACCATTCACATCAGAACAACGTAAAGAAGGTGCAAATGCAGTTAGTAGTGTATTGGATATGATTAAACCAGAACTAAGAGTTGATGAGAGTGAATGGGAAACTATGGATTTTAGAGATGCGAATGTACCAGCGGGTACACCAACTTTCGAATCAACGGGGGATGGATTACAAGATGCTACAATAAAAGCATTAACGAGAGATTATAGTGAATTGGTAAAAAGATTTAAGTAATGGCAATAGAGCTTGGTAGAGTAAATGTAGATGATTTAGTTGAAAATAACTATAAAGTATTGGGAATTGGTATAAACCAAAGTTCTGATTCTAATGGTATATTTTCTACTAATTTTACTACGTTGAAGCAAGCTAAAAACAATCTGATTAATCTAATTCTTACGAGAAAAGGTGAACGATTAATGCAACCTGATTTTGGATGTGATGTTTGGAGAGTTTTATTCGAACCAATGGATAATATAGAAAATTCAATAGAAAATTCTATAACAGATGCAGTTTCTATTTGGTTGCCATATTTGAACATAAACGAAATAATATTTGATTATGATGAGAATGATATTGATACAAACAAAATATCCTTAGATATAAAGTTTTCTTTAAAATCAAACACATCCTTATCCGAATCGGTACAAATAAATGTAGAAAAATAAAATGGCAATAAATCCTATTAAAAAAACGTTTGGAACTAAGAGGACATTGAATTATGTAGGAAAAGATTTCGATTCTTTTAAACAAAATTTAATTGATTATACTAAAACGTATTTCCCAAATACATATTCAGATTTCAATGAAGCATCACCTGGTATGGTGTTTATCGAACAAGCGGCAGCATTGGGAGATGTATTATCATTTTATCAGGATACTCAATTAAAAGAATCTATGTTGGCACATGCTACAGAACGTAAAAACGTTTTAGCATTGGCTCAATCTATGGGATATAAACCAAAAGTAACATCGCCAGCCATTACAACAATAACTGTTTATCAATTGGTGCCAACTAAAGGTGCTCCAAACTATGAACCAAACGATGCATACTATCTTAAAATAAAAGATGGTATGGAAATTGAATCATCGGTAAATAGTTCTGTAATATTTAGAACAGTGGATGTGGTAGATTTTTCAAATGAAACTGATAGAGAAATCGATGTATATGAAAGAGATAATAATGGCGTTCCATTACAATATTTAATTACAAAAAAAGTAAAAGCTATATCTGCTAGAGAGATATCTACTACGATACCATTTGGTTCATATGAAGAATATCCTAATGCCGATTTAAGTGATACCGATATAATAGCAATCACGAATGTTACCGATTCAAATGGTATTAAATACTATGAAGTTCCATATTTGGCACAAGAAAGTATTTTTGTAGAGCAACCTAACAAACAATCTATTACGGGAGGATTATCCAACGAATCTTTAGAAGTTCCATATATTTTAGAAGTTCAAAAAGTTCCGCATAGATTTTCAACAAAAGTAAATTCAGATAATACAATTACTTTACAATTTGGTAGTGGTGATAACTCATTAAATGATGAAACCATTTTACCAAATCCTAAAAATGTTGGATTGGGGTTAGCAAATTCTATTCAAAGATTGAATCAAGGTATTGACCCATCTAATTTCTTAAAAACAAATACATTTGGAGTTGTTCCTGTAAATACATCTTTAATTGTAAACTACTTAGTTGGTGGTGGAATAACATCTAATGTAAATCAAGGTGATTTGGTTTCAATTCGTAAAATAGAATTTGAAGAAGATTTACTTTCATTCAACTCCGATAATGAATTAAATTTATATAATGCAACAAAAGGTACTGTTGCTGTTGAAAATTTAGAAGCAGCTGTTGGTGGTAGAGGAGCAGAATCAATTGAAGAAATCAGACAAAATGCTTTAGCAATGTTTGGTTCTCAAAATAGAGCAGTTACTAAGCAAGATTATATGGTTAGAGCTTTATCTATGCCAGAAAGATATGGTAGTGTTGCAAAGGTGTATGTTTCGCCGGATGGTGAAATCGATAATAACTCACCTGCATCTATATTAGCTAATCCGCAAAACATCGCAGAATTTGTTGGATTGGTAGAGGGATTAAAAGATAAACCAAAGCAAGATATACAAAAAGAATTAGTTAAATATCTTACTCAAAAGAAAACAAATATTGCTGAAGTTAATAATCCATTTGCAATAAATATGTATGTATTGGGTTATGATAGTAATAAAAAATTAACACAAATAAATCAAGCGGTTAAACAAAATCTGAAAACATATTTAGGTGAATATAGAATGATGACCGATGCGGTTAATATAATCGATGGATTCATTGTAAATATAGGAGTTGATTTTGAAGTAGTTTGTTATTCTAATTACAACAAAAGAGAAGTAGTTGCTAATTGTTTAACTGAAATACAAAAGTATTTTAACATAGATAATTGGACATTTAATAAACCAATAAACATTTCAGAAATGGAATTAATATTGGCTAATGTGGAAGGTGTTATGAGTGTTCCATCTGTAAAAATATATAATCTATGTGGTGGAGATGGAAACTATTCTCCAAATAGATATAATATTGATGATGCAACTAAAGGAAAGATTATTTATCCATCTTTAGACCCTTGCATTTTCGAAGTAAAATACCCTAACAAAGATATAAAAGGAAGAGCTTTATAATATGCATAAATTTTTTACATCATCATACGATGCCAGTATCTACCTACAACAACCCGACCAAAACGCAGGTAGAGATGAGATATTAGAGGTTGGTAAACTTTATTATGGTTCTACCAAAGATATAGCTAGAAGTTTAATTAAATTTGATGTACTATCTATGGGGATACCAAGTGGTTCTAAAATTTATTTAAATTTAAAAACAGTAAAGGCTGAAGAGATTCCATTGGAATATACAATATATGCTAACGCCGTTTCTCAAAGTTGGTCTATGGGAACTGGTACTAAATTTGATAATATAACATCCGATGGTATTAGTTGGAAATATAGAAACGGAATCGATAGTTGGCAAGATAATGTAGTAGGGGGAACTGCGGTATTTACATTAGGTACAACGGGTTCTGCTAACGCAGAAGGTGGTACTTGGTACACTGCTTCAGAAGCATCACAATCTTATAACTACGAAGAAGCTGATGTTAGAATGGATGTTACTAATATTGTAAATCTATGGTTAAGCGGCTCTTTATCAAACAATGGATTAATACTACATCATAGTTTAACTGCCGAAAACGATACATTGGATTACGGTCTTATCAAATTCTTTTCAAAAGAAACAAATACTATATACGAGCCAAAATTAGAAGTTGTTTGGGATGATAGTTTATTCTCAACCGGAAGTTTAGCACCAACAACGGGTTCGGCTGAAGATGGATATAAGATAGTAGTAACGAATTTAAAGAATAAATATCCTGCAAATGAAACTATTAAAGTTAGAATTAAAGGTAGAGATATGTTTCCTTTGAAATCATTTGGTACATCATTCGAATACGACCATACCAAATATATACCATCAGGTTCAGCATATTATCAATTAGAAGATTACAAAACGGGCGAAATAATTTATCCATTTGGAGAATATACAAAAGTAAGTTGTGATTCTACTTCAAATTATTTCAATATGAGTTTAAATTCATTACCAATTAATAGAACTTATAAATTAAAAATTAAAATAATTGAAAGTGGTATATCTACCATATTAGATGATAAATTAATTTTTGAAATAATATAAAATGACAGGATTAGAAGCAATAGCACAAAAATTAGAAGAAAAAAGAAAATCGGACTTAGAATCTATACTAAGTATTTCCGGCTCTCAAGCTATTGCTAAAAATGAATATGGTGTAACTATTGTAAATGAAAATAACGTTGCTTCATCTTTGGTATTTAAGGAATTAACGAAACCGAAATATGATGAAGTTGAGTTAGCTAAAGCAATTGATTTAAATATCAAAGAACTTAAACCAGATATACCAAAACCCAATTTAGATTTAGTACCAAAATCATTATATACCGAAGAGGTACTTCAAAATGAAGATTTACGAAAGCAAGTTGCTGATTTAACCTCCGAAGTTACTACTTTAAATTCTACTATAAGTGATTTAGAATCAGAAGTACAAACGGAAATAAATAATAGATTATCCATAGAACAATCTAATGATGCATTGGTTAATCAGCTAAACACATTAACACAAACTGTTGATGATTTCGCTTTACAAATACAAAATTCACTACAAAAATCGGTAGAAGAAGGTATTCTTAGAGCATCTTTACAATCTCAAAATACGGGATTCAAAGCTCAGATTCAGGCATTGATTAAACAAATTGACTCATTGAATTCGATTATCGAAGGTTTACAATCTCAATTAGGAGCAGTACAAAATCAACAAGCAATTGTACAAGGAACTCAAGCTCAAGCGCAAGCAGCTGGGGCTGATGTTGTAAACGATGTAGCAATTGTTAAATTAAACCCACAAGAAGATGCAAACGCACTTAAAATATGGGCTAGATTTAGTGCTAATGGGGATTCTCAATGGAAAAATGGAAAATCTATATCAATTACAAATAATGATAGGCAACCAATTACTGTAACACTAACCGCAAAAAATCCTAAAGATAGAGAGTTTTATAAAATTCCACAAAAAAGTTTCAGTATAGAAGCTGGGCAAAGTAAAGATATGGAATTCACATTAAATCATAATGCGGTTGGAGATTTAGATTCTCGTAAAAAAGGAGGATTGTTTAATGGTAAAACGCATTCCGCAGAATATAAAGATGGTTCTCTAAAAGTTGTAGTAACGCGTTCCGATGGAACTAGCAAAGATAAAACTTACGAAGCCGGTTTTGGTAAATATCACCCAGATTCATATTAATAAATTATGAGTATTAAAAAATATACAAACTTCGAATCGATTGATGCTAACGTATCGAATAAAGGAGAGTTTTTAGAAGTAAATGATAAATTTATAATTAATCAAAATCAAATACAAGATACTGATTTTGGGGATTGCAGGCATGATGTAATGGAGATATCCGTATATGATGTTAACAATAATTTATTGCCTAATAAAAGTGGTAATAATGTTGCGTACATTAAAACTGGTGATATTAAAAATTATTTATACAACATTGTAAACAACGCAGGTCAAAAAGAATTGGCAATTGATATTGAAAAATTATTAAATGATTTAGGATTTACAAATGGTATTCTTAAAGTTAATATAAATTTTGTAAGAAACAAAGTTGGTTCGGAAAATGAATTGACAAAAGTTTGGATTCAGGAAATATCACCATCAAGAGAAGAAATTAGAATTTTACCATTAGTGGTAAAAGATGAATTGATAACAGAAAAGACATCAAATGAATTTACAAATATCAATAATTTAAGTAAAGATTTTAAATACTATAAAAAGAATATATTAGATACTTTGGATTCGTTTGAATCTAATTATTTGGATTCTATAACAAATTTAATGGTTAATAGATTTGGTAAAGATTTTGAATCCGTATTGCGTAAAGATTTTGGATTATCTAATTTCGATGGATTTAAAAAAAGAATATTTTCCGATTTTAAAACAAGCATAACACATTGGGTAAATAATAGAGAATATGATGTAAGTCAATCGAATTATGGTAAACCATCATCAATTAGATTTGAAGATTGCGAACAATATGATTTTAAAGTATTACTAAATGAAATACAAAATATTTTAAGAAATTGTATTGAACAAAATACAAAAACTTTAAAGAGGAGAGATATTACAATAAAAGCACTTCCTAAAGAATTCGAAATAACTACGCTTAAAAAGCAAGTGGAAGATTTAGTAGGAAATGTTTCTATAAAAGAAGAAAGAGTTAGAAATGTTTACAATCCTAAAAATGTTACATTGGATGTAAAAGGAATTAATCCACCAAAAGAAATAGTAGTTCCAATTGAATTACCAGCTTCCCCTATTCAAAAAATAGAACCAGAGCCAATAAAAATAATAGAACCACCAATAGAACCACAAACAACGCCAATATCAGATATAATACCAACCCCATCTTATGGAGGAAGTAGCGGAGGTGGTGGCGGTATGGGATACATAGATAGAGATTATAGACCTGGTGGTAGTTTTGATTTATCTGATATGAATCAAAGAGAAAATATACAATAAGATATTTATAATAAACAATAAAGAGTGGTAAAGGCAATAGAAAACATTTTTGGAGGAGAGCCCACATTGGCTTCGTATGATGGTACGGGTCAATACGCTGCTTTTATAGATGGTGGTGGTGGTGGTGGATATACTCCACCAATTCAACCAAATCCTACATTTGTTCCACCTACTTATTCAAATGAAATAACTCAAAATGTTATTAAGATAAACTTAATATCAAATTCGGGTGAAGTAGAGTTTTTAGAAAACGGAACATCTAAAGGATATGGTGTAAATACCAATATATTATTTTCTCCATCAACTACGTTCAATACATCTAAACGATATGAAGTAGTTAAGAATGGTAGTAAAGCTACAAAATACTATGAAGTTTCCATAAAGAAAACTTATCAAAATAACGATTATAATTACTCAAATTCATATGTACGTGATGGTAGTTATTTGGTAGCCGATGCATTTAGCTTTAATCAATATCAAAATTCAAATATATTTAATTGGAATTATAATATAAATCCAACGGTAACCGCAGTTGATTATAAATATTCTGAAATATTATCTGTACAAGAATTCGATTTACAATCTGATGGTACATATGTAGCTGGAAATACTCAAACATTTAATTTTGGCTCAATAACTTTAAATTTTGAATTAAACCCAATAAAAGTATCAGAACCAATTTTAGATACTCCAATTCAAATTGGTGCTCAATCACCTGCTCCAACAGAATATGAAGTAGCATTTTCATCTAACTTTAGACAAGAATTAGCAAATAATGTAATATTAAATTATACTATTTTTGCAAACGATGGTACTATATCGGATAGTGGTAAATTATCTTTATTAGATAGTAACATAATAAGAACTATAAATAAAGATGCGCTAAATGGTAGAGTTGATTTTAAAATAGAATATGTAAATAAGCCAGCTGAATACAATTTAGTTAACATATACCAAACTACGAATACCGCAAAATTAGCCGAAGCTTCAAAAGATTCTGTTGATTTTACTAATTGGAATACACAAAATTCATCATTCTCATTACCAGCTGAACAACTTAAATCCGGTATTTCTATTGTAGTATTTTTTGAAAAAGAAATAAATGTAGCTAGACCTATTATTAGTTTAGATACTACCCAATATAATGTACAGGTAAAAGATTCGGATTTAGAAAAAGAAATATCTATTCCATTTAAAGTATCAAATACCGATAATGTAAGAGTTTATATTGATGGTAAATTGGATACAATTGTAGTACCTGCTTCAAATGGGTTTGCAACATTGTATTTCCAAAAAGATTTTTCCGAAGTATATGGTACTAAGAAAATAGTATTGGTAGCAGAGAGTAACCAATATGGTACAGGCGATTCAGTTACAGCTTTAATTACATTTACAGCCGTAAACGATTTCCCATCGATTACCGAAATAACACATGCAGCATCTTTAGATATACCATCCTTTTCGGATTTCAATATCGATTTAACATATGAATATGTAACGTTTGCATCTTCTACGATAGATGTGGATTTAAAAGTAAAGGATGGTAGTAGAATACCTTTATTTAAAAATCTAACTCCAAATGGAAATATTTCTATTAATTTAAAAACATTAAGAGACAAATATTCGAATTGGACAGGTAGCGATAATGTAACTTTAATATTTAAACCATTTAATAGAAGTGGTGCTGAAGAATTAGTTGGAAATGAATATGAAATAGCAACTAATTTAATAATTCCATCAATTCAATTAGATGAGAATATATTTGCATCTGCAATTTTTGAATCATTTGCAAATGCATTACAAATAATCGAACCTGATAAGGAAAGTAAGTATTTAACACACCTTGCTAACTTTGATAATAACGAACAAATATTAATTTCTACATGGGAAAATGATAATTGGACTTTATCGGAAAAAACAACGGATGAATTAGGAAACGTTATTGTTTCAGATTCCGTTGAATCTATAATATTAAAATTATACTCACCATTACCTGCCAATGTTTCAACTAATTCAACTTTTTGGATTACAAAATTAATGGCAAATCCGTTAATTGAAACGATTGTATTAAGTGAGCAATCCGAAATAAGTTGTCCTCCGATTAAAGGGCCTAATTTTAGTTTGGATGTAGATTATGTAAAAGGGCAATCTACTAATTTTGAATCATTAGATAGTATAATTTTTAGTGGTTCTACTTCATCTACTCAATTGGTAACAACATATTTAAGCTCATCTATAATCAATATGGATGAGTTGAATATAGAGTATGTAAGCGGTTCTACATATGTGTGGGATAACTTTGTACATTTTAGTTCTGCAAAAGAGAGAGTAGATAATTTTGTTTACAAAGTTCAATTAATTGAAACATACGAAAGTGCTATATCCGCTAGTAACGCTTCTTTATCTTCATCGGTTCTAAATGATGTACAAGAAAGAGAAAGACAGTTAATAAAGAAGAATGAATTATTGGCTGGATTTGATGGATTCGAAAATTTCTTATACACATCATCATCGATATATACTACAAATAATAGTACATCTATTACTTGGCCATACGATGGTAATGGTAGAATCTTATCAACTAATTCTAACGTAGTTTTACCGTGGTATGATAATATTATACAATTAGCTGAAATCTATGATGTAGAGAATCCCAATTGGGTTCAAAACAACATACCACAATATATTGTAAATAATAGTGAAAATGAGAGTCTATTATTGTTCTTATCAATGATTGGACATCACTTTGATACTATTTATTTTCATACCAAAGCAATTGAAAAAAGTAGAGGATTAGGATATAATAGCAAAAATATTTCAGATAAATTATTATTTGATGTATTAAAATCATTTAATTGGGATGCTAAGAATTTGGCATCCGATAGTAAACTTTGGGAATACACATTTGGATTAGATTCGGAAGGTAATGAAAAAACTACTAAATCAGCTAAAAGTAGAACATCGGAAGTATGGAGAAGAATTGCAAATAACTTACCATATCTATTAAAGCACAAAGGTACAAAGAGAGGTATTTATGCTTTATTGGCTTGTTATGGGATTCCATCATCAAATCTTTCTATTTTAGAATTTGGTGGTCCAGAAGTAACAGAAACTACTAAGAGTAAGTTAATATATGATAATATCACTACTGCTCTTAAATTTAATAATGGAGCAGCTATTGAATTAGATTGGAAAATTACCAATAAAAACATAAAACCGAATACAATTGAATTATTTGTAAAGCCGGCTGAAAATACGGATTACACTTTAATTAGTGGTAGCGGTTGGAATGTTCAATTACAATCATCTACAACATCATCATATGGTAATGTTGTATTTAATTATGATAATTCAAATGCAATAACATCATCTATATTGCCAATATTTAATGGTAATTTCTTTGGAGTTTCTATAAGTAGTGGTTCTGCTGGATTAAAGTTAGATGTAAGGCAATCTAATAAAGAAAAAACAATATTTGAACAATCCGTTTCAGCATCAGCTAATACAAATTGGAATAATGGTTCTAAAATTAAAATAGGTGGAATATATAGTGGTTCATTAGATGAATTCCGTTTATGGTCTGAAGTATTAGATACCAATAGATTCTATGAACACGTTTCATTTCCTGAAATGATAAATGGTAACCATATTTCATCTTCAACCGATGATTTATGTTTCAGATTAGATTTTGAATATCCAAAAAATTTAGTAGTATCACAATCTTTAATAAATGTTGATACTAATGTATATTTTGCGCAAGGATATAGTAGAAATGATTATGAAAATGGTTTATCGATTCCATTATATTCATCTAATGCATCTGCCTCACTATATGCTAGTGCAAGTGGATTTACTAATGTAACATCATATCCATATCAATTTGAAGCAATTGATAGAAGTGTTTCATTAGAGATACCTGATTTAGGAGCATCTAGATATTCTACAAATAAAGTTAGATTTGAATCTCAAACTTTAGTAGCCGATTTATCCTCAAAGGGTAGAGCAACTAAAAAAGCATTTGACCAATCGCCTACCGATTCGAATAGAGTTGGGTTATTCTTCTCACCTACAAAAGAATTAAATATTGATATAGCCAAATCATTTGGTGGAATTAATTTAGATAACTACATAGGTGACCCATCCGATGATTATAAATCAAATTATTCTAAATTAGATTCTTTAAGAAATTATTATTTCCAAAGATTCGATGGGAGAGATATATATTCTTATATCAACTTAATCAAACTATATGAGAAATCTATGTTTGAGGATATTAAGAATATGTTGCCAGCTAGAGTAAAGGCAACTACTGGTTTATTGATTGAACCACATATATTAGAAAGAAGTAAAGTTGAACAAAAGAAGCCGACTGGAGATGAGTATCAAAAAGAAGCTAACATAAAATATTCTGATACTACAAATGTAAATGCAGATACCAATCAGTACGAAGCAATTGTAGATTCCAATATAGCTGATAATTTAGTAGGTGAAAACAATCAATATGATGCAACAATATACACCGCATCATTAGAAAATACGACAGCAGATAGCTATCAAATAGATACGGAATACAACTATTACGATGAAACATCATTAACTTCCGATTATTATCAAAAAGAGGTTACTATTGATGCAAAATTCAATGAAGCTAGTATTGTAAGTGAAATAGATTTAACCGATTCTAATACAATTGTTGGACAAACCGAATTAGAAAATGTAGGGTTTGGTATTTATGCACAAAGTGGTTCTGCTATTAGAACTTATTTCGATAAAGATAATAGAAGAGTTAGAGAAAGAGTTAGAGTACAATTGGTAACCGAGCAAAAAGAAAGAGTTGTAACTAAATTTGCTATAACCGCATCTGCTAATGGATTGGGTGACCCACGTGGTGGATATATTTCCGATATACAAACATATACAGAAACTAAACTAAATATCCAACCATTTAGCGGTTCAACTCCTCCAACTATTGGTGGTAATATAATCGATGTTAAGCCAGTTAGTGGATATTTAACAACGCATTATAGAAATACATCCGATTTGACTAGAGGAATGCAGAATTCGTTCTTTAGAGGTTCAAAAAATACTGCAGCAACAACATTAGATGGAGCGCCTCCTATCGAAACATTTACTACTAATCCTAATACTCTAAGAGTAAATAAAGCAGGTAGAGATGCAAGTGAACCAATTTTAGAAGTAGAATAACGGAATTTTAAAAATATAATATTTATAAACAAAGAATAATAATATACTATGGGATATTTAAGTAATACCGAATTAACAGTTGATGCAATTCTTACCAAAAAAGGTAGAGAAAAATTAGCAGCTGGACAAGGATTAAACATCACTCAATTTGCTTTAGCAGATGATGAAATTGATTACACACTTTACGAACCGGCTCATCCATTAGGTTCTGCTTATTATGATGCGGCAATTAGAAATATGCCTGTATTGGAAGCAAACCCAGATGAAACGCAAGTAATGAAGTATAAATTAGTAACACTTCCAAAGAATACGACTCGTATTCCTGTGGTAGAATTTGGTGTTCCTAATATTGCAGTTAATCAAAGAAGTGGTGAAGTATCTCTTTCTCCAACTACATCTCCTGCCGGAAATAGAAGATTGGGATATACAATTGTATTATCTAATAAAAACGCTGGTGATATTGTAGGCGAAGGCGTAACAGCTGATGTAGGTTCAGTACCTATTTTTATTGGTGATGATGTATCTGCTACCGCATCGGTATCGAAAGGTTTAACTTTCAAATTTATTCCAAACCCATCTTTAACTTCAACTATCAGAACAACTATAACTGTTTATGGTAACGAAACAGGTGGTTCACAAACAATTCCAGTAACCGTAACATACGTTCAATAATTTAAACTATGGCATTAATTAAAGATAATAGAGGACAACTCTTAGCAAGTAATTTATCTCAATACTTAGCCGGAGCAGCAAGCACCGCAGGAACTCCCGTAGATACTAACGAATTAGTTAGAATCGTAAATCAATTTTTGGGAGAAGGAGAGCAAATTAGTTCGGATTTAACGACTGTAACTAATGGTATTTACAAAAAATTTGGTGCTATTGATAAAGTAACTAATAGAACGGAAATTGTAACTTCTGGAATATGGAGTGGAGATACGGGTTCTTTAGCTACATTTTATACATCATCTTTACAACTTAATTCGGCAACGGGTAAATACTATTTGGATGTATATAACGTAGCAACATCATCTGATGCAGCTGAGGTTCAATTCTCAATAGCATATGGTGATGCTAGAGGATATGGTGCACCTACTTTAACACAAGATGATTCATCTACACTTCCAACTAAGGCAGTTTATAATCAATTTAAAAATGTATTATTAGATTCTGCTGATGCATATTTTACTGATTATGTTGGAAATGATATGACATCATTCTACGCAATTAATGTAAATAGAGCAAGATATAAAGAAAGATTAGATCCAGGTAACATTTCAATCAATCTATCGGGTTCGGTTGGTATGGTATCATTGATTGATAATAGTGGTGGAACTGATGAAAATGTAACAACCGCAGGTAGAGTTTATTATTTAGCAAGTGGTTCATTAAATATTGGTTCAGCATTGACTGCATCAATTAATACTTATACTGCATCTAATGGAGCAGGATTTGGATTATTCTACCCTGATATGGGTGTTATTTTACTAAACCCATCAGCATTATCAGCATCGGTGGGTGGTAACTTAATGGCAGCAGTTGGTTCAACTACGGCACAATATCATCAATCGGGTTCAGCATCTGGTTCATTGAAACTATTTAATGCATTAGTTAAAGGAGCTGATTTCCAAGCTCGTAGAACTGAAAACGTTTCTACATCACATTATTTTGTAAGAGCAAACAATAGAGAATTCAACTTCTCAAACAACCCAACATTCGTAAGTGGTTCAGTAGGAGCATTCGCAAATTCATCATTTGAAAAAGACCCTAAGGTGTATATTACTACTGTAGGTCTTTATGATGATGCAAACGAATTATTGGCGGTAGCTAAAACTTCGCAGCCAATTGCAAAATCGTTTGATAAAGAAGTAGCAATCAAAGTTAAATTAGATTTCTAATCAGAGAATATAACTAACATCTAACCCCCTTCAATGGGGGTTTTTTGTTAATTCGATATTTATACTTGATATGTTAAAAAGGATACCAAAATCAGATATTAGTATAAGACCGTTTAAGGCTTATAAAGAATGGGATAAAACAACGGCTAGTGCTTCATTGTTAATAGCCGAAGATGGTTCATATGCATCAATCGATGATACAACTTCCACTATTGGTTATTTAAATGGGATTCCATATAATAAACATTCTTTATATGGCCAATTAAGAGCTCAATTCTACAATGGAGTTGAAGATAATCCATTTTTAAGATTTGGAAATAAAACCAATGAATATCAAACTTCTGTTCTTGTAAAAGATAGATACCTGAATGATTCAGCTAAAGTAATTTCAATCCCACAAATAGCAATTGGTGAAGGTATAAAAAAGGGTTCAGCGGTATTGGTTGATGATGATAAAACATATGTGGATGATTCATATGGTAATATGATTGATTCGGCTGGCGATTACATTACAATCGTTTCAATTGATAATCAGATTAATAAAATTATTTTTACCGATTTAGCAAATAACCCATACACTGCTTCATTCCAAACAGCGATAGGTGATTTTGATATTACAAACGAAACATTTAATTTGGTATATAATGGAGATAGTTATGATATGAGAATCATATCATTTGATATACAAAGTGGAGTATTGATTGTAGACGATATTCCATTTATATCCGATACACTGGTTAAGTTTAAAGTTGGTAATATTTTCTATACTCAAGGTTTAATTGTTATCACTAGAGATGTAAACAATTTATTATTAGGAAGTTGGGATGTAACTTATAAATCTACAAAAACGATTTATGAGCACGAATATCTTCTTATTGTAAATGATGATGAATTTAATATTTCACAAAACCCATCTGCAATAGTTGAGGTTGATAAAGTAGATAGCCATATAACGGGTTCCGATGGAAAGATTTATAAAACAACTATTGAACCTGGTGTTAAATACATCCGTAAACTATCTACATTAGAAAATGGTAACATATTAGATTTCAGATTTACGGGCTCATATAGTGGCTCTAATTCGGAAACATATGCAGGATTTGAACATTATGATTTAAGTGGTTCGATAGATTCAACGGGTTCATTCTTAGCACCATATATTACAACCATCGGATTATATGATGATAATTGTGATTTAGTTGCGGTAGCTAAGCTCCCACAACCAATCAAATCGGAGCCAGAAATGCCTGTAAACTTTATTATACGTTTTGATACTTAATTTATATTTATACTAAAGAAAAACATATTATGTCAAAGATTTTAGAATTATACAAAGCAGCTCAATCATCATTGGGTGTTGATAAAATTTCATTCGAAGCGGGTACGAATGCAAAAACTCCATATACCACTAATGATTTAAAAAAGGCAGATGAGCAAGTATTAACTGCTGCTAAATTCAAAACTGGTAGAGGTGGAGAAGTTAGTGAGAAAAAATATTCAGACTCGTTAAAAAAATAGTTTAATGGCTAAAAAAGTTACAAAAAAATCTAGTATATGGGTTGCTAGAAAATATGGATTTAAATCTGGTCTTGAGGAAAATATATCAGTACAAATCGAATCTAAAGGAATTGAGGTTAAATATGAGTCCGAAAAGGTGTCTTATATTATACCTGCTTCTCAACATACTTACAATCCTGATTTTAAGTTACCTAACGGTATTTTCGTAGAAACGAAAGGTAGATTTCTAGCAGCAGATAGAAAGAAACATCTATTAGTTAAGCAACAAAACCCTAATTTGGATATACGTTTCGTATTTTCCAATTCAAAGAACAAAATAAGTAAAAACTCAAAAACTACTTACGCAGATTGGTGCGATAAGAACGGATTTAAATATGCCGATAAGATAATACCGGAAGATTGGTTTTAAAATATTTGGTAATATCAAATATTTGTTGTATATTTGGGACGTGTTAAGTAGCAATGATAAAAATAAGGTAATTACTGCCCTTACTAACGTATTGGGTACTGGTCTTACTCTAAGGGGTAATGAGTTGGCATTTCACTGTCCATTTTGTAATCATCACAAACCAAAACTGCAAGTTAATACTGAAACCCAAAAATGGCATTGTTGGACTTGTAATAGTGGTGGTAAAAAATTAACATCTTTACTTCGTAAATTGGATGTTGATAGAAAAACTATATCTTTAATTAGAGAGATATATGGCGATAGTAATTGGACTCCACAACAAGAAGATGCCGAAACAAAAGTATTTATTCAACTTCCAAAAGAATTTATTTCATTAACCGAAGAACCGAAAGGATTTAATCCCGAATATAAGCATGCTATGTTCTATCTTACTCAAAGAGGAATAGGTATGAAAGAGATTATTAAATATAATATTGGCTATTGTAAAGAGGGATTATACTCTCGTAGAATAATTATACCATCATACGATTCTAAGGGACAATTGAATTATTTTATTTCTCGTTCATATTATTCAGATGAGAAAATGAAATATAAAAATCCACCAATCAGTAAAAATATAATCGGATTTGAATCGCAAGTAAATTGGAATGAACCAATTATATTATGCGAAGGTGTATTTGATGCTATTACTATTAAACGAAACGCAATACCATTATTAGGCAAGTTTCCATCTAAACAATTAGTAGAAAAAATATTTATGAGTGGTGTTACTGATATCGTTATTTCATTGGATAATGATGCAATCAATGAAGCACTTAAAGCCGCCGATTATTTTAGAAAGCAAGGAATAAATGTAAAAATGATGTATCTAAAAGATAAAGATGCATCTGACATGGGGTATGAAAAATTTTATGAAGAACTAAAGAAAACTAAAGAGTTTTCAAGCGAAGAATTACTATTAAACAAAATAAATAGTTTATGAAAAGATTAAAAACAATCTATCATATTGCGGATGTTCATATCCGTAACGTACAAAGACACAGAGAGTATAGACAAGTCTTTGAGAAAATGTTTGAAGAAATTCGTAAAAGAGGTACGGAAAATTCAATCATTTATTTAGCAGGAGATATTGCTCATGCTAAGTTAGAATTATCTCCTGAATTGGTTAGAGAGATAAGTTGGCTATTTACGGAATGTTCTAAACATTGTGAAACTATTCTTATTACGGGAAACCACGATTGTAATATGAACAACTCCGATAGATTGGATGTACTTACTCCGATTGTAGAAGCATTGAAT
>Ga0222712_10000772_pt1 | contig 40876 bp, 31 predicted proteins | sample C33_657DmetaG_FD_165043 | JGI IMG/M metagenome (GOLD analysis project Ga0222712, IMG submission 165043) | Estuarine water microbial communities from San Francisco Bay, California, United States - C33_657D | ecosystem: Environmental > Aquatic > Marine > Unclassified | place: USA: California... | reverse complement strand
CAATGCGACTGCAGGACAACCAACCTGGCAGGTTGCAGAAGGCAATCTCGCCATTCCCTCTGTAAGGGCATGCGAGATCATTGCAAAAACAACAGGGATTGAATATTATGTTGGAACCTCTATAGGGTTATACAGTACAAAAACCATCAATGGGGTCAGCACGGTTTGGGCAAAAGAAACTGGTGCTGCCGGAACACCTGCTGCCATGATGAACGATGCCATCATCAACTCACTGGCACACCGTTGGACCGACAATACCATGGTGGTAGGAACACATGGCAACGGAATGTTTGCCGCTTCTATTGGCAACCCCATTACCATTACCACATCCATCACCAGCCCCATCAGGAACAATACTGGCTTCATCAAGAATATCTATCCCACCATTACAAAAGACCTGGTCAATTACCAGGTGGGAGACCTCTACAACATCAAAAAAATAAGCGTTCAGGTAACCAGCCTCTCTGGTGCGGTGGTTTCAAAAAAAGAAACCGGATACCAGAATGGAAACATCAACCTTGGCAATCTTTCATCCGGTACCTACATCGTGACCATCACGAGCAACGACCGAAAGTACCAAACCACCAAGAAGATTATCAAAAACTAAATGCCCGGGCCGGCCCATGAGCCGGCCTTTTTTTATCATGTTCATCATCGGAAAAATCCTGCAGTTTTTTTTAAGTCCTTTCGTATGGATCTTCATTTTGATTATCCTGACCGCATTGGCAAGGACTGAAAACAAAAGAAAAAAACTAGCCACTATAACGCTGGCTGCACTGCTATTCTTTACCAACCCATGGTTGATCAACAACCTGCAATACCCATTTCATGCCCCACCTATGCCCATGACAGCGAATGAAAAATATGATGTCGGCATCGTATTGGGTGGCATGACCAGCTACGACAAGGTCAACAAACAGGGCCATTTCAACATGTCTTCTGACAGGTTCATTCAAACAGCCTTGTTGTATAAAAAAGGGCATATCAAAAAAATCATTGCATCAGGAGGACAGAATGGAATGTTCAGTGAGGATGATTTTATGGAGGCTGATTTTATAGCCAAAAACCTGATTGATCTTGGCATTCCTGCAGAAGACATTTGGATAGAGCATCAATCAAAAAATACCATGGAGAATGCCCGTTTTTCCAAACAAATCATCGACCGCAATGGCGGACTGAAAACCAAGGCAGTATTGATTACTTCAGCCTTTCATATCCCCAGGGCAACGCTCACCTTTGAGCAGGCTGGAATTGCGGTAAGGCCCTACCCTTGTGCTTTCTCAATGTCTCCCGCTGCCACACAGTTCAGTGCAGCCAACATGATTCCCGCGAGTTGGGCGATGGATGGGTGGGGAGGCTTTTTCAAGGAACGAATCGGCACTATCTACCTTAAACTGAAAGGGACAAAATGATGCCTACATTTTGCTTTTGATGAACTGAACCAATCCTTCAACCGGAATCCTTTCCTGTGTCATGGTATCGCGATACCTGATCGTAACCGTCTGATCTTCCTTGGTTTGGTGATCAATGGTGATGCAAAAAGGAGTTCCCAATGCATCCATCCTGCGGTAACGCTTTCCAATGGTATCCTTCTCTTCATAGAAACAATAGAACTCCGTCCTGCAGGTGGCCATGATATCCTTGGCAATATCAGGCAATCCCTCTTTTTTCAAGAGCGGTAAAATAGCCAGCTTGATGGGGGCAATTTTTGCAGGGATTTTCAGTACAACCCTGCTGTCTTCCGTACCATCTTCCTTGGTCCATTTCTCTTCCTGATAGGCATGGCACATGGTCAGGAGGAACATCCTGTCCAACCCAATGGAAGTTTCAATTACATAAGGAACATAGTTCTGGTTGATCTCCGTATCAAAATATTGCAATTTCTTTCCGCTGTATTGCTGATGGCTTTTCAGATCAAAATCAGTACGGCTGTGGATTCCTTCAACCTCTTTCCACCCGAAAGGAAAGGCATATTCGATATCCACTGCCGCATCGGCATAATGGGCCAATTTCACGTGGTCGTGAAAACGGTAGCTCTCAGCAGGAATGCCCATGGATTCATGCCACTTCATGCGTTCAGCTTTCCAGTAAGCATACCATTCCTGCTGTGTGCCAGGCCTGATGAAAAACTGCATTTCCATCTGCTCAAATTCACGCATCCGGAAAATAAACTGACGGGCCACGATTTCATTCCTGAAGGCTTTTCCCACCTGTGCAATACCAAAAGGTATTTTCATGCGGGCGGTTTTTTGCACATTTAAAAAGTTGACAAATATACCTTGTGCGGTTTCTGGTCTCAGGTAGATCTCGCTTGCATCTTCTGCAACAGAACCCAGTTGGGTGGAAAACATCAAGTTGAACTGTCGAACATCCGTCCAGTTGCAGGTTCCGCTCACTGAACATTTCATTTTATTGTCTTCAATCAATTGCTTCAACCCTGCATAATCATTGGCTGCCAGTAAAGCATCCATATCAGCAATCAGCTTTTCAGCTTCGGTGGTCTTTCCGTCCTTGTTCAAGGCATCTGCAAATCCCTCAATCAGATGATCAACACGATAACGCTTTTTTGAATCCTTGTTGTCAATCATCGGATCGCTGAAATTGTCCACATGCCCTGAAGCCTTCCATGTGGTAGGATGCATAAAAATGGCTGCATCAATTCCAACAATATTGTCGTGCATGCGGGTCATGGCATTCCACCATGCTTCACGGATGTTCTTTTTCAGCTCACTGCCCCATGGGCCATAATCATATACAGCACTGAGTCCGTCGTAAATTTCACTGGACTGAAAAACAAACCCGTATTCCTTTGCATGGGATATAATTGCCTGGAACTTATTTTGATCATTGACTACCATAGCCCGCAAAGATAATAAAACAATGGGAAGCCGTGCAACTACACAAGGCATTGAAATACTCAGGCCTATTGCAATTTTTCATTGCCCGTGTGCCGATCCGCATCCCGGATGGTTTTTTTCTCCATGTTTTTCTTGAACGCCTCGGTCAGGTCAATACCCGTCTGGTTGGCAAGGCAAATCAAAACCCACAACACATCGGCCATTTCATCTCCCAAATGTTCTGCTGATTCATTTTTTTTAAAGGATTGGTCGCCATATTTCCTGGCCATGACCCTTGCCAATTCACCCACTTCCTCAGTCAGGATGGCCATATTGGTCAATTCACTGAAATATCTGACCCCAATGGTTTTTATCCAGGTATCCACCTGCTGTTGAGCTTCGTTGATTGTCATTTATTCCTTGTTTTTTGTATCAATGATGATGGTGACAGGTCCGTCGTTGAGGAGCTCCACTTTCATGTCTGCACCGAAGATGCCGGATTGAATTTCCTTACCCAACTCTGTTGCGAGTTGTTGCTTGAATTGTTCATACAAAGGAACTGCCGTTTCAGGCTTTGAGGCCCTGATATAGGAAGGTCGATTTCCTTTTTTAGTGGCTGCGTGAAGAGTGAACTGACTCACGACCAGAACGCCGCCTTCAATATCTTTCACAGACTTGTTCATTACGCCCTCTTCATCATTGAAAATGCGCAGATTGACAATCTTGCCGGAAAGCCACTCAAGGTCCTCCTGACCATCGCTGTTTTCAATGCCGACAAGCACCAACAATCCTTGTTGAATTTCACCAGTAACATTCCCATCGACCTTGACTGATGCGCTTGAAACCCTTTGTATCACTGCTCTCATGCTTTCAATTTTAACAATGTAAATCTATGAAATGAAAACAGATATTAGCAAGGAGATCAGAGAACACTTATTTTTGTTGAAACTTCAAAACCTTGGGAGGAATCAGACAACTCGCGAAACAGACCATCTGGTACGGCCTCAGCAATATCTTTGGAAGGTTCATCAATTACTTGCTGACCCCAATCCTCACCTATATTTTCAGCCCAGACAAGTTTGGCGACATCTCCATTCTTTTTGCCTCTGCTGCATTCCTGAACATCATTTTCACCTACGGAATGGAAACATCCTATTTCAGGTTCAACCTGATTGAGGATGAAAAAAAAGTATACAATACCGGTTTTACAAGCCTTTTGTTTACCACAGTCTTGTTCTCCATCTTGCTGATGATTCCTCTTCAAGAGTTGGCCGGCTTGATGAAACTGGAAGAACATCCAGAATTTGTCGTCTGGGTGATTGGCATTGTCGCTTTGGATACCATTGCAGTGCTGCCTTTTTCCAAACTCAGGCATGAGGGTCGCCCAAGAAAGTTTGCTTTGTTAAAACTGGCCAATATCCTGATCAATTTTGTACTGATTGCTTTTTTTCTGCTGTTGTGCAAACCTGCATTTGAAAATGGAAGCGGATCATTCTGGGGAAGTTTGTATGATCCTGGTGTGGGGATTGGCTATGTATTCATTGCACAATTGCTTGCAAGCTTGGTCACATTCCTCTTGCTATTCAAGGAATGGAAACATTTCAGGCCAACATTCGACAAAAAACTATTTACCGAACTGATGATTTACTCCTTGCCCTTGCTTGTGGTTGGATTTGGAGGGATGATCAATGAAACCATTGACCGCTTCATGCTTGTCAACCGATTCAATGGAACGGTTGAAGCCGCCAAAATGGCCAACGGCATTTATAGCGCCAATTACAAACTCGCAGTCCTGATTGTTATTTTCATCCAGACATTCAAGATGGGAGCTGAACCTTTTTTCTTCAAAAATGCTGCCAACAGCAATGCCAAGGAGAACTACGCCAGGATCATGAATCTCTTTGTTATTGCCTGTTGTTTTTGCTTTTTGGGAGTGGTATTGTTCCTGGATATCTGGAAACATTTTATGGGAGTCAGCAGGCATCCTGAATATTTGCAAGGCCTTTTCGTTGTACCCATCCTCATGTTATCCAAGATCTTTCTTGGCATCTATTACAACCTTTCTATCTGGTACAAGCTGACCAATAAAACCTCTACCGGCGCGGTGATTACCATCATTGGGGCGGTGATTACTTTATTGATCAATTATTTTTTCATTCCAATGATCGGCTTTTGGGCCTGTGCATTGGCTACCCTGGCCTGCTATGGCAGCATGATGGTGATCAGTTACATTGTAGGACAAGTCCATTATCCAGTTCCTTATCAATGGAAACATCACCTGGGCTACATTGGCTTTGCGGCAGTCTTGTTTTTGATTCACACTGCTTCGAGAAAGGTACTCGCCCAAGAATGGCAATTGCATGCTGAGGGGATCTTGTTGATCGGCATATTTTTCCTTGTGATCATGAAAAGAGAGAAACAGGAATTGGTTCAAATACCCCTGATCAAAAAGCTTTACAGAAAGCACTGAAATTATCCTGAAACATACGGATTGTGCCGCTTTTCATGACCAATGGTGGTGGGCATGCCATGGCCTGAATAAACAATGGTCTCCTCGGGTAAGCAGTACAATTGCTCCGTAATGCTTTTTAATAAAACAGCAGGATTGCCTCCCGGAAGGTCTGTTCTTCCAACGCTTTCCCTAAAAAGAACATCCCCTGCGATGACAAAACTGCTTTGAGCGGCATAAAAACTGATGCTCGCAGGTGAATGTCCTGGGGTAAACAAGACTTGAATGGCTTCATCACCCAACGCCAAATGACTTTTCTCATCCATAAAATGAATGGGTCCAGTATAATTGTCAAATGGCAGGTTCCACATCAATCCACTGGTGGGCGCCATCTCAAGAACCTGTTTCTCACCCTCATGAATATGCAGTTCCAGCCCATAGGTTTCATGAACAAATTTGTTCCCAAATACATGATCTAGATGACAATGGGTATTGACCAGCATGATGGGTCTCAGCTGCTTGACTTCAATGAAGTCTTTGAGCTGATCCCGCTCTTTGTCGGTATAACATCCAGGATCCACGACAATACAATCCCCAGCTTCATTGTACATCAGATAGGTATTCTCCTGCAGGGGATTGAATTGGAAAATTTTAACGTTTATCATAGCCGCTTTTTCTTGGGTAAATGCGTTAATTTTAGCCTGAATACCTGGCATTGAACGCAGACTGCGAAGATATCCAATCATTTGAATCATAACACCATGCGAAAATTATTGCTCCCTGTTTTTGCGATTGTCTTTTTATCAATGCAATCATCTGCCCAGGTGAGCACAGTAGAATTTGGAAAAAACAGGGTACAATACAAGAAATTCAACTGGAGGTATTATCAAACGAAGAATTTCAATACCTACACCAATGAAGGTGGATTGGCCTTGGGAAAATTTATTGCACAGGTGGCAGAAGAGGAATTGGGAGCCATTGAGGAATTTGTTGAATATGGATTACAGAGAAGGGCGAATATTGTGATTTACAACAGCTTTACTGATTACAAACAATCCAACATTGGATTGGGTATTGATTGGCAAAATACAGGCGGTGTAACCAAACTTGTCAACAACAAGATCCTTTTGTATTACGATGGCAACCTTAATGAATTGAGGGTAAGGCTCAGGCAAGGCATTGCACAAGTATTGGTGGAAAATCTACTCTTTGGTGATGATCTCGGAGAATTTGCCAGCAACCAGGCACTCCTGGACCTGCCCAAATGGCTCACCGATGGATATGTTTCTTATGTAGCTGAAAACTGGAGCCCTGCATTGGATGACAAACTCAAATCCGCTTTGTTGTCTGGTAAGTACAGGACCTTTTACCAATTTGCTTTCAGTGAGCCTTATCTGGCAGGACATGCTTTTTGGAGGTTCATTGGTGAGCAATACAAAAAAGACAACATCACTTATTTCCTTTACTTGTCTCGCATCTACAAAAGCTTGAATGCTGCAAGTTTGAAGGTGACCAAGAAAAAATTCCGCGAGCTGCTCACTGATTTCATGGATCTGGAAGCTGAAAAATACCAGAATGATTTGAAAGGCAGAAGGAACCTGCCCAAGGGAAATGTTGTGACCATTGAAGAAAAAAAGAATGGCCGTGATTACTACCGTTTCCAGGCCAATCCCATTGCCCGCAACAACAGCTATGCAATGGTTGAGTACAAAAAAGGCATCTACCGTGTAGTGTTGGATGATCTTTCCGACGAAAGAAAAACCTTGCTTAAAGCAGGTGTACTCAATAACCAGGATGAGTTGAATCCCAATTATCCATTGCTGGCCTGGGATCCAAAAGGCTCAAGGATCCTGGTGGTGTACACCGAAGAAGGTAAAATCAAAATGTTCATCTACGACGTTGTGGCAAGGATAAAAACCTTCAAACAGGAATTGGAAGGCTTCCAACTGGTCCAGGATGCCAAGTTCATGCTGGATAACAATACGCTTATTCTCAGTGCTGTCAAAAACGGGCAATCAGATATTTTTGTATACAAGGTCAAGGAGAACAGCGTGCAGCAAATCACCAACGATATTTACGATGACCTCGACGCATCATTTGTTGCCTTCCCGAGCAAGACAGGCATCCTGTTCTCATCCAACAGGCCTTATCCCAACGCCTCCAAAGCAGATACCGTTATTCCCTCCAGGAATAATTTCAATATTTTCATGGTCGATAATTGGACAAAGAGCGACTTCAGACAAATCACACAGTTGACCAATCAACCTTTCGGACAGGCCAGGTTTCCGCTGCAGTACAATGTGAACCATTTCACGTTTGTTAGCGATGCCAATGGTATCGGCAACAGGTATGCAGGCTTCTTCACGACCCAACGTGCCGGCCTCGACACATTGTACAGGATTGGTGATGAAATCTTGCGCAACCCTGAAAGAAAAGAATTGGATTCAACACTCAAGGCCTGGGAGAAAACAGCTCCTGATTCCATCGGTTATATTTCTATCACGAGTGACAGCACCTATGTATTCCCTATCACCAATTATCAAAGCAGCTTGCAGGAAACCAGGGGTGCCGGTGACAACAACCAGGTCACAGAAGTAAGACAGGAAGGCGATCTCAAATTCCTTTACAAATTAAAAATCAACGACGCTGTTCTGCTCAAAAGAAATGTAAATGCAAGACCCACTGACTATATCAAGAAATTGATGGAAGAAGAAAGGAGACGCAAAACAGGCCTGATGCTGTATCAAAAAGAAGAAAAAGAAGAGGCCAAAACAGAAAAAAAGAATGTGCTCTTCCAAACTGAATTTGATCAAGACTTGAAAGATACTACAGCCTTGATTGCAGAAGAAATCAAGGTTCCGCAAAAAGAGGATGTGCTGAAAAAGGCGAAGCTGTTTGACTATAAACTCAAGTTTGCCTCTGATTATTTGGTTTCAGGTTTCAACAATTCAGTGATGGTCAACCGCTATCAACCTTATGGTGGAGGAGCGGGTCCGATCTACCTGTCGAATACGGATAACCTGAATGGTATCCTCAGAATGGGAATTTCAGATCTGATGGAAGACAAGAAATTCATTGGCGGATTCAGGCTGGCTACCAATTTGCGGGACAATGATTACCTCGCATCCTTTCAAAACCTCAGGAAAAGATTTGATTGGGGACTGACCTATTACAGGAGCAATCAGGAAAACTATCCCATTTTTGATCCATCGGATATCAAGTCTCAGTTGAGGAACAAACTTGCTTCCAATCTCTACCAATTCAATGTCAGCTATCCTTTTGACGAAGTCAAAAGCCTAAGGGCCATGTTGGGATACCGGAGCGATAATGTTGTCATCACATCAGATGCCAACTACAGTCCTACCCTTACCGCAACAGATACCCTGCTGAAATATGCATTGGTGAAACTGGAATATGTGCATGACAATACCATCAATCCAACATTGAATATCTGGAACGGTTTCAGGTACAAGGTATATGCCGACATCAATTCAAGAATGGTGAATGCACAGGGTTCAGGAAAATTCATGTTCAACATTGGCACTGATATTCGCTACTACTATCCGATCTACCGCAATTTCATTTGGGCAGGAAGGGCAGCAGCAGATTTCTCTTTTGGCTCACAAAAACTCATCTATTACCTGGGTGGTGTTGAAGGCTGGTTGAGACCGAAATTCAACAATGCCATCCTGCCGGCTCCAGACCAGAACTATGCATTCCAGACCCTGGCACTTACCCTCCGTGGGCACAACCAAAATGTTGCCAACGGCAACAACAACATGGTCATCAATTCAGAATTCAGGCTACCGCTTTTCACTACCTTGTTCAACAGGCCGGTAAACAATGCATTCCTTCGAAACCTTCAACTCGTACAGTTCCTTGACCTGGGTACTGCCTGGAATGGAAAGTTTGATAAAATACAGAGGCCCTATTCAGCTTATGGGCTTCCGCCTGTGCAGGTCAATGTAAGAACAGGCGGTGTCGGACCCTTTGTAGGCGGATATGGGTTTGGTGCAAGAAGTACCTTATTGGGCTATTTCCTCAGGGTAGATGCTGGTTGGCCGATGGGAAATTTCTTCAAAGGAAAGCCATCATGGTATTTTGCACTCGGCCTTGATTTCTAATTGACAAGAGAAAAAAACAGTCTCTGGAAAGATTATTCTGCGTTTCATCAGTGAAGAACCTCCGATTGCTTTTCTAGCTTCATGCAAGAAAAGAGGATTAGGAAGGAATGTGGAAGAGAATACCGTTTTTTAGAATTTTCCTGGCAATACTATCGGGAATTTTTCTGGATGCCAAGTTCCAGCCAATGCTTCCTTCCTGGATGATTGTCCTGGCTTTTTTCCTTTCCACCGCAATTTGCCTTTCATCAACTAACCTAACCATCAAATGGAAATGGGGCTGGATATTGGGTGCTTGCATGATTGGAATCCTTGTGACCATAGGCGGCACATCCAATGCCCTGAGATCCAACAGCGACAAGATTTACCCCCACATCGACGCATCAATTGTTTTGCTGAGCATTACAGAATGTCCAAAAACCACAAGTGCGTCAAACAGATACCTGGCAAGGGTTTTCAGGGCAGATCCATCAAGATTTGCCCCATTAGGCAAGACCTATATCTACATCAAAAAAACGGATGACACTTCCATCCAACCAGGAGATGTACTTCTTACAACGACCATCCCTCAGCTGCTCAAAAAAAATACCAACCCGGGAGCTTTTGACTTTTTCACATACTCCAAGCAAAATGGCATATGCTTCACGATGCTGCTGGAAGGTCCTTCCCAATACATCAAGATTGTTCAGTCTGCTCCCAGCGACAAAAGCTGGATCTACAGTGTCAGGAGAAAGATATTGAGCATCATCAGAACCCATATCGAAAACAGGCAAAATGCAGGGCTTGCCCAAGCCATGCTGATTGGCTACAAGGAAGACCTGGACAAGGAATTATTGAACGCCTACACCAATACAGGAGTTGTGCACATCATTGCCATTTCCGGATTGCACCTCGGGTTGATCTTCATGTTGATAGACTTATTGATCTGTACATTTGCAGGTAGAAAAAGGTCCGCAAGGGCTGGAATTTTTATCAGTCTTCCATTGCTCTGGAGTTTTGCCATCCTTACAGGATCCTCAGCATCTGTGATCAGGAGTGCCATCATGTTCAGCTTTATTATCATAGGTAATGCGATTAGAAGAAAAAGCAAAGGCATGAACAGCTTGCTAGGCTCAGCATTTATCCTGCTGCTTTGGAATCCAGACCTCCGCTTTGATCTTGGATTTCAATTGAGCTATGCCGCAGTGGCATCCATTTTGTTGTTTGATCAAGACATCAAGAAAATGATTTTCTTCAAAAATAAAGCAGCCCTTTACTGCTGGAGCATGGTCTCCATCACCTTGGCGGCCCAGGTGTTGACTACGCCAATCGTCATTGCCAATTTTCACCGGTTCCCTACCCTTTTCTTGTTTACCAACCTTGTTGCAGTTCCTTTGTCCAGCCTGGTCTTGGTATTGGAAATAGTACTCTGTATCATTCACCCGTTGGACACCATGGCAAAAGGATTGGGTGTGGCCATCAATGTATTGATTCAGTTGATGAATGATCACGTGCTTTTGATGGAAAAGATCCCCTTTGGCATGATAGACCATATTCAGATCAGCAATACGATGATGTCCTTGATTTGTTTCTATGCCGTAGCATGGTATTTCCTTTTCAAATCTCCTGACAAATCAGTTTATGTAGCCCTGGTAATCCTGGGAATGGCCTTACCGGTGATGCACCACTTGGAAAGCATCCAGACAAGCAAAACAAATGAGATCCATGTGCTGAACAGCTTTGGAGCAGTGACAATCATCCACAGGCATGGCCGTTATGGTGTCCTTACTGCTTCATCCAATTTATTGGATAACAAGAAAAAAACAAATGATCTCCTCCGCCAAACAGGCATTGCCCTTGGCATTGAGCATTGGACAATTCAACCATTCCCTAACGAACCGGTCATGATCAGCCCTCTTGAAGCAAATAAAACCAGGTCATGGGTGCTGCTCTGCCATGCCAAGACCATATCACTTGATATCCTGAAAGAAGAGATCAGTAAAAAAACCCTGATCCTTGCAGATGCATCAACACCAGTGTGGAAAATTAAGCAATGGGAAAAAGAAGCACAAAAGTTACATTTGCGCTTCAAATCAATCCCCGAAGAGGGGCCGCACACGATTCGCTGCCACCAAACCCAATAATGATGCAAAAACAAATCCGCGCTGCACTGATCTCCGTTTTTTACAAGGATGGCCTTGAACCACTGGTCAGGCTGTTGAGCGAAAACGGTGTCGCCATTTATTCCACTGGTGGAACACAACAGTACATAGAACAACTAGGATTGGAATGCATTCCGGTTGAATCAGTGACAGACTATCCGTCTATCCTTGGAGGAAGGGTCAAGACCTTGCATCCAAAGATTTTTGGTGGAATTCTCGGAAGGCGAGCGGTAGAACAGGATTTGATGGAAATGAAAGAGTATGCCATTCCTCAAATTGACCTGGTCATTGTTGACCTGTATCCTTTTGAAGAAACAGTAGCCAACACGACAGAGGAAAAACTCATCATTGAGAAAATAGATATTGGTGGGCCTTCCATGATCAGGGCCGCTGCCAAAAACTTCAGCGACCTGGTGGTGATTGCATCAAAATCAGACTATGCCCCATTGGTAGACATCCTGAGGGAACAAGAATGCACAACAACCCTGGAGCAAAGAAGAAGTTTTGCAGCCAAAGCCTTTGATATCGTTGGCAATTATGATGTAGCCATTGCACAGTATTTCACTGCAGACAATACAAACCAGTTCCTGCATTCCTCTGGAAACCCACAGATCATGCGCTATGGAGAGAACCCTCACCAGCAAGGCATTTTTTTCGGCAAACTCAATGAGTTGTTTGACCAGTTGCATGGCAAGGACCTATCCTACAACAACCTGGTGGATGTTGAAGCTGCCGTACAATTGATCGCTGAATTCAAAGGAGAAACCGAATCTACTTTCGCCATCATCAAGCATACCAATGTGTGTGGTATTGCCACAAGAGAAAATACAGCAGAGGCCTGGAAATATGCCTTGCAGGGAGATCCGGAAAGTGCATTTGGAGGTGTGCTTGTTTGCAACACTGCCATTGATATGTCAACGGCAGTACAAATCAATGAGATCTTTTTTGAAGTACTGATTGCCCCTGCATTTGATACAGATGCACTGGAAGTATTGACCACCAAAAAGAACAGGATCCTGCTCATCCAGAAAAAAGATCATCCTGCAACAAAACAATTCAAATCCCTTTTGAATGGCGTATTGGTGCAAGACCAGGACAAAGGAAATTTCGAAAAATGGGAAGAGGCTGGGGCAAGGGAAACTTCTGAAGCAGAAAAGACAGACCTTATTTTTGCCAATAAGGTATGCAAGCACCTGAAATCAAATGCAATTGCCATTGCCAAAAACAAACAATTGATTGGCAAAGGATGTGGACAGACCTCCCGGATTGATTCCCTCAGGCATGCCATAGAAAAAGCCAAGCAATTCAATTTTGAATTGAACGCTGCCGTATTGGCCAGTGATGCATTTTTCCCATTTGACGACTGCGTAAAAATGAGCCATGCAGAGGGAATCGAGGCCTTCATACAACCCGGAGGTTCTATACGAGACAAAGACTCCATTGCATACTGCAAAGAGAGCGGACTGGCCATGGTGATGACAGGACTCAGACATTTCAGGCACTGATGTCTGGCCAGATGCAGATCAGCAAATCAGAAAAATCCAAAGCCCTTTTTGCTGTTGGTGTTGTTTCCATTTTATGGGGCACAACCTGGCTTGCTTCTAAGATTGGGGTAGAATATATTCCACCGCTGCAGCTTTCGGGCCTGCGGCACTTTATTGGCGGAGGATTGTATGTGATTTACTTCACGTTTTTCAGAAAAATGTTTCCAAAAAAACACCAGCTCTGGCAAATCTTTTGGATGGCCATCCTGATGTTTGTGATCAGCAATGCTTTCAGTGTACTTTCCGTAAAATACATGCCCAGCGGAATTGGCTCTGTTGTTGGCGCCATCATGCCCATCTGGGTTGTATTGTTTACCGGTTTGGTTTTCAATAAAGTCAGATTCAAACGCAAAACCATTGTTGGCATTGCAATGGGTTTTGCAGGAGTAGTGATAACCTTTTTTGACTTCATTGAACATATCATGTACACGGATTTTTCTCTGGGCATCTTGTTTGGTGTGATTGCGAGCATTGCCTGGGCACTTTCCACCTTGTTCACGGCAAAGCAGGCCAAAGAAATGGATCCCTATTTTTCACTGGGATGGCAGATGTTTGTCAGTGGCACACTGCTTTCGATTTTTTCCTTGATGACTGGAAATTTCGTTCCACTTTCCCAGGTACCAGACAAGGCATGGCTCTCTATTCTATACCTTGTGCTGATTGGCTCAGTGATTGCATTTGGCGCATATGTATATGCACTAAAGCGTCTTCCCACCGCATTGGTGGCCATACATTCTTATATCAATCCCATTGTTGCCATAATCATTGGCAATATTTTGATGCAAGAAAAATTAAGCGCCTTTATCGTTGCTGGAACAATAATTACTCTTTGGGGAGTTTATCTCGTCAATAGTAGTTTCAAGAAGACTAAGGTGTAGGCGTTTCTTGCTTTTCCCTCCAAAGCTGATTGAAGGTTTTTGCAGGAAAATCAAGGTCGGCCCTTTGTCCGGTCCAGCCCTTGAACAATTTATTGATCATCCAATTCTTGATCTTGCTGTTGCCCAGATTCATCATTTTTCGGTGAAGCATTCCCTGCTGCCAGGTTGCCCATGCAATTTTCTCCATCATGTTTCCCTGCCCTGTACGGACAGCCTCTCTCCTGTTGTACAACAAGAGTTCATGCAGGTTGATCTTGACTGCACATACTTCAGTGCAATTCCCACAAAGGGAAGAAGCATGGCTCAAGTGTTTCCACTCACCAAGGTCTTTGAGATTGGGTGTTATAACACTTCCAATGGGGCCACTGTAGGTTGTTCCATAACTATGACCACCGATATTCTTGTACACAGGACAAGCATTCAGGCAAGCCCCGCAACGGATACAATAAAGGCTCTCCCTTGAAACAGGATCCTGCAGAATATTGGTTCTTCCATTGTCCAGCAGGATAACATACATCTCATCAGGACCATCCATTTCTGTTGATTGTCGGGGGCCGCTGATGATGGAGTTGTATACTGTTACTTGTTGGCCTGTTCCATAGGTAGACAGCAAAGGCCAAAAAAGAGCAAGATCCTGCAAGGAAGGAATTACTTTTTCTATTCCAGTGATGACGATATGTGTCTTGGGCCAGGATGCACTCAACCTTGCATTGCCTTCGTTTTCTGTCACGGCAATACTGCCTGTTTCCGGAATAATGAAGTTGGCGCCTGTAACGCCTACCTCAGCCTCAGCATATTTTCTCCTGAGCTTTTCCCTTGCAACAAGGGTGAGCTCTTCTGGCGTAAGATCAAGCGGTGTATTCAGGTGTTCATGGAAAACGCGGGCAACATCTTCCTTGCTCTTGTGCATGGCAGGAGTAACAATATGATACGGTGCTTCATTATCCAGCTGTTGGATATATTCCCCCAAATCAGATTCAATGCTGTCGATGCCATTTTTTTCAAGGAAATCATTGAGGTGAATTTCTTCAGTAACCATGCTCTTGCTCTTGACAACTGTCTTGCAGTTTTTTTCCTTGCAAATCCTGAGGATGGCTTCAGTGGCCTGTTCTATCGTCTCTGCCCAAATCACTTTGCCACCATTCCTGAGAAAATTGATTTCAAATTTCTCCAGCTGATCATCCAGGCTTTCAAGTGCTTTCCATTTGGCATGCTTGGCTTTTTCCCTTGCAAAATTGATATCAGAAAATTGTTTTTTCCCCAGCGGTACAACTGCATTGTACTTTCCGATATTATGGTTGATGGTTTTGCGATGGGACAAATCCGCTGCCTTTACAAAACTTTTCTCCTTAAAAACCGAAGCTGGATTAGACATAAGGTTATTGTTTTTTCAACTTTTTATCGCAATTGAAATATTCCTTTGCCACCTGATCAAGCGCATCATAAAATCCTTCACCATAAAGCCTTGTGATGGGTTCCTTTAAAAATTTATAAACAGGTACCTTCAACTCAGCACCAAGACTGCATGCGGGGCTGCACATGTCTTCACGGGGTTCATAGTTCAGCATTTCATGGTTGGTATACCGGCTCTTGCTTTTTTTGATGGGATAAAGATGACAGGAAATAGGCTTTTTCCACTTGATCTGGCCTTTGTTGTAGGCCTCTTCGAAAACACATTTGATGATCCCTTTCTGGTCGCGCACCCCATAGGTACAAATCTTGTTGTCAACAGTTGGGGTCACCCATCCAAACTCACGGTCGTAGCGATAGAGTCCGTTTTTTTCCACTTCTTTGATACCGTCTTTGGACATCAGTGGCTTGACAATTTCATAGCTCTTGTTTACCTCGTCCAATTCCTGATCTATCAGTGGAGCACCCGCATCCCCATCCTCACAACAGCCACCCTTGCATTTAGTGAGATTGCAAACAAACTGCGCTTCAACAATATCATCGCTGACCAAAATATCATCAATAACAATCAAAGTGAAAAGTTTATGCAAAAATAAGGGTTAATCAGTCGACCCAAAGAGCATGTTTTGCACAATGATCAAAGGCTCATCATTTCCTTGAACCTTACCGCCTGACGCCTGGAGACCTCAATCTTTTCTCCACCGTTGATTTCAAGCAACAACCCGCCATTGAAAAACGGCTCAACCTTTTCAATCATGCGCAGGTTGACAATATGCTTGCGATTGGCCCTGAAAAAGGTTCTTGGGTCAAGCCTTTCCTCCAGGGAATTCAGTGATTTAAGGATCAAAGGCTTGTTCGGCCCAAAGAATACCCTCGCATAATTGCCAACAGATTCAAACAACCGAATTTCTGCCAGTTTCACAAACCAGCATTTTTCACCGTCTTTGACAAAAACCTGATCAGATTCTGAAAGGGATATCCTGAGTTCGGATCTGTTTTCTGAAAACATCATCTCCTTTTCATCGATGGCCAGAAATTTTTGAACAGCATCTGATAGGCGCTTGGGATCAATGGGCTTCAAAAGATAATCCAGGGCATTGACTTCAAATGCACGGATGGCATATTCATCATAAGCGGTGGTAAAGATGACCGTTGGCAGCTTTTCCAATTCCTGCAAAAGATCAAATCCCGTTTTGACGGGCATCTGAACATCCAATAAGATCAGGTCAGGATTCAACTCGCTGATCAGGCGCAAGCCTTCATCCGCATTGGCAGCCTCTCCGATAATCTCTATTTCAGGATGAAGGGCAAGCATTTTCTTCAGTTCATTTCTTGCCAGTCTTTCATCGTCAATAATGATGGCGTTTTTTTTCATACTGTTCCTTTTAAGAAAGAGGAATATTCACTTTTGCCTCAACCATGTCTTGGTTCAGCTGCTTGATGGAAAAACTTGCTGATTCACCAAAAATCAACTGTAGCCTGTTGGATGTGCTTTGCAAGCCAAAGCCCTCATGATCCTGTTTTATTTCCAGCAGGCCGGAATTGATGACAGACAATACAAGTTGCCCATGGGCTTCATTGGCGAGGATGGAAATCTCTCCCTTGTGCACGGTTTTTCCGATGCCGTGTTTGATGGCATTCTCCACCAATGTCTGCAGCATCATGGGGGGAACCTGATGATCCAATGTGTCTTCCTCTATTCCATAATGTACATGTAACCTGTCTTCAAACCTGATCAACTCCAAGGCAAGATAATCTTTCACAATGTTCAACTCCTGCTCCAGTGTAATGGTTTCATGTTGATCGGATGACATGCTGGAACGAAGGATATTGCTCAATGCTGTAACAGCCTCTCTGGCCCGGTTTGGATTTTCATCGATCAATGCCCTGATGCTATTCATCGCATTGAAAATAAAATGTGGATTGATATGGGATTTGATGGTCTTTAGTTCCAGAGACTTTACCAAGGCCTCCAGTTTCAAGTTATCGAGTTGGTTTTTTCTTGACTCTGCCACATAATGGTAAATGAAATAAATACAATTCCAGATGAAAAGATAGATGAAGGAGGAAAAAACATTGCTGCTGATTTTCTGGGAAATGGCCCATTTGGCCTCCTCCTTGTATTCAAGCCTGGCCAACATGCTCAAATATGTTTCCCCTATACCCACAGCGGTAGCAAATACAATTGAGATTAGTATAAAGCCAATCAACTGGTAATTGATGTTGCGCTGCAGGAGTTTCAGCCATTTGATGGTCATTCGCATAAAATGGGACATCAGCAGGCCAATGGCTACATAGACACCCAGGCGACCAATGAACTGGGCATCAAAAAGCTTATAAGTAAAAGCAAAGAAAATATTGATGCCGGCAAACATCATCCAGCCCAAAAATTGAAAAAGCCAGTATTTTGATATGTTCTGGAGATATGGCGCCATGCATTTCAAAGCTATACATTCGAGCAGGAAAGGAAAAATGGTTTTTTACAGAAGGTTTTTCAGGCCGGATGACTGGTAAAATGCAATATTGTAAGGGTTCCGTATAATTTATTCATAAAAACTGCGTTATAGGCTATGTAAATCCTATCCCAATGAAACCCCTTGTAAAGAGGATACCCCTTTATGCCTATATGTGCCTGGCGATTTTTCTCCTGCCGGCAGCCTCCAATGCACAGGGCAGATTGGTCATCAACGAATTCATGGCCTGGCCAGGTGAAAGTTGCCCAACTACTGCTGAATTCATCGAACTAAAAAACATGGGGCCTGGCCCAATGAATATCGGTTGCCATGTGATCACCGATGGCGATTTTTCCATTACTATTCCTGCCAATACCTTCCTGAAACCGGGAGAATTCTATGTATTGGGTGGACAAGACATCATCAATGCTCCCTGCGCCAATTTATCAAAAAATATTACAGTTAACCTCAATTGGAACACATGCAACTGTACCAGTGGTTCCATTGCAACTGAAGCGGAAGGGCTACTCACTGATGGTGGAGCTGCGGGAGAACAACTTGTATTGTTCAACCCATCAGGCACTATCATTGATGCTGTTGTCAGGGAAATCAACAAAATAGAAACTTCCAGTTCAATCACATCCAGAAGTACAACAGGATGTACAGGGTTTAGTTTTGACCTCGATAATTTGAGCATCATCTATGAAGAAATCGGTGAATCCCAGGGAAGGGCAAACAGCTTTGCCAGAAAAATGGATGGCGATTGCAAATGGGTAAAGGAAACCCAGCAAAATGCCGGCGCCACCAACAATGCTGCAGGAGAGGCTGCAACTCTCACCATGACCCAGACCTATACCATGAACCAGAATTGTAATGGAGGGAATGCAACATTTACTGTAACCAATACCAGTCCGACACCCGCTTCATTTTTCCCCTTTACCTACATTCTTGGGTATGACAACAATGGAAATGGAGTATTTGAAAGCGGTGATTTCTATACCAATGGAACAGATGCGACAGCGCCTTCTGTAGAGTTGACGGGGCTGGGCCTTGGATCTTACAATATTATCCTGGAGCCAGCCAGTGGATGCAACCAGAAATTCTTCACCTTTGATATTGGCCCCTGCGCTACCATGCCCATCAAACTCAAGCAATTCAAAGGTTCCAATGCTGGCAAACTGAACAGGTTCAACATCGACATTGAAACCGATGCAGACATGAAAATACTGGCCCTGGAATCCAGCCTTGATGGCAAGAAGTTTTATAAAGTCGCTGACATCCCTTTTGCCGATCGCATGGGCTTACAAAACATTGTCTTCTCCAGCGAAGCGGGAGCAGAAAGCTATTTTAGGTTGGCCATGACGGATGACAACAACAAAACCAGCTATTCCAACATTGTGAATTTGGTCAAGTCTTCCAACAATAACCAAATTGTCAGCATAGCGCCCAATCCATTCACCGATTTTCTTGGCCTGAGCCACTATACTACAAAAGAGGATGTTTTGATGATCAACATCATTTCTGCGGCAGGCCAGGTAGTATTGGCAGATCGATACGCATTAAAAGTGGGTCAAAACAACCTTCGGTTGTTGACCAGCAATCTTGCCAAAGGCCTTTACCTGGTATCCCTTAAGAAAATAAGCACTGGTGAAAGCCAGATAACAAGAGTACTCAAAAATTGATCCGTACCCCATAAAGAAAAGAAGGCCTCATTTTGAGGTCTTTTTTGTTTTATACCAATGCCGTCTCATGAAGATAAGTTGACACAAAAGTTGGCTTATTATGTTTAACTTTATAATACCCAAACAGCCAGATGCCGCGAACAAATGGCAGAGGACCTTGTTTATAGGAATAGATTCTAATTGCGTTCAATATGACACAAATCGAAGCCGGTGCATTGCTCAAAGAAATCAACTCCCCCGACGACCTTAAAAAGCTCGGCAAGGAAGAACTCTACAAAGTTTGTGATGAACTCAGGCAATATATTGTTGATGTGGTCAGTGTGCATGGCGGTCATTTTGCAGCAAGCCTCGGCGTGGTTGAACTTTCTGTAGCCCTGCACTATGTTTACAATACACCCTATGATCAATTGGTCTGGGACGTAGGCCATCAGGCCTATGGACATAAAATATTGACTGGCAGAAGGGATAATTTCCATACCAACAGAAAATATGGCGGACTCAGTGGATTCCCCAAAAGGACTGAAAGCCCCTATGATGCCTTTGGCGTCGGCCATTCATCCACTTCCATTTCTGCAGCACTGGGGATGGCCATTGCAGCAAAATACAATGGAGAAAAAGACCGAAAATCAGTAGCGGTTATTGGAGATGGTTCAATGACAGCGGGAATGGCCTTCGAAGCCATGAACCATGCTGGCGTAACCGATGCCGACATGCTGGTGATCCTGAATGACAATTGCATGAGCATTGACCCCAATGTCGGATCTCTGAGAGAATACCTTACAGACATCACCACCTCACATACCTACAACAAGCTGAAGGATGATATCTGGAATACCCTTGGAAAACTTCCTATTGGAGGAAATTTCAGCAGGGAAATGGCCAGTAAACTTGAACATAGCATCAAGGGCTTCATCAATAAAAGAAGCAACCTGTTCGAGTCCATGAACATGCGGTATTTCGGACCGATTGATGGACACAACATCACCAAACTGGTTGATACGCTAAAAGACTTGAGGGATATACCAGGCCCCAAGTTGCTCCACATCATTACCACCAAAGGAAAGGGATATGCACTGGCCGAAAAGGACCAGACCAAATGGCATGCCCCTGGATTATTTGATAAAGTGACTGGTGAGATTTTCAAAAAAACGTTTGATACACCCCAGCCTCCGAAATACCAGGATGTATTTGGCAAGACCATTGTTGAACTTGCTGAAAAGAACAAGAAGATTTTTGGCATTACTCCTGCAATGCCTTCTGGTTCATCCCTCAAGTTCATGATGGATGAAATGCCAGACAGGGCATTTGATGTAGGCATCTGTGAACAGCATGCTGTTACATTGAGTGCAGGAATGGCAACACAGGGATTGAAAGTCTTTTGCAACATCTATTCCTCCTTCATGCAACGCGCCTATGATCAGGTGGTGCATGATGTAGCCATCCAAAAACTACCGGTAGTATTTTGCCTGGACCGTGCAGGTCTTGTTGGTGATGACGGGCCCACGCACCACGGCGTATATGACATTCCTTACATGCGCTGCATCCCCAACATGATTGTATCTGCACCCATGAACGAGGCAGAGCTGAGGGATCTCATGTATACGGCACAGCTTGACTCAATAAATTTACCTTTTGTCATTCGTTACCCCAGAGGCGAGGGCATGATGCCAGAGTGGAAAACAACCATGAAGGAAATTGAGATAGGCAAAGGGCGTAAACTCAAAGACGGAAAAGACATTGCCATTCTCTCTTTTGGACATCCGGGTAATTTTGCTGCTGCTGCCATCAGAAACCTGATTTCAGAAGGCATTACTCCTGGTCATTATGACATGCGCTTTGCAAAACCACTTGATGAAGAAATGCTTCATGAGGTATTTTCCCGATACAGCAAAATCATTACCGTTGAAGATGGAACTGTGGTTGGTGGTATTGGCGCAGCGATATTGGAATTTATGGCAACGCATGGTTACAAGGCTGATGTAAGCATCCTGGGAATACCTGATCGCATTGTTGAACACGGCTCACAGAAGGAATTACACAAGGAATGTCATTATGATGCTGATGCGATTGCTGCCACAGCAAGGGAGATGATGAAATCAGTTGTCAGCGTTATTCAATAATGGTGATCAACTGATCTTCTGGGCGTTCATCATTGTATTCAATGATGAAATTGTTTTTCCCTTCACCAATGATGATCGCCAGGTAACTTTGCTGAACAAGTTCCAGCACAGTGAGAAACAGAAAAATGGCATGCAGTCTGTCCTGACAAACGTCAAATACCTTCTCAAAAGACATGGTTTTTTCCTGCGCACTTACCTTCAATACATACTCTCGGGTTTCATCCATGGTATAATTATACCGGTATACCACATGCTGCGGTTTGTTCTGGCGATCATGCACCCTTTGCATAACCTTTTCAAATACTTTCATCAGTTTGAAAAGAGAAATGGATTGTATTTCTGTTCCTTCTGACGACTCCTCTCCTATGGCATGCAGATCTTGTTGCAGATTACCCCTTTTCACCATGAACATCCGCTGCTGTTCAAGCTGCGCCAGCTTTAATGAAGCCTCCTTGAATTTTTTATATTCAAGGATTTTATCAATCAATTCTTTCCTCGGATCAATCTCATTGCCCTGGTCATCCAACTCTTTTCTGGGAAGCAACATTTTTGCTTTAATCCTGATGAGGGTTGATATGAAAAGAATGAACTCACTGCTCAATTCAATATTGTCCTCCTCAGACTTTTTGATAAAAGCCAGGAAATCATCAATGATGCTGGTGATGGGAATATTATAAATATCAAGTTCATCTCTTTCAATGAAGAAGAGCAGAAGGTCGAACGGACCCTCAAACTGGGGCAATCTGATCTGGTAAGAGGCAGTGTTCAAAACAAATGATTTGAAGTGGGTAAGGCGACAAATATAGGAAATTGATGCAAAAGAATGAAGATGGGTAGGCAATTTTAACGACCTTCGCGGTCCAAAATTCGTTCAACGTGAAATGGATCCTGTTCATCATTCTCTGCCTCACTTGGGGAAGTTCCTTCATCATCATGAAAGGGGGAATGGAAATACTGAGTCCATACCAACTGGCTTCCATCAGGATTATCTCAGCAGGCCTGGTCATGCTTCCATGGATAAGATCCGCCTATAGGTCTGTTCCCAAAAAAGCGGTGCCAGCCCTAATTCTTTCAGGATTCCTGGGAACACTATTTCCTGCCTACCTGTTTTGTATTGCCCAAACCAAAATAGACAGTTCGATTGCCGGTATACTGAATGCCCTGACCCCGATTTTTACCCTGGCCATCGGCATGTTGTTCTTCAACTTAAGGGTAGGCTGGATCAAATGGGTAGGGATGTTGCTGGGTTTTGCTGGAATGCTGGTCCTTGTTTTGGGTGCATCCAGGCAGATCAACATGCAATACATCGGCTATACCTTTTTTGTGATTCTTGCCACTATCTGCTATGGCCTGAATGTAAACGTTGTGAACCAGTACCTTAAAGACGTTGCACCCTTGCATATAGCAACCATTGCATTTACTGCTTTGATCATCCCTAACTTGATCATCCTGGCCTCCACAGGCTATTTCACTGATCCCAACCTTCTCAATGGACTTTTTACAAAAGGAACAATTGCCGGAGCGAGTTTGGGGATCATCAGCACCTGCCTGGCATCCGTCATTTTCTATACCCTGATGAAAAAAGCGGGACCAGTTTTTGCATCCATGGTGACCTATGGAATTCCATTGGTGGCCATAGGATGGGGATTTGTAGCGGGAGAAAGCATCACAGCCATACAAATAATGGGAATGGTGGTGATACTTGCAGGAGTGAGACTGGCCAACAAATAGGCTTATACACTCATGATTTCCTTTTCCTTTGCAGCAAGGTGCTTTTCAATGAGTGCAATGAATTTATTGGTCATTTCCTGGATTTCCTTTTCGGCATCAGTGGCAATATCTTCACTCAATCCGTTCTTCTGCATTTTTTTCACTTGTTCAATGGCATCCCTTCTGATGTTGCGGATGGCAACTTTAGACTGTTCTCCTTCATTCTGAACCCTTTTTACAATTTCTTTTCTGCGCTCTTCTGTCATGGGTGGAAGAAAAATACGGATGATGCTGCCATCATTTTGCGGGGTAACACCCAGATTGGCAGCAATGATGGAACGTTCGATCAGTTGCAACATGTTCTTCTCCCAAGGCTGTATGGTAAGTGTTCTGGCATCAGCAACAGAAATATTGGCCACCTGGGCAATACCGGTTGGAGACCCATAATAATCGACTGTAAGGCCATCAAACATCTGAGGATTTGCCCTACCGGCACGTATTTTGGTGAGCTCTGATTCAAGATGTGAAATTGCTTTTTCCATCGTGGCAGTGGCATCCAACATGTGCAATTCAAGTTCTTCAGACATAAAATGAAATTTTGTCTGCAAATCTACTGAATGAAAATAAAATGAGGAATATAAAACTGAGGCTAATTGTTCAGTTCTGGGGTTGAAGAAATGTTTTTAAGGATAATGGTTGGCTCATTATCCCTTGCAGATGGAGAAGTGCTGATTTTCTTTACTGTTTTAGACGAAGGCATGGACATGAATGTACAATAGCCAGATATTGCTGTGCCTATGAGGAAAAGACCAGCGATGACAAAATTGATGCCCATGGATTGGATGAGGATGGCAAAAGCAATGTATCCCATCGCCATGAGCCCCAGCAACCCTGTAATCTGCATATGAGACAGCCCTCTTTTCATCAACAGGTGATGGATGTGATTTACATCAGGATCAAATGGTGAGTGACCTTGATATACCCTTAAAACAGTCACCCTTAGGGTATCCATCAGTGGAACGAATAAAGCAGCAAAACCAATGGCAGGAGCGGCAGAAAATTGCAAGACAGTTCCGGGCAAACTTGCCGTATTGATAAACCTAATCACCAAAACTGCATTAACCAAACCCAGTAGTAAAGAACCGGTATCCCCCATGAAAACCTTTGCAGGAGAATAATTGTAAAGCAGAAATGCAAGCAGACTTGCTGCCATTGAGAAGGCAAGAATTGCATATGCAAAATCATTTTCTATGGCAAATACCACGCCAAAAAAAAGTGTGGAAACCAGCCCCAATGTTCCTGCTAAGCCATCAACCCCATCAATGAGATTGAATGCATTCATCACCACCAGGATGGTTGTATAGGAAAAAAGCATAGAAAATACAGGATTCAACGCGGTAAGACCCAGAAAGCCATGCAAGGATGTCAATTGAAAATGGCCTGGATAAACCAACAAGAAAGCTGCAATCAACTGCCCTGCAAATTTTTTCATGGGAGAAATCAACAGAATATCATCCTTCAATCCAAGAAAAAAGATGATGACAGCAGCACCAAGAAAATATTGAAGACCAGGAGTTTCTGGGAAGTAAACCAATGTAGAAATCGACAACATCATTGCAGCAAAAATTCCTACTCCTCCCAATGAAGGAATGGGAATGAAATGTATTTTTCTCTCATCAGGGAGGTCAAATAACTTCTTGGCATCTGCAATCTTGATGACCACAGGTATAGAAGTAAAAGCCACAATAAATGAAACAAGAGAGGCCAAAAGAACTAAACCCATTGATGGTATTTTTGGTATTTATCATGAATGGGTTTCTCGTAAAGATATTGGGATACTATAATCCATTCGAAGTTAGACAATTATAAACGGAAAACAGGTTGCAAGATTGTGTTTGAAAATGATTTTTAATAAATAAATCATACAAATATCGTAGATTTCCCAAATGCATTAGTTTTGCCAAAATACTCAATACAATGGCTTCATTGCAGGAAAACGCCTCCCAAATCAGAAGAGATATTGTGCGCATGGTTCACGGGGTCCAAAGTGGACATCCAGGCGGGTCATTGGGTTGTGCAGATTTATTGACTGCATTGTATTTCAAGGTCATGAAACATGATCCGGCATTCAAGATGGACGGGGTCGGAGAAGATCTTTTTTTCCTTTCTAACGGACATATTTCTCCTTTGCTTTATTCATGCCTTGCCCGAACTGGCTATTTTCCTGTCAGTGAACTGGGCAGTTTCAGAAAATTAAATACAAGGCTCCAGGGGCATCCCACGACCCATGAACACCTGCCAGGCATCAGGATTGCATCCGGATCACTGGGACAAGGACTCAGCGTGGGCATTGGCGCGGCCCTTGCCAAAAAGCTCAATGGCGATGACAAGCTCGTTTACACCTTGCATGGAGATGGTGAGTTACAGGAAGGTCAGATTTGGGAAGCCGTAATGTTTGCTGCACACAACAAGGTAGATAACCTGATTGCCACCATTGATTGGAACGGACAACAAATCGATGGTCCAACTGATCAAGTCATGTCTTTGGGAAATATCAAAGAAAAATTTGATGTTTTTGGATGGACGACCCTTGACATGCAGGGCAATGATATGGACGATGTTGTCAAGGTACTTGAAGAAGCCAAATCATTGACAGGCAAGGGAAAACCCGTTGCCATCATGATGCATACCCTCATGGGGAAAGGTGTTGATTTTATGGAAAATGACCATGGCTGGCATGGTATCGCGCCCAATGATGATCAGCTGGCGAAAGCCCTGGCCCAACTTCCAGAAACAATGGGAGATTATTGATCTCAACCCCTCAGGTCAACCACAGCCAACGCGGCCTTTCTTGCTGGCATCCATGAGGCCAGGACCCCGATCAATAGAACGGTTGATGCAACCAGTAAGAAATCTGTCATGACCAATTTTACAGGATAATAGTCGATCAAAAAAGTTGCCCCTTCCAGCGGAACCAACTTGAATCTGGTCTGTAAAAAATAGAGCAGCAATGCGATGGACATTCCACCCGCCATACCGATAAAAGACAGCAACATGCCCTCTGCCAAAAATATTTTTTGGAGCAACCCCTGGTCAGCACCCATAGCCTTCAATACCTGAATATCCTTTTTCTTTTCCAGGACCAGCATGCTCAATGCCCCAACCATGTTAAAGGCAGCAACAATGAGGATCAATGAGAAGATACCATAAATCGCAAGCTTCTCAAGGCGAATGGTGGTATACAACATCCTGTTCTGCTCAAACCTGTTTTCAATCCTATATCCCTTTCCCAACAGCGATTTTATGGCTGATGAAACAATTTCAGTATTCACCCTGCCATCCAGCTTTATTTCTACTGCACTACATTCGTTTTCACTCAATCCTGTGTATGATTTTACAAAATCAAGATTGGTGATGACATATTTGTTGTCAAACTCAGTTTGAATCGCAAAACTACCCTGGGGATATCCCATGGCGAGGCCAAGGGCTGCTGAAGGATCAGCCGAAGGCATGTTTTTCTTGGGCAAATAAATGGATACCGGATAGATGCTCCTGTCAGATGCCAGACCCAACATCTGCTCAACACCAACCCCCAACACAAGGCCAGGTTTTTGGGCATCCCCTGTGTTGAATACACCCCTGTACATACTGCCGGGTAATCCTGACACCGTTGGATATTGGTTGTCTACGCCTTTGATATTCACGACTGTTTGTAAAGGTCCATTTTGCAACAAGGCCCTTTCTTCTGCTACAAGGGAGATGGAACCAATACCAGCTGTTCCTCTGATCTGGTTCAACTGTTGCTGTGTGAGCCGAATGGTTTTCCCCTTCTCTGGGCCAATCCTAAGTTCTGGATAAAAAGAGGAATAGAGTGATTTGACCAGCGATTCAAACCCATTGAAGGCACTGAGGATAATGATGAGGGCGGCTGTACCAAACATAATGGCAACCACACTCACCCAGGAGATGATGTTGATTGCATTGGTTGATTTTTTGGCCCTGAAATATCGCCATGAAAATTTCAGGATCATCGAAAGGTTCATTTGTTGCGTTCTTCGTTGATCTTTTTGAAGATTTCCTCCATCTTGAACACATGATCCAGCGTATCATCCTTGAAAAACTTCAATTCAGGCACCCTTCTCAATTGCTGCTTGACCCTTTCACCCAATACCCTTCTCAGCTCTCCTTTGCGATCTTCAATTTTTGCAAGCACGGCTTCAGGATCTTTTACCTGAAACAGACTCAGGTAAAACCTGGCCTCCAGCAAGTCTGGCGTAACCTTAACACCAGCGATGGATACCATTCCACCATTGATCATGTTCAGGCCCATCCGGAGAAAAATATCGTTCATTTCCTCCTGAATCACGCCGGCCACCTGTTTCTGTCTTTTGCTTTCCTCCATAACTGATCACTTGATGGCTGTAAAATTAGTTACTTTTGGTGCTAATTCTGAAAAAACGTAGATAACGCAAATGAAAAGCCTCCGAATCATCTTTTCCTACATAAAAAAGTATCCAAAACTTGTTATTGGATATTTTTCACTCAACATACTATCAGCCCTGTTCTCCCTGATTTCACTGGCCATGCTGGCACCCTTCCTGACGCTGATTTTTGGATTGCAGGGAAATGGTGGAATGCAAACCTCAAGATTCAAGCTTGGCAACCTTTCAGATCTTCTGTATGAACAGCTGGCCATATTAACGACATCAGACCAGGGAAAAATCAAGGCATTGGGGATTATTTGTATAGTGCTGGTAACCGCCATCATGCTTAAAAACCTGTTCCTCTATTTTTCGCTGTACCTATTAACACCCATCAGAAACAGCATCATCAACGACATGCGAACAGATATGTTCAGCAAAATCCTTGATCTGCCTGTTGGCTTTTTCAATGAGCAAAGAAAAGGAGACATCATGAGCCGTCTCACCAATGATCTCCAGGATGTTGAATTTTCCACCATCAGTTTTCTGGAAAGCTTTTTCAAGGAACCCATCCTGATTGCTTTTTACCTGTTTGCCATGGTACGCCTCAGTCCTGAACTTTCTATCTTCCTGTTGCTTTTCTTGCCCATCGCAGGACTGGTGATTGGAAGGATTGGTAGGTCACTGAAAAAAGTATCCACAGGTGTGCAGGAAAAACTGGGAGAGATCCTCAGCACCATAGAAGAGACCCTTGGGGGCATCAGGGTAGTAAAGGCTTTCAATGCAGAAGGCCAACAGTTGAGGCGATTCAAGAAAGAAAACCATGACCTGTTTGAAATCAAGAACAGGGCCATTCGCAGAAGAGACCTTGCCTCGCCTGTATCAGAAACATTGGGTATCATCGCTGTTTCCTGTGTTTTGTATTATGGTGGAACCTTGGTTTTGAACCATGATTTTTCACTCAACGGTCCAGATTTTCTTACGTTCATCGCCATCTTTACCCAAATCATCAACCCCCTGAAATCCTTCAGCATAGCGTCCTATAACATTCAAAAAGGAGCGGCCAGCATAGAACGGATTCAAAAGCTGATCAATGAAAAGCAGGCTGTAATGGAGGACCCGAATCCTTTGCCCATCGAAGGTTTCAATGAAACAATCGAACTCAGGGATGTTGTTTTTGCCTATCCAGACAAGAGCATTTTAAACAAAATCAACCTGACCATCAAGAAAGGCCAGACCATCGCACTTGTTGGATCCTCGGGGGCAGGAAAATCCACTTTGGCCGATCTCATCCCCCGCTTTCATGATGCCACATCCGGGGAAGTACTGATTGATGGCATCAACATCAAGAAATACAAGATCAAAGATCTCCGCAACCTCATGGGCATTGTAACCCAAGAGCCCATTCTCTTTAATGATACGATCAGGGCCAATATTTCACTCGGCAATGAAAAAGCGACTATCGATCAAATAACAGATGCCGCCAAAATTGCCAACGCACACCTTTTCATAGAAAATAAAGAAGAAGGTTATGCCAGTCTGGTAGGCGACCGGGGTTCAAAATTAAGTGGAGGAGAAAGACAAAGGCTCACCATTGCAAGGGCAGTACTGAAAAATCCACCAATCTTAATCCTGGATGAAGCAACATCATCATTGGATACCGAGAGCGAAAAATGGGTTCAGGACGCCATCAATAATTTGATGAAAGACCGCACCAGCATTATCATTGCACACAGGCTTTCTACGATTAGGCATGCAGATGAAATCATTGTATTGCACGAAGGGATGATTGCCGAAAGAGGCAAACACGATGAACTGATCCAATCCAGGGGAATCTATAGCAAACTGGTGACCATGCAAGAGATGCGTTAATCAGTATAAATTACTGATTGAATGAAGCTCCTGGCTTGTTCATGTTGGTCTTGGCCTCCATGCTGAGGGTTGCATGAGGAACTGCTCTTAACCTGGCCCTGTCGATCAACTTTCCAGTAACCCTGCAAATGCCATAGGTTTTGTTCTCAATCCTCATCATTGCTTTTTCAAGCTTCTCGATGAAGTCGATCTGCCTGCTGGCCATCTGGCTGAGCTGCTCACGTTCCATGCTTAGGCTTCCATCTTCCATGGTCATGTAACGGTTGTCTGAATCACCGCCACTCATGGAATCCTTTCTGGTGATCAAACCGTTCAGGTAATTGAGTTCTTGCTTTGCGGCATTGAGCTTATTTTGAACCAGCTCGCGGAATTCAGAAAGTTCAGCATCTGAGTAACGCTGTGTGGGTGCCATCGGAGCAACCACTTCTTTTGCATCAAGCACAGATTTGGTAAACTCTGGCTCGTATTTTCGAGAAGATTTCGAATTGATTTTGGGCATGGCAACTGTCTTCGTTTCCTTTTTTGCCTCTTTGGCCCTGAGTGCCTTGCGTATTTCGGCTGGACTGGCTGGTGCTTTGCTTGTTTCCGCAAACCTTACTTCAGGAGAAATAGTAGGAACTTTTTTTCCAGAGGCTTTTGCTGCAGGTTTAGCAGGAGCTGCCTTCGCAGGAGCCGCCTTCGCAGGAGCTGCCTTGGCAGGGGCTGCTTTCGCAGGTGCTGACTTGGCTGGAGCTGCTTTTGTAGGAGCTGCCTTCGCAGGAGCTGCCTTGGCCGGAGCTCCTTTTGCAGGAGCAGCTTTGGCTGGAATAGATTTTTTAGGGGCCGCCTTGGCCGGAGCTGCTTTTGCAGGAGCAGCTTTGGCTGGAACAGATTTTTTAGGGGCCGCCTTGGCCGGAGCTGCTTTTGCAGGTGATGCCTTGGCTGGAGCTGCTTTTGCAGGAGCAGCTTTGGCTGGAACAGATTTTTTAGGGGCCGCCTTGGCCGGAGCTGCTTTTGCAGGTGATGCCTTGGCTGGAACAGATTTTTTAGGTGCCACCTTGGCTGGAGCCACCTTTGAAGCAGCGGCCTTGGCTGGAACAGATTTTTTAGGTGCCGCCTTGGCTGGAGCCACCTTTGAAGCAGCAGCCTTGGCTGGAACAGATTTTTTAGGGGCTGGAGCAGCTACCTTCTTAACAGGAGCCTTGGATGGGGCTGATTTTTTTGCCGGTGCTGGTTTCTGAACTGGTTTTGCAGCTTTCTTTGGTGCTGGTTTCTTTGTTGCCATAGTACTTACCCTTTTTTTATAACATTGATCTTCAGCGTTTTACCATTAATCTCGGTATCAAGCCCTTCAGATAATCCCTTTGTAAGCAAGACATGGTCAGCCAAAATTTCCGCGCAAATATATGAATTAAATTGTGTAAAAGCATCGTCCAGCCCCGGATCAGACTGAATTTCAACATTTATTCTATCTGTCAACTCCAGATCAAGGTCCTTTCTGATCTTTTGAACCCTGTTCACCAGCTCTCTTGCATTCCCCTCCTGCTCAAGGGCAGGGCTCACCACAACATCCAGTGCCACTGTCAGGGCATTTCTGGAGGCCACCATCCAACCCTCAACATCTTCACTTTGGATATCTACCTCGTCTTTCAGGAGTTGAATAGATTCCCCCTCTAACAAGAGCGCAAATACCCCTGTTGATTCAAGTTCCCTGATCTCCTCTTGAGACATGGCAGCGATGGCTGCAGCAGCAAGCTTCATTTTTCCACCCAACCGCTTGCCCAAGATCACAAAATTGGCTTTTATTTTCTTGCGTATAAAATCATTATCCGCAGGCAGGTATTCCATTTCTTTGACATTCACCTCGGCCAAGATCAGGTCTTCAACCTTTAACAGTTGAACTTTCATGGCTTCGTTATTGACAGGGATGAGCATTTTCTGAAGTGGCTGACGGACCCGGATATTTACTTTCTTCCTGATGGACAGGACCAGAGAGGAGATTTCCTTTGCCATGCCCATCCTCTCTTCCAGTTCAATATCAATCCAGGCTTCGTTGGCCACAGGAAAATCAGCATGGTGAACAGAGTTAAAAGGCTCTTTGCCCGTTACGGCATTCAGGTTCCTGTAAATGGAGTCAGTGAAAAACGGCGAAATTGGCGCAGCCAATTTCGCAACAGTCACTAAACAATGATAGAGTGTTTGATATGCACTGATTTTATCCGTTCCATATTCCCCCTTCCAGAACCGCCTCCTGGAAAGCCTTACATACCAGTTGCTGAGCAACTCATCCACAAATTCATCAATGGCCCTTCCAGCCAGGGTTGGCTCATAATCCTCCATGTACTGAGTAACCTGTTTGATAAGGCTTTGCAGGCTGGACAAAATCCAACGGTCGATTTCAGGCCTTTCATGGAAAGGAACATCTGCTTCACCATAATTGAACCCATCAACATTTGAATAGAGGGAGAAGAATTGATAGGTATTGTATAAAGTACCGAAGAACTTTCGCTGTACTTCCTTGATGCCTTCGATATCAAACTTGAGGTTATCCCAAGGAGAGGCATTGGTGATCAGGTACCAGCGGGTGGCATCAGCACCATAGGTTTCAATGGTACTGAAAGGATCAACAACATTGCCCAAGCGTTTGCTCATCTTGTTGCCATTTTTGTCCAAGACCAGTCCATTGGAAACAACTGTCTTGTAGGCAACACTGTCAAACAAAAGAGCGCCCAGTGCATGCAGGGTATAAAACCATCCACGGGTCTGGTCTACCCCTTCAGCAATAAAATCAGCAGGAAATGCATGGCCGCTTTCCACCAAATCACGGTTTTCAAACGGATAATGCCATTGGGCATAAGGCATGGCCCCACTGTCAAACCAAACATCCACCAGATCCGGCACACGTTTCATGGGCTTGCCTGAATCACTCACCAGGATCACATCATCAACAAAAGGCTTGTGCAGGTCTGCCAATCCATTTTCAATGAATGAGTTGTTTGTATCTCCACCGAGTACTGAAGCCGCTTTTTTGATTTCAGTATTCAGCTCTGCCACAGAACCTATGCAAATCTGTTCAGCGCCATCTTCAGTCCTCCAAATAGGCAATGGTGTTCCCCAGAACCTGCTGCGGCTGAGGTTCCAGTCAACCATGTTTTCAAGCCAGTTACCGAACCTGCCTTCGCCAGTTGATTTGGGTTTCCACTGGATGGTCTTGTTGAGTTCAACCATGCGGTCCTTCAGTGCAGTTGTCTTGATGAACCATGCATCCAAAGGGTAATATAGGATGGGCTTATCTGTTCTCCAGCAATGAGGATAATTGTGCTCGTATTTTTCTACTTTGAATGCCTTACCATCTTTCTTGAGCTGTACGCAGATATCAATGTTGACATCTACATAGTTTTCTTCGTTCTTGTAATTCTTCACAAACCGATGACTGAATTCACCCAGGCCATCCACAAACTTTCCCTCGCGGTCAACAAGGGTGAGGATCCCCAAACCATATTTCTTTCCCACTTTGTAGTCATCTGCACCAAAAGCGGGCGCAGTATGCACAATACCGGTTCCATCTTCAGTAGTCACGAAATCGCCAACAACCACCCTGAAGGGGTCTGCACCAGGTGTGATCTCTTGTATGACGTTCAAAGTATTGGCTGCTGAAGGCATCAATTGTTGATAGTAAAGCCCTTCAAGGGATTTACCATTGATGGTGCCCAATACCCTCCAAGGAATCAATTTATCGCCTGTTTTGAAATCATCAAATGACAGGTCCCTGGCCTCTTCTTTGAAGTACTTGGGAAGCAAGGCTGATGCACAAACTACCGTTAAAGCTGCACCGGTATAGGGATTGAAACTCGATACCAATGAATATTCAATGGAAGGGCCAACAGTCAGGCCCAGGTTGGATGGCAAAGTCCATGGCGTGGTTGTCCAGGCCATAAAACAGACCGGACCGGCCCCTGTATTCATGCCCTTCAGTACTGAAAAAGCAGGATGATGCTCATTGGAACTGTCCGAAAGTTTGAAGAGTGCAACAGCAGAAGTGTCTTTTACGTCTTTGTATGTTCCAGGCTGGTTGAGTTCATGGGAACTCAGGCCGGTACCCGCCGCTGGAGAGTATGGCTGGATGCTGACGCTCTCGTATAAATATCCCTTGTCATACAACCGCTTCAAACACCACCAAAGGGATTCGATATAATCATTTTCGAAGGTTACATAGGGATGCTGCAGATCAACCCAATAGCCCATTTTGGTGGTAATCTCGTCCCATTTGTCCTTGTAACGCAGCACCGCTTCGCGGCATTTCTGGTTATAGGCTTCAACCGTGATGGTTTTACCGATATCCTCTTTGGTGATGCCCAATTCCTTTTCTACACCAAGCTCAACAGGAAGACCATGGGTATCCCATCCACCTTTTCTTTTCACCTGAAATCCCTTCATGGTCTTGTATCTGCATACAAGGTCTTTGAGTGTACGGGAAATAACATGGTGTATTCCCGGCATACCATTGGCACTGGGTGGCCCTTCGTAGAAAACAAAGGGTTTGGCCCCTTCCCTGTTGCGGATGCTTCCGCCAAATGCATCTTCCCGTTCCCAGTTTGCCAGGATTTCCTTCTCAAACGCGGGGAGGTTGAGTTGCTCGTATTCTTTATATGTCTTTCCCATACTTTTTCCTAAGGTGGCAAAGGTAGAAAAAAGTTTAAGGGTTTTACTTGAAATTCATGGTTCCATCGGCCTGGTAGGCAAAGCGAAAGGTGTAATAACGCTGGTTCTTTAATTTTTCAGCATCAGTGGCAGTTGCTGAAGGTGTTATACCCCCCTTGTAATAGTTAATGATTTCTACTTTGGCATACTTTCCTTTGGCAGTTTTGAACACCAATACCCTTCCAGGAATAGGAGTGATGAGCATGGAAACTGGATTGTACACGTACCATCCTTTGCTGCTGGCATTGGGTACTGCATACGAAACTGGTGCGTTGTCTTGTCTGAAAACCGAATCCTTGGGCACAGCCTTCAAATCATCAAATGTGCCGACATAAACAAAGGCACCGCCTACTCCGGGACCACTGTTGCCGCCATTGGTGATAATGGCTGTTCCTCTTACTCCTACATCCCACTTCACTGAATTGGAATCAGTGCTGGGCACTACAGCGTTTGATTCGAAACTGAAAAAAGTAAACTTACCAGCACCCACTGGCTGTCCATTGACAAGACCTACAATTGTATCTGCAGGAATTCCTGAAACTGTTTTTTCTGTCAATGTGGGCACCGCAACTGGAGCCTCATTTTTCTCACAAGCCTGAAAAACAACTAACGCTAACATTGCACTTCCGATGATCCATGAACTTCTCATAGCTTCTTGATTATTGAAAATTAAAAAATGAATTGAATGTCTATATAAGCCGTCCTTCCTGGATTTCCAGGGAGAAACTGAATGTCTTTGTAGTTGAACAGGTTGTCAACTCCAGCCATGAATTTCCAATGGGTATTCACGGGAAACCCCATGCTTGCGTTGACCTGCAGATTCCCTTTTGCATATTCATCTGACCGGTTGATGAGCCCATTCCCATCCAGGTCGGAAGTTCCCCACCTGCTCCTGTAAATGAGTCGGATGGTAGAAAAATATCCCTTGGTATTTTCTGCATTGAACTTCAGGTTGGCCGAATGCCTGGACCGGTTGGGCAATCCTCCATAGTCTGAAAGGCTCATCCGATAGGCTTGTCCATTGCTCAAAGAGCGCTGAAAAACCTCTCCGTTTTTGATGGATTGCAGCACTTCCTTGTCTGCAGCATATAAGAATTGGTATCCTGCATTGAGCTGAATCCATTGGCCAATTTTTTGCTGGGCACCCAGCTCAATGCCTTGGGTGAGTGCACGATTGAGGTTGAAATAACTGTAGATCTGGCCACCGTTTTTCTTGAAAGCAATCACATCGGTAACAATCATGTTTTTGAGGTCGTTCCTGAAAATATTGGCAGTGAATTGCGATGAAGGATTCAGGGTATAAACAAGGCCTGCATTCAATCCGCCAGAAACCTCTGGTTTCAATGCAGACAAACTCCCAACAAGTGCAGTCGTCTGATCCAACAATTGAGCTGCAGAGAGCCTTTTTATTTCACCAACCGCCACTTCTGACCCAAACACAGAATACGCACCAGCAGCAAGGTTGGTGAAGTTCAGGTACAACTGCCTGAAATCAGGTGCCTTGAAACCGCGGCCGTAAGAGAGATTCAATTTCAGCTTTTCCGCAGCCTTGTACTGCAATGCAATTTTAGGACTCCAGACAGAGGCATAGGCCTGGTTGGCATCGAATCTCAAGCCGCCAATCATGGTGAGCTTGGCGGAAATTTTTTGTTCGTGTTGCGTAAAAAAATAAGCAATGGTATTCATCCTCAATGTTGACGCACTATCATATCGGTTTGAACGTACTGTTTCACGCACGATACCAGCACCGGCAGTGAAGGCAGCATTTGCAGTCATTTGCCAGTCCGTCTGGTTTTCAACCCTTGCAAACAATTGTTTGAACCTGTCATCATAGCCTCCCGTTGCATTTTTTACAGCCAGCTCCTGAACTGCATTGAACCCTGTAAGGTATCCCCGCAATGTTGATTTTATTTTCTGCTCCTTGCTGAACTGCAAGTATGGTGTAAAATTGTATTCTTGATTTTTCTCAAAACCCTTGGATGCAATGGTTGAGCCAAGGTTCTGTACGAAGATGGTGTTGTCAATATGGCTTGAATTGGCCCTGAAGGAAGCGCCTGCTTTCCAATGTTCACCTAGTTGTTGGTGTATGCTCAGGTTTTGCGTTGATCTCCTGAAAGGTTCAACTGTTTTTTGCACTGCATTGGGCTTCAGGCTGTACCCCTTGGATTGATTGTAATTCAATGAGGCAGCAATATCTGTCTTGTTGAACCTTCTCGAAAAGTTAAGGTTCCCATCCACCGTATTGAACCTTCCATACCGCAGTCCAAGATCTGTTCTGTTTTGGCCTGCACGATCCGTGATGATATTGATGACACCGCCCATGGCTTCAGAACCGTACAGGCTGGAAGAGGGTCCTTTGACAATTTCAATTTTCCTGATATTCTTGACGGTGACTTTTGAAAGGTCAAGCACTCCTGCTGTTCTGCCAATCAATGGTTCTCCATCGATGAGGATAAGCGTGTACTCAGATGAAAGTCCCTGTACCTGTATCCCTTTTCCAAAATTATCAATCACCTGGATGCCCGTTTGTTCAGCCAGGATATCGTTCAACCGAAGCGATCCGCTCTGGTAAAGGGTTTTGGAAGAAATCACAGCCACTGGTATAGCGACATTTCCCATGGACCTTGGCGTTCTTGTTGCGGTCACCACCACTTCATCAAGGCTTGTCCTGGACGAATCATTTCCCTGCTGAGCAAAGGCGGCAGTGGTCATCAACAAAAACAATGTTTGAAGGAGAATCCTCATGCAATTGGAATCAGGTGCGAAATTGATTCACTTGGTCCTGAGAATTATCATGAGATTGTCAGATGAGAAACTGTTATTGAATTATGACAATTCAGTGACGAGTTTTGAACTAAGTCATGAAATTTGGGCTAAATCTTCAACAAAAACTATCGCTTGGAATAGGTTGTTTTGTTCAACATCTCACAGGGCTTGAGTCCTGTATGTTTTTTAAAGGCAGTAGAAAAATGTGAAATGGAGGAATAACCCAATTGGGCAGAGACTTCGGAAACAGTGAAGCCTTTTTCATAGAGCAGGTACCTGGCATGTTCCATCCGCTGGTCCTGGTAAAAATCAAAAATGGTTGCCCCGAACATCACTTTGAATCCTTTTTTGAGATAGCATTCATTGATGGCTGCTTTTCTGCTCAACTCCCTTATTGTGATGGGATCACAGATGTGCGCAAGCAGGATTTCCCTTGCTTTGATGATCTTCTCCCTTTCATCCTGATGGGCAAGAAATTTACAGGCAGGAACCTCATCTTCCCTGATGGTACTCATTGACTCCAGTGTGTAAAGCAAGAGTATTTGCGTTTGGGCATTGATGAAAATATTTTCAACGGCATCAGAGTACCGGTGATTGAGGATGGAAGAAAGGGTGTGCCTGATTCTACCGGAAATTAAAATGGGCTTGCTAAAGGTATGATTGAACCGAAAATTAAGGATGGCGTCGGCTTCAGGATTGGTTCCCTCTGACTTGATGAGGTTGCTGAGGTGAAGTGGCTCAAACCTGAACTGAAGCAGATCCATCGTCCCGGTTTGTTCAACACATTGGGCATTTCGGTTCAATTTGCATTCCTCACAATTGGCATTGGACTCTTTGCAAAAGGTCTGGCCATTGACACAGAACCTGAGTTCGAGATAACGGTTTTCAATCACCTCGTCATAGTGATATACCAGCGTTCCATGATCATCCACCCCAAGGGATGCGACCTGTGGATGGCGCGTTAGGGCATATTGCCAGGAGCCTGGGATCTTCTTTTCTCTTGAAAACAATACAGGAAGGCCTTCAAAATGATTCCATTCTGACATCATCCTTAGCGGTATGGTGAGATTCTCTGGCATGAAAGGGCAAAGATAGGCCTTCTGACTGACCCTGAGGCCAGTGGTTTGTCAAAAAACGGTAATGAATATGTGGAAATCATCTTAAAAAAGAAAGGCTGTTTTACGGCTAAAAATGAGGTGAGCCCCCTGAATTTCAGTAGATTTGTAGACCGGGGTATCAAAATACAAAACCAGAGGTAGAAGTTTACTATGAGCATGGAAATTGATGAAAATTTAGAACAACCCAACAACAGTTATGGTGCAGACAGCATTCAGGTGCTGGAAGGTCTAGAGGCGGTTAGAAAAAGACCAGCCATGTATATTGGTGATATTGGCGTAAAAGGTCTTCACCACCTTGTGTATGAGGTAGTTGACAACTCGATTGATGAAGCATTGGCAGGCCATTGCGACAATATCATTGTAAATATTCACGAGGACAACTCCATTTCAGTGGAGGACAATGGTAGGGGAATTCCAACGGGAATGCACCACAAAGAACAACGCAGTGCCCTTGAAGTGGTCATGACCGTACTGCATGCGGGTGGTAAATTTGACAAGAATACCTATAAGGTTTCAGGAGGATTGCATGGTGTGGGTGTGAGTTGCGTAAACGCACTCAGCACCACATTACAGGTAACGGTTAACCGTGATGGGAAGACCTTCGAACAAGAATACGAGCGCGGTGTTCCCAAATATGCCGTACGGGAAATTGGAAGCAGTTCAACCACTGGTACCAAGGTCCATTTTTGGCCCGATACCACCATTTTTACGGCCAACGTTTACAACAAGGATATCCTGGAAGGAAGGCTGCGTGAATTGTCTTACCTGAACAAAAGGATCCGCATCACATTGAACGACCTCCGTGAACTGGATGAGGCTGGAAATCATTACCAGCAGGTGTTTTACAGTGAAGGTGGAATCATTGAGTTTGTTGAGATGCTGGATAAAAACGGAAAGCGCAGCGCGCTCATCCCGAACATCATCTACATGGAAGGGCATGATGCAGAATCGAATGTAGCGGTCGAAGTGGCCATCAATTACAACGATTCCTACAACGAACATATTTTCTCTTACGTCAACAACATCAATACCATAGAAGGAGGTACCCATGTGGCTGGCTTCAGGAGAGCCATCACCAGGGTATTTCAGCAATATGGTAAGAAATTGGGGCTTTTCGAAAAGTCAAAAGTGGAAGTGGAGGGTGATGATTTCAGGGAAGGTCTTTCTGCCATCATCTCTGTGAAAGTTCCTGAGCCACAGTTTGAAGGCCAGACAAAAACCAAACTCGGCAACTCTGAAGTGATCGGTATTGTTGATGTAACCGTCTCCCGCACACTGGAAGCTTACCTGGAAGAAAATCCAAGGGATGCCAAAAATATCATCAGCAAGGTCATTCTGGCTGCACAAGCCAGGGCTGCTGCAAGAAAAGCCAGGGAACTGGTTCAAAGGAAAACCGTTTTGTCCGGAGGCGGACTTCCAGGAAAACTCTCTGACTGTTCTGAGCGCGACCCAACTAAAAGTGAATTGTTCCTCGTTGAGGGTGACTCAGCAGGTGGAACTGCCAAACAAGGCCGCGACAGAAACTTTCAGGCCATTCTGCCACTCAGGGGAAAGATCCTCAACGTTGAAAAGGCGATGGAGCACAGGATCTACGACAATGAGGAGATCAGGAACATGTTCACTGCCCTTGGTGTAAAAATTGGTACCGCTGAAGATCCAAAAGCGCTTGATCTTTCCAAACTCCGTTACCACAAGCTCATCATCATGACCGATGCCGATGTGGATGGTAGCCATATCGCAACACTTATCCTTACCTTCCTCTTCCGTTACATGAAGGAAATGGTTGAACAGGGTTATGTATACATTGCCCAACCACCGCTTTATTTGGTAAAAAAAGGAAAGGAGCAATTCTATGCATGGAATGAAGAACAAAGGAAGGGGTATGTAGAGCGTCTTGGTGCAGGAAAAGAAGACAGTGTAAATGTGCAGCGATACAAGGGTCTCGGAGAAATGAATGCAAGCCAGCTTTGGGATACCACCATGAATCCGGGTTCCAGAACACTCAAGAGGGTAAGCATTGAAAGTGCAGCAGAGGCCGACAGGGTATTCAGCATGCTTATGGGAGACGAAGTAGGACCCAGAAGGGAATTCATTGAATCACACGCGAAATACGCAAAACTAGATATTTAATCATCTTTACTAACAATTAAAACAATCAACATGGCAAACGAAAACATGCTCACAGCCTACAATGTCAAGACAAAAGAAAAAAATGTTCCCATGCAAGATGCAGTAGTCAGCAAGACTGCAAAAGGTGGATACATTGCCAAAGGACATGATGGCAAGGGCAACAAACTTACAGCGCTGCTTGGTGAAGCAAAAGCACTTGCTGCCATCAAAGCTGGAACAGCAAAACAGGATTGGTAGTATTCAACTGCACATATTCTTCAAGACAGGCCCCTGGCCTGTCTTTTTTATTTGGTCTTGTATTGGTTTTTTTGCAACCACCCCCTCACTTTTTCCCTGTGGTCTCCCTGCAATATAATTTCTCCATCCTTGGCAGATCCACCCGTTCCACATTGGTTTTTCAACTGCTTCCCCAAAGTAGACATGTCTTCTTCAGTACCGACAAATCCGGTGATCAGGGTAACCGTTTTCCCTGCACGGTGTTTGGTTTCAAGTGTGATTCTTAAGAGCTGTTGTTGCGGAGGCAAGGTTTGAACCGGTACCTCAT
>Ga0222712_10000770_pt1 | contig 40909 bp, 56 predicted proteins | sample C33_657DmetaG_FD_165043 | JGI IMG/M metagenome (GOLD analysis project Ga0222712, IMG submission 165043) | Estuarine water microbial communities from San Francisco Bay, California, United States - C33_657D | ecosystem: Environmental > Aquatic > Marine > Unclassified | place: USA: California... | reverse complement strand
ACTTCCGGGTAGACGGAGAGCCAGTTGGCAAGGGCAGACCAAGGTTTGCTCGGCAGGGTGGATTCGTCAAGGCATACACGCCTGCCAAGACTGCCAAGTGGGAGGACGTAGTGCGTGACCATGCTAGACAGGCAATGGGCATGAGCGAGCCACTAGAAGGGCCGCTGGCGCTGTCTGTCAGGGTGTGGAAGGGTATCCCTGCATCGTGGTCAAAGAAGAAGCAGCATGACGCTGTGACCTCGGAGATCAGACCGACTGGCAAGCCAGACATTGACAACTACGTCAAGGCAGTCATGGATGCCGGTAATGGGATTCTATGGGTAGACGATAGCCAGGTTGTGGAACTGCATAGCATGAAGGCTTATTCAAAGTACCCATGCGTTGAGATTTTTGTTGCGGAGATATTGCCATGAATGAATCTGTCAAGCGAGGATTGAACTTCCTGAATCCAGGCACAGTGGTTCCCATTGATGTCAAGACGGTGGCTGATCTGCACGCTGCGTTGAGGTACACGGTTGAGCAGTTAAAAGCACTGCGTGACGAGATGGAAGAACTGCAAGACGAGGATGACAAGCCTGAGTTCCGTGATTGTCCAGTGTGTCGCCAGGATGTTCTGATGTTGACTGGCAATGGGTTGAACTGGAAGTGCGGGACTTGTGGGCATTACGAGAGAGTTCAGCCGCAAGAACCATGAACGAGGCGACTGAAGGATTGCTCACGTTGTTGGGGTTGATTGCTTCAGTATTTGTTGCGTTGGTTGTGGCTGGTTGTTTGATGGTTTATAAAAGGAAAGACCGTGACTGAAAAGAAAAAGAGATTAACGGTGTTTGTGTCTCACGACATTGACAAGATCAGGAGTCGTCTGCATGAGGAGACTGGTGTGTTGATGACCTATGTGCAGTTGTTCGATTACTTGATCAACTACTACTACAAGAACCAGAAGGTTCAAACAACCTGGAGATGACATGAACCGAGATGACATCATCCGCATGGCGCGGGAGGCTGGCTATATCGAGTTGGCGAAGGAGGCAGGTTGGGAATACGCAGACGATGACCACGGGTTTGAACCCTTATGGCATTTCGCCGTCCTTGTCGCCGCCGCAGAGCGTGAGGCGTGTGCGAAGGTGTGTGAGGAAAACGCTGATGATGACACTGAAGGCGAGTGGGATTCTGCCTGCATTAATTGTGCGTACCACGTTCGAGCAAGGGGACAAGCATGAACGACAAGATCAAGGAAATCGAGCGCAGGTTAGCGGTTCTGGAGGACGGTGTTTCCACGCTTCAGGACTGCATTTTGAAGCTGGTAGAGTCGCACTCTCAGCAGTCTCATTGGATGACCTTGATGGCCAGGCAGGTCAGGCAGATGGCCCATGAGATGGATACAGACATTGAACCACCAAGGATGAACTGATGCATGGAGGAGCAAGGCCAGGGTCGGGCAGAAAGCGTACCCAGATAGATGAGAAAAGGATGTTCACCCTGATCAAGCAGGGTGTGACGTATGAGGAGATAGCCAGAAGGTTTGGAGTGACCAAGGATGCCATCAAGTACGCTGTCAAACATCCTACGCAAGCCGTACAAAAGGATGAAGAACACAGGCCCACTGCCCGAGCGTGGGATTCTGGAGAGAGCCAGGGCTAGAGAACTGCTGGATACCTGGGAAGCAACGAAGGATAAAGCCCTTATAGAGCGTCATCTGGCAGCGGGTGAGGCTTGGTATGGGGAAGGGTCTTCCGAGCGCATCAGGGGTCACATGAGGGCTATCAGTGATGCCAGAAAGAACATGACCGGGGGGTAGCAGTATTCCCTGGTAATTTTTGCTACCGATTTGAGGGTAGTTTCCAGATTATTTCCCCACAATCTCGGCTAGAAATTTCCATCGGCCCCACATCAGGGGACTCGCCTACCTATCCGGGTATACCCTAGTGTACCCATAAGTATTCATGGGGTAAACCCTACCTATAGGTGAAAAGTACTCATGCGCTGGGTTAACGCATAGAACCCGCATTCGGGTGCGTTTCCCATGCTATCGGGCCGGGTTTCGGGTTCGCCGGGGCGAGACAATGGGCGCGACAATCCGGTTCAGCATGGGCGCGTGTTGCCATTGTCCGATGCTGTCAATATTTATTTTCAGGGATTAGGGTTTGTCCCTATTACATAGCGTATTTGCGTGCGTTATATTCTGTGCATCGGCAGGCAATCAGGCCACCGATACATCAGCAACCCACCTATTAAGGGGATCAAGATGACACATCGGAAAATCGGCGGGATTCACTTTATCCGCATCTGGCGTCTCGGCGCATCGTTTTATATCACCAAAGCAAAACCCAGTGACAGCACCCCGGTGCTAGATGTGCTGACAGCTGTCGCCATGGGCCTCATGTTTGCAACTTTTCTTTTCCTGGGGGTGTGACATGAGCGCAAACACCGTAAACTGGTCGGGCCTGCTATCGGATGCTGTCAATAAGCCGGGCATCATCTCTCAGGCTTACAGTGCCTTTTACACTTACAGCGTGGGCAATCAAATGTTGGCCTATTCTCAGTGCGTGGCGCGTGACATTCCAGTTGGCCCCATTGCAACATTTAAGCGTTGGCAAGCCTTGGGGCGTAACGTGAAAAAGGGTAGCAAGGCCATTCAGTTGTGTATGCCGGTGACGATCAATAAAAAAGATGAGAACGGCGACAAAACCGGGGATTGTTTCCAGGCTTTTGTGTTGCGTAATAACTGGTTCGTATTGGAGCAAACCGAGGGCGAAGATTACGCGCACGACACGCCCTCGCCTGAATGGAGCGCGGAGCTGGCATTGCCTGCCTTGGACATCACGCAAGTATCATTTGACCACCCGGACGGCAATTGTCAGGGATTTGCAAAGGGGCGTTGCGTAGCAGTTAGCCCCATTGCAGCATTGCCCCATAAAACCCGGTTTCACGAGTTGGCTCACGTTATTTTGGGGCATACGTCCGAGGGCGCACTGGACGACACCGAGCGCACTCCGAGGGATATACGCGAAGTCGAAGCCGAGTCGGTAGCATACCTATGCTGCACGATACTGGGGTTGCCTGGGTTGGATGAGAGTCGGGGTTATATCCAGGCATGGTTGCAAGGCGACACGATCAGCGATAAGTCAGCACAACGCATTTTCGGGGCTACTGAAAAGATTTTGAAAGCCGGTCGCAAGCCGGTAGAGGGGACAACATGAAATCGTTTTTTGATCTCTCGCACACTATGCGTTTTCAAGTATACGGGGCACTTAAAGCCCTGGATTGTGAAACCGGCAAATCTGGTGGCTCGGGGCAATTGTGTGTTGCAGTGGCTCGGGGAAAATTTGGGGAATTGGTCCATGCGATGGATAAATTCGGGCTTGATCTGGCTGACAGTTACCATTTTCCCTTGGGCAGCGACAATCCACCAGCACATTTGCGCCATGATTCAGAGCGATATGGCGTCCCCAATTGCAATTGGTTCTATGCTGTTTTCAATGTAAGAGACAAGGGGACAACATGACAATTGATCAATTCTATGCATTGCAAGCCCTGGCGCGTCTTAAGATGGGCGGGAAAGCCCATCGGGGCGCGTTACTGGTGTTAGTTAAGGGTAGGACGCAAACCCAGGCAGCTAGCGAACTAGGATGCGCTCAATCCACCGTGAGCGCCGCGGTAAGACGGATCAAGACAGCGCAAAGGCTATCGAATCAGGGCGCGGTAAGGTATTAGAACTAATTGATTCATTGAAGGCCACCTATCGTAGGTGGCTTTTTTTTGGCACAATGCCGCGCATTATGGAACCAGTCCCGATAACACTGCCAAAAAAACCCAGGATTCGACCGAAAGAGCAGCAGCCAGACCAGCGGACAGTAACCATTGTGCCGATCCGCGCAGCTACCGATAGAACACTGACACCGATGGAACTACGGGTTTTAATGGTTCTATGCTCTTATACGAATCGATCCGGTCTGACATGGGTGGGAATGAAGCGGGTGGGCGATCACCTGGGAATCAGTATCAGCAGGATGACCAGACTAACCCAGGGGCTAACGCGCAAGGGTTATCTGAGGGTTTTGTATAAAGGTTTCCCAGGCGAGCGAGCGCAAACCAGACAAGTGATATTCAACGATCTGCCAGTGTCTGACATTGTCGCTGTCACGCAAGAACCAGCGCCCTACATGATAGAGCAGCAGCAAAAAACCCAATTAAATCAACAACCTAAAGGCCAGACTATGAAAAAACGCAAATTGTCATCTAAACCAGTAGTTGACGACAATCGGGCAAGCAATCTAGATTTTGACTATCAGCAGCAAAGTATAGATAGGATTGATACTCTCAGGCGAGCAGTTGGAAGCGAACTAGTCGATCTCGCCATCTCTCGTTTAGAACCTAAGTACACAATCGAGCAACTTGAGCAGATGTTAGACAGAATGCTACGTTGATGCCAGCATCTTGGTACTTTCAGGCTACCGTCTGGCGTAACTTAACATAATGGATATCGTGTTCGATGCGGTAGGGTAGGTATTTGCAGGATTGCTGGCAGGTAGTGTTGCAGCAGATGTTAGAACCATCGCGCTACAAACGAGACACCTTGCCCCCCCTACCCCACACCTAGCGATGGGGGTACACCTCGCAATTTTTTTCTCAAAATCAGCCTGGTAGCTTGCTGGCACACGAGGCGTTTAGGCGAACTATGGCACTCACTAAAAAAAGTGAGAATATCCACGAATGGATGCAGCACCTTGTTTATCTAACCTAACTAGATCGGTTAAGAACTAGCTCTACCTGTTGGCCCCGTTCGCTCGTGCTACTAGAAGTCCCGATAGACTCGGTACGTTTATCCTGGTTGGTTAGCTGCCTACCGTCCAGAGGGCTGAGTGATGGCCCCATGCACTGCACTATGCCACAAATAAATGTTGCCTGCAATACTTGCATTGTGATAGCATTCTTTGACCAACACGCATGGGGATTGGCGGTATCGCCCGTGAACGCCAGTAAGAAAAGCTGGATACCAGTCCTCAGCCGTGTTGGGAGAAGTCTCAACAACTTTGTTCAATGCTTCAACAGGAGATAAAAGATGGAAGCAAAAGCAGGTGGTAGTTTGCGTAAGAACAACCGCAAAGAGAAAGATTCACATCCTGACCTGACTGGTACTTGGACTGACACTGACGGAAACAAGTATTGGTTGTCTGCCTGGCGCAATGTCGATCAGAAGTCTGGAGATGTCTGGTGGGGTCTGAAGTTGGGTGACCGAGTTACAGACCAGGGACAGAAACGTCCTGCCAAACCCAAACAAGACTACGACGATGTGCCCTTCTGATGACCGAGAAGGTTGAAAAGAAAAGCAACGGTTCCTACCCCTCTGTAAAAGGATGGGGTGGGGTTCGTAATGTCGTTCAGCGCATCGAGCGCAGCCAGACCATTGTTGCCAACCGGGAGGCTGTTGCTTATAGCCTGCTGACAATGGCAAACACCAAGATCACTGACATCATGGAGTGGGATGACTCTGGCAATGTCAGGGTAAAGGCCAGTTCCAAGATTCCTGAACACGCACTGCAATCCATCAAGAAGATCAGCCAGCGTGTGGACAAAGAGGGCAACGCTGTCATTGACATCGAGTTGTTCGACAAGGTGCAAGTCTTGAGGATTCTGGCAAAGGCATCTGGTTTGCTGGACACTCCTGATGACGGACAGAAGCCTAGCGTCATTGGCGTGAACATTCATGGTCCTGATGTCCAAGATGTAGAAGCCAGAGAATGACGTTCTGGATCATGCTGCCTCTGTGCATTGTGGTAGTGATCTTCTTTTTGCTGCTCAAAGGCATGGCAGAGCATATGCAAGAAGCCTATCGACTAGAAGAAAGAGACAAACGAAATGAGCGATCAGGTCGCAGGTATTAACATTGATCTACGGTCTAGCCCGACTGCTTTCAAATTCCTGCAAGACAAAGCATTCGTTACTGGTCTGATGGGGCCAGTCGGTAGCGGTAAGTCATACGTCTGTGCCGCCAAGATAATGATCCGCGCTGTCCAACAAAAACCATCTCCAGTAGATGGCATCCGGTACACACGCTTTGTGATTGTGCGTAACAGCTACCCCGAACTGAAAACCACAACACTGAAGACTTGGGCAGACCTGTTCCCGGAGAACATTTATGGACCTATCCTCCATACACCACCAATTACGCATCACATTAAATTACCACCCAGAGGTGATGCGGCAGGGATTGATTGCGAGGTTATATTTTTGGCTCTTGACCAGCCTAAAGATGTCCGCAAGTTGCTCTCCCTGGAACTTACTGGAGCGTGGGTCAACGAAGCCAAAGAACTACCCAAAGCAGTCATTGATGGACTGACCCATCGTGTTGGTCGCTACCCAACCAAGCGAGATGGCGGTGCTACATGGCATGGCATCTGGATGGACACCAACCCAATGGACGACGACCACTGGTGGCATCGTCTGGCAGAGAAAGAACCCATCACGGGCAAGTACGCCTGGAAGTTCTTTAAGCAACCAGGCGGTGTGATCGAAGTTCCATCTGACCAACTACCAGAGAATCCTGAAGCCAATGACCACATCTTTGCGTCTGGCAAATGGTGGAAGATCAATCCCAAGGCTGAGAACATCAAGAACCTCCCGCCTGGCTACTATCTCCAGCAGTTGGCTGGCAAGACTCTGGACTGGATTCGGTGCTATGCCGAGGGCAAATACACCTTTGTGCAAGATGGCAAACCAGTCTGGCCTGAGTACGACGACAACATCATGTCTACCGACATCGAGCCTGATCCGAACTTCCCGATCCAGGTTGGACTGGACTTTGGTTTGACACCTGCTGCTGTTTTTGGGCAAAGAATGCCCTCTGGACAGTGGCGTGTCCTGCATGAAATTGTAACCTTTGACATGGGTTTGGAGCGATTCGGGCAGACACTGACTGCTGAACTGCAAACTAGGTTCCCCAAGTACGAAGTTCGCATCTGGGGTGACCCCGCTGGTATGCAAAGAGATGCCATTTACGAGACAACTGCCTTTGAATACCTGCGCTCTCTTGGTCTGAGAGCAGAACCTACGGCAACCAACGACTTCAAGGCTCGTCGGGAAGCCGCGGCTAGTCCTATGAACCGCATGGTTCAGGGCAAACCGGGTCTGTTGGTCAACAAATCCTGCAAGTTATTGCGGAAATCCCTCTCTGGTGGCTACCACTTCAAGCGTATTGCAGTCGGTGCAGGCCAGGAACGCTTCCGAGATACCCCGAACAAGAACGAACACTCCCACGTTGGTGACGCTTTTGGCTACCTAATGACCGGGGGCGGTGAATATCGTCAGCTAACTCGTGGATCAATCGCTCAAAAGAGCAGTTCGTTCGTCGCACAGACCCTGACAAACACCGATTTCGATGTCTTCTCCTGATCTGTTCAGCCTGCTACCCAAGTTCGACGGTCTGATCTGGGTTCCCTTCCAGTTAGGCCATGCCGCTGTCCTGAAAATCGAGGCACAGAACTTCCAACACCTGTCCCGCGCTGTGCCAATCATGGATATGCTGGCGTTTCAAGCAGCCAAAGGCGATGCTATCACTGCGATATTACATGGTCGTCCAGTGGGCTGCTGCGGCTCCGTCAAGATATGGAACGGAGTCGAAGAATTGTGGATGATTACGGAAGAAAGAGGTAGAAAGTTCGCACTTTCTATGACAAAAGCAGCAATTGTGTACCGTGATTTCAGAATGAAAGCAGGAAACTTGCATCGACTGCAAATAGTCGTAAGATGCGAGGACGAACGTGCTGTCAAGTGGGGCAAAGCCATAGGTTTCCACATCGAGGGTCGTATGGAAAAGTACGGTCCTGACAAGGCAGATTTTTTCATTATGGCTAGGAGTTGAACATGGGTGGACTTTTTGGTGGTGGTGGTGGAGATGGCGGTGCTTCCGAGCGTATCCGTCAACAGCAAGAGCAAATTGCAAAGCAAGAGGCTGAACTGAACGCACAAAAGACTGAAGCTGCCCAAAAAGCACAATCCAGCATGATGGCTCGTCGTCGCGGTGGCCTGGCTCAGTTGTTGTCTACCGAGCGTGAAGATGCTGCCTCTGGCATTACCACGACGACCAAACTCGGCGGCGGTTGATCATCATGGAAGACAGTAAAAAAGCCAAGATGCAGGCGAAAGTCGGCAAGGTCATGCGTGAGTGGAAGGCGGGAACGTTGCACTCTGGCAAAGGTGGTCCTGTCGTCAAGAGCCAGGCGCAAGCCACTGCTATCGCAATGAGCGAAGGCCGCAAAGCTGCCGCCAAGAAATAAGGATGGAGGCCAATCATGGCAGTCATCCTGATTGATCGTGAGTCAGAAGATACATCAGCGCAGTTCGTTGCGCTGACTCACAAGAACAACGCTGGAACAAACGTGGTTTCAGGGGCAGACGCTCCTGTCATAACCGTCGATGTCAACCATCAGCGAAACCATGATGGTCGGGCATTCTTTGCTTTCAAGATATATCCTGTCAGTGCAAAGTTGCCCAACGCAGCCAGCATCGACATCGTAATGGCAGCGCCAGCAGGCGTAATTCCGCACGTTTCGCCTGAAGTATTTTGCCAAGGTGATGCGGAATTCTATGTGTATGAAGGCACAGCCACCAGTGGTGGAACGCTATTCACGCCAATCAACAGAAACCGCAATTACGCTGTCAGCAATCCTAGCCAAGTTGCAATGGTTATCAATCCAACCGTGACCTCTGTCGGAACAATGCTTGATGGGCAGATCGTGCCTGGTGGCGTTGGCAAGAAAGCTGGCGGTGGAACTGCCTCTGCCTTGGAATACGTCCTGAAGCCATTGACCAATTACCTGTTCCGCATGACCAACGTCAACGGTACAGACCATGCCGCATTTATGACCTTGGAGTGGTACGAATAATGGCTACAAGTCTAATCATAGCGATTGAACAAGAGGTCAATGGAGAAGGTGAATACCAGTGTCCATTGGCTACTCGTGACATTTTGACCAATCTGAAGAACAGAAATTGGGCATTCAAGAATGTTGGATATGGTCCTGCCAATCCCAACGACGAGAATAACAACGAAGACTTTTGGTTGCGTAAGACTGCGATCTGGGCAACGAATCTGGATGAAGCCAAGGGTATGCGGTGCGGAAACTGCGCTGCTTTTATTCAGACCGAGTTCATGTTGGAGTGCATCAAGAACGGCATCGAGGCCAAGAATCCTGCTGAGGAGTCTGGCTACGACGAGGATGTCATTGAGACTGCACAACTAGGATTCTGCGAACTGTTCCACTTCAAATGTGCCGGGACTAGAACGTGTGATGCGTGGTTAGTTGGTGGACCGATTACCGACAAGATGGAAGATAAGGATTGATATGGCTGATTTAACTGTTGAGCAGCTTCTCAAGCGACAGAAAATCGCTCAGAACAAGAAAGAGGACTTCCGTTCTCTGTACGAGGATGCGATGGAGTTCGCTCTGCCGCAACGTAACCTCTATGGTGGCGAGTACGAGGGCAAGGTTGGTGGCAAAAAGAAGATGACGCGAGTCTTTGACTCGACTGCCATCAACTCGACGCAACGCTTTGCCAACCGTCTGCAATCAGGCATCTTCCCGCCCCAACGAAAGTGGTGTCGTCTGGAGTCTGGTACGGACATTCCTCCGAACCGTCGATCTGAACTGCAACGAGCATTGGATGTCTACAACGACAAGATGTTCGCTGTGCTGAAGCAATCCAACTTTGACATTGCGATGGGCGAGTTCTTGCTGGACTTGTCTGTTGGTACTGCCGTAATGCTGGTTCAGTCTGGAGATGCAGTCAGCCCAATCAACTTTATCCCGGTTCCGCAGTACCTTGTCAGTTTCGAGGAAGGTGCAAACGGTCAGGTGGATAACGTCTACCGCAAGATGCGTCTAAAGGGCGAGTCTATTCAGTTGCAGTGGCCTGAAGCCAAGATTCCCAAAGAAGTCCAGGATCAGATTGCTGACAAGCCGACTGAGGAAGTTGACCTGCTTGAAGCCACTGTAATGAACATCGACAGGGGTGACTACACCTACTACGTTGTTCACGAGAAGACCAAGACCATGCTGGTCAAGAAGAAGATGAAGACTTCTCCTTGGGTGGTTTCTCGGTACATGAAGGTGGCTGGTGAAATTTATGGTCGTGGCCCGGTGCTGACCGCACTGCCTGACATCAAGACGCTGAACAAGACCAAGGAACTGCTGCTGAAGAATGCTTCACTGGCTATCACTGGCGTGTACACAGCGGCTGATGACGGTGTTCTAAACCCTGCCAACGTCAAGATCACGCCTGGTGCAATCATCCCGGTGGCTCGTAACGGTGGCCCTCAAGGGGATGCGATCAAGCCTTTGCCTCGTGCGGGTGACTTCAACGTCACGCAGATTATCATCAACGACCTGATCCAGAGCATCAAGCGTACCTTGTTGGACGAGAGCTTGCCTCCTGACAACATGAGCGCCAGATCAGCTACTGAGGTGGTCGAACGCATGAAAGAACTGTCCCAGAATCTGGGTTCAGCCTTTGGTCGTCTGATCAACGAAACCATGATCCCGATGGTGACCAAGGTTTTGGAGATTATGGACGAGCGTGGCCTGATTGACCTGCCTTTGCGGATCAACGGACTGGACGTTAAGGTGAGTCCTGTCAGTCCCCTGGCTATGGCCCAGAACATGGATGAGGTGCAGAACATTATCCAGTTCATGCAGATTGCTCAAGGTCTTGGACCGGAAGGTCAGATGGCTGTCAAGATGGGTAGCGTGGCTGACTATATCGCTGACAAGTTGGGTATTCCTGCACAGATCAGGACTAGCCCAGAGGAGCGTGCCCAGATGATGCAGCAGATGCAACAACTGGCTTTGCAGGCTCAACAGGCGCAGGCTCCAGCAGCAGGAGCGCCAGCATTAGAGGGGGCCATGTAAATGGCAGGATGGGATGACTTGGAAGGCTCAGAGGAGTTTGAGCCTGATCAAAAAGGTGTTGACCTGAATCTGATGTTCGCAAGAACTTTCAGCACAGATGAAGGTAAAAAAGTTCTAGCATGGATGCGTGACTTCTATTTGGAGCAGCCATGTTGGGAGCCTGGTGCGGATACGTCACTGGGTGTGTTCCGAGAGGGACAAAACAGTGTGATCCGCGATATTGAAACACGAATGCGAAAGGCAAAACTTAAATGAGCGAAGCAAATGACAACCCTGGCCTGCTGGAAGCAGCCGCCGCTGAAGGCGATGCAGAAGGGCAGACAACCGAGGGCCATGAGCAAAGCATCAGTCACACCAATCCTGATCCTAATGCTGATGATGGCCCCCTAGAGCGCCCCGATTTCTGGCCTGAGAAGTTCTGGAACAAAGAGAGCGCAGAGCCTGATCTGGAGGGAATCAGCAAGTCTTATGTAGAACTTGAAAAGAAGTTCCGAGCAGGAGGCCATAAACCCCCTGAAGATGGCAAATATGAGTTAGAAAGTCTTAATCTCAAAGCAGATGACCCGGTGGTCAGTGCTTATGTGGGTTGGGCACAGAAGTACGGTATCTCTCAGTCTGCCTTTGAGGAACTGGCTCGTAGTGTCAACGAGATCGGCGGACGAAACATGGAGTCTGCCCAGATCAATATGCAAGCAGAACTGGAGGCTTTGGGGCCAAACGCCAAGGCTGTGATTGCTGACATGGCTACCTGGGGTCGTGGCATGGTCCAGAAGGGCATCTGGAGCCAGGAGGAGTTCCAGGAGTTCACCAAGTGGGGTGACACCGCCAAGGGCATCAAAGCCCTTTCTAAGCTGCGCCAGACCTATGAGGGCAGGGTTCCTGTGGAAACGCTCAAATCCGACACTGAAGGCAGCGTATCCAAGGAAGAATTGGACGCAATGGTTGGAACACCTGAATACTATTCAAATCCTGCCTATCGTGCCAAGGTTGAAAAGCTCTATGAGAAGATGTATCCTGGTCCTGCTAGGTAACCCGCACTGCCATGAGGGTTTGACCCCTGCTTGACAGGGGTCTTTTTTTTGGCATAATCACAACCGTTGTCGTTGCACACAACAGATGAAGCCGCTTACTCATGCGTCTGGCCCCAGGTCACTGGGGGTGCAACCCGGATGCAGTAGTAAGTGGCTTTTTTGTTTATGCAGACTGTTTTGATTTGACCCTGTTAGCAATCATGAACAGCACTGTAGGCATACAGTGACTTAGGGCATTCGAGTTGGAGAGGCCAACCCCAAGTAGTGACCAAGTAACGTACCTCTAACCTGAACGTATACCAGGCGAAATGTGACCGAATGAGGGAGGCGGTCTAGGGGTCAATTCAAAGCAGTTTAGACAACCGTCAGGGCGCGTTAGCTGATGGTCTGCATGGACTGAACCCGAGAAACACCGGACTTGGTACACCCCCAAGTATTCCGACTAGCCTGTCAGCGAGGGACTAGGGTAGGTATGGTGAAAGCGGTGGGACAAGCGCCATACTGGATGAATCGCTGCCTCATGGGTACTCTGGCTGGACTACGAGATAGTCCCTGCGGGAGAGGGAATGGATACCAGGCTATCCACCCTTGGGGAACTTATGTTAAAAAAAATGCTTGACAAGTACACAAAATGCTTATAATCGGGCCATGGACAACCGAAAGGCCCATGATGGCTGTGATCAGCCCAGGGGTGCGCTGTAAGGCACAAGTCACGGCCCGGAGCGATCTGGATAACCAGCGGCGATAAAACTCTTTATCAACCGTTTTCAGGAGAAAACAAATGGCTGTTAGCATTTCTAACGCATTTGTAACCCTGTTCGATACGGAAGTTAAGCAGGCATATCAAGCTGATGCTGTGCTGCGTAACACTGTCCGTCTTCGCACTGGCGTTACTGCGTCTACCCACAAGTTCCCCAAGATCGGCTCAGGCGTTGCCCAGGTTCGCGTTCCGCAAACCGATGTGACCCCGCTGAACGTCACCTATTCGCAAGCAACCGTGACTCTCACGGACTACATTGCTGCTGAATACAGCGACATTTTCAACCAAGCCAAAGTCAACTTTGACGAGCGCCAAGAACTGGTGCAAGTGGTTGCCAAGGCTATTGGTCGTCGTAGCGATCAAATGATCATTGATGCTCTGGCTGGTTCGGGTACGTCCCTGACCGTGGCTAACAGCATTGGTGGTGCTACGACCAACATGAACATGGCTAAACTCCGTGAAGCACAGCGTTTGATGAACGCTAACAACGTGCCGATGGAAGAGCGCTACATTGTCATGCACGCTTCGCAACTGTCGAACCTGCTGTCGGAAACGCAAGTGACCTCCAGCGACTTCAACAGCGTGAAGGCTCTGGTGCAGGGCGAGATCAACACGTTCATGGGCTTTACGTTCAACGTGATTGGTGACCGCACTGAAGGTGGTTTGACTGGCGGCGGCTCTGGTTCTGACCGTACCGTCTACGCTTACCACAAGATGTCTGTCGGTATGGCTGAAGCAATGGCTGTGCGTAGCGAGATCAACTACATCCCCGAGAAGACCTCGTGGTTGGTTGCCTCGATGTTCTCCGCTGGCGCTATCGCTATCGACGCTGGTGGTATTGTTGCCATTACCTGCCGCGAATAAGGAGTACATATCATGGCTTTTTCCGCAACTGGCTTTAATGCTGTTGGTGGTCAGTCCAAGTCGGGCAATGCTCCCGCCATCTGGACTTACTCCAGCGCAGACGCTCAATCAGTGATTCGTGTCTCTGGCTACTTCAACAGCGTGTCTTCGGTGTTGAAAGTTGGCGACATCATTTTCTGTTACAGCGCAACTGGCGGCACTCCCGTCATGTCTACCGCTTATGTGGTCAGCAACGCTTCTGGCGTGGTTGACATCACTGACGGTGTGACTGTTACCGCTACCGATACTGACTAATCGGTAACCAAGTGAATCGGCCTGCTACTGGACTTCTGGTGGCAGGCCATTCTTACATTTGAGGTGACACATGGCTGCTGGTGATACAGATATTCGCGTTTGCTCTGATGCCTTGCTGATGATTGGGCAGAAGGCAATTTCTTCATTCAATGAAGGCACTGACGCATCCAATCTCTGTGACCGCATCTACCCTGGTGTTAAGAAGTCAACGCTCCAGTCTTTCCCCTGGAGTTTTACGTTTAAGAAAGTTGTATTGGCACAGACGACTACAACGCCTGTCAACGAATACAAATACGAATACCAGCTACCTTCTGACCGTCTTGGAACTATCAGGAGAGCATTCAACAGTTCTGCCGTTGGTGCGAGGACGTTCAGCCAGTGGACGATTCAGGGCGACAAGCTGTTGACCAACGAGGAAACGGTGGTCATTGACTACCAGTATCTGCCGACAGAATCGGAGATGCCTTCTTATTTCATCCAGTTGCTGAAGTACATGATGTGCTGGCATCTGGCAACCCCCATGACAGACCAGGAAGCCAAGGCCCAATACTGGCAGTCTGTCGCAGTCGGTTCTCCGGGTGAGAATAACCGTGGTGGTTATTTCCGCACTGCAATGGTCATTGATGGGCAGGGCAATACAACGCAAGCGTTTGAAGACTTCAGCCTGGTCGCAGTGAGGTACTGATGACTCGGATTGTTTCGATTCAAACGAACTTCTCCAGCGGGGAAATCGACCCTCTGCTGCGTGCCAGGGTTGACCTGCAACAGTACCAGAACGGCGCAGAATCGCTTACAAACGTGGTGGTGCAACCCCAGGGTGGGGTTAAGCGCAGGGGCGGCTTAAAACACATTTTTGAAATTCCTAGCGGGGCATCTCCTGCCAGTGGAACTCGATGTGTTCCGTTCGAATTCTCCGTTGATGATCACTATATGTTAGTGTTCACCAACCAACGGATGTATGTGTTCAAGAATAAAGCCTTGATCACAAACATCAACGGTAGCGGAAACGACTACGCGACGACGACAAACATCACCAGTTCTATTTTGTCCACCATGTGCTGGACTCAAAGTGCTGACACTTTGATCATCACGCACAAGGACATCAACCCGATCAAGATTGTTCGTGGTGCAACGGATGCAAGCTGGACTGTCAGCAATGTCTCGTTTGTTGGTATTCCGAAATATCAATTTACGGCATCGTTATCTAATCCTGCCGCAACACTGACTCCTTCTGCTGTTTCTGGAAGCGTGACGTTGACCGCAGGGTCTGCTGTTTTTAGTGCTGGAAACGTAGGTCAATACATCAATGTTGATCCACAAGGCAGAGCAAAGATCGTTTCCTATACAAGCACCACTGTCGTTCGTGCTGTAACTGAAATCCCATTCTTTGACACTAGCGCCATTGCCAGTGGTTCTTGGCAACTGGAAGCAGGATACGAGGATGTCTGGTCGTCTACCAAAGGCTGGCCTCGGACTGCCACATTCCATGAGGGGCGGCTGTACTTTGGTGGTAGCAAGAACCGTCCGTCTACCGTTTGGGGTAGCAAGGTTGGTCAGTTCTTTGACTTCCAGCCTGATCAAGCCTATGACGACGATGCTATCGAGGCGACACTGGATACCAACAGCCTGAACGTGATCATTGACATCATCAGTGGTCGTGACTTGCAGGTGTTCACCAGCGGCGGTGAGTTCTACGTTCCGCAGCAGGGTCTGGAACCTATCACCCCGACCAACTTCTTTGTGAAGGCTATCAGCCGCAACGGTTCTCGTGAGGGTATCCGCTGCCACACATTGCAGTCTGGAACGCTGTATATCCAGCGCCAGGGCAAGACGCTCAACGAGTTCTTGTACAGCGACACAACCCTGTCCTACGTCAGCCAGTCGATCAGCTTGTTGTCTGGTCATCTGATAGTGTCTCCTGTCGAACTGGCATTGAGAAAATCAATCAGCACCGACGAGGCAGACACACTGTACATCTTGAATGGCGATGGAACGATTGCTAATTACTCGGTTCTGCGCCAGCAAAACGTGGTTGCCCCAAGCAAATTGTCAACGGATGGGCTGTTCAAAGACATTGGTGTTGACATTGAGGACACCTATGTCGTGGTTTCCAGGACATTCAATGGCACAACGAAATACTTTGTTGAGATATTTGACTCTGGTTTGTTTACCGATTGTGCATTTACTGGCGGTGTTGCGACTACGATCAGTGGTCTTCCGCACATTGGCAAGGAATTGAACGTCATTGCTGACGGTTCTGTGCTGTCAAACGAGACTGTCAGTGGCGGTGGATCAATCACAATGGACCGCGCCAGCACAACCAGCTACGAGGTTGGACTGCCATTCTCGATCACGTTGGTGACCTTGCCGATTGAACCTCGATTGTCTGCTGGTGTGCGTACTGGTTTTGTCAAGCGTGTGGTTGAGGTCAACGCAATTCTGTACAAGACGCAGCATTTGCTGGTCAACGGCAACCTGGTCCCGATTCGGACGTTTGATACACAGAACATTCTGGACAACGATATGCCCGAGTTTACTGGCACGAAAACCGTGTCTGGCATCTCTGGATACGACCAGGACGGACAGATCACCATCTCACAGAATTTGCCTCTCAAGTTGAACCTGTTGGGTCTTGAGTACAAACTGTCTGTGTACGGAGGCACATAATGGAAGCAGTTGGAATAATGGAGGTTATTCAGATAGTTGGTGCTGTTGCATCAGCTTCTGCACAGATGCAGCAGGCTGAAGCGCAAGCAACGCAAATGCGTTTGCAAGCACAACAAGCTGAATTGCAAGGTCGCCAGAATGCTTTGAATTACAACCGCCAAGCCAATGAGATTTTCAACAGGCAGCAACGTCTTGGCGCAACGCTTCGCGCTCGTGCCTCTGCTGGTGGCGTTGATCCGTTTACTGGAAGTCCGTTGACGGTTGACCAGATAAATGCTCAGAAGGCTGGTCGAGAGTACGAGATCAGCATTGAAAACGCCACATCTGCTCAACAGGGTGGTCTTGCACAATCTCAGTCTTTGTACGCTGGCGCAAGTGCTGCCGAGGAATTTGGTGTGATGAAGGCTATTGGAAGTGCTGGAATGAGTTATGCCATGATGGGCCAAACCAAGATTCCTGGCATTCCGGGTGGCGCTCCGGTGGTGGACATGAGCCGTCCTGATCCAACTATTATGAGGGGTTAACAATGCCTGAATTACCCCGCTATGAAAATATGGGCGTTCAGTACGCTGATCTGCCCAGAATCTCCACCGCCCCGCAACAAGTCCGGGCGCAGGGATACGCTGACATTGGCGCTCAGATTGATCGGATGACATCGTTCTTCCAGAATCAGGCTGCACGAGAGGCTGAGAAAGCTGCACTGAAATACGCAGTTGAGTTCCCGCCTACTCAAGAGCAACTGGAACTAGCCAAGCAAACTGGCGTGATGCCAAAGGTCGAGGGTGCTGGTCGTATCTTCCAGGATACTTACAACAAAGCCTCTGCCCACATTCTTGGCAGTGAGTTGATGACGCAGTTCCAGAACCGTCAGGCTGACCGTCTGATGCGTATGGAGCGAGGTGAAGTCATTGATCCAGTGCAGTTCCAAAAGGACTTGCGCGACGACATTGATGGCACAACTGCTGTACTGACCTCGCTTGATCCTGAGACATCTATCCGTTTCAAGGCTCAGATGTCCACGGTGGGCCATGCTGCATACAAGCAGGCTCTGGTGTTTGACGAGAAGGCTCGTCAGGCTACCTACATTGCGGAGATTGAACAGTCTTTGCAAAAAGTTCGCGCTCCGATTGAAAGCGTGATCAAGGCATATCTTCAGCCTGGTGTTGATCCTGACACTGGTCAGATGCGGCCTGGCTTGCCAATGGATAAGCTAGAGCAAGTCCTGCAAAACATGATCTCTCCGTACACCAGCGCAACCAGTATTCGCATGGCTGGTGGCAACAAGTACGCTCTGGAAGCCTACAAGATTGTTGAGAATGCAAAGATTGGTGCGTTGGTTGGTCAGATGACTGACCGCACATTTGCGCCTAATGCTGGTGTTGCTGCTCAGAAGTTGCTTGCCGGGGATGCAGGAAACCTGACTCCTTTGCTTGGCAACCTCACGCAAGAGGCAAAAGACAAACTGCGCGAGACTGTGATCAAATCTTATTCTGACATTGAGTCTCTGCGTAAGATTACTGAGGCTGAAACAAAGTCTGCAAACAAAGACAAGTTCAAGCCATTTGTGCTTGAGATGCTAAATCCCAATACAACGCAAAAACGCAAGATTGAGATTGCGGCAATGGGCATTGACCTTGAGCAGATGACTGCTGACCAGGCGATTGCATTTACCAAACCTCCAAAGCCAGAAGCCAATCCTGTTCTGTTTGCACAAATCTATGACGGTGTTGTGCGTGGTCAGTACAAGAATGTTGGCGAACTGACTCAGTTTTCCAGAAGTCTGTCTGAGGGTGAGTTCCATACATTGACTCGCTCACTGGTGGATAAGGGCCATCAGAAGGCTATCAGCGATCTGACGATTGAGGCTGGTATTACCAGCGCATTCATTGATCCTGGTCTGGAGAAACTCAAGAAAAAGCAGGCATTGATTGACTTGTTTACCGAGGAACTTGGCAAGAAGGCTCCAAACGACCAGGGTGTTATGACATTTCAAACGCCAGAGCAAGCCAAGCAAAACGCAATCACACGGTACAACTCGGACAAGTTAGTTGCAGATGCACAGAAGGCTCGTGATGCTGCTACAAAAGCAATTAACTCTGTGTTTGAAAAGAATCCTAATCTTGTGAAGCCTAACCTGCCACTTGAGCAAATAGATTTCAGCAAGATCAAAGGCATAGATTCTGAGACTGCTCGTCGCTTGAAGCAACAGCAAGACATCTACAACAAGAATCTTAGGTGATCCATGAGCATCGAAAAAGAACTGAGACAGAATTGGGATAGCGTGGTCTATCCCGAGCCAGATGTCGATCAGCAAGCCATGCCTCCTGGTTATCAGGAAGGTGATGTCTTACTGGCTCAAGCAAGGCATCCCCGCACTGGCAGGCCAATGACTGGCCCTACCATGTCTGACGTTACCGAGCCTGCAATGGGCTTGCTGAACATGGGTGCGTCTGCTCTCAAGGGTGTGACTCAGGGATTCTTGGGATTGCCTGGTGAACTGGAGGCTCTGGTTTATGGGGCCAAAGAACTGCTGACTCGTCGTGCAGATGAGGGTGCGTTTGATGCGTTCATCAATGGGCTGAAAAAAGAAACCATCCTGCCGACCACTGAGGAAGTGAAGAAGTGGCTTGATACCAATGTCGGTGAGGTTCCAGGGGTTAAAACATTTGAAACTCTTGGTGAAACTATTGCACCAGGTGGTCAGTACAAGGCTGTTAAGGCAGGCGCAAAAGCCTTGAAGAATATGCCTGTTGGATTGACTGCAAAAGGAGCAAAGTTAACTCCAGATGTTGAAGTGCTTTCTGCTGGAGATATTACGAAACCATCATTTAAAAAATGGTTTGGGACAAGTCAGGTAGTCGATGATGTCGGGAATCCTCAAGTTTGGTATCACGGCACAGCAATGGATTTTGAAGAATTTAAGCCTGGTACAGCAGGTGCAATGTTCTTTACTGATAAACCAAGTTTTGCAGAAGGATTGACTGCACGATCTGGCCCAAACCCAGCAATCGCAGAACAAGCAGCAGAAATGGGATGGGTCAACCCAAACATTATTCCTGTATATCTTAAAGCTGAAAATCCATTTGACTATGAAAATCCTGAACATCGAAAGATGGTGATTGATTTTGCTTTACAAAAGTATGGGAGTCCTAGACCTGATGGGAAAGTTGCATTATTTGAAGACAACAATCCTACGTTATACGATGCAGAAGTTCTTGACGCTGGAATGAATGTTGAAAACAAAAGCAACTGGACAGTTATTGAGCGCAAAGAAATTCAAGACGCAATCAAATCTCTTGGGTTTGATTCTTTTTATGTCAAAGAAAATGACGTAAAAAATCTTGGCGTTTACAAGCCAGAACAAATAAAATCAGTTTTCAATAAAGGCACATGGAATCCTAACGATCCTCGTATCCTTCATGGTGCTGGTGTTGTTGGAGTTGGTTCTGGCGCAGGTACAATGGCAACATCTCAGCAGGAGCCTAAATAATGGCTATCCAACCACTTGATCAGAAACTAGACAAGATCGCTCAATCTGCCGCTGACTTTGAGCAGGGTTCCGAGGGAACGGTCTTGCCGTCTTCTGATCAGGATGTCCAGCAGGTAGGTCAGACTACCGGGGAAATGGCGCTGGAGCCTGACTTCCAGGTTGCTGGAGGGTTGACTAGCGAGGTTCTCAAAAGGCTCACCAAGGTCGATATTCGCGCTCCTAAGACTCCTGCCGTAACTCCTGAAGCAGCAACTGCGGCTGTGGCAAATGACACCGCTAAAGCCGCTGTTGCATCTGGTATTACCGACAGTCCGACAACGGCAAAAATTGCCGCCAAGATTGAAGCTAGTAAAAAGCCTGAGATCACTCCGCAAGCATTCTCGTCTGAGCGCAAGGACGTTGCCGACTTGAGAGCGACGACTGACCCTGCTCTAGAAAAGCCTCCAGTTACTGCATTCAATCTTCCAGTGATGGATACCACTGAATCCATCAAGACCACCGTGGAAACGATGGCTCGGATGCAGGATTTAAAAACTGAAAAGATTACATTTAAAAGCATTGATGAGGAAGTCAGGCATTGGGCCGAGCAATCTGGTGCTGGCATCAAGTTCATAGATGATCTTGTCAGCAAGAAGATGGATATAAATCCTCAGAACATGATAAAGATGTTCAAGGTGCAGGTTGCAAGTGCAGAACACTTAGATGGACTTGCTGCCAAGGTTGCTGATGGAACCGCAACTCCTACCGAGTTGGCAGAGATGGCACAGACCATCCATTTCCACAACCTGCTCCAACAAAGTGTCAAGGGTTACCAGACCAATGTGGCTCAATCTCTGGCTGTCATGCGTATGCCGCGAGATGGCGCTGTGGATATTTCTACGATCCTGGAGAACTTTGGCAACGAGACTGATATTGTCAAGTTCGCGCAAGCCTACAACAACCTGAAGACTCCTGAAGGTAAGGCAGAACTCATCAAGGGAATGGCTCAAGGCAATCCTTGGGAAAAGCTATTCACTGTATATGTGAACGGCATATTGTCCCGGCCTGGAACTCAGATCAAGAACGCACTGAGCAACACCATCTTCCTGCCGTACCGCATGGCAGAGCGCACGACTGCCGCAGCCGCAGGTTCATTGCGTCAAGGTCTTGGTATTGGCGCTGATGATGCTTATTCGCTGATGGAAGTGCCGACCATGTTGGCATCTACTCAGCTTGCAGTCAAGAATGGTCTTGAGTTGATGGCTTATGCTTTCAACAATGGTGTGCCAAAAGGCTGGACTGATCCGACCAAGATTGCTCGGCAGCAAGCCAGGATGGACCTGATCAACTTCAAAGATGACGGTTCTTTGCTGAGTAACAGCATCAAGGCAATCAACTTTGTTACGACTCTGCCTGGTCGTAGCTTGATGTCTGCTGACGAGTTCTTCAAGGGTGTGAACTACACCTATGAGTTGGCAGCAGAAACGACTCGTGTTGGCATTCGCGCATACGACGATGCGCTGAAGGCTGGCGGTGATATTCCTACCGCACTCAAGGCGCAGTCTGACGCAATTGATCAGTTCACGCTAAACCCGCCTGACTACATTACTGGTCTTGCAGAGGTTGGTACGTTTACCCAAAAGCTAACAGGAACCATTGGGGAGATGCAAGCCTCAATGAATCCGAACAGTGCTACCGGGTTTGCCTTGCGTACCCAGATGCCGTTTATCTCAACGCCTGTCAACGTGATGGGTGAGGTTGTTTCGCGTACCCCTCTGGCGTTTGCGACAAAATCTTTCTACTCAAATATTGCGGCTGGCGGCAAAGAGGCTGACATGGCGATGGCAAAAGTTGGAATGTCCAGCGCAGCCATCTACAGTTTCTCGCAATTGGCAACCAATGGAACCATCACTGGTTCTGGCCCCGGCGACAAGGGAACCAGACAGGCAATGGAACGCCAGGGCTGGCAACCGTACAGCTTTGTGGTTGACATTAGCAATATAAAAGAAGACACAAAAGATGTTATTCAACTGCATCCTGGTAGTGTTCGATTTGGTTCTGGCGATTATGCTGGCAAGGTGTTCTTGTCCTATCAGGGTTTGGAACCCATTGGTGCTCTTATGGCCATCGGAGCCGATTATGTTGACTATGCTCGGTATGAACAGGACGACAGTCGCCTGAATGCCTATGTTGGTGGGGCGGTGTTTGGCGTTGCCAACTATATGCTTGAGCATCCGTTCCTGACTGGTGTCGGAAACATTGCCTCATTGATTGGTGGTAATGTGCCAAACAGCCGAGAGCATATGGTCAATATCATCAACGGTATTGCAAAGATTGGAACGACCACTGCACTCAAGTCGGTTGAGCCTTTGAGTGGCTTTATCACCAGCACCAAGGAAAAGGTCGATCCCCTGCGTCGAGACTATCAAGCCGATCCCAATCTTGGTGCTGGCATCAAGGGTGTGATGGATGCTTTGAACAAGTGGAGAAGCGAGACTCCTGGCTTGTCTCAAGACCTACCTCCCATGCTCAACATCTGGTCTGAGCCTGTCCAGCATGAGTTCTCATGGTCACCACTTCGCATGAAGGCTGGAAAGCAGAATGAGGTTGACCAGGCTTTGATCCAGTTGAATGCAAACATTGCCATGCCGGGTCGTCAGTTGTCCATGAAAGACCCTGACACTGGAATCAACTCCAGCACCAAGTTGACCTCTGAGGAATACAACGAAATGCTGCGTATTGCCAATGGTGCGCTGGAACTCGAAAAGCGTGTCACTGCCGTGGTTGACTTGATCAAGCAAGATGCTGGTCGTAGTGATCTGATACGTTATCAGAACATGATTAGTTCTGTGTTCAGTGACACCTTTGAGGATGCCAGAAAGATTCTGGCGAATGACAGTCTTTATGCGACTGACATCCAGCAACGTATCCGAGATAAAGCGCAACGCCTGAAAGAATTTGGCAAAGGAGCAAGGTAATGGCTTACCCGATTTCAAACGTATCCAGACGAGTCCAGTACACTGGCAGTGCTGGTGTTGGTCCGTACTCATTTACATTTGAGATTCTTGCCAATACCGATATTGCTGTTTACAAGAACAGCACGCTGCTGACGTTGACCACGGATTACACCGTAACGATCAACTCCAACGGCACTGGCTCTGTGACGCTTGTGTCTGCTGCAACCAGCGCAGATACGATCACCATTTATGGAACCAGAGCAATCCAGCGCACGACAGACTTCGTGACTGGCGGTGACCTGTTCGCCAACTCTCTGAATGATGAACTGGATTCCGCAACGATCCTGCTTCAGCAAACGGATGAGAAAGCAAATCGTTCAATAAAAACCCCTGTCACTGACCCAACCAACGTCGATATGACGCTGCCAACCAAGGCGAACCGTCTTGGTCGTGTGATGGCTTTCCATGAGACTACTGGTAATCCAACTCAGGGGCCATTGATTGCAGACGTTGATACCGTTGCAACCAATATTGCAAATATTAGAACCGTATCTTCTAATATTGCCAGCGTAAACACTGTTTCGACAAGCATTTCTAGCGTAAATACTGTTGCTGCAATAAATTCAAGTGTTACTGCTGTTGCTGGAAACGCTGCAAACATAAACACAGTTGCTACTAATAATGCAAATGTAACGACTGTTGCAACTAATATTGCAGACATAAATACTGCCATTGATAACTTGTCTGGCATCCAGACAATCAGTGCTGACCTGGCTGGAACCAGTTTTAGCTATGACTTTGGAACAATTGTTGATGCTGCAACTTTGCCATCTGCCGCCCCTGATGGTTATCTAAAAACAGCTTACGATAATCTGGCGGCAATTCAAGCTGCTCCGACTGAAGCAGCAAATGCTGCCAGTTCTGCAAGTGATGCGGCTGCTGCCCAGGTCGCGGCAGAAGCTGCCAGGGATGCAACGCTCCTGGCGTATGACAATTTTGATGACAGATATTTGGGAGCCAAGTCCAGCGATCCTACCCTGGACAACGATGGAAATGCTTTGGTTGCTGGCTCTCTGTATTTCAATACAACCATTTCTGGAATGAAAGTCTATACTGGATCGGCATGGGTAATTGCCTATGTATCCGGTGGATCATTCCTAACAATTGCTAATAATCTTTCTGACCTAGCTAGTGCGGCAACTGCTCGTACAAACCTGGGCCTGGGGACTATGGCAACTCAGGCTTCCACTAACGTGAATATCACTGGTGGAATTGTTGACGGTGGTACAATCGTTTAAGGGGAATTACGATGGCAACGCAAATAAAACTGCGCCGTGGTAGCACAGCAGAACATTCATCATTCACTGGTGCTTTAGCAGAGGTGACCGTTGATACAACCAAGAAAACCGTGGTTGTACATGATGGTTCAACTGCTGGTGGTATTCCATTAGCAAAAGAAGCTAATTCGGCATCCACTGGTAAAGCAATTGCAATGACTCTTGTTTTTGGATTCTAAGGAGTAAACCGTGGCAAACCCTAACATCGTAAACGTCACTTCCATCTATGGAAGCACATCGTATCTGATCCCTTCGACGACCAGTGCAACCACCTGGACTGCACTAACTCCGTCAGCAGGAACTGTAAATAAGATCGGCAATATTGTCGCATCGAATGTTACGTCTTCTGCTGTTGCAGTTACGGTGTCGATCAACAGTGCAGTCTCTGGCGGTGGTACGGCATACCGTATTGCTTACCAGATTTCTGTTCCGCCTAACTCCTCGTTGATCATTGCTGACAAGACGACTTCGTTCTATGTTGGCGAGGCTCAATCAGTTGTGGTGACTGTTGGCACTGGTAGCGCAATCGAATTGACTGCTTCGTTCGAGTCGATCACCTGATAGGAGGACGCTATGTCCTTGAAATATCCTGGTGGAATTAAGAATGCTGGTTTCGATGGAATCAGCAATCCTGTCACGCAGGTCGAATATCTAGTCGTCGCTGGTGGAGGGGGTGGCGCAAGTGCTAATGCAAACAGTAACTCTGGTGGCGGAGGAGGAGCGGGCGGTTTATTGACTGCATTTGGTTATGCGGTAACTCAAGGTTCATCAATTACAGTTACTGTTGGCGCTGGTGGTGCTGGTGGTGCGTCTGCCAGTAGTGCTGGTACAGCAGGTTCAAATTCTGTATTTGGAAGTATTACTGCAACTGGTGGTGGTTATGGTAATTACTCCACTGGTACTGGCGGAACCGGAGGTTCTGGCGGCGCATCTTCAGGCACAGGAACATCTGGTCAAGGCAATGCTGGTGGTGCTACGGCAGCAGGCGGTTATGGTGGTGGCGGTGGGGGTGGTGCAGGAAGTGCTGGAGTTGCTTCAATTGCGGCAAGTGTTGCAGGTGGAGCAGGTGGAGCAGGTGTTGTTTCTTCCATAACAGGAAGTCAAATCCAGTATGCTGGTGGTGGTGGAGGCGCTGGTTATTTTGTTTCCTATGGTGCAGGTGGTGGTGGTAACGGTGGCGCTGGTTTTTCAACTGCAATCATTTCTGCTACAACAGGTTTTGCAAACACTGGTGGCGGTGGCGGAGCTGGTGCTGGTTTAACAGCATCTACATCTCAACCAGGAGCAGCAGGCGGCTCTGGCATCGTAGTGCTTCGCTATCCAGCATATCTTGCACCAGCATCATCCACGACAGGTTCTCCACGAACATACATTGCTGGTCAACACCGCGTGTATGTATTCACGAGTTCTGGATCAATCACATTCTAAGGTGACGTATGCCTAACGGACTATTCAATCTAAAGCAGCATCTTAGTGCGATTCAGCAAAGAGCATGGACTGGTCAGAAGACTCCTGCTGTTAACTACCTTGTTGTCGCTGGAGGTGGCGGCGGTGGCGGGTCTTATACCAATGGGTCCGGTTCAGGCGGCGGAGCCGGTGGATTTCTTCAGGGAAACATTCCTGTTGTAGCTGGATCGGCTATTACTGTTACTGTTGGTTCTGGTGGAACTGCTGGTTCTGCAAGTTCAACTTCTGCACAGACAAATGGAAATAATTCTGTATTTGGTTCTGTAACTTCTTTAGGTGGTGGATATGGTTCTGCAAATAATGCAGGTGCTTCGGGTGGTTCTGGCGGTGGAGGGTCTTCTGTTAGCAGTTCAACTCTTTTAGGGGGACAAGGAACTTTTGGACAAGGAAATGTTGGTGGAAACGCATATGGAACAGCTTTAAACATTCCAAACGGCGGTGGTGGTGGCGCAGGTACGGTAGGTTTAAATGCCACATCTACCACTGTTGCAGGTAACGGAGGAGCTGGAATTGCCTCCGACATCTCTGGTACACGAACGACCTATTCGGGCGGTGGCGGCGGAGGGGTTTATTCTTCTGGAACTGCTGGAGCAGGAGGTGCGGGAGGAGGCGGTGCAGGTTCTGTTGGAGCCACGGCAACTTCAGGTTCAGTTAATACTGGTGGCGGCGGTGGCGGTTCTGGATATGCCGCAAGTCATTATGCAGGTGGTGCTGGAGGCTCTGGCATTGTCATCATCTCTTACCCAGACACCTATGCTGCCGCAACATCTACGACAGGTTCACCGACTGTAAGCACAAGCGGGTCTGGGAGCGTGTATTTTAATGGATCGTCGTATTTCAGTTACAACGCTCAAACTCCTTTTGCTTTTGGTACTGGTGATTTCACAATCGAATTTTGGATTTATGCCACCTCTTTTGGTGGTGGTCCTATTTTGTTTGATTGTCGTCCAAATGCAACAAACGGAATTTATCCAACAGTATATTGTTTAAGCACTGGAAGAATTTTTTTCTTTACAAACTCTGCCGATGCAATTACTGGAAATGTATTGAATACTTCAACTTGGTATCACATTGCAGTTTGTCGTACAGGTACAAGCACAAAGATGTATATCAATGGTACTCAAGCAGGTAGCACATATACTGATTCAAACAACTATCTTGTTGGGTCTGGTAGGCCAACTGTTGGTGGTAATGGCAGTAGTCCAGGTTCTACTGGGGCTTTTTACATGAGCAATTTGCGTGTAACAAAAGGTGTGTGTGTTTACACAGGAAACTTTACTGCACCCACGGCTCCTTTGCAAGCTACTCAAGCTGCTGGTACAAACATCTCTGCAATTACTGGAAATCAAACCTCTTTGCTGCTGAACGCAGTTTCTGGATCATTCCTTGCAGACAGTTCAACCAACAGTTACGCAATAAGTTCTGTGACTGGAACTCCTGCATGGAACCAACTATCCCCATTCTCGACAGGTCTTGGCTACAAGAACCGGGTGTATACCTGGACATCTAGCGGATCAATCACGTTCTAAGGATTTAATATGAGTGACAGACTTGGTGGCGTGATCTCTGCAACCTTTAACCCCTTAGCTGGTGCTCCAGCTACGGTGGAGTATCTTGTTGTCGCCGGGGGTGGTGGCGGAAACCAAGGATCATCTGGTGGACCTGGCGGTGGAGGGGGAGCAGGAGGTGTTCTTCAAGCCGCTGCGTTTGCTGTAGCTTCTGGTTCTGCGCTGACAGTAACTGTTGGTGCCGGAGGTGCTGGAAGTGCGGTAGGAAGTGCTGCTGCGGCAACAAGTGGTTCAAACTCGGTATTCAGTTCAATAACGGCTACAGGTGGGGGCGGAGCGGGTGCGACTACTGGCCAATCTGGTGGATCTGGAGGCGGGGGAAATAGTGTTGGGTCGGCTTCCGGCGGTTCAGGAACATCTGGTCAAGGAAATGCCGGAGGTTCTGGCGGAGGCAATGGCAGTACGCTTTTTGGCGGCGGAGGCGGGGGTGGCGCAGGCTCTGTTGGAACTAACGGAAGTGCAAATGGCGCAGGAAATGGCGGGGCGGGGATAAATTCAACAATCTCTGGAAGTCCTATCCAATATGCCGGAGGCGGTGGAGGCGGATATTATGCATCTGGAGCAACAATTGGTGGGTTAGGAGTCGCTGGTGGGGGCAATGGCAGTGGAGGAACCACTGGTACTTTAAGCGGTAGTCCAGCAATAGCAAATACAGGATCCGGCGGTGGCGGAGTCGCTGGCGCTGGCGGCGCAAGTGCAGGCGCAGGGGGATCAGGCGGTTCAGGCATCGTAATCATCCGCTATCCTGCAACTGCAAGCCCTCCAACAGCAACCACTGGAAGCCCTCAAGTCAGCTATGCTGGCGGGTATCAAATCTACACCTGGACCTCATCTGGTTCTATCACTTTCTAAGGAGTCAACATGGCACATTTCGCTCACGTTACAAATGGAATCGTCGATCAGGTCATTGTGATCGACCAACAAACATTGAACACTGGTCTGTGGGGTAACCCGGCAGAGTGGATTCAAACCTCGTACAACACTCACGGAGGCCAGCATCCTGATGGTCGTCCTCTGCGTAAGAACTATGCAGGTGTTGGCTTTACCTACGACTCAGTTCGTGACGCTTTCATTCCTCCCAAGCCGTATCCGTCCTGGGTTCTGAATGAGTCCACCTGTCTGTGGAATGCTCCGACTGCAATGCCTACTGATGGAAAACAATATCAGTGGGATGAGGCCACGACTGCGTGGGTTGAAGTTCAGGCAGGAGAATAATCATGCCTCCACAGTACAGCGGGATGTTCACGCTGTCACAAGCGTCACAAGCCGTTAAGCAAAGCAACTGGCCTGGATCAGTTACGCCTAACGTAGAGTACCTAGTCGTTGCTGGAGGTGGTGGCGGTTATGGTTCATCTGGCGGTGGTTATGGTGGTGGCGGTGGAGCAGGTGGTTTACGCGCAGGATTTACTGGAATAACAGCAGGACTTCAATTGTGGGTTACTGTTGGTGCTGGTGGTTCTGGTAATAGTTCAAGTGGTAGTAATTCTGTATTGATTGCCTCATCTTCTGGAGCAACAACTGGAAATATTGTTTCTCTTGGCGGTGGTCTTGGCGGCACTTCTTCTGGTGGATCAGGAGGAGGTGCTGTGTGGTCTGGTTCAGGATATTCGTCGGCAGGTTTTGCCGGGACATCTGGTCAAGGCAATGCTGGTGGTGGATCATCTAGTTCTGGTGGCGTAAATAGCGGTGGTGGAGGCGGTGGCGGTGCAGGCACTGTTGGTTTAAGCGGAGGGCCAAGTGTTAACGGAAGTGGAGGTGCTGGTATTGCATCAGATATTTCTGGAACTCGCACAGCTTATGCTGGAGGTGGTGGTGGTGGATACCAAACTGCCGGAGGTGCTGGAGGTGCTGGCGGCGGGGGCGCAGGTTCTGGTTCTACTAATGGAACTGCTGGAACAGCCAATACAGGCGGTGGTGGTGGCGGTGGTGGTTATGGAAATTCAGGCGGCAATGGAGGTTCTGGCATCGTAATCATCCGTTACCCTGATCTATATGCCGCAGCCGTATCCACGACTGGTTCACCGACCGTCACGGTGTCTGGTGGATTCCGCATTTACAGATGGACCGCATCTGGTTCAATCACATTCTAAGAGTGGTGTTTATCGTGAATGATATTGAAGCAAAGTTGAACACGCATGAAGCTGTTTGTGCCCACCGCTACGAACAGATCAATGCTCGTTTGAAACGACTTGAAGGGATCATCATCAAGGCTGCTGGTGTGATGTTGTGCGGAATGGCTGGCGTTATTTGGTCATCAATACACAGATGATGTGGACCCCTTCACCATCATGGCGGCGGCATCTGCCGCTGTCAAAGGGATCAAGAAAGCCTGCGAACTTTACAAAGAAGTAAAGGGTGTAGCGGGTAACGTCAAGGACGTACTGAAGGACATTGACAAACAGTTTGCTGGTAAGACTGTAAGCAAAGAGCAAGCAAAGCAGATCGAGGAGGAGAAGCAACGAGTCAAGGACGCATCACACACTGATCCTGGCGATGTGATCTCACAGATAGGCCAGCAGTTGGGTGAGTTCTTTGACTCGATGGACAAGATTGAGGCAGCATTCCACGAGCAGGAGCGAAAGGCTCACGAGGTACATGACGACAAGGATGGTTCTTTGAAACGCATGGCTCTCAACAGGGTGTTGATTAGATCAAGGTTGGAACAGATGCACGCTGAAATCAGGACACAGATGACCTGGAATACTCCGCAGGAGTTAGGTGATCTGTGGACCAGGTTCAATAGTATGTGGGAGCAAACACTGGAGGAGCAGACTGAGGCCAGGCGAAAACAATTGGTGAAAGACAGAGAAGCCAGATGGCGACGAGACAGAATCCGCAACGCAATCAAAGACAACCTAATGGGACTCGCGGTGTTTCTGGTTCTCGCTCTCGAACTGTGGGGGATATTGTGGACGATCCGATTGCATCAGCAGAACGCACTGCCCTCATGGTTGGGCTTCTGATCACCATGACCATTATCCTTTGCATGACCATTGGCGTTGTTATTCTCAGTTTGAAACTAAAGCAGGAACGTGATGTGAATGAAATCCTGAAAGCAAAGATTGTTGGGAGACTGATTCAATGCCCATGAGATTCCTGTTGCTGGCTGTGCTGGTACTGGTTGGATGCCAGGACAGATACAGATACACCTGCCAAAACCCTGACAAGTTCAACCTGCCTGAATGTCAGAAGCCTCGATGTCTGTTCACGCAGACCTGTCCTGAGTACCTGGTTGCCCCTATCTTGGAGAAGAAAATTGAGCAACAACAACCCCAACCCAACCCCGCTAACACCAGCGGAAATTGAGGTCAGAGTCTGGGCATTTGTCGTCGGGATCGTGACCGTGATCCTGGCTGGCATTGTGTTCTTCATGCTGTACAGCGTGACCTTTGTGACTCAGCCAATCAAGAGCATGGCCCCTATCGACCAGGGTTACCTGAAGATGCTGAACGACATCGTTCTGCTGATCGTGGGTGGCATTGGTGGCGTGATGACCAAGCGAGCAGTAGGGGCGGTGGGCAGTCTGGGTACACCTTCTGCTCCACCTCCAGCACCGCCTGCACCTGCACCTACAGGAGCGCCCCAACCCCCTCTCCAGCAAGCCGTGACTGGCGGCTTGTTTGGTAATGCAATGGGTGCGATGCCAGTCTTTATCAATCCCGAACTGGATGAGTCTTGGACTCCTCCTCCCCCGCCTAGCACTCCACCTGAACACATGGAGTCTGACCAATATCGTGAGCGCATTGCCGCTGCAAGACTGGAGGCTGGCACATGATCCGTCTACCCAACCCTTGGATGATTCTTGGAGCCATTGCCGTGGTGACCGGGGTTTACTGGTACGGTCACTCTGCCGGGTGGAGCAAGCGTGATCAGGAAATGCAGGCTGAGATTGCTGCCAAGAACGCAGAGTCCAGGGCAACCGAGATCAAGCTGAACGAGGAAATCAATGCAAACGCATCTAAACTAGCGGAGGCTAACAATGCAATCACTGAAAAACAAACTGCTCTTGATCGTGCTATTCGTGCTGGCAGGGTGCGCGTCTCGCAACCCGCCACCAGTTGTGTACCAACCCCCGCAAGTCCCGCCCCTGCCACCGGAGATCGGAACCAAGCGCCAAGCCAACCTGACAGAGCGCCTGACCAACCTTCTGATTCCGAGCGAGAAACCCTCGCAGCAATCGCCGCCCTCATTGCAGAAGCCGACAGGCACATTAACCAACTCAACGCCTGCATCGACAGCTACAACAAAGTGAGGGAGCAGTTGAATGGTAAACGCTGAACAACTCCAGAGACTTCACATTGGTGCTGAGTGGGTTGACGCGCTGAACTCTACGTTTGCCAAGTTCAACATCAACAGCCCCAGACAACAGGCCGCATTCATTGGTCAGTGTGGTCACGAGTGTGGGCACTTCAAAGTCCTGCAAGAGAACCTAAACTACCGAGCCGCAACGCTGATGAAGCTGTGGCCCAAACGATTCCCGACTCAAGAGATAGCAGATCAGTATGCTGGAAACCCTAAGAAGATTGCCAACATGGTTTACGCCAACCGCATGGGTAACCGTGACGAGGCATCCGGTGATGGTTATCGTTTCCGTGGTCGTGGCTGTATTCAGCTTACAGGCCATGCCAATTATTTCCATGCTGGCAAGGCTCTGGGAATTGACTTTGTATTACAGCCCGATCTGGTCGCAACTCCTGCTTATGCGGCACTGACCGCAGGATGGTTCTGGTCAACCCACGACTGCAACAACCTGGCTGAGAACAGTAACTGGACTGGCCTCACCAAGAAGATCAATGGTGGGACGATTGGATTGCAGGACCGCATTGCCCACACAGAGAAGGCTTTGCAAGTCCTGTCTGCTTAATCCTTGCCGAGCAACCAGATGTGGAAGTCTTCTGGGACTTTCCCTTCTTTCTGGCACTGATGGCAGTATTCCTGATACTGCTGGTCAAGAGCAGCCCAATCAGTTGACTCCATCTTCACCTCCTTGTGCGCCCAGACGCTTGAGCCGCTTGGTATAGTCGCCAACCAGTTCAGACTTGTGGGCAATATCCATCCGATCCACGTTCATCTCATTGGCCTCACGCAGTTCCCGCATCTTGGTCATGCGTAGCCGTGGGGTTATGCTGCCAGCCTTCTCGATCTGATCTCTGATCATCATCATGGCATCAAACAATTCTTGAGATGAACCATAGATTCTGTCTTCTTTGCCGGGGATTGCCATGCGGAACTGTGCCCCTGTTGATGGTTTGACAGGAGGGTCAATCATGTCCAGTGGGTTCTTTGGTGCTGGTCTGCTTCTGACCTCGTGGGTATTTGTCTCAGTATCGTTGTCGCCTTCTGTCGGGATGGCAAATGCCTGAAATGCTGCGTACTTGTATGCCGCAGACATTGCTTTGTTGGTGGCCTTGTCGCCAGAATCCATTGCCTCACCGAACGTCTTGACTGTGTGCTTGCTACCATCCTCGGCAGACACAAAGTCGAACTCAGCTTCTACGGTGACGTAGAACAGAGCATTGCCCTTGGCACTAGAACGCTCGACACACTCACGACTGATGACGCGAGGCAGGATGCACAGACCATGTTCAGCCAGCAACGGAGAGATGGTGTTGTAAACATCATCAATGCCACGGAACTTGTAGCCACTGCCTTGGGTATTCAGCCGGTCTTTGGTGATGCCGATCTTGGACAGTTCGTTCTGAACTGCATTGATTGCTTGGTAGACTTTCATTTCTTATCCTCGTTTTGTGCTTTAAAGATTGCGTATTCTGCTGACGTTTTCGAACCTACCTCGATGGTCACCTTCATAATCTCGTCGCCAGTAATCCAGATGGGCAGAGAGAAGCTCTCTGGTACAGGCACATTGGCATTGTTGTAGGCAGTTACTGTACGAGCAACAATGTCGTTTGCTGCCTCATATAGTTTGTGCATGGGGTGGTCAGTCGTGACCTTTGATTTAATTCTTGACGACTTCATTGTGTTACTCCAAGTTGATCTGCAATTCTTTCAGTAACCTCACCAATAGAGAGGCTCAATGCTTTTAATATTAGTCTTAATGATTCATCAATGATTTCATCATAAGTTCCAGGGTCAGCCTGCTTGATTGATTCCAGTGTCATTCGAGCATCTTCTAACGCATCAACGTCTGCACTGAAAACAGATACAAGATAATCAAAATCTGATTGCGTATTGTTCATTTGATTTCCTTGATTGAGAGGGTTGACTGGCGCACTGAGTATGCAGGTTTTGCCGGTGTAATTTTTTCCTGAGTTTCCTTGTAGTGACGCATGGGCCATTTGATCTGCCACTTGCCACACTTAGCACTGCCAAACCCCTGCATCATCTCCTTGAGTTTCAGTTCTTTCTCGGCAACCTGATCCTCCATGCTTTTGATCTCAGCCTTCAGTCCAATGATGGCGCTGGCAATACCCTCGTACTCGTCACCCAGATCAATGTCTTCGTCGTTGGCTGTGGGCCAAACTCGGTTGGCATCCTTGTTGTCAGCAGGCGGATAGTAATCAAGTTCCCCGGTCTGACGGAACTTCTCAAGCCGCAACTCAAAGTCGTAGGCTAGGTTCTTGATGTGTTCCTGCGTGGCCTGATGGGGTTTGAACAGGAAGATGCGCAGTTCAATGCCTGAGTACAGACACCCGATTGCTGCCCATTCCAGACCAGTACACATCATTACGCCTTGCACCTGGATTGGCCCCCGGTACAGCGGCAGGGATTCTTCCTGGGGGCTTCTAGTCAGCTTGGATTCCAGTACACCATTGCCCTTGAGGGTGATCGAGTCACCGTCCACCACATAGATGCCGTTGGACGGATCGTGCTGGATGACGATCTCCTTGTCCACAAAGGCAATGGCATCAGCACTAGCACCGAGCGCCAGTTCAGGATGCTTGAACGCTTTGTCAGGCATCTCGTAGCGGTCGATGCCCAGACGCTTGGCAATCTCCGCAATGATGGCAGGCTCAAGCAGGTTGCCCCAATCTGCCGCCTCGCCTGCTGGAGTACGAGCATCCTCGCCCAGAATGGACTTGGCACAGAACATCAGGGTGTCGTTTGGTTTGGAGTAAGGACTCACTCCGAACAGGCTGGGCAGTTGACTGCACGACAGCATCTCATCACTGGTTAACTTAGGCATTTTGTTCCCTCGCTTTCAGCATTGCGTCTGCCCATTGGTAAGCAATTTCTGCTCTTGAATTAAAAGCGTATCCCGGCCCTAGATTGGACGCAAAACCCTGCATAGCCTTAGCTGCAAAGTAGTCTCGCAGGGTCATGCCTAAACAAGTCATCTCGCTATTGATTTCGATAGGAAACGCTGGTCCACCTGTTTTATTGCTCATTTGTTTTCTCCACAATTTTGACGACTCGCTGTTGACGACCAGACCTGCCGGGGCGAGTCAACCCGGTGTCTACGATGTAACCCTTGTCCAGCAGACTGCGGAATCTGGCAGTCACGCTGGAGTAGGGGCGGTGGGACAGGATGCTCAGGACTTCATCTTGAATACAGCCGTCAGGATGGAGCGCAATGGTGCTGTACACCAGTTGCTCCATTGATGCGGTATCGACGCTTGCTGCCGCCTCTATGGACGTTACAGGGGCATCTTTGCGTACCAGCTTCTGCCAGAGAGTTCCGAAAGTCATAGCGGTGCATCCTCGTAGTCATCAAGGCCAAAGGGAATGTCGCCAATGGGCGGCGTTTGGATTGGTTTGGTAGGAAAAGGCCAGTTCATTCTTTCTCCATAGTTGGAAGTTAAAGATTACGCTGATTGCTATCAACGTGAAAGCACTATACCACAGAGGCAACCATGCAAGAACATAGGTGTTTTCCCTAGTTGCATGATTTCACAATGAAAGCACTACAATGCCACACATGAAACACTTTATCAAGCCCAAGATCAAGGTCATCCCGGTGATGGTTCGCATCCGACCGCAAGCAAAAGAGTTGCTTGTTGCCGCCTCGCAAGACCAGCGCCGTAGTCAAGCCAGCATCGTCGAGGAGTTGATCATTGACGGACTGGCTCGGAAGTACAGCAGTTTGGATGTTCGTTTGTCAGCCATGTTGAAAGGTCAAGATGAATCAACTCAAGTGGGAACCCCCTCCGGGGACTAAGGTCACGATGCCGACTGTGCTAGTGACTAACAAGGACTACCAGTACACCAGAGGCGCAGATGTGCAGGCAACCTGGAAGCGTTTTGGTTGGGTTCCACCGGAACCAAGGCCAGAATTCAAGCCGCCAAAATGACCAAGGATGAAGCACATAAGTTGCTTGACCAGATCAAGGAGGGCACATCTGCTACTTCAGAACAGGTTGTTGCAGCACTCACTCTCACAGGAGACATTGATGTCTTTTGCAAAACACCAACTCGCACTCAAGAACAGCAGCAGGCAGGCTCACCCACTAAAAATGTGCAGTTCCTGTCACTCGGAGAAGCCTCCCGAGGGAGGGATAAGAATGTCGGAAAGCAAGTGGCTCTGTGTTGGCTGCTGGCTAAAAAGGACTAGGAAATCGTGACCTTTGTTGTGAACTTCCGGGTAGACGGAGAGCCAGTTGGCAAGGGCAGACCAAGGTTTGCTCGGCAGGGTGGATTCGTCAAGGCATACACGCCTGCCAAGACTGCCAAGTGGGAGGACGTAGTGCGTGACCATGCTAGGCAAGCAATGGGCATGAGCGAGCCACTAGAAGGACCGCTGGCGTTGTCTGTCAGGGTCTGGAAGGGTATTCCTGCATCGTGGTCAAAGAAGAAGCAGCACGATGCTGAGATGAACGAGATCAGACCTATTGGGAAACCGGACATTGATAACTACGTCAAGGCTGTGATGGATGCAGGCAATGGGGTATTGTGGAAGGATGACAGCCAGGTCGTAGAGTTGCATGGAATGAAGGCTTACGGTAGGTATCCATGCGTTGAGATTTTTGTTGCAGAGGTATTGCCGTGAACAAAGAAGAAATTATTAAAGCGTTGCGTGACATGGCTAAATATCCTACGGTCACTTTGCCAAGAGATTGTGAGGCATTAAAAGCAGCAGCAGACTTGTTGTCACAGCCAAAGCGCACATGGCAGGGGCTGACACAACAAGACATTGACATTGCCTTTGATGACACGCAAGAGGGCGGTGGGTTTGATGACTTTGCCAGAGCCATAGAAACCACGTTAAAAAGGAAGAACACATGACCAAACTCAGCCCAACTATGCGCAGGTCAGACCCGCGAGGCATGGACAAAATGAAACTGCCTCGGGAAACCAGCCAATTTATTGAGCGAGAAGTGCTTGACATCTTTGCCACCATGACCAACGGTGGATGCACTTTGCAACAGACGCTGACAGCAATTTTTCTTAGCGGCATGAGCCTTGCAAACGGCATCAAGGAGTAAAGATGAATGAGTCTATCCAGCGTGGATTGAACTTGCTGAGTCCAGGTTCTGTTGTGCCGGTTGATGTGAAGACGATTGCTGATCTCTACGCTGCATTGAAGTACACGGTGGAGCAGTTAAAGCAACTCAGGGACGAGGTTGATGGTCCAAAGTACCGAGACTGCCAGGTTTGCAAGCAGGATGTGTTGATGTTGAGTGGAACAGGTATGCACTGGACTTGCGGTACTTGTGGTTATCGAGAGAAGGTAGAACCGGAGGAGCCGTGAGCGAATCTGCTGCTGGATTGATCACGTTGTTGGGGCTGATTGGTGCAGTTGTCGTGGTATTTGTTCTGATTGTTGGTGTAATTTTGAAGAAAGACTGAGATGACTGATGAACAAAAGAGGTTAGAGCAGAGGATAGAACATCTGGAAGCCAGCATGATGGAGTTGGTAAACTTACATTCTCAGCAGTCGCACTGGATGACGCTAATGGCAAGGCAGGTGAGAGATATGGCTCACCAGATGGACATGAACATTGAACCACCGAGGATGAACTGATGGCAGGAGGAGCAAGGGCAGGGTCGGGTAGAAAACGTGCCCAGATTGATGAAAAGAGGATGATTACGCTGATCAACCAAGGCGTGACAATGACAGAGATAGCCAGAAGGTTTGGAGTAACAAGGGATGCCATCGTATACGCTGTCAGACATCCTACGAAAGCCGTACAAAAGGATGAAGAACACAGGCCCATTGCCAGAGCGTGGGATTCTGGAGAGAGCCAGGGCTAGAGAACTGCTGGATACCTGGAACGCAACGAAGGACAAAGACCTTATAGAGCGTCATTTGCAGGCGGGTGAGGCTTGGTATGGGGAAGGGTCTTCCGAGCGCATACGAGGCCATATGAGGGCTATCAGCGATGCCAGGAAGAACATGACCGGGGGATAGCAGTAATTGTGGGGAATTATTGCTACCGATTTAAGGGGGGTTTCCAGATTATTTCCCCACAATCTCAGCCAGAAAATTGCATCGGCCCCACATCAGAGGACTTGCCTACCTATCCGGGTTAACCCTAGTGTACCTATAAGTATTCATAGGGTAAACCCTAGTTATAGGTGAAAAGTACTCATGCGCCAGGGTATCGCAGGAAACCCGGGGCCGGTCGCGTTTCCAATGCTATCGGGTCGGTTTTCCAATGCGCCAGGGCATGCCAGGGGCAGACAACGGGCGCGACAATCCGGGCCGGCATGGGGCGCGTTTTGCCATTGTCCGGGGTTGTCAATAATTATTTGCAGGGATTAGGGTTTGTCCCTATTACATAGCGTATTTGAGTGCGTTATATTTTGTGCATCGGTAGCAAATCAGTGCGCCGATACATCGATCAACCCACCTATTAAGGGGAATTCAAGATGACACACAGAAAGATTGGCGGGATTCACTTCGTCAAAATCGGGCGCTTCGGCGCTTCGTTCTACATCACCAAGGCAAAACCTAGCGACAGCACCCCGGTGCTAGACGTTCTAACGGCTGTCGCCATGGGCATCATGTTTGCAACTTTTCTTTTCCTGGGGGTGTGACATGAGCGCAAATACCGTAAACTGGTCTGGCCTGCTATCGGATGCTGTCAACAAACCGGGCATCATCTCTCAGGCTTACAGTGCGTTTTACACTTACAGCGTAGGCAATCAAATGTTGGCCTACTCTCAGTGTGTCGCCAGGGAAATCCCTATTGGCCCGATAGCTACATTCAAGCGTTGGCAGTCGCTTGGTCGCAATGTCAAAAGGGGCAGCAAAGCTATTCAGCTATGTATGCCGGTGACAATCAATAAAAAAGATGAAAACGGCGATAAGACCGGCGACTGTTTCCAGGCATTTGTACTCAGGAATAACTGGTTTGTACTCGATCAGACCGAGGGCGAAGATTATGAGCATGAAACCCCATCTCCCGATTGGAAAGCCGATGTTGCATTGCCTGCCCTGGACATAACGCAAGTCGCTTTTGAGCATCCGGACGGCAATTGTCAGGGTTTTGCAAAGGGGAGATGCGTTGCGATCAGTCCTATTGCGGCGCTGCCCCATAAAACTCGTTTTCATGAAATCGCCCATGTGATACTCGGGCATACGTCCGAGGGTGAAATGTCAGACAATGATAGAACCCCGAGGGACATTCGGGAAGTCGAAGCCGAGTCGGTAGCGTACCTATGTTGCGCGATACTTGGTTTGCCTGGACTGGACGAGAGCCGGGGTTACATTCAATCGTGGTTACACGGCGACACGATCAGCGACAAGTCAGCGCAACGCATTTTCGGGGCTGCTGAAAAGATTTTGAAGGCCGGACGCAAGCCGGTAGAGGGGACGGAATGAAATCGTTTTTTGATCTCTCGCACACTATGCGTTTTCAAGTATACGGCGCGCTTAAAGCCTTGGATTGTGAAACCGGCAAGTCTGGTGGCTCGGGGCAATTGTGCGTTGCAGTGGCTCGGGGCAAATTCGGGGAACTGTTGCAGGCGATGGATAAATTTGGGCTTGATCTGGCTGACAGTTACCATTTTCCATTGGGCAGTGATAACCCGCCAGCACATTTGCGCCATGATTCAGAGCGATATGGTGTGCCCAATTGCAATTGGTTTTATGCCGTTTTCAGCGTTCGAGATAAGGGGACCATATGACAATCGACCAATTCCACGCACTAGCTACCTTGGCGCGTCTTAAAGTGGGCAGCATGGCACATAAGGGAGCGTTAAGGGTTTTGATAGCCGGTAAGACCCAGACCCAGGCCGCAAGCGAACTAGGATGCTCACAATCCACTGTCAGCGCAGCAGTGAGACGGATCAAGACAGCGCAAAGGCTGTCCAATCAGGGCGCGATAAGATACTAATACCAAAATACTCATTAAGAGACACCTATTCGGGTGTCTTTTTTTTTGGCACAATCCCGCGCACTATGCAACCCGCACCGATAAAGCTGCCCAAAAAGCCCCGGATTCTCATTAAGGAAAAGCCACCAGATCAACGCAAATTCGCCGTGATACCAATACGCGCCATCGCCGACCGTAGGCTCACCGGCATGGAAATGCGCGTTTTGCTGGCGTTTTGCTCGTACTGTAATCGTGGCGGGTTGACCTGGGTCGGACTGCAAACTATCGCAAATCACCTGGGCGTTGGTCTTAACCGCGCCGCAGTCCTGACGCGCTCACTCATCGCAAAGGGTTACATCAGGGTTTTATACAAGGGTTATCGCGGCGAGCGCGCGCATACCCGGCAAATCATCTTCAACGATGAGCTATCGATTGAGGATATAACCGCGATTTCAGGTGAATCCGCGCCGTTCATGCTGGAATTAGAACAAAAAAGAGCATTTTTAACTGAGGAAACCATGAAAAAGAAGCATAAAGTTATTGTCCAAGCGGATAGCAATCTAGAGATGGCAGGTAATGATGAGATGCTAGCTAGGATTGATACTCTTAAGCGAGCCGTAGGCGTTGAACTAGTCGATCTCGCAATCTCTAAACTAGAACCTAAGTACACACTAGCAGACCTAGAATTGATGCTAGACAAAATGCTACGTTAAGCCTGGCATCTTGATACTTTCAGGCTACCGTCTGGCGTAACTTAACATAATGGACATCGTGTTCGAGCCGGTGGGGTACTAGGTTTGCGTTTCGGTAGCGGGTAGGTGTGCAGATGATCTTAGAACCATCGCGCTACAAACGAGACACCTTGCCCCCCCTACCCCACACCTAGCGTTGGGGGGACACCTCGCAATTTTTTTCTCAAAATCGTGCCTAGCGGTTGCTGTTACGACTTGCTGGCACACGAGGCGATCAGGCGAACTATGGCACTCACTAAAAAAAGTGAGAATATCCACGAATGGATGCAGCACCTTGTTTATCTAACCTGACTAGCGTCTGTTAAACACTAGCTCTACCTGTTGGCCCCGTTCGCTCGTGCTACTAGAAGTCCCGATAGACTCGGTACGTTTATCCTGGTTGGTTAGCTGCACTACCTTCCAGAGGGCTGAGTGATGGCCCCATGCACTGCACTATGCCACAAATAAATGTTGCCTGCAATACTTGCATTGTGATAGCATTTATCCAACATCAAGACGCATGGGGATTGGCTACTGTCTAAACAGTAGTTCCTAGTTAACAGTCCCCAGTCGTGTTGGTGGTCACCTTGATTCAGAGGGAAACCGAGGGCTGCTGTGTGCCCATGTAACAGTAAGGCTAAC
>Ga0222712_10000769_pt1 | contig 40924 bp, 23 predicted proteins | sample C33_657DmetaG_FD_165043 | JGI IMG/M metagenome (GOLD analysis project Ga0222712, IMG submission 165043) | Estuarine water microbial communities from San Francisco Bay, California, United States - C33_657D | ecosystem: Environmental > Aquatic > Marine > Unclassified | place: USA: California... | reverse complement strand
ATAATAATGAGTTTAATGTGACTATTAACTATTATATAATTGGAATTGATGTTCTTCCTCAACAGTTATCATTCGCACTACAGCCAACGAGATAATGGCACTAGTAAATTTCACTAACTTAGACTTCGATCAAATAAAAACTTCGATTAAGGATTATCTTAGATCGAATTCAAATTTTACCGACTACGATTTTGAAGGATCTACTCTTTCAACCATTATAGATGTATTAGCATATAATACATATATTTCCTCATATAATGCTAACATGGTTAGTAATGAGGTTTTTATTGATAGTGCAACTCTTAGGGAAAATGTAGTATCTCTTGCGAGAAATGTTGGATATGTTCCAAGATCAAGAGTATCTGCAAGAGCAAATATATCATTTTTCGTAGATACTAGAGGACTGTCGATAAATCCAGTAAAAATTACTTTAAAAAGTGGAGTTGTATGTAACAGTTCATCTGCATTTGGATCAACTAGTTATTCATTCATAGTTCCTTCAGATATCACTGTTCCTGTAGTAAATGGAATTGCAAACTTTACTAATATTGATGTATATGAGGGTACTTTTCTTACTCAAAACTTTACTGTAGATTCAAATAACCCAAATCAAAAGTTTATTTTAGATAATCCAAATATAGATACATCACTTATTAGAGTTTCTGTAAGGGACACTCAATCTAGCACTGTTCGCAGACAGTTTACTTTATCAGATTCTTTATTTGAAGTTAGGTCAAGATCTAGAGTATTCTTTATTCAAGAAATCGAAGATCAAAGATATGAGTTAATATTTGGTGATGGAGTTTTTGGGGAAAAATTAAACAACTTAAACTATATTGAAGTAACCTATGTGACATCAAATGGTGAAGATGCTAACGGGGTCAGTTCTTTCACATATAGTGGAAGAATTATTGATGATAGAAATAGAGTTGTTAACTCCGGCATCTCACTTTTAACTACAAACTCTCCATCCAGAAGTGGACAAGAAATAGAATCTGTTGATTCTATAAAGAAATATGCTACTCAGATTTATTCATCTCAGTTAAGAGCAGTTACATCGACGGACTATGAATCTATAATCCCACAGATTTATCCAGAAGCAGAATCAATTTCTGTTTTTGGTGGTGAAGATTTAAATCCTCCACAATTCGGAAAAGTCTTTATTTCTATCAAACCAATTAATGGAGAAACTATTTCCACTTTAGTAAAGGCTAACTTACTAAGAAAACTTAGAAAATATTCGGTGTCGGGTATTGTACCGGAAATATTAGACTTGAAATATCTGTATGTTGAATATGATTCGTCAGTTTATTTTAATCCAAATCTAGCAAAAAGTTCTCAGGATGTATCAAGTATAATTCAAAGCAATATATCACAGTATTCAGATTCTACAGAACTTAATAGATATGGTGCAAGATTTAAGTATAGTAAGTTTCTTAATATAATTGATAGTAGTCATTCATCTATAACTTCAAATATCACTAAAATCGTTATTAGAAGAAATTTAAGACCATTAATTAATAAATTATCCACTTATGAAATTTGTTATGGTAATGAATTTCATGTAAAAGATACTAGAGGATTTAATATAAAGTCTTCTGGTTTTAATGTATCCGGAGTTACCGAAACAGTTTATATTTCAGATATACCTGATAGCAGTTTACTCTCTGGAACTATTTTCCTATTCAAGAATCCAGGTTCCCCAACGGTTGTTTCTCAAAATATTGGAACTATTGATTATGTTAAGGGAGAGATTTACTTATCCCCAATAACTATCACATCTACGGCAAAATCAGAGAGTGGATCTCCATTAATAGAGATATCTGCTGTTCCAAAATCTAATGATGTTATAGGTCTTCAAGATCTTTATCTGCAACTAAATACTACTAACAGCACTTTAACTATGATATCCGATAGAATTGCATCTGGTGCGGATGTTTCGGGTACAACATACATATCAAGTTCAAGTTTTGTCAACGGAGACTTAGTAAGACTGTAAAAATATGAGCAATACTAGAATTCAGATCAATTCAATAGTACAAAATCAACTTCCCGATTTTGTACGAGAAGAGTTTCCTCTTGTCTCCGAATTTTTATCGGAATATTATAATGCCTTAGAAAATCAAGGAGCAACTCTTGATTTAATTCAAAATATCGACAAATATGTTAAGGTAGATAACCTGACAAATTTAGTTCAATCTACGGTATTGCTTGATAATGTTGATTATTTCAGCCAAACATTATCAGTAGAATCTACAGCAGGATTCCCTGACAGATATGGATTAATTTTAATTGATGATGAGATTATAACGTATAAGTCAAAAACAAGCACCACTTTCGAAGAGTGCATTCGTGGATTTAGTGGAATAACACAACATGAAGGTGAACTTTTATTCCAAGAAACTAACTCGCAAACTCATACTAGTGGATCATCGATCGTAAATCTAAGCGTAGTATTTTTACAAGAATTTTTCAGAAAATTAAAAGCACAAATTACTCCAGGATTTGAGGATAGAGAATTTTATGAAGGATTGAATGAAAGAATATTTATTAAGCAGGCAAAAGATTTTTATAAGAGCAAAGGATCTGATGAATCTTTTGAAATTCTTTTTAGAGCCTTATATGGTAAAGATGTAGAGGTTTTAAAGCTGAGAGATTTTGTAATTGAACCCTCAACGGCAGAATATAGAACCTTGAAGTTTTTAGTAGTCGAGGGAATTCAAGGAAATCCAAGAGATTTGGAGAATAGAACACTATATCAAGATCAAATTTATAATATTCCTAAATCCCAAGGAACTGTAGTAAGTGTAGAACCATTTGTCGAAAATAATAGAGAATACTTTATTTTAGGTTTAGATTATTACTTTGATACTAATGTTCAATCTATTTTTAGCGATTTTTCTATTCACCCAAACACAAAAGTTCTCACTGATACTCAGATAAACTCTGATTTTATTGATGTAGATTCTACTGTTGGATTTCCTGATCAGGGAACTTTAGTAGTATCTTTACAAAATGGTACTTTTTTGAATGTCAATTATACTTCCAAAAATCTAAATCAGTTTCTTGGATGTTCAGGAATAAATCAAATCATCCAAAAGGAAAATTTTATTAGATTAGATGCTTTTGCTTATTCATATGATGGTGATGATATAATCTCAGTAAGAGTGACTGGGATTTTATCAAAGTTAACAAATAACACATTTTCAACTAATCATCAAGTAGGCGATTCTATTAAGATAAAGTCTCTTGGTAAGAAATTACTTGGTAGTGAATCAAATAATTGGTTTTTCAATATTCCAGTGACATATAATGTCAAATCCTTAAGATTAAAAGATTCTTCATCTGGACCGATTTATCAAATAAATTTTTACGACGAACATTATTTAAAAATTGGTGATAGTATAAAAATAATTTCTTCCATCGGTCAAAGTTATTCTTCGACTGTAGTTTCATATTTGAGTAATACTTCTGTTGAAGTTAGATCAAATTCTATACTGAACTTGAATTTCGAATATAAGGTAGAAAAACAACTTCTAAAAGCAAATTTCACATATCCAGAAAATAATCTAAGTAAATATAATGCGGATGTTCAGAATGTATATTATTCCGAACAAGATGGATCAATTTATGTTGCATCTTCATCTTTACCTTTTTATGGGAATGAGATAGTATCTCCAAATGATAGGAAAGTAGTATTTTCCGGTACTTTTAGATTCGATCAGGAAATTTATTCACAAAATCATGGTCTTTATACTGGAGATTCTGTAGTTTATTATCCTGGGCAAAATAGTTCATTAGATCTTCAAACGGAAATTTATTTTATTACCAGGATAACAGGAAATACATTTAAAATATCTAGAAGTAGAAATGATATTTTTGGTAAAAGATATATTTCAATTTCTGGTATTGCGGACAATGATATTTTCGTACTTAGAAATCAGACTACAGAATCTTTAGATAGAAAATATATTCAACCACAAAATCTTCTAAGAAAAATTAAAAGACCATTTGATTCTACTTTAAAGGATAGCACTCCTGCTGCTGAAGCAATTGGTATTTTTGTAAATGGGGTTGAAGCTTATAATTACAAATCAAATGATTTTGTATATTATGGTCCTATAGAGAAAGTTAATGTGCTTTCGTCGAGTGATGATTTTGATGTTATCAATCCACCCCAGATTATAATTAATGATTCTGTTGGATCTGGAGCGTCTGTATATTCTTCCGTAAATGGATCACTTTTAAAAATTGATGTAATCGATCCTGGTTTTGATTATTTGGATGAACCAAAAATATTGATTACCGGAGGAAATGGATTCGGTGCAGATGCTAGAGCAAAATTAACTACGTTTGAACATGAGATTTATTTTAATTCATCTTCATCTTCTTTAGTTGATTTGTCAAATAACACTATAGGATTTAATACTTTTCATAAATTTAGAGATAATGAGTCTGTTTTTTATAATCCAGAAGGTCAGACTGTAGTTGGTGGACTTTCAACTTCTTCATTGTATTATGTTTCTGTTCAAGATGCAACTAAAATAAAACTTTACAAGTCTTTTAATGATAGTGTATCTGGAATAAACACGATATCTTTAACTTCATATGGTATTGGTAATCACAAATTTACATCATCAAATCTTAAGAAAAAAATATCATCAATAGTAGTAGTTAACTCTGGTAGAAATTATCAATCCAAAAAAACTTCTTGCACTTCTTCAGGAATCAATACAGCACTGAATCAAATCACGATTAATAATCATAATTATTCTAGCGGTGAAATAATCACATATACTTCTACTGGAGCACTCATTGGTGGATTGCAATCAACTTCATACTACGTAACCAAAGTAGATGAAGATAATATTAAATTATCTATTGTAGGAATTTCTTCCGAAGAAAAAGATTTTTACTATAAAACAAAGCAGTATGTAAATTTAACTTCAGCAGGATCAGGAACTCATATTTTTGATTATGAACCAATAAGTGTTCGTGTTGTTGGCAATATTGGAATTTCTACATTATCTAATCAAAATTTTGATGCTGTCTTACAGCCAATATTCAGAGGAAAAATCCAATCTATTTTTGTTTCAAATGGTGGAATTGGATATGGATCTGAAGATATTATTAATTTCAATAGGCAACCACAATTTTCATTGGGTGATAAGATATCAGCAGAAGTCACACCAATAGTTAATAATGGATCTATAACAGATGTTGTTATTAGTAACTCCGGATTTGGATATGATGCTGCTCCAAATTTAGTCGTTAATGGCACTGGATTTGGTGCAAAGTTAGTTCCTATTGTATCAAACGGAAGATTAGTATCAGTTAAAATTGAAAATAAAGGTATTGGTTATACTCAAGATACTACTTCAATTGATATAATTTTTGCAGGATCAAAATTAGATTTAAATGCTGATATAAAATCCTGGAGAATTAATGAAGTAGAAAGACTAATAAAAACTCAAAAAATAGTAGATGATGATGGAGTTGTTGTAAATAATTTCAATCAAAGATATGATCTGCAATATTCCCATAAATATGCTCCAAGAAGTTTAAGAAAATATACATTAACCAAGAGGAATGTAGGTGGAGAGATTGTTTATGTTCCCGATTTGATTGTTCTTAATGGAATTGAGCAAAGATCAACTTCCCATTCACCGATACTTGGATGGGCTTATGATGGCAATCCAATATATGGTCCATATGGTTATTCAGTTGCATCTGGTGGTTCAACAGTAAAGTTACTGCAACCGGGATATATTGAAAATATTCAACCAAATAGACCATCTTTATCAATATATCCTAGTGGATTTTTTGTTGAAGATTATCAATATAATGGGTCTGGTGATTTGGATGAACATAATGGAAGATTTTGCACAACTCCAGAATTTCCAGAAGGAACATATGCATATTTTTGTACTGTTAATGATGGTCCTGTAGAATCAGGAGGACCATTTTCTAATTACAGAAAACCAGTTTTCCCTTATATAATTGGCAATACTTTCAAGTCAACTACAATATTATTCAATTATCAAATAACTTCAAACCAAAATGATACTGATTTTGTAGAAAAGAAACTTATAAGAAATATTAAACCATATAATTTTGATAGTTTTAATAGTTTTTATAATTATCTCAACAAAACCAATAGTGAGATACGCGAGATTTCTAAAGTAAAATCTATATCACATGGAAAAATTACCTCTGTAGGAATTACTACTGGAGGAAATAATTATAAAGTAGGTGATATTGTCACTTTTAAAAATACAACAGATATTTCAAAAGTAACTTCCATTCAAGGTAAACCTGTTAATTCGGTTAGTGTTGCAACTTCCGAGTTTTCAAATGTAGAATTTTTGTTAGATGGACGTAGCAATTATCTCGTAGGATATTGTACAACTCCTCATGGATATTTAAATAACGATCTTGTTACGATTTCAATTCCCGAAATTACAGAAACTTCAAATATCATATTAAACACTAATACACTAAAACTTAATGCTGGTGTTGGATCCACTGGATACACCGGCATTGTAACGTACTTTAATGTTTATGGTAATCTATCGATAAGAGAAAATGATGTATATCAAATTTTAGATGAAGAAGTAAAGGTATTGAATGTAGATAAAAATAATTCTAGAATTAAAGTATTGAGAAATCAAAATAATACGACTTCTGGATTTTCCACATTCCCTGTAGGTATTGCTTTAACAGAAAAATCAAGAAAGTTTACTATTCAGGCGGGAATTCAAACATCATATCAGTATAACTTAAACAGACAATATTATTTCAATCCAATAGAATCTATTGGTCTTGGATCTACTTCAGGAACTGGTGTTGGAACTACTTTAGTATTTTCAAATCCAGGAGCTGGATTAACACAAATTTTTATCCCAACAAAAACAATTTATATTCCAGGACATCAACTAACAACAAATACTGAGTTGGTATATTCTTCTAATGGGGCAAATCCAATATCAGTATCTACTGACGGAGTTTCATCATTTACCTTAAAAGAAAACTCAATAGTTTATGTGGCGAAAGTTTCTGATGATTTAATTGGAATATCAACAGTTAGTATTGGACTAGGAACTGATGGATCTTTTGTTGGTCTTGGAACAATAAATTCATCAAAATCTACTCTTTACTTTACTTCAATTGGTAATGGAAATAATCATAGTTTTAGAACAAACTATACTAATAACTTATTGGGAAGTGTATACAAAAACACAGTTACTGTTTCTACTGCATCAACACATGGATTATCTCTTTTAGATACTATCGATATTTCTGTTGTTTCTTTAGGATCAACAACTTATAAGGTAAAATATAATGATTATAATAGAGTTTTAGTATTAAATGAAAGAACATTTACTTCCGATAAAGTAAATATAGTTTCAAATACTATAACTTTAAGTGATCATGGATATAATAGTGGAGATAAGATTTTATATAAATCACTTTCTCCAATAGGAGGATTGATAGATCAAAATGTTTACTATGTAATTTCAGTTAACAAAGATGAAATAAAGTTAGCAACTAGTTATTACAAATCAACTAAAAAGTTCCCAGATTTTATAGACTTTACTTCTGTTGGTAGTGGATCATTATCACAAATAAATCCAAAAATTAATTTGGTTAAGAATTCAAGTATAATATTTGACTTATCAGACTCTTCTTTATCCTTTACAAATAATTCTCAAATTTATTCCGCATTTGATTTTGATTTCTACTATGATTCATCCTTTAAAAATAAATTTGACTTTAGTTTAACTTTTAATGATCGTGAGGTTGTAAAATTTGGTCAGATTGGTATTTCAACTAATGCTTATGTTTCATTAAAAATAACCGAAAATACTCCAGAAACTCTTTATTATAAACTAACACCAACGAATATTAATATCTCGCCATCAATAAAGCAAGAAATTATTCAGGATAGTGAAGTCCCGAATAATAATACCATAAAAATGGTTGATAGTGCGTATTCTGGCATTTTTCAAATAGTAGGGATCGGTACTACTACTTTCAGTTATAATATCAAGGAAACTCCACAAAATCCGATATATACGAACTTAAATTCGCAAGTAAATTATGTAACGACTTCTGACACTGCTTTTGGTCCTATAAATGGATTATTTAATTTATTATCCGGAGTAAAGTATTCAGATTCAAAATCTATTCCAGGAATTTCAACAATAATTTCCGATTATGGATCTGATGCCTCGGTTGAGTTATTGTCTGATCAAATTGGCAATATAACCTCGATTGAAATTAAAAACTTTGGATTTGATTATCCATCAGATCCAACACTCTCACCTGCAGCAAAACTTTCAGATTTACTTGTAGTTAATGCATTTTATTCTATTGGTAGAGTTGGAATTTCTTCGGTAGGAAAGAATTATTCATTGCCTCCAGACTTAATTTTGAAAGGATCAGACGAATCAATTATTTCTGATGTTGATTTGAAATATTCTTTGGGAGATTCTGAAGTTACTATTTTAAGTAATAGTAAAGGTATTTTTGGAATAAAACCAACTATCATTCCCATCAATAATACTAATGGAATTAGTATATCAAATATTACTTTTGATAATAATTCAAAAGATGTTGTAGTAACTTTGGGTTCTAGTTTTAGTAGTATTACTGATTTTCCATTTGAAGTTGGTGAAAAAATATTAATTGAAAATGTTAGTGTTGGAGTAGGAACCACTGCTAAGGGATATAACTCATCTTCATATAACTATTCTCTCTTCACAGTTACTAGTACCAATCCAAATATTGGACAAACTGGAGCAACTATTTCATATAACTTGAGAGAATATCTTGGTAAAAATGAGTATCCTGGTAATTATGATTTTATTAATTCTTCCGGTCAAGTTGTTCCTGAAAAGTATTTCCCAATATTTGATATTTCTTTAAAAGCTAATGAGTTCTATGTTGGTGAAGAGGTAATATCTGAAAATTATTACGGAATAGTTGAAGAATGGAACTCAAATAATGGTACATTAAAAGTTTCAACATCAGATGATTTTATCTTAGGTTCACAAATCAGAGGATTAACTTCCAAATCAGTTGGTATTGTTACCGACTCTAGATTTAATCCCGATATGACTTATGAAGTTTCTGCTTTTAATATAATGAGTGATGGGTGGAAAACTAATAAAGGATTCTTAAATGATGAAACTCAAAGAATTCATGACTCGGATTATTATCAGTATTTTTCTTACTCACTTAAGTCGGAAGTTCAATATGATACTTGGGGAGAACCAGTAAGCTCTCTCAACCATACAGTAGGATTTAAAAAGTTTAGTGATCTCCAAGTAATATCAAATATTGATGAATTTGTTGGAGTTTCTACAGATCAAAATAATGGAGATGTTACTGTTATTGTAGACATATCATCTGTTATGGATTTAAATTGTGTTTATGATTTTGATCTTGCGAAAGAAAATAATATAACCATCGATGGAACAATAAAATCGAATGAGATTATATTTGATTCTAGAGATTTATATGATTATACAGAATCTGTTGGAAATAGGGTGTTAAGTATTGATGATTTTAGTAGTGATTTTAGTAGCAATCCAAGATTTACTAGATTTAGCGTCGTTGATACTTTTAGTCTGGATAGAACATATAATAAATTTATAACTTACACTAGAGATAGAGTTTTTACAGATGATCGTCAAATTTTATTAGTTTCTCTTTTACATAATAGATCAAATGGATTCTTAAATCAATATGGTAGAGTTGAAACTTTTGCAGATCTTGGATCATTTGATTTTAATATTAGTGGATCTGAAGGTCAACTTCTGTTCTATCCAAGAAAATCTCAGATTAATGATTATGATGTCAATGTATTATCTTTTACTATAGAGGATACTATTCTAGGTGTAGGCAATACAAATCTTGGAGATTCAGTATATGTTGGATCTAGTACGACAACTTTACCATCTTCATCATCTTCACCAATAACTGTTGTAGGTATTGCATCTACTTATAGAGCATCTAAGGTTTTAGTTAAAATTGTATCAGTTGATAAATCTTACTATGAGGTCGATGAAATAACTATTTTACATGATGGAACAAATGTTGATTTTGAGGAGTATGGTCAATTAACAACGACAAGTTTACAAACTGTATCTACTGTTGGATTAGGAACATATCAAGTTTATTATTCGGGATCAAATATTAATCTGGATTTTATTCCAAATGATACCACCACCATTGCATATAATATAAATTCTTTACAAATATCATTATCGGATAATCCAACTTCCACAGGATCTCATATTTTTAACAATTCTAAAATTGAATCTAGTTATGTTTCAATACCATCCTCACCAACTCCCGGTATAACGAGCATTTCAACATATTCCATAAACTATGATGGTGCATATTATATCGTTTCAGTAAAAGACACTACAAATAATGAATATCAGGTTTCGGAAGTTGTTGTAGTAGATCAAGATTCTACTCCATATGTTTCTGAATTTGGAATAGTTCAAACTGGTTCTTCTCTTGGATCAATTGGTGCAACTGTAGCAGGATCTGGTGAGGTTGAATTAAATTTCACTCCTAATGCCAATATTGATACTGAAGTGGTCGTATTTACAAGTTCTATTGGAACAACTGATGATACAATTTCTACAAATAAACTAGATTTTAATAATGCATCTATAAATTCTGGTGATGGATTTTATCTTGGAGCAGAGTCCGATCTTAAGAGAACTTTCAATTTAACTCATAAACAAAGACCAATCTTTGAAAGATATTTTGATGGAAGTGATCCGTCTATTGTTGGTTTAGGTTTGACTTCTACTATAAAAATACCAGAAAATTTCTTTGTTACTGGAGAAGAGGTTACATATTCTTATTCTGGTGCAGGAACAACCTCTGCTATTGGAATTGCAACTACTTCTGTTGCTGGAATAGGATTGACGGACAAGTTACCACAAACTCTTTATATCGTAAAAGAAAATGAACTTTATGTTAAAGTGGCAGTTTCTACTGAGGATGCTTTAGCAGTTCCTCCAAATACTGTCAATATTACTAGTGTTGGTATTGGAACTTCTCATAGATTTATATCTAGAAATCAAAATTCTAGAGTTTTACTTAGTATTGATAATTTAATACAATCTCCGATTGTTTCTACCGCAATAACATCATCTCTCACATCATTTATTGGTCGAGCAGATAATAGATTTGATTTTTCCGGAATAACTTCATTTTTTGGTGGAGATTTAATTAAAATTAATGATGAAATTATGAAGATTACTTCTATTGGACTCGGAACAAATCCAAATACAGTAACTGTAAGAAGGCCATGGCTTGGAACTGGAATTGCGACTCATGCAAAAGACTCAATCATAACTAAAATTTCTGGAAATTACAATATAGTAGAAAATGCACTTCATTTTCTCGATGCCCCCTATGGATTAACACCTATAGGATCTACTACAAATAAACCAGATGAAAGAGATTTTAGTGATATTGGAACTCATTCCACATTTAGTGGAAGAATGTTTATGAGATCTGGAGTTCCAAATACAGATTCGGATCCTTATTCGAAAAATTATATATTTGATAGTTTATCGACAAAGTTTAATGGTCGAACAAATGAATTCACATTAACTTCAAATAAATCAAATATTTCTGGATTCTCTACAAGTAATGCAATCATTTTAATTAATGATATTTTCCAAGGACCTTCTAGACCTGGACTAGTTTCGGTTGTTGGTGACTACGATTTATTAGAGACATCTGGAATTACATCTATTACATTTACAGGAACTGCATCATCTACAAATTATGATGTAAACACATCCACTATTCCCAGAGGAGGTATGATTGTATCAGTAGGATCAACAGCAGGTCTTGGTTATCAACCTCTTGTTTCTGCTGCAGGTACTGCGATTGTTTCTATTGCAGGATCAATTTCCACAATATCGATTGGAAATAGTGGTTCTGGATATAGAGTTGGAATTCAAACTGTAGTAAATGTTGGTGTAACAACTGCAAGTACAGGAAATTATAATATTGAATATGTTGGAAAGGCTTTGATTAGTGGTGGTCATGTTGTAAGTGTTGCAATCACTAATCCTGGAGTTGGTTATACTTCATCTAATCCACCAATAGTAGTATTTGATTCTCCTCTTTCATATTCTAATATTCCACTAATTTATAGTTCTACTTCTAGTGGATTAGGAACTGGAGCAGTTGCAAATATTGTTGTTGGACAAGGTTCTAGTGTTATTGCGTTTGAAATAACAAATAGTGGATATGGTTATGGTCAAAAAGAAACTCTAACTTTTAATGCTGGAGGATCAACTGGAATTCCAACTGATCCAACCATCCCTTTCAAAGAGTTTCAAATTACTATTGATAAAACTATTAGTGATGAATTTACTGGATGGGTCATTGGAGATCTTCAAGTTTTTGATTCTATCGATAATCTATTTGATGGTAATAGAGTTACATTCCCAATTAAATTGAATGGAAATATTACTAGTATTAAATCTAGAAGAGGATCTAATATTGATATTGAACAAAATCTTCTTATATTCTTGAATGACGTACTACAAGTTCCAAATCAAGGTTACTTTTTTAATGGTGGAAGTATTATAACATTTGCAGAAGCACCAAAAGAAGGTGATAACTGTAAGATAGTTTTCTATAAAGGAACTGGTGAAATCGATACAATAAATGTTGATATTGTAGAAACAGTAAAAATTGGGGATACTGTAATATTAAATGATGATGATATTAGATTTAAAGAAAACTCAAGACTCGTTAGTGAGGAGGTTGTTTCTACTGATACAGCAAGAACTAATGTATATTCTTATCCTGGAATTTCAAACGATCCAAATTATCTAAGACCTGTAATTTGGTGCAGACAAACTCAGGATAAGATCATTAATGGTAAAGAAGTTGGTAAGGATAGGATTATTTACGAACCAATAATCACACCATCAACTAATATTATACAAAATGTTTCCACAGCATCTACTCAGATTTTTGTAGAGAGTGTTAAAACTTTCTTCGATAGTTCGGACGAATATATCCAAGATGGAATATCCGAACTACCTCAAAAGAAAATCATTATTACATCTCAAGATTCTCTAGTAGCAGCTGCTGCAACAGCAATAGTTTCTGCTGCAGGAACTATAAGTTCTATTGTTATATCTGATGGTGGATTTGGTTATTCTACAAATCCCACTGTTACTATTGAAAATCCGGTAGGATTGGGTACAGATCAAAGAGCCACTGCTCTTTCATCAATATCAACTGGAGGAATAGTTTCTTCTATTAATGTAGTTTCTCCTGGAACTGGGTATACTACAACAAATCCTCCTGTAGTATTAATAGAGTCTCCTTCTGTAAATAGAGAAGTAATTGATAAGGTTTCTTATGAGGGAGACTTTGGAATTATTTCAGGAGTAAAAACAACGTCAGTTGGAGTTGCTTCAACGGGGATAGTATTTGATCTCTTTATACCTAAAAATTCTTTCTTAAGGAATCTTGACGTAAATTCTGTTGGTATTGCAACTACTGGAGTGAGTGGAATTAAACCAGGATACTACTTTACGGTATTTAATTCGAATATTGGAAACGGATTAACTTCGATTTATCAAGATGGTTCAACAATTAGTATTGGAACATCATTTATTGATAATGTTTATGAAGTTGCTGCGGTATCTATTGGTCAAACCAATATTATTGGTGTTGGATTGACATATGTTGCAAAAGTAACTGTTAGTGTTTCTGGATATAATGGATTAACTGGATTGGGTCATAGTAATTTTTATGGTGAATATAGTTGGGGAAGAATATATAATTTAGTCAGAACTGATACAAAATCATTTACATATTATAATAATGGTATTTCTGGATTAGGCACTTCCCCGATTGTCCAAAGATACAATCCACTCAAATACAATCAATATGTCTCATAAATAGATAAAAAAACTCATAAAATGTCTGCAATTATAACTGACCAATTAAGAATATTGAATGCTAAGAACTTTGTTTCTGCAGCAACTTCATCTGCAAGTTCATATTATGCTTTTGTTGGTCTTCCAAATGCAACAGATTATTCATCAACTTGGGATGTTGCTCCTCCTGCACCAAAAGATAGTTTTGAGCAGGAGGATGATTATTGGGATACTATGATCGCATTGAAAAAAATCAATGCATCAGATATTTCTCAAGTAGTAAAAAGAAACTCATGGGTTTCTGGAACTACTTATGATATGTATAGACATGACATTAGTAGAACAAATACTTCAAAACCATCCGGAGCAACTAGTTTATATGCGGCAAACTATTATGTCGTGAATAGTGATTATAAAGTTTATATCTGCTTAAACAATGGAGTTTCTCCCGAAAATCCAGAAGGTAGACCGTCCTTGGATGAACCAACATTTACTGATTTAGAACCTAGATCCGCAGGAACTAGTGGAGATGGATATATTTGGAAATATCTTTATACCATCAAACCTAGTGATATTGTAAAATTTGATTCTCTTAATTTTATTCCCGTTCCTAAAGATTGGGAAACAAATTCTACAGATTCTGCAGTTAGAGATAATGCAAAAAATAGTGGTCAATTAAAAATTGCAACTATTACTAATAGAGGAGTTGGAGTAGGAACAGCAAATGTAACTTATTATAATGTTCCCATAAAAGGTGATGGTGCAGGTGCAGAAGCAACAATAGTAGTTAATGCCGACTCTAAAGTGGAGTCTATTACAATATCTAAAGGAGGATCTGGATATACTTTTGCAAGTGTAGATCTTGAAAGTGGAAATGTTCCGTCAGGAATAACAAGACCAACATTTGATGTGATAATTCCACCAAAGGGTGGGCATGGTCATAATATATATCGTGAACTTGGAGCATATAATGTAATGCTCTATTCAAGGATAGAAAATGATTTGCAAAATCCAGACTTTATTATTGGAAATCAAATAGCAAGAGTTGGTATTGTTGAAAATCCTTTGTCTTATAATTCAACAACTATTCTTTCTACAGATAAAGTTAGTGCTTTATCTGCAATAAAATTAACTGGTATTGGTTATAGTTCAACAACTTTTGATGCAGATTCTGTTATAACTCAAACTGTCGGATTTGGATCAACTGCAGTTGGAAGAGTGGTTTCTTATGATCAAAATACTGGTGTTTTAAAATACTGGCAGGATAAATCACTAGTAGGATTCAATACAGATGGAACTAGTAATACAAATCCAACTTATGGATTTAATTTGAATCAATTTACTTCCTCTGTTGGATCGGGTGGAACTACAGTTGTTGTTGGATCAAGTGGAACTTCATTAAGTATAGATACTTCATTTAGTGGTATCTCTACCGTAATAAATAGTAGGACATACTATTTTGGGCAGTATTTTGAGAATGGTATTGCTACTCCAGAAGTTCAAAAACATTCTGGAAATATAATCTATGTAGATAATAGACCCTCCATTACTAGATCATCAAACCAAAAAGAAGATATCAAGGTAATTTTGCAATTCTAAACTATTATGCCACAACAGACTAATCTCAACATTTTCCCATACTTTGATGATTTCGATCCACAAAAAAATTATCAAAGAATACTGTTTAAGCCTGGGTATCCAATACAGGCAAGAGAGTTAACGTCAATTCAATCTAGTTTACAAAATCAGATTGAACAACTTGGCAATTTTACCTTAAGAAGTGAAGGAACTGTCGTAATACCTGGAAATTGGGAATATAATAATCAGTTCGATGCAGTAGAACTTGAACCATTTTTTAATGGGATTGATATATTAACGTATATTGATTTATTGACTGGATCTACGATTAGGGGATCGATTAGTGGAGTAAGAGCTAGAGTCATATCTATTAGTGGTCCGATAGATTCTGAAAGAGGAAATAACACTCTCCATATTAATTATCTGGATACAGGAGTTAATGGATCTAATACATTCATTGATGGAGAACAGTTAATATGTGAACAAGATATTTTACTTTCGGCAGAAAATATTTTCATTAATTCGGGTGAGGCTTTTGCTAGGACTCTTCCCGAAAATTCAACGTCTGTAGGGTCAGTATTTATTTTAAATAGTGGAGTATACTATTTAAGAGGAACTTTTGTAAGTGTTCCCACTCAAATATTATTTTTAGACAGATATTCTACTAGACCAAATTATAAAGTAGGTTTTCAAATTGAAGAAAGAATAATAACTTCAAATGAAGATCAATCTCTAAATGACAATGCTAATGGATTTTTAAACTATGCTGCACCTGGGGCAGATAGATTTTCTATTAATGCAGTTCTAACAAAAGTTCCTCAAGATGTTGAAAATCCTTCTAATTTTGTTCAGATTGCTTCCATACTTGATGGTGTTTTAATTGATAGAGTCGTAAACTCTGAATTGGGAGAACTTAGAAAAGAATTTGCTAGAAGAACTTATGATGAATCTGGAGATTACTACGTTATACCTCCCACTTTGGTTGTGCGAGAAACTTTAAATGATTACTTGGGAAATAATGGAGTTTTTGCAAAAAATTCACAAACTTATTCGGGAAATGTTCCATCGGATAATTTAGGTACATATCAGATATCCCCAAGCAAAGCTTATGTTCGTGGTTTTGAATGTGAAACAGTTTCCACAACTTTTATTGATTTCCAAAAACCAAGAACTACCAAATTAGTAACAAATCAACAGTTAATTTATTCAGTTGGTGCCTCATTTACTTTAAATAGAGTAAGTGGATGTCCTACTATCGGAATATCAACTTCTTACTATGTTAGTTTGAGAGATAGTAGAGTAGGGACTTCCCCAAATAATTACACTATCTCTGGAGTAGCAAGTACAATAGCGGCAGGTAAGGAGATTGGTGTTGCTAGAGTATACGATTTTGCTTTAGAATCGGGATCTTATAATACCAGTAATCTAAATCTAAACGAGTGGGACATTTCATTGTATGATATTCAAACACATACCGAAATTTCTCTCAATGAACCAATTTCTTTATCTACCCCCACTCAAATAAAAGGAAAATCTAGCGGTGCAGTAGGATTCTTAAGATATAATGTTTCCAATTCTGGAATATTAACTGCATATAATATCACTGGTAAATTCAGTGTTGGTGAGAGATTAATTTTTGATGGTATTGAAAATACAAGAGTTTCTACAGCAGTTACATCTTATGGAATTGGAGATGTAAAATCACTTTATTCGAATGTTGGTGTTGGAGCAACATTTAGTGCAGATACTATTCAATATACATCAAATATTATTGGTCAGGTAAATATTAGTCCTGCAAGTAGTGGAGTAAGTACTGTAACTTCTACTGGTCTTTATTTTATTGGTATTGCTACGGTAGGAAATCTTGTAGCATTTTCTGATCCAAATTTTGATGTACCAACTTACGCAAGAGTAAAAGACGTACAAAAATCATACATTGAAATTACTGGAGTAACAACAGTATCGGGAATATGTGAGGGATCTCTTCCATCAGTATCCATTGACCCTAGCGACTTTAGGATTTTAGTAAATAAACTGCAACCTTCTACAGATAACACACTTTATACATTATTACCGAAAGAGAAAATTGCATCAGTAGATTTAACTGAATCAAATTTAACAATAAGAAAACAGTTTGATGTAACAATTTCATCCAGAAGTATTACAATTTCACCAACTTTGATTTCTTCTGATGAAACATTTTTACCTTATGATGAAGAGAGATATGTCTTAATAAGAAATGATGGAACTATCGAGCCACTGAGTCAAGATAAATTCCAGTTTAACACTGGTGGAAGAGGTTTAGATATTAATGGACTTTCTGCTGATGGTCCAGCAAAACTTATAACTACATTAAGAAAGATTAATGTTAGAGAAAAAGTTAAAAATAAAAAGAGAATTAATTCACTAGTTATTTCCAATTCGAAATATGAGGGATCTGGTATTGGTAATACTACTCTTAATGATGGATTGACATATGGTAACTATCCATACGGAACTAGAGTTCAGGATGAAGAGATTTGTTTATTAACCCCCGATGTTACTGGAATATATGGAATTTTTGAATCTACAGATACCAATAATCCCACTATCCCCACAATAACTTTTTCAACACTTTCTGGTCCATCAGGATCAACTTCAGATCTTATAGTTGGTGAAAGGATAATCAGTGATTCTGGAGAAAAAATTGCAATATTTGTAGAGGTAGAAAATAATCTATCAGTTGGGTTTGTTTACTTAAATGATACTTCTTTCTCTGTGGGAGAACTTGTAAGATTCGAAGAATCTGGAATAGAAGCAATAATATCAAATATTTCCGGTGGAAGTAACAATATAACCAACAGATATAGTCTAGACTCTGGATACTCAGAAACTGTTTATAATTACTCAAAAATAATAAGAAAATCCAATATAAAAGAATCTAATAGAAAAATCAGAGTAATTTTCGAATCTGCAGAAATTGCGGAATCTGATAGGGGAGATATTTTAACCGTAAATTCATATCAGCAATTTAACTATAAAACTCTCCCTAGCGTTATTGATGGTACTGAGAGATCAGTGTCCGATGTAATTGATGTAAGACCTAGAGTTTCCCCAATTACTCCATCAGAAGGATCAAGATCTCCCTTTGAATTTTTAGGAAGAAATTTCGTTTCCGATCAGAATCAATACACTAAAGTATTAGCTTCTGATGAATCTATAATTATCGATTATTCATTCTATCTTCCAAGAATTGATAAAATATTTTTCACTAAAGATGGTCTTTTCCAACTCAAAACCGGAGAAGCATCAGAAAATCCACAACTTCCTCTTCCAGTTGCAGATGCAATAGAAATTGCAACGATTTCTCTACCTGCATATCTCGAAACAGTTGATGAAGCAACTGTTTCTTTGGTAAGACATAAGAGATATAGAATGTCCGACATTCAAAAGTTGGAAGAAAGAATAAGCAACTTAGAATTTTATACTACATTATCCTTACTGGAAACTGATACTTCTAATTTTACAATTAGGGATGAAAATGGTTTAGATAGATTTAAATCAGGATTTTTTGTAGATAATTTTGCTAACACTTTATATCAGAAAAAAGTTACTGGTGTTAAAAACTCCATCGATATTTCAAACTCCGAATTAAGACCAACTCACTATACTACGCAATTAGATTTGGTTATTGGGTCAGAGTCTTTACTCGGACTAACTCAAACTTCAAATTCTGATGTTGATTTGAGATTCGTTGAGGATTTGACAGGATCTGGGGTAAGGGTAACTGGACAACTCTTAACTTTGAATTATGAAGAAGAGTTAGAAACTTCTCAACCATATGCGACTAAAGTAGTAAATGTTGCTCCATTTAGAAGTACATACTATTCAGGAACAATTCAGTTATATCCAGCATCTGATGTTTGGATTGATCCAGTTAGACTTCCATCTACATCTATAGAAGTAGAGGGTAACTACACTAAAACTTTACAGCAACTTTCCAAAGAAGGATTTGATGCTCAAACTGGATTTGGTCCTGTTACCTGGAATTCTTGGGAAACAACTTGGACTGGATCTTCAACGCAAAATAATGTCAAAAAATATGTACAGGGTTCTAGTAATATTACTGAAACTACTGTAACTAAAACAAGAACGGGAACAAGAACCAGATCAGGCACTAGACAAATTGCATCTGAAGAATTTAATAAGAGATCTTTAGGGGACTCGGTTGTAAGTATTGATTTAGTTCCTTATATGAGGAAGAGAAATATTGAATTTACTGCCAAGAGAATGAAACCATTTACACAAGTTTATAATTTCTTTGATGGTGTCAATGTCACCAGATATTGCACTCCGAAATTATTAGAGATTAGTATGATTAATGGTGTTTTTGAAGTTGGTGAAACTGTTTATGCTGAACCAAATATTGTATATCAACCTTCACCATCCTTCCCAACACTCACACTTGCTCCAACTCCTGGTGGAAGAAGATCTGGAAGAAAACCAGAATTTATCTCACCACCACAAGCTAGTTCATTTAAGTTTAGAGTAGCAGCACCTAATCATAAGTATGGGGCATACAATAAACCCAAAGATATCTTTACTTTAAATCCATATAGTAGAGATAATACCATACCTTTTGTTTATTCGGAATCATCAACTTTATTAAATGTTGATACATATTCATTATCAAATATAACTCAAGGCACATATAATGGTTATGCAACAAAGGGAATGAAATTAAGAGGAATGAGAAGTGGTGCAACAGCAATAGTGACCAATGTTAGATTAGTTACGGATAATGTTGGTACTGTTATAGGTTCTTTCTATGTTCCAAATCCAAATAGTCTTTCTTCACCAAAGTTTAAGGTTGGAATTAAACTTTTCAGGATAACCAATAGTGAAGTTAATACATTAGTTGGTGGATTAGTTACTACAAGCGCAGAAGAAAAGTTCTATGCCGAAGGATTTGCAACTAATACGAAGGAAAATATCCTAGTAACTAGAGATCTTAGACTTGAGACCGGTCTTGCTACAGAATCAGAACCAGTAACTGATAGTGATACTAATACTAGTATTTCCTCCGTACCAATTCCACCACCTCCAGGTCCAGGTCCAATTTCGGTTCCAAGACCAACAAGCCCTTCATCAACTGTAAGACCTTCACCTTCTCGACCAAGAAGTTCTAGTTCTTCTCCCCCATCATCTTCGTCTGTTAATATTTTCAACTCTTCACCATCATCTATTAGTGGATCGACAATTGGAGGAGTTACATTTAATACTGATGGAACAGTTTCAAATGGTGTATTGCTTGGTAATGGAAAATATGAGTATAGACCAGGAGCACAAAGCACTTGGACTGGCCAAAATGCAAGTAGTTCTGGAGCATGGACAGTTGACCCATATGTATATGTAACTGGACAGAAAAGTGGTAAGTTAGCAAGTCCAAGTGGTGGGTATGCTGCAAATTATAATCAACCACTGATTGGAGGTTCACCTAATTTACCAAGTACAAGTAGAGGTTCAACTCGTCGTATAACCAATCCACCAAGACCAAGTAGTGGTTACAGTGGCAGATCCTCATCATCTTCACGTTCATCATCCTCATCACCGAGATCGAGAGGTTACTGATCTTTTTGTGACAAGTAAAACCATCTAAATATACTTAAAGGGACTATAAAAAAATAAATTATTCTGAGGATAAATGAAACTAGCAGATCCATTAGCACAAACTTTTTATGTTAATCCCTCTACAGGGATATTTGTGACTTCTGTTGAGTTGTTTTTTCAATCTAAAGACGATCAACTTCCAGTAACAGTTCAATTAAGACCTTTAGAACTAGGATATCCTACAAGTTCAGTTTATCCATTTTCTGAAGTTGTCCTTGACGCAGATCAAGTTAATATATCAAATAATGCATTAATCCCGACAAAATTTACTTTTGATTCTCCAGTATATCTTTCTGGAGGAACATTTCATGCCTTGGTAATAACTTCGAATTCAGATCTTTATAATGTATGGGTATCTAATCTTGGTGAGTTTGATGTTAGCAATGTTTCTGATAGAGTTGCCTTAGGAGGTGGACAAGAATTTTCTAGAAATGTTGTAACAAAACAACCAAACTCTGGTGGTTTATTTAAATCTCAAAATGGATCTACTTGGAATGAAAGTCCATATGAAGATTTGAAATTCAATCTTTATAGGGCAAGATTTATAGAAACTCAAGGAAGTATCAATTTTTATAATCCAGATATGCTATCTGGTAATAATCAAGTACCAAACTTACTAAAAGATTCTTTAGAGTTTACATCAAAAAGAATTAGAGTTGGATTAGGTACAACAGTTCAAGATTCTAATTTAACTTTAGGGAATACAATATTACAACAAGGATCTAATGGAACCGGCAATTATGTTGGTTCTGCAGGATCTGCTTTTGGTACATTAAATGTAATTAATCCAGGAATAGGATATACTCCATCTATAGGAAACTATACTTACAATAATGTTTCGTTGACAAGTTTAACGGGTAGTGGAGTCAATGCAACGGCTAGTGTCAGCATACAAAATGGAGTAGCAGTTGCTGCGACAATTACCAGTGGTGGTGCGGGATATGTTATTGGTGATGTGCTAACACCAACTCAGGTTGGTATTAGTTCTTTAGGTCTTAATGCGCAGTTTTCAGTATCCGATATTTTTGGAGTAAATCAACTGATTATAGATCAGGTTCAAGGAACATTTCAAGTTGGTGTAGGAAAAACTATTCAATATATTAATAATTCCGGAATAACAACAGATCTTAATGCATCTGTTGGTGGAAATGTTACTATTCTTCCTGGTGGATTAATAGAAGTAACAGATGGACTTCACATAAAAGTGAACCATAAAAATCATGGGATGCACGCAACAGAAAACTCTGTAATAATTTCCGGAGTTGAATCTGATGTTTTGCCGACTATCTTAACAACAGGATATGAATCAACTTCTACTTCAGAAATTATTTTACAAGATGCTACTAATTTTTCAACTTTTGAAAATGTAGGAGTAGCAAGTACAAATCCAGGATATATCTTAATTGGTGATGAAATAATTTCTTATGAGGGAGTGAGTTCAAACACTTTAACCGGAATAACTAGAGGAATTGATGGAACTAATTCATTTAGTTATGATGCTGGAGCATTCGTATATAAGTATGAAGTAGCAGGAGTTTCATTAAGAAGAATCAATAAACAACATATATTATCTGACGCATCTGTTTCTGATCCAATAGATCTTGACTATTATACATTAAAGATAAACACTTCAAATACAGAGTACACTGGACCTCTACCGCAAGGAATAACCAATAGAAGTTCATCTTCATTCCCAAATCTTTATATCAATGATACGAAATCTTCTGGAGGTTCTGGTATTGAAGCAACTCAAAATATACAGTTTGAAAGTATAAGACCAACGGTACAAACATTGACCATTCCAGGGACTAGTATTAGTTCATTTGTTAGAACAGTTAGTGGCACAAGTGTTGATGGTTCCGAAACTTCATTCTTAGATCGTGGATTTGAAGATATAAACTTAAATTCAAACAACTACTTCACAAATCCTAGACTAATATGTTCCCAAATAAATGAATCAACAAAACTTTCAAATTTACCGGGAAATAAATCTTTTACTCTAACTTCCAATTTATTTACTTCAAATGATTACATTTCTCCTGTTATCGATTTAGATAGAGTTGGTGTTATTTTTACAACAAATAGAATTAATAATCCAATTGAAAATTATGCAACTGATGATAGAGTTTCTACATTAGAAAATGATCCATCGTCTTTTGTTTATGCTACAGATACCCTTTCATTAGAAAATTCTGCAACATCTATTAAGGTATTAGTTTCTGCACATATTAATACTTATTGTGATTTAAGAGTTTTATATTCTGTTTTAAGTAATAAAGACGAAAGCCCAATATACTATCCATTCCCCGGATATGTAAATAAGCAGAGATTAGATTCTGGATTAGAACCCAATGATTCTCTAAGTGATGGCACTCCGGATTCTAAGTTTGCCAAGACTGATATTATTGGATTTGATTCAAATACGATAGAATTTAAAGACTATGAATTCACTGTAGATAATTTACCTTCGTTTAGATATTTTACAATTAAGATTATTGGATCTTCTACAAGTCAGGCATATCCACCAAGATTAAGAGACCTTAGAGTTATCGCACTTGCATGATCATGAAAAAAATTAAAGTAGAAAATCATCCAAATCTTTATAGAGATGCTAATACAAATATGATAGTGAATTCCGATTCTTTATCATATAATTCATATATGAATTTGAAAAAAACTAAAGAAAAAGAATTAAATAGAATAGAGAAACTTGAAAGTGATATCAATCAGGTCAAAAATGATCTAGGTGAAATCAAAGATTTATTAAGGAACTTGACAAAATGAATCCTAATCAAATACAATTAGATGATGTAAATAAAATGTTTGAATATGAGAAACTTTCTAGAGATATAGATAGTGTAGATGATATTGAAGTTCTTAAGAACTACGCAAAGTCTTATATTAAATTATATTTAAAACAGCAAGAAGTTGTATCTAAATTCTAATGGCACAACCATCAACTAGACAAGAATTAATTGATTACTGCAAGAGAAAACTGGGTGCTCCAGTTTTGGAAATTAATGTTGCGGATGAACAAATTGAAGATTTAGTTGATGATGCTATTCAGTTTTTCCAAGAAAGACATTTTGATGGTGTATATCCAACATTTTTAAAATATCAGATTACTGATGATGATATTAACAGAGGTAGAGCACAACCAACATCTGGAGTTGGAATAAGCACAATAACAGTAAATCATAATGTAGGTTTGACCACTCAGTTCAACTTTTATGAAGGTGGAAACTATCTTCAAATCCCACCTTCAGTTATTGGTGTAAATAAGATATTCCACTTTGATGGAACTAATACTATCACAAATAATATGTTCAGTGTGAAGTATCAATTATTCTTAAATGATATTTACTATTGGGGATCCACTGAACTTTTAACTTATGCAATGGTAAAAACTTACTTAGAAGATATTAACTTTTTACTAACAACACAAAAACAAATTAGATTTAATAAAAGACAAGATCGTTTATACTTAGATATTGATTGGGGATCAGTAACCGCAGGAACTTATTTGATTATCGATTGTTATAGAAGTTTAGATCCAAATGATTATTCTAAAGTTTGGAATGATTCTTTCTTAAAAATGTATTTGACATCTCTGATAAAAAAACAGTGGGGACAAAACTTGATTAAGTTCCAAGGAGTAAAACTTCCTGGAGGTATAGAACTTAATGGAAGACAAATTTATGATGATGCACAAAAAGAACTTGAAAACATCATGGAAAAGATGTCCAATACTTATGAACTTCCACCACTAGATATGATTGGATAATATGTTAAATCCATTTTTTCTTCAAGGTTCTGCAGCAGAACAGGGATTAATACAGGATTTGATTAATGAACAACTCCGAATGTATGGAGTTGAGGTTTATTATCTTCCGAGAAAATATGTTACCGAAAAAACAGTAATAAAAGAGGTTATTGAGTCTAAATTTGATAACGCGTATCCTATAGAAGCTTATGTAGATACTTATGATGGATATGAGGGGCAAGGAACTATATTATCAAAATTTGGAGTTCAACCATTAAATGATTTAAACTTGATTATTTCGAAGGAAAGATTTGAAACTTATATTGCTCCTCTATCAAAAAATCTACCAAATATAAAATTGTCTTCTAGACCAAAAGAAGGTGATTTAATTTGGTTTCCTCTTGGAGATAGATTATTTGAAATTAAATTTGTAGAGCATGAAAAACCATTTTATCAACTTCAAAAAACATATGTTTATGAGTTAAGGTGCGAACTTTTCAGATATGAAGATGAAATTGTTGATACTGGTTTCGATGAAATAGATGATAATATTGTGGAGGAAGGTTTTATCCAATCACTGAATATGGTTGGTGTTGGATCTACAGCAACTGCACTGACAGGAATAGTTAACGGTGGAGTAAGATTTATAACAGTAACCAATAGAGGTAATGGTTATACTTCTGCACCTAGAGTTGCTATTTCATCAGCACCTTCTGGAGGTCTTACTGCGGTTGGAATTGCGACTCTTATTGGTGGATTAGTTGATTGTAATGGAAACACTGAAAATTATAAAGTTCAGGGGGTTGAAATTGTAAATCCAGGATATGGATATACAGTTGCTCCTTCTGTAGTATTTGTCGGTGGAGGTGGTGCTGGAGCAGCTGCAACATCAACTATTGGTGATGGAATAGTTGGCATTATTACAGTAACTTCCGGAGGATCTGGATATGACTCTTCTCCATTAGTTACTTTTACTGGTTCCCCAGGTGCAGGAATAACTGCAACTGCAAGAGCAAAAATAAACACCGCAGGAGTTGTAACATCGATCTATATCACAAATGCTGGTTTAGGATATACCGTTGCTCCAACTATAACTATAGCATCTCCATATTCGTCGGGAATAGGAACTTATATTTTTAATGAAACTGTAGTGGGAAGTATTAGTTCAACAACTGCAGTTGTCAGAAACTGGAATTCTGTTACAAACGTACTTCAAGTTTCAAATATAACAGGATCATTTGTAAATGGTGATGTTTTAACGGGGTCTAAATCGGGAGCAACTTATAAAGTCAGAATCGTAAATAACTATAATACTATAGATAAGTATGCAGAAAATGATGTTATAGAAACAGAAGCAGATAATATAATAGACTTCAGTGAATCCAATCCATTTGGAAATCCATAAATAGTTTATCACAATCTCATGACAAATGTTTGAGTATTTTTATCACGAAATATTAAGAAGAACTATTGTATCATTTGGTTCTTTATTTAATAATATTTCTATTCAACATACTAATGATTCGGATGCGGTTGTAAGCAACATAAAAGTTCCTCTTGCTTACGGACCCACCCAAAAGTTTTTGGCACGTTTGGAGCAGGCACCAAATTTAAATCAACCTGTCCAAATGTCACTCCCAAGAATGTCATTTGAGTTCACTGGATTGACTTATGATACTTCAAGGAAGGTTACAACCACTCAAACATTTTTATCAGCAGTAACTGCAGATAAGACTAAGCCAAGAAAGTCTTATATGCCAGTTCCGTATAATATGTCATTTGAACTTAGTATCATGACTAAGTTAAATGATGATATGCTTCAAATTATTGAGCAAATAATTCCATATTTTCAACCAGCATACACCATGAGTGTTGATTTGGTCGAAACTATTGGAGAAAAAAGAGACATTCCTGTAGTTCTCGAAGGAATTTCTATGCAAGATGATTATGAAGGTGATTACTCAACTAGAAGGGCACTCATTTATACTCTAAGATTTACTGCCAAGACTTATCTGTTTGGTCCTGTTGCAGATGTTTCCAAAGATATTATTCAAAAAGTTTCTGTTGGATATATTGCTGGAGATCGAACAAACACTCCAACAAGAGAAGTTACTTATTCAGTGGAACCATCCGCAACTAAGAGTTATACAAATAATGTAATAACAAATCTTTCCAAGGATATTACTAACATTGCAACTATAATTGAAGTCAATGATGCATCTTCAATTTCTGTTGGAGGTGTTATTGTTATTGATAATGAAAACTTTAGAGTAGCTTCTAAGTCTGGCAACAAGGTAACTGTTGAAAGAGCATATAATAAAACTTCATCGACTGCTCATGTTTCAGGCGCTGAAGTTAAATTAATCACAACGGCAGATGCAAATCTTATTCAGTTTGGTGATGACTTTGGATTTAATGGTTCGTTTTAATGAAAGAGTATGAAAATGACAAAAAAATTCGATGATCTTAATGATGCATTTAATGTTGCTGGAGATATAGTATCTCGGGAAGTGGAATCCATAGAGGAAAAAGTAGAATCTATAGCCTCAGTATCAAACGATCTCAAAAAAGATTATGAGTATACTAGAGGTAATCTCTATTCAATTATCGAAAAGGGTCAAGAAGCTCTTAATGGTATTTTGGAACTTGCTCAAGAAAGTGAGATGCCTAGAGCATACGAAGTTGCAGGGCAACTTATCAAGAATGTTGCTGATGCAACAGATAAACTTATTGATCTTCAAAAGAAACTTAAAGATATTGATGAGCAAAAGGTCAAAGGACCTACAAATGTTACTAATGCACTCTTTGTTGGTTCCACAGCAGAGTTATCAAAGTTACTGAAGAATGGTCTTACTGATGAAAAAACATAAATATAGAAAGATCCTTGATATTATTTGATGAAACCCCAGTTCACCAAATTTACTCATAAAACTCCACATCTTGGAAAAAAGCAACATCAGCTTGATCCCAATTTGGATATGAAACAGTTGGTTCATCATTCAACCGTTCAATATGTTGATCGTGATGCCGATGGAGATGTTGATATTTACGACAATCCTAAGAAACCAGTTCCCGACGAAAATCCTATCAAGGATTTTGGAAAAGTTTCTAAAACTCTGATGGCAAAGCAAAAAGGAGAACTTAAGCATACTCGTAGAGGTATGGCTTATGAAGGTTGGAGTGAAAAATATAAAAAATCGATTGACTGTGATAATCCAAAAGGATTTTCACAGAAAGCTCACTGCCAAGGAAGAAAGAAAAGAGTAGATGAAGATCTTCGTAAGTGGTTTGGAACTGGTAGTGAAGGTGGAGTAGGTGGCGGTGGATGGGATCGTTATAATACTAAAGGTGAGAGAATTGGTAAGTGTGCTCGTGAACCTGGAGAAGGTAAACCAAAGTGTCTTTCAAAAGAAAAGGCAGCAAAAATGTCTAAGGATGAGATTGCTGCTGCTGTAAAAAGAAAAAGAAAAGAAGATCCAGTAGCAGATCGTCCAGGAAAAGGAGGAAAACCAAAGATGGTATCTAATAAAATTCAGGAACAAATGGGATCGGTTAGATATTGTCCCAAGTGTCAAAAAAATGAAACTAGAAGTGAGTGTGCATATGGTCCAAGATATTGGGATATGTTCTCAATGCCTCCCGCAATTATGACAAATCAGGCAAAGTATGATATTGCACAAATTCACCCAACAAATGAACAAAAAGATCATGAGCACTCTATGGCTCGTTCCGAACTTTCTACAGTAGAAAATGCCGTAAAGAGACTTAAGAAAAAAATGGGTAAAGGTGAGGGAAATATTGAAGCGTGGGTACAGTCTAAGATCACGAAAGCAGCAGACTATCTCGATAGTGCCGCAGACTACTTAGATAGTGGTGAACATGATATTGAGGAAGCAAAAGGACCTTGCTGGACTGGATATAAGCAAGTGGGTATGAAGAAGAAAGGTGGTAAAGAAGTTCCAAATTGTGTTCCTGTAAGTGAGTCAGATTTAACTATCGATCCACAAAAACATAGACAAGCACAACGTGCTCAAAAAATTAGAACTCTTGCTCAAAAAGGTTCTACTGAAGGAGAAAGGGCAGCAGCAGAGAGAAAAACAAAGGGACCAAAATTATTCGGAGAAGATATTAAACTTGTAGATAAAATTCTTTTACAGTTGGAAGCAGAAGTTATTAATGAAAAAAATGTTCCAACAAATCCAACTCTCTGGTCCAAAATGAAGTCCAGAGCAAAAGCAAAGTTTGATGTATATCCATCTGCCTATGCTAATGGTTGGGCAGCAAAAGAATATAAAAAAGCAGGTGGTGGATGGAAATCTGTAAGTGAAGATGTTGAACTTGAAGAAGCAGTAAGAATTCCAGCAAAGACTGGAAATCTGATGCATGTAATGTTAACTTGGAAAGGAAAGTTTTATTCACTTAAGATTTTCTTCCCACAAGTATCTGTTCCAAGCAGAAGAGATGTTCAAGATCAGATTGAAAAAGTATATCCCGGTGCAAGAGTTCAGTCATATCATGTTGCTGAATATGAACCAGGAGAACCTTTTTTACAAACTGAAGATTGGCAATCAGTAAATCGTAAAGATAAAACTGATGGTCTCAGTCAGAAAGCAGTTGATGCATATCGTAAAGAGAATCCAGGTTCAAAACTACAAACTGCAGTAACCGAAAAAAAGCCTACGGGCAAGAGGGCTGAACGTCGTAAGTCCTTTTGCCGTCGTATGACCGGAATGAAAAAAAGATTAACCTCTGCCGAAACTGCAAGAGATCCTGATTCCAGAATTAATAAAGCTCTTCGTCGTTGGAACTGTAACTAAAATGAAATCATTCAAACAATTCTTATCAGAAAGCATCAACATTTCCGGAGATTTCAATGGAACTCTGATTGTTGGTGGAAATAATCAACCTGAACCGCAGACAGAAGAGTTTTCTGCGGATATTATTTACAGAGGAAACATCCATAGAATTTCTATGGTAACTGAAAATGGCATTCCAACAAAGAATGAGTTAACTCAATATCTCCAAGATGAATATCCGGGTTCAATTGTTCAGAATATATACATTAACGAGAACTCAAAAGGTTCTATTCGAGTAACCGACGATAAGAGATATCATCCCGCAAAATTAGATTGGATTTGAATTAATGGCTCAGTGGAATAAATCTACACAAGATTATCTTAATCAAGAACGAACACTTCATGAAGTTTATATTCGTGCTGATGAGTATGGAAATCTTCTAAATGAAGGTGCATGTTCTAAATCTGCTTTTGGAGAAAACCTTGCTATACCATTAACACCAAAGATTCAGGGTGATGCTGTATATGGATTGGATCCTAGAGAGTTTGAGACATTTACATTTAGTGCAAGTGGAATTGCTACTAACGGCGATTCTAGATTTACTGTAGGTGCTGGTTCAGATGCAAACTCTTATGGTGTTATAAGAAGTACTAACTTTCTCAGATACCGTCCAGGTCAAGGTGCTGTTACCAGATTTACTGCATCATTTTCGGATAATCCTGTAGGATTTACTCAAAGGGTAGGTTTATTTAACCAGGAGCAAGCAGTTCAAATTGGATATGCTCACACCAATGGACAGTTTGGTGTTCTTCGTGCTAACGGAGGAAAAGCACATATCCACGATTTTAACTTCACTGCCTTAGCAAATGGAACTGTAACTGTTACATTAAATGGTGTTACATTTACTGGAGTAGTTTTAAGTTCAGGAACTATTGAGGGAAATATTTCCCAACTTGCACAAGGACTAAGATCACAAGCACTTTTTAATGCCTTATATGTTTTGGAATATGATCAAAGTAGATTAAGATTTTTGGCTACATCTCTTGGTCCACAAACTAATACATTCAATATTACGAGCACCGCAACTATAACTTTTACTCAACAAACAAGACAAGTCGGAGAAACACAAACTGAAAATTGGACATTCCAAGAAGATTTTAGTATTGATAAACTTGATGGCACAGGATATTCTGGGATCACTTTAGATCCATCAAAGTTAAATGTATATCAAATTAACTTCCGTTGGTTGGGTGCAGGAGAAATTCGTTATGCAGTTGAAAATCCTCTCAATGGGGATATGATTTTCTTCCATCACGAGCACTATACAAATAAAAATGAGTATCCACATCTAGACAATCCATCAATGAAAGTTGGATATGTGGCAGCAAATTTAAATAATGGTGTTGGTGTTGTTACTTGTAGAGGAGCATCTTTCTTAGGAGCAATTGAAGGTATTGTCGAAAGAACAAGACTCCCATATTCAGTAACTGCAACAAGAACTGATGCAATGAATACTCCTGGTTCTCTTTATCATCTTATTTCACTCAAAAATAGACTAATTTATCAAGGTAAGATTAATACTCGTGATCTTCTCCCAATGAGACTTACTGCTTCAGTAAATACAGTTGGAGATCCTGCAGTTATATACTTGTATTACAATCCAATAACTACAAATTATCTGAGATGGACTACCCAAACAGAATTCAATGCATCTCTTTTTGCTTCACGAGATAGCACTGGATTGTTTGTTTTACCAGCACAATCAACTCCACCAATTGCAGCATTTCATATGACAAGTAATTCAACAATTGATGTTGATTTGTCTAATATTGGCATTCACATTCCACCGAATAACTATCTAACAGCAGTTGTTTCATCTTCAAGCAATATGACTGCTGCTAGTGCTTCGTTCATCTATGTAGAAGATTAATTATGAGTGATGTATATCTTGGTAATCCATTATTAAAAAAAGCAAATACGCCGATCGAATTCACTCAAGAACAAATCTTAGAGTTTGTAAAATGTAAAGAAGATCCTGTTTACTTTGCAAAGAACTATGTGAAGATTGTGACTCTGGATAAGGGACTACAACCTTTTCAGATGTATCCGTTTCAGGAGAAGTTAGTCAACAACTTCCACAATCACAGATTTAATATATGTAAGATGCCACGACAGACTGGTAAATCAACCACTGTTGTGTCCTTCCTGCTCCACTATGCCGTCTTTAATGATAATGTGAACATAGGTATCCTTGCAAACAAAGCAGCGACTGCAAGGGAGCTCCTGGACAGGTTACAGACTGCTTATGAAAACTTGCCCAAGTGGATGCAGCAGGGTATTATATCTTGGAACAAAGGTTCTTTGGAATTAGAAAACGGTTCTAAGATTCTTGCGGCATCCACATCAGCATCTGCTGTCCGAGGAATGTCATTTAACATTTTATTCTTGGACGAATTTGCATTCGTTCCAAATCATATTGCAGATTCTTTCTTTGCATCTGTTTATCCTACTATTACTTCTGGTAAAAGTACGAAAGTAATTATTGTTTCCACACCACATGGTATGAATCACTTCTACCGTATGTGGCATGATGCTGAAAAGAGGAAAAATGAATATATTCCAACAGATGTTCACTGGAGTGAAGTCCCTGGTAGAGATGAAGTCTGGAAAGCTCAAACAATTGCAAACACATCTGATCAACAATTCAAGGTTGAGTTTGAGTGCGAGTTCTTAGGATCTGTTGACACTCTTATTGCACCCAGTAAACTTAAGAGTCTTGTTTATGACCACCCACTAAAACGAAGTGCAGGTTTAGATGTTTATGAAGATGTAAAAGAGAATCATGATTATGTAATCACTGTTGATGTTGCTCGTGGTGTTGGAAATGATTACTCAGCATTCGCAGTCATAGATATCACAACATTCCCACACAAAGTAGTTGCAAAGTATCGAAACAACGAAATTAAACCGATGTTATTCCCAAGCATTATTGTGGATGTGGCAAAGAACTATAATGACTCTTACATATTATGTGAAGTAAATGATGTTGGAGATCAGGTAGCAAGTATCGTTCATTATGACTTGGAGTATAATAACCTTCTTATGTGTTCTATGCGTGGTAGAGCAGGTCAAATCGTGGGTCAGGGATTCTCTGGCAAGAAGACTCAACTTGGTGTAAAAATGTCAAAGACCGTGAAGAAGGTTGGATGCTTAAACCTCAAGACGATGATTGAAGAAAACAAACTTCTCATTAACGATTATGAGATTATTGCAGAACTCACAACCTTTATTCAGAAGCACAATTCTTTCGAAGCAGAAGAAGGATGTAATGATGACTTAGCTATGTGCTTGGTAATTTATGCTTGGTTGGTCGCACAAGATTACTTCAAAGAACTTACCGATCAAGATGTTCGCAAGAGAATCTATGAAGAACAGAAGAATCAAATTGAGCAGGATATGGCACCATTTGGATTCATCGTTGATGGATTGGATGGTAATAGTTTTGTAGATTCTGAAGGAGATCGTTGGTATGCAGATGAATATGGTGATAGATCTTATATGTGGGAGTATCTATCCTAATGGACATAGACGGTCAGATTAGACTAGGACACTTACTATTGAATGATAGAAAGTGTAGAGTATGTGGTGAAGTAAAAAATCTTATTGATGGATTTTATAGAACGAGAAAGGATAGAGGTCCCGTTCCTTCTTCATATTCTTATGAATGTAAAGAATGTACGATCAAAAGGATAGTATCTAGTAGAATGACAACAAGAGTTTTGGATAAATGGGAATATCCTGATTGGTAGTTACTTATATTTTAGTTCACACACCATTTCCCCATTCAAAAAGTCCATTTTCATAAATATTTTCAGTTAAACTGAAGTATCAGGAGAAAAACATGGCGACTCCTCAATTATCTCCAGGCGTACTCGTCAGAGAGGTTGACTTAACTGTAGGAAGAGCTGATAATGTTTTAGATAATATCGGAGCAATTGCGGGTCCTTTCTCGATTGGTCCAGTTGATGATGCAATTGACATTACCACAGAACAAGAACTGATTAATGTATTCGGTAAGCCAATGTCTACCGATGGACAATATGAATACTGGATGAGTGCATCATCATTCCTTTCATATGGTGGCGTTCTTAAGGTTGTAAGAACTGACGGGACATCCTTAAATAACGCAAACGCTGGTGTAGGTTTTGCATATACAACTACACTGAAGATCAAAAACTTCGATGATTATCAAGCAAATGGTTATGCTGATGATATAGCAGATTATGTATTTGCCGCAAAGAATCCTGGTTCTTGGGCAAACAATCTTAAGATCTGTATGATTGATGATAAGGCAGATCAAACTATTGGAATTACCACAACAGATCCTAGTGCTGCTGGTGCTATTGTTGGATATGGCATTACAACTCCTTTAGTCAATGCAGTTATTCCTGGTGTTGGATCAACCACAGGATTTAATGGATATATTAAAGGTATTATTACTGGAGTTTCTACTGCTTCAACTACAGGAAACAGCACTATTGATATTAAGGTTGTATCAAGAGTTTCTTCTGCTGCAACTGATGCTGGTGTAGAATATCCTATTTCATATTCTCAAGGTGATGCAAACTCATCATTCCAAGCATTAGATTCTATTATTTTCTATGATGATTTGGGTGTTGCAACAGGAAATGGAACCGTAACCGTAGCAGATTCTGTTGTTGATTGGTATGATCAACAGACTTTGAATTTAACAAATACTACGATTTTCTGGAGTTCTATCGCACCAAAACCAGTTAGCAATGGTTATGTGTTAGATAGGCAGGGTAAAAATGATGCACTCCACGTAGTTATTGTTGATGACACCGGATCCGTAACTGGAATTCAAGGAAATCTTTTAGAGAGGCATTTAAATCTTTCTAAAGCATCAGATTCCATCTCGGCAATTAATTCCCCACAAAGAAACTTCTGGAAAGATTATCTGGCATTATATTCTTCTTATGTTTATGTTGGAGATAATCCTTCTGTAGGATCAGATAGTTACCATGGAACTTCTCCAATAGCAACTGGATTCTCTTCAGGATATGTTAAGGTAACTGAGGGTGAGGGTCAATGGAACCAACTCGCACAAGGAGTTACATTCAGTGCATTAGGAAATGTAACCTATGCTCTTGGTGGTGGTGTTGATTATTCCCCAACAAATGGAATGACAGCAACACTTGGAAATCTTTTTACTTCATACAATCTCTTCTCCAATAAGGATGAGATCGCAGTTGATTATCTTATCATGGGTCCTGGTCTTGGTAATAAGTTCGAATCTCAAGCAAAAGCAAATCATTTGATTTCAATTGCAAATAATAGAAAAGATTGTATAGCAGTTGTTTCTCCACATAGATCTGATGTTATTCAGGGAGATGGTGGACCAATTACGAATACGGATACCCAGACTGACAACATTATTAAATTCTTTGCCCCACTTTCATCTTCTTCATATGCAATCTTTGATAGTGGATACAAATATACCTACGATAGATTTAACAATAAGTTCCGTTATATTCCATGCAACCCAGATGTTGCTGGTTTATGCGTAAGAACTTCAATCTTTGCTTATCCTTGGTTCTCACCTGCAGGACAGCAAAGAGGTATCTTGAATAATGCGATTAAACTCGCATATAATCCAAATAAGGCACAAAGAGATCAACTGTACCCAGTAAGAATTAACTCTATTGTTAATCAACCTGGAATTGGCATTCTTCTCTTTGGTGATAAGACTGCTCTTGGATATGCATCAGCATTCGATAGAATCAACGTTCGTCGTCTGTTCCTGACCGTTGAGCAAGCACTTCAGAAGTCAGCAGAGGCACAACTCTTTGAACTGAACGATCAAATTACGAGAGCAAACTTTGTTAATATTGTTGAACCATATCTCCGTGATGTTCAGGCAAAGAGAGGTATTTATGGATTCCTGGTAGTTTGCGATGAAACAAATAACACTCCTGACGTAATTGATAATAATGAATTCAGAGCTGACATCTTCCTGAAACCAGCTAAGTCTATTAACTACGTCACACTTACCTTCGTTGCCACCAGAACTGGTGTAAGTTTCGAAGAAGTTGCTGGCAGAGTTTGATTTTAGATTATAAATTACTAAAGGAGGAACCTAAAAATGGCACAAATTCCAACAAGAGGCATCTCACAATTCAAATCAAAACTGATTGGTGGTGGTGCTCGTCCTAATCTGTTTGAAGTTGATGTTACCTTTCCAGCAGGAGTAAGTCTTGGTGTTCAAGGTGATGGAACTGGACAGTTTGATAAAGAGAACTTCCGTTTTCTTTGTAAAGCAGCTGCACTTCCAGCATCGAACGTTGCATCAATCGATGTTCCTTTCAGAGGTCGTACTCTGAAAGTTGCTGGAGACAGAACTTTTGATGTATGGACCGTAACCATCATCAACGATGAAAACTTCTCACACAGAAGAGCATTTGAAGCATGGATGCAAAACCTTGCTCAATATGGAGATCACTCCGGTCTTGCAAACCCTTCAGATTACATGGGTCAAGCTATCGTTTATCAACTTGGCAGAAGCCCATCAAACACTCAAGGCAATAACACGACTGGTGACAACGCAAATATCTTGGCACAATATCGTTTTATCGATATTTTCCCAACTGCAGTTTCCGCTATTGATCTCTCATATGATTCTTCAGACACAATTGAAGAATTTACTGTTGACTTCCAAGTTCAGTACTACTTCCCAGAAGCACCTGGAACTGGAGCATAATAAATAGATCATAAGTAGATAGAAACTTTAATAATGGCAAAATTGTTTGGATTCTCTATTGAGAATAACGAACCACTATCATCAAGTATAGTCAGTCCTGTTCCTCAAAATAACGAGGATGGGACTGACCACTACTTGAGTAGTGGTTTTTTTGGTTCTTATGTCGATATTGAAGGAGTTTATAGAACCGAGTTTGATTTAATCAAACGATATCGTGAGATGGCACTTCATCCAGAATGTGATAGTGCTATTGAAGATATTGTAAATGAAGCTATTGTATCAGATACAAATGATAGCCCTGTTCAGATTGATTTAGATAATCTGAACGCAAGCGATGGTATCAAGAAAAAAATTAGAGAAGAGTTTAAATATATTTTAGAACTACTCGACTTTGATAAAAAATCTCACGAAATCTACAGAAATTGGTATATTGATGGTCGTCTTTACTATCATAAAGTGATTGACTTGAAAAATCCACATGAGGGCATTCAGGAACTTCGTTATATTGATGCCCTTAAGATGCGTTATGTGAGACAAAACAAGAAGAAAAAAGATGACCATCTCCGTCTATCGAATATGAGATCTGATAATCCTATGGATTATGAGTTCCCGGAGATTGAAGAATATTTTGTTTATAGTCCCAAAACAGCTTACCCCACCGCAAATCCAACAGCATCTGGTGCTAATAATGGAATCAAAATGTCTAAAGATTCTATTACTTACTGTACTTCGGGTCTTGTAGATAGAAATAAGGGATCAACACTTTCTTATCTCCATAAAGCAATCAAGTCACTCAATCAATTAAGGATGATTGAGGATTCACTTGTTATCTATAGATTATCTCGTGCTCCGGAAAGAAGAATTTTCTATATTGATGTTGGAAATCTTCCCAAGGTAAAGGCAGAGCAATATCTCAGAGATGTAATGATGAGATATCGTAATAAGTTAGTATATGATGCTAACACCGGGGAAATCCGTGATGACAAAAAATACATGAGTATGCTTGAAGATTTTTGGCTTCCTCGACGTGAAGGTGGTAGAGGAACCGAAATCTCTACTCTTCCTGGAGGTCAAAATCTCGGAGAGATTACAGATATCAAATATTTTCAAGAAAAACTCTATAAATCATTAAATGTTCCACCAACTAGAATAGGTGGAGAAGGTGGTTTTAATCTTGGACGTTCATCAGAAATCTTAAGAGATGAACTCAAATTCAGCAAGTTCGTTGGTCGTTTGAGAAAGAGATTCTCTAATATGTTTAGTGACATGTTGAAAACTCAACTTATTCTTAAGAATATTATTACTCCCGAAGACTGGGAGATTATGAATGAGCATATTCAATATGATTTCTTATATGATAATCATTTTGCAGAACTTAAAGATGCCGAACTCTTAAACGAAAGGCTTAGTTTGGCAGCGACTGCAGAACCATATGTTGGGAGATATTTCTCTCAAGATTATCTTAGAAGAAAAGTTCTTCGTCAAACTGATCAAGAGATCGTTGAGCAAGATATGTTGATTAAAAAGGAAATTAAAGAGGGAATTATTCCAGATCCATCTCAAATGCAAGTAGATCCGGAAACAGGACAACCAATTCAGGCAGATCCTGCAAGTATGGATTTAGGAAAACCTGTCACGGAACCAGACTTAGGATCTGTGGAGAAAACGGTAGAAATACCAAAGGGTGGGGAAATTTAATAAATAACTCAGAATACTATTGATTAAAATCATGGATGAATTAATGGATATGATTACTAGTGATGAGAGTCCCTCTCATATTAGTGATAAAATTAAAGATCTTTTATTTGCAAAAGCATCTGAAAGAGTTGATTCTTTCAAACCACAAGTGGCAGATTTTCTTTTCAGTGGAGAAACTGAAGAAGAAAATAATGAAGACTACGAAGAATGATAAATAAAAAGTATAAGACTTTATTATAAAAATGCAAAGAACTAAGATAATTGAGACTGAAGTTTCTACAGGTGCATCTGCAGGTGCTGCTACAAGTATTGGAAGTGCTACTTGTGTAAGAATTCATAATGACACTGCAGGTATTGTTACGGTTGGTGTTTCTACAATTGTTGGAGCAGCAACTACAAACTATTTTACAATGCCTGGAAACTCCATTGAATTTCTGGAGAAACTTCCAACTGATGTTATATGGACTTCATCATCCATTAAAGCAGCAAAAGTAGGACTTACCAATTAATCAAATGAAACTCATTAGAGAAGAAATCGAACAGGTAGAATTTATCGTCGAAAACAAGGACGGTAAAAAATCACTTTACATCGAAGGAGTTTTCCTCCAAGGAGACATTAAAAACCGCAATGGTCGTATGTATCCTATGGAAACTCTTCGTCGTGAAGTTGCTCGTTATAATGAGAATCATGTTCTTGCCGGTAGAGCACTTGGAGAACTTGGACATCCAGATGGTCCTACCGTAAACTTAGATAGAGTTTCCCACAAGATTGTTTCTCTGAGAGAAAGTGGTTCTAACTTTATTGGAAAAGCAAAGATTCTTTCTACCCCTATGGGAAAGATTGCAGAATCTCTGATTTCTGAAGGTGTGAAACTTGGTGTTTCTTCTCGTGGTATTGGTTCACTTAAGTTAACTCGTGAGGGAGTCAATATTGTTGGTGATGACTTCATGCTTGCAACTGCTGCTGATATCGTAGCAGACCCTTCTGCACCCGATGCATTTGTTGAAGGAATTATGGAGGGTAAAGAATGGGTATGGGATGGTGGCATCCTTCGTGAGAAGTATGCACAGAAAACTTACAAGACAATTAATACTCTTGTAGATCAGAAAAAGTTAGAAGAAAATAAGTTAAACTTATTCAGTGATTTTCTAGCAAATCTTTAATTTATAAATAAATATAGTTTTAAACTAAGGTTAAACGGAGAGTTCAAATGTCTCGTGGAGATTTACAAGAAATGGAAGTAGGCACTAAGCAATCCAAGACCGCTGTTAATGCTGGTGCAAAAGCAGCAGATCCAATGGATACTTCAATCGCAGGTTCTTATGAAGATCTGGGTGGTCCTACCCCAGAAAATTATAAATCTGATGACGACTCAGCAAAACTGAAGACACCTGGAGCAACCCTTAAACAAGTTAAGGATATTGTAAATAAAGGTGCTAAATCTGCTGATGCTATGAAATCAGTTAAAGAAGAAGAAGATCTTGATGATGAAGAAGTTCTTGCTGAAGTTGAAGAGACTGAAGAAGAAGAAGTTGTCGAAGAAGAAACTGAAGTTGTTGAAGAAGAAACCGTAGAAGAGTATAACATCGAAGATGATGTTAATGCTCTCCTTGGTGGTGAAGAACTCTCCGAAGAGTTTAAAGAAAGAGCAAAAACAATCTTTGAAGCAGCTCTGCTTTCAAAAGTTGGAGAAATCAAAGAAGCTCTCGAAGCACAATATGAAGAGAGACTTGTAGAAGAAGTCGAAGAAATCAAAGAAGCACTCAAGGAAAGAGTTGATTCTTACCTCGAGTACGTTGCTGACGAATGGTTCACCGAAAATGAACTGGCAGTCGAGCAAGGTCTTAAGACTGAGATGACCGAATCATTCCTTGAAGGAATGAAGGGTCTTTTTGAAGCACATTATGTATCAATCCCTGAAGATAAATATGATGTCCTTGAGAGCATGGTAGAAAAACTTGATGACATGGAGACAAAACTCAACGAGCAGATTGAGAAGAATATCCAACTGAACCAAAGACTCGCAGAGTCGGTTGCTGATGGAATCTTCGATCAGATTTCTGAGGGCCTTGCTGCTACTCAGAAAGAGAAGCTCGCTTCACTTGCCGAAAGTGTTGAGTTTGAAAGTGAAGAAGAATATCGTGAAAAACTGGAGATGCTGAAGGAATCTTATTTCCCAGCAAATAAAACTCCTAAAGCACATACTGAAACCCTTTCCGAAGGTGTAGACCATTCTACCGAAAATATTTCGGGACCAATGGCTGCATACCTGAAGACTCTTCAGGCTGTTGCTAAAAACTGAATTTAATATTAATCAAACGTAAACATTCCCAAAGGTAAACGCAAATGTTCCAATCCGAGCATCTGCAGGAAAAGTGGGCACCTCTCCTCAACTATGAGGGTCTTGATCCAATCCAAGATTCCCATCGTAGAGCGGTAACCGCAGTCCTGCTGGAAAACCAAGAAAGATTTTTAAGAGAGCAAAGTGCATTTGACAACGGTTCAATGCAAAGCCTCATGGAATCCCCAACCAACAGTGGCAATGCTGCTGGTGCTGGTGGTGGTTTCGGTGGTGGATCACTGGCTGGTGGTCCTACCGCAGGTTTCGATCCCGTACTGATCTCACTGATCCGTCGTTCGATGCCTAACCTGGTCGCATATGACCTGGCTGGTGTTCAACCAATGAGTGGTCCTACTGGACTCATCTTCGCAATGCG
>Ga0222712_10000768_pt1 | contig 40937 bp, 38 predicted proteins | sample C33_657DmetaG_FD_165043 | JGI IMG/M metagenome (GOLD analysis project Ga0222712, IMG submission 165043) | Estuarine water microbial communities from San Francisco Bay, California, United States - C33_657D | ecosystem: Environmental > Aquatic > Marine > Unclassified | place: USA: California... | reverse complement strand
CCTGATCCTGGCCGCGCTCGCCGACGGCGTCACGCTGTTCACCGGCGCGCTCTTCAGCCGCGACACCCGCATCCTCATCGCCGCCCTGCGGGCGCTGGGCTTTGAGGTGACCGACGACGAAGCCGCCTGCTCGATCCGGATCGTCGGCCTCGGCGGTCGCATCCCGAACGCGCGCGCCAAGCTCCACGTCGGCAACGCCGGCACGGCCGCACGTTTCCTGACCGCCTTCCTCGCGCTCGCGCCGCAGGGCGAATACGAACTCGACGGCGACGAAGCCATGCGAGCCCGGCCGATGCGCGGTCTGCTCGACGCCCTGCGCGCCGGCGGCTGCCGCGCAGACGCCCCGGACGGCACGCCGGCCAACGGCTTCCCGTTCACGCTCCGCACGACGGGTAAGCTCGGTCGCCTGGAAGTCGACGCCTCCGCCTCTTCGCAGCTCCTATCGGCGCTGCTCATGGTGCTCCCGCTTTCCGCCGGAGCTTCGGTGAGCATGAAGGGCTCCACGGTCTCCGAGCCCTTCGTCGAGATGACCGCCCGTATGTGCGGTCAGTTCGGCCGTCCGCTCTCCCGTCTCGCTGACGGCAGCTGGACCTGCGCCGCCCCTGGGGCCTACGTCGCCCAGCCGAGCTACGCGATCGAACCTGACGCTACCGCCGCCAGCTACTTCATCGCGCTGCCCGCCGTCACCGGCGCCCGCGCGTCCGTGCGCATCGAAGGCTACGCCGACGGCGGACTCCAGGGTGACACCGCTTTCGCCAAGGTCGCCGCAGCCTGCGGAGCGACGCTGCGTCCTTCCGCCGGAACACTGGTGACCGAATCTTGGTCCGGCATCCGCGGCGGTGATTTCGATTTCAACGCCTTCTCAGATACGTTCCTCACGCTGGCGACGATCGCCACGCTGGCCGACGGACCGGTGAAGATCCGCGGCATCGCGCACACCCGCAAGCAGGAGACGGACCGCGTGCTGGCGATGGCCACCGAACTGGAACGCCTGGGCATCAAGGTCGAACCGACCGCCGCGGAACTCCGCGCCGATGAGACGCTCTCTTCGCTGACCGTCTTCCCGAGCAAGGCCGCCCTCCGCAAAGCCGCCGCCGCGGGCCCCGTTTCGATCCACACCTACGAAGACCATCGCATGGCGATGAGCTTCGGCGTCCTCGGCAGTTTCGACCTCTTCGGCGACGGCCGTCCGTGGATCGCCATCGAAGATCCGGCCTGCACCGGCAAGACCTTCCCCCATTTCTTCAAAGCCCTCGAAGCCCTGCGCACCAACTTCGTCCGCGTGACCGTGGACGGCGGCGCGGCCTCCGGCAAGTCGAGCACCAGCCGCCGCCTCGCGCAGGCGCACGGTCTCCTGCACGTCGACACCGGCGCGCATTACCGCAGCCTGACCCGCGCGCTGCTCCTCGCTGGCGCTTCCGCCGACGATCCCGCTTCCGTGCAGGCCTCGCTGGCCGAGCTGCGCATCGGTTCGCGCATCGTCGCCCGCCAGGGGGCCCGGAGCTCGGCGCTCACCCTCGACGGCGCGCTGCCTGATGACGCCGACTTGCGCACGCCCGAGGTCAACGCGTCGGTCTCGAAGATCGCCGCCCTGCCCTCCGTCCGGACGTTCCTCCTCGAATACCAGCGCTCACAGGTGAAACTCGCGAGCGAGCAAGGTTTCGCCGGCGTGGTGATGGAAGGCCGTGACATCGGCTCCGTCGTCCTGCCGGACGCCGAAGTACGCATCTTTCTCGAAGCCGATGCGGACGCGCGCGCCCAGCGCCGGGCCGCCGAAGGCCAAGCCGATCAGGTCACCCAGCGCGACCATCTCGACGCCACGCGCAAGACCGCCCCCATGGTCTGCCCGAACGGGGCCTGCCGCCTGGATAACACCCACCTATCCCTCGAGGCCGTCGTGGCCCAGATCGGCGAACTGATCAAGGTGGCCGCCCTGCCCCGATGATCCTCGATTCGAAGAACCTGATCTACAAGGCCGTCTACCACGGCGCGCGTTCGTTCATCGAGGTCTTCTCCACGCTCGAAGTCGAAGGCTGGGAAAACGTCCCCACCGGCGCCTGCCTCTTCGCTTCGAATCACCAGAGCATGCTGGACCCGCCCTTGCTCGGGTCGTGCCTGCCCCGTGAGATCTCCTTCATCGCGCGTCGCTCCCTCTTCGAAAACCCTGTCTTCGGGTTCGTGATCCGCGCCTGTCACTCCATCCCCGTCGACCGGGGCGAAGCGGACATCGGCGCGATCCGCGCGGCCTTGGCGGCCTTGGGCGCCGGCGAAGGCCTGCTCATCTTCCCGGAAGGCACGCGCAGCCATGATGGCGTCATCGCCTCGCCGAAGGCCGGGGCCGGTCTCCTCGCCTGCAAGTCCGGCGTCCCGGTCGTCCCTATCCATATCCGCGGCGCGCGCGACGTCCTCCCCCGCGGCGCGAATTTCCCGGTCGGTTCGGCGCGCATCCGCGTCCGCTTCGGCAAGGCGATGCTGCCGGCGGAATACGATCCGGGCGCGGAACATCGCGACCGTTCGATCGAGGCGTCGCGTCGTATCCTGGAGCGCATCAAGTCGCTCCCGGATTGCGCCGAGCCTGGTCTCTGAGCCGGTGGCTTACGAAATCCGCTGCGGCATCACGACGCAGAGGAAGTCGTCCTTGAGTCCGCGGATCACTCCCGGGGACATCTCGTCCTTGAACTCGAAATCGATCTCATCTTCCGTGAGGGCCTTGAGCGGATCGATGATGTACTGAGGGTTGAACGCGATGTTCACGTCCGGACCTTCGTACTTCACGGCGATCGGCTCATGCGCGTCGCCGCTGTCGGACTTCGCGGAGATCTCGAGATTCTGCGTCTTCTTCGTCACGCTCATCCGGATGGTGTTGTTGCGGTCGTCGGTCATCAGCGCGGCGCGGTTGACGCTCTCGAGGAGCTTCTCGCGTTCGAGGCGGACCTTGGAGCCGGCATCTTTCGGGATGACCTGGCGGTAGTTAGGGTAGTTGCCTTCGACGACCTTGGAGACCAGCTGGATGCGGTCCACGAGGCCTTCCTCGTTCTTCGGGATGTCGATGGTGAAGCCGACCTGTCGCTCGTTGTGCGAGACGTGGGCTTCGCCGCCGGACTTCAGCAGGCGCATCAGTTCGATGATGGTGCGGGCGGGCAGGATGAGGGCCAAGGCCTTGTCGGTGCCGGCGAGCTTACGCTCGCACTTGGCGAGACGGCGACCGTCGGTCGCGACGACCGTCAGCTTGCCTTCGGCGAATTCGAAGAACACGCCGTTGAGGATGTAACGGTTCTCATCGGAGGACTGCGCGTAGCTGACCTTGCGGAGCATGTCGCCTAGATCATCCTGATTGATCGAGATGGTCGGCTGTCCGGCGAAATTGGAGATCGGTGGGAACTGATCGGCCGGGAGACCGGCGACCTGGAAGACAGAGCTACCAGAGGTGATCTTCACGCGGTCTTTGCCGGTGAGTTCGACGATGGTGTCGCTGCTCGAGAGGGCGCGGACGATCGGGACGAGTTTCTTGATCGGCAGGGTGATCCGACCAGGGGAGGACACGGCGGCCTTGATGCGGCAGCAGATGCCGAGATCGAGGTTGGTGGTGGTGAGCGTCACCGTGTCGCCTTCGGCTTCGATGAGCACGTTCTGGAGGATCGGCATCGTCGCACGGCTGCCGACGACGTTGGTCACGCTCGAGAGGCCGTTGAAAAAGTGATTCCGGTTAACCTTGAACTTCATGATGACGTCAGAATTGAGCAGAGGCGGGGGCTGAGGCAACCCCTCATTGCCCACATCCCGGCCGACTCTGTCTCTATTCTCTCTTCATTTATAAATACCCGTAGCATCAGCAGGGGTCGGAATACCGTACATAGTTCCGCAACACGCTGGTAAGAGGGAGCATCCGCCGCGGAGGCTTCTGTGCCTGAGGCGTGAATAACCCTCGGCTTGTTCACAGCAGGTCACAGGCACGGGTTGTGCACCGCCTGTTCACACCTTGGACACCGGTTCATCATCGTCGTCCGGCGCCGGGTCCATTTCGCTCTTCTTCAGCAAGAAGGCATGACGGAAAAGACTGTAGACGACGTAGCCGAGGAAGACTGCCGGGAACGAGTACTGCGGGTAACGGAAGATCACGGCCCCCAGGATGATGATCAGGATGAAGCCGCGGGTCTTGGCCCGGGCGGTCCAGTCCAGCTTCTTGAAGCTAGGGAAACGCACGTTGCTGATCATCAGGAAGGAGATGACCAGCATCACCGGGAGGAGCACCCAGGGCCAGTGCTGGACCGCTTGCTCGAAGGGATCTTTCTGACCCGGGGAGACCATCATGTCGGAAAGCACCAGAACGAGGGAGGCAATCATCCCGGCGGCCGCGGGCGAAGGCAGGCCGACGAAATCGCCTCCCGCGGCGCGCTTTTCGTTACCAGGTACCAAGGGGTTGGTGAGGACGTTGAACCGGGCTAGGCGGACGCCTGCGCAGAGCAGGTAGATGAACGCGAGGAGCCAGGTGACCAACTGGACGTTGGCCGTCACCTCGGGCTTGATGACCAGGAAGCACGCCATCAACGCCGGGGCGACGCCGAAGGAGACCGTATCCGCGATGGAATCGAACTCGGCGCCGAAGAGGGATTCACGCTTGGTGGCGCGGGCCACCCGACCGTCGAAGAGATCGCAGACGCAGGCGAAAAGGATGAACCAGACCGCCATATTATAGTGCTCGGCCCGTCCTTCCGGGGTCAGCGAGGTGAACCGGGCTTCGATGCAGTTCTTGATGGCCAGGAAGCCGCAGAGCATGTTGCCGGCCGTGAACAGGTTCGGCAGCAGGTAGATGCGGGCCGCCTCCTCAGGCGAAGCATACGGGCGTTTTTCAGGAGGGGTGGTCACGGTCAGGACTTCGGGGGTTCGTCGAGGTATTTCCAGAAGCCGCCTTCTTGTTCGATCCGTGCTTCGTCTTCCGGGAAGGGCAGGTGCGAACGGAACGCGAAATCGGCGTAGGTGTGCTTATGGAGCACGTAATGGGCGAGCAGCGAGCCTTCGCTGGCTTCGAAATAGATGCGGAACTCACCGACGCGCAGACGGTGATACGTGTGGCCGCTGCGGCGGACCGTGCCGAGTTCCGAGCTGCCGCGCAGGAGCTCTTCGGCGGTGAGCGAAGTGAACGCTTCGACGACTTCCATCTGCTCCAAGGTCGGCAGCTTCGCGAGCTCGCGCATCGCCTGGTCGCTGAAATTCACTTGGTACATCGGTGTGGACGAGCAAACGCGGAGGGGGTCGTCACCGCAATCATTCAGTTGCCCGCGCCCACGCTGAGACGAGCTGAAAGGCCTGTTTTTCCACCAAATCCAGCACTTTTTCGAAATCGTCGCTTTCGCCGTAATAGGGATCGGGCAAGGCGATGTCGCCGAGGAACAGCGCCAGCCGATCATGTCGTGCGGGCGGACAACGCCGACGGAGTTCGCGCAGGTTGAGTTCGTCGGCGGCGAGGATGAGATCGAAGTCGTGGAAATCCGACGCGTGCACCTGGCGGGCGCGTAGGGCCGACAGGTCATATCCTCGCTTACGCGCGTGTCGCACGGAGCGCGGATCCGGCGCATCGCCGATGTGGTAGTTCTCCGTTCCGGCGGAATCGAACTCGATGCGCAGGCCGGCCTGCCGGGCTTTGACGCGCAGGACTTCCTCCGCCGTCGGTGAACGACAGATGTTACCCATGCAGACCAGGAGCACCCGACGGGGCGGACCTACCTTGGCCACGGCTCAGACCTTGCCACCGAAACTCTGGTGGTCGTCTAGGTCGAGGACGTCGAACCAAGTGACGATGTCCTCGCGCTTGGCGCCGGCCGGGGTCGAAGATTGGTACTCGCTGACCTTGGCCCGGCCCCCGGGGGCACTGGGGGCTCGCTGCTCGTGGAAGGCGCTAAAGGCCGCGATTTCGTAGGCCTGACGGAGCTTCTTGGCATGAGCCATCATCCAGGCTAGGATCTCGCCATCGCCTAAGCCATTGTCAATCTGAGCCTTAAGGGCATCCGCTTCGATTCCGAGGAAGTCCAAGACGTTGCGGTCAAGGGAGCATCCGTAGGTATATTCACCATTTTTCCCGGCTTTCGTCGCGCGGGCCTTATCGATCATGCGTGGGAGGATGACCAGGCCGCCGAGGCGAACCCGGGGGCTGCGAGGGGGGTGCTGGGTGAGATCGTAGAGGTCGTGGGCCATAGGTAAGCCCATAACTAGCCCCCTCCCCTGCTTTCGCAAGAAAACAGGTTGTTTTGGAGGTTTGCCAAAATGTCACACTGCTATTTATTCGGTAGTCATGTTGCCCTTGGCCGCAGCGCTTGCTGAGCATCCCCTCACCCGGGAATGCCTGCTGGGTTGTGCCGCCGTCTTTCTGGCGGCCGCTCTCTTGGATGGGCTGGCGGCTAAAGACGCTTCCGGACGCTGGCCGTCCGCCGGGCTCTGGTTGCTGCGCGGAGGCTGGATCATGCTCACCACGATGCTGGCTTACCAAGGCCTGCGGACGCATGCCTTGCCGATCAGCAGCGCGGCGGAGCTCCTGCTTTCCATCGCCTGGGGTCTCTCCGGCCTGGCCCTCTTCCTGGACCTGACTTTCACGCATCGTCTGCCGACCTGGGTGATCGCCGGCGCGACGACGGCTTGTCTGGTGGCGGCCGCCTTTCTGGGTGTCGTCGGCCAGCCGACCGATCTCACGGACAAGCCGCTGATCGTCATCCATGTCGGCGCCGCCGTCCTCGCCTACTGCGTGCTCGGCGCGCAGGCGCTGAACTCCGCCGCGTATCTCCTGCAGGATCGAGCGCTCGCGCGACGCGAGTTCGGCGGCATCTACGCCTTGCTCCCGGCGTTGGTGCCGCTCGACCGCATCGGCGGCCAGCTCATGGGCGCCGCGGTCTGGCTGCTCGGTCTTTCGCTCGTGATCGGCGCCACCGACTGGGCGCAACGAGACCTCGCGCTCGTCGCGTTGCCCAAGCTCTCCGCCGCGCTGCTCACCTGGGTCGCCGGCCTCGTCGTCACCGTCCAACGTCGTCGTCATCGCCTGGCGGGTTCGGCTTACGCCCGTGCGTCGTTGTTCGTCTTCGTCCCCGCGCTCGTCGCCCTCTATCTCTCGCTCCCCGCCGCCCGATGAGCGAACGCGTCCGCAATCTCGTGGCGCTCAGCGCCACCCATCGCACCGCCGGACTCGATGAGCGCGCGGCCTTCACCGTCCCTGCCGGCGGCGCCGAGGCCTTCTATGCCGCCGCGCGCGAAGCGGGTCTCGCCGAAGCGGTGCTGCTCGCCACGTGCAACCGCCTCGAAGCCTACGGCGTCGGCGACGAAGCCGCCGCCCTCCATGTGCGCAGCGCGCTCATCAAGGCGACGGGCGCCGCGCCCGCGGTCCTCGACCAGCATCTCCGTCCCGTGCCCGGCCTCGAGGCCGTCGAGCATCTCTTCGCCGTCGTCTCCGGTCTCGAATCCCAGATGGTGGGCGAGGTCGAGATCGCCGGTCAGGTGAAGGACGCCTATGCCGACGCGCTCGCCCGCGGCATGACCGGTCCGGTGCTGAACCGCGTCTTCCAGCGCGCCTTCCAGGCCGGCGCTTGGGCGCGCACCCACACCGGGATCTCCCAAGGCCAGGTCAGCCTCGGCAACGTCGCCGTCGAACTCGCGCAACGCGTTTTCGGTTCGCTCGATGAGGCCCGCGTGCTGGTGCTCGGCACCGGCGACGTCGGTCGGCAGGTCGTGCAGGCCCTCGTCTCCCGCGGGGCCGCGCAGGTCTCCGTCGCCTCCCGCACCTTCGAGAATGCCCGCGTGCTCGCCGAAGAGTTCGCCGGTTCCTCCCTCACGCTCGCCGACGCGCTCCGGCAGGCGCATGCGCACGACGTGATCGTCGGTTGCGCCACGGTGGAACGCGCCCTCCTCGACGTCGTCGCCCTCCGCGAATCCGTGGCCCGCCGCCAAGGCCGCCCGCTGCTTCTCGTGGATCTCGGCGTGCCCCGCAATTTCGACGTCGCTGCCCGCTCGCTCGAAGGCGCTTACCTCTGCGATCTCGACGACCTCGCCGCCGTCTCCAACGCCAACCTCAAGGCGCGCCTCGCCGAAGTCGATCGCGCCCGCGCGGCCCTCGCCGAGAAGGCCGCGCGCGCCTGGGGCGCCGCCAACCATCAAGCCTCCCCGGAAGCCTGAACCATGAAGCCCACGGTACTCATCGTCGACGACGAGAAGAACATCCGCGAAGGCCTCCGCGCCGCGCTGGAAGACCGCTACGAGACTTTTGTCGCCAAGGACGCCGCGGAAGCGGCGCGCCTCATGCAGGACGTGCCGCCCGATGCCGTGCTCACCGACCTCCGCATGGCCGGCGAGGACGGCATGGCGGTGATCGACCGCGCGCTCAAGCTCCCGCACCAGCCGGTCTGCATCATGATGACGGCTTACGGCGACGTCGAGACGGCGGTCACGGCGATGAGCCGCGGCGCCTATTGGTTCTTCCAGAAACCGGTCGACCTGCGTCAGGTGGAGCTCGTGCTCGAACGCGGCCTGAAGGCGCGTACGACCGAGAAGGAGGTCGTGACGCTCAAGGCCCGCCTCGACCGGAAGTTCTCCCTGGGCGAAGTGGTCGGATCTTCCGCCTCCCTCCAGCATTCGATCGAACAGGTGCGCTCGGTCGCATCTTCCAATGCGACCGTCCTCCTTCTCGGCGAGACCGGCACGGGCAAAGAACTTTTCGCCCAGATGATCCATCAGGCGAGCCAGCGCGCGAAGGGCCCGTTCATGGCCGTGCATTGCGCGGCGATCCCGGCCAACCTCCTGGAGTCCGAACTTTTCGGTCATGAGAAAGGCGCCTTCACCGGCGCCAACGAACGTCGCGTCGGCCGCTTCGAATCCGCGGACGGCGGCACGCTCTTCCTCGACGAAATCGGCGAGATCGACGCCACGACCCAGGTGAAGCTGCTGCGCTTCCTCGAGACGCGGGCCGTCGAGCGCCTAGGTTCGCATCGGCCGATTGCTCTGGACCTGCGCCTCGTCTGCGCGACGAACCGTGACCTCCAGCAGATGGTGAAGGAAGGCAAGTTCCGCGAAGACCTCTACTACCGTCTCTCGGTCGTGCCCCTCCGCCTGCCGCCTCTCCGCGAGCGTACCGATGATATCCCGCTCCTGCTCGCCCACTACCTTGAGCGTTTCGCTAAGGAGAACGGTGCCGCCGCGCCGCGGCTCTCGTCCGAGGCGCTGGCGGTGTTCGTTCGCTATCCGTGGCCGGGCAACATCCGCGAACTGCGGAACGCGTGCGAAAACCTCGCGGTGCTCCGTGCCGGCAAGACGGTCGGCTCTACCGACCTCGACCCGCGCTTCAGCGCTCCCGCCTTCTCAACAGGCGCAGCCGCTCCTGCCTTGGGCCCGTCGGGCAACCTCGACCGTACCTTGAACGAGAAGCAGCTGCTGAAGCAGGCGCTTGCCGCCGCGGCAGGTAATCGCACGCGCGCCGCGGAGCTCATGGGCATCTCGCGTCGCACCTTGCATCGCAAACTCCTGCAGTGGCCGGAACTCGATCCGGGCCCCGAGACGGCGTGAGGCATCTCCTTGGTCTGCTTTTCGTCTGCGCCGCCCAAGGTGCGGATGTGGTCGGCACCGATCTGCTCGACGGACGTTTCGCCGCCGGCTTGCGTGCCGCGGCCGGACAGGACGCAGCCGATTTCGCGGGTACCTTGCCCGCCCGCCGTGCTTTCGTGGATGGCCGCGCCGCGGCCGCCATCCTGATGGTGCGTCCCGGCGAAACGGCTCCGGTCGTCGGCGCCCGGGAATTTCGCCTCGCTTCGGCGGTCGTCGTCGTCGCGACGCACGGGAGCAACCGCATGGAGCAGATCAGCTTCGAGCAGCTCGCCAATGCGTATGCGCGCGACGCACGCGCGCCGGCGCGTAATTGGAACGATCTCGATCCGGCCGCCCGTTCGGAACTCATGACGCCCGCGCTGACCTCTCCGCCGGGCACCATGGTGTTGGAAATCTTCCAAGGCCTCGTCCTCGAAGGTCAGCCGTTTCGCCCAGATGTTCGCCTCCGCGTCGAACCGTCCTTGGCGGCTGACCTGCTCGCCGCCCGAGCCGGTAGCATCGTCCTCTTGCCCAGACCCCCGGCCGCCCGCGGCCGGGTCCTTCCGGTCTCCGATGGTCGCCCAGGTCGGTCCGCCACCGCCTATGGTCCGGATGAGACCAACGTGCACAATGGCGACTACCCCCTCCAGGTGCCCCTCATCCTTTATGTCCGCCCGGATAAAGTCGCGGCCCTCCGCCCTGCCCTCCGCTGGCTCTGTTCGGACGCGGCGGCCGCCCTGCTGTCGGAACAAGGCCTGACCCCCGCCCCGGCGGCCGCCCGGACGGCCTTCCTCCAAAGGCTTGACACTCGCTGAGCCGTTTGGTCTGCTCCTCATCCAACGCGCGCGTAGCTCAATGGTAGAGTACCACCTTGCCAAGGTGGCTGTTGCTGGTTCAAGTCCAGTCGCGCGCTCCACTTTAAAATGGAGCCAAAACCCGCCGAAACCCGGCGGGTTTTTCATTTCGGGACCTTCAGTCGACCTGAGGGATGGTGACGATCACCCGGAGACCTTTTGGGCGTGCGGGTTCGGCCCCGGCCGAGCCGCCATGGAGTTCCGCCACCTGGCGGACGATGCTCAGGCCCAGTCCACTCCCCCCTGCCCGGCGAGATTTGTCGGTCCGGTAGAAGCGATCGAAGAGCCTCGGCAGGTCGGCGGTCGTCACCCCTGCGCCATCGTCCTCGACGCATAGTTCGGTCCCGTCCGCCGTATCGCGGGTCGCGATCCGGAGCCGGGTCAGTCCGGCGGCGTGAGCCAGCGCGTTGTCGATCAGGTTCTGGATCAGCCGGCGGGCTTGGATCGGGTCGGCCCCGACGTCCTTCGTCGCCGCCAGGTCCAGGCTGAGCGTCACGCCCGCGGCCTTGCAACGGGCTTCGAACTCCGTGGCCACTTCGCGGGCCGTGGCATGCAGCGCGCCGGCTTCGCGGCGGACTTCGCGCGAAGACTCCAGGCTCGCCAAGGCGAGCAGGCCTTCGACGAGCCCTTGGAGGCGTCCGACGGAATTCACGATCTTCTGCGTGAAGCGCGCGCGGTCTTCGGCCGACATCGTCGCCTGGTCTTCGGCCAGCGTCTCCGCGTAGCCGCGCAGGATCGTCACCGGCGTCCGGAGGTCATGCGAGACGTTCGTGACGAAGTCGCGCTCCATCGCCTGCAGGCGCTTCAGCGCGGTCACGTCCGCCAGCACGAAGATCGCGGCGCCCGGGCCGAAGGCCTCCGGGTCGGTGCGCGCGCCGGCGGCCTGCAGCCAGACGTCGGCCAAAGGCGCGCGGTTGAGGAGCAGCGTGGCGCGGGCGTCGCCTTCGCCGCGGACGCGCCGGATCAGTTCGATGAAGTCGGCGCTGCGGACCAGCGGTACGACCGGGCCGCCGACATCTTCTTCGGCGAGACCGAAGAGCGTCGCCGCCGCGGGGTTCGCGAGACGCAGTCGGTCCTGCGCGTCGACGACGAGCACCGCGTCGGTGAGCGGCGCGAGCAGCGCCTCGATGCGCCGCCCGGCGGCGGCGCGGATCTCACCTTCGTTCTCGGCGCGGCCTTCGATGGCGACGAAGAGTTCTTCCAGGCGCAGCTTGCGCACGAGCCAGCCTTGCGGCCGCGGGCCGGTGTCCGCGGCGAGCAGCGTGCGGCGCGCCCAGCGCACGTGCGCGGCGATGGTGGCGAAGCCCCAGACGGCGCCCGCGCCGAGCGCGAACAGGAGCAGCCAAGGGAGCCAGGTCATCGGCTTCGGATGCTGTCGTCGTCGCGGGGACGCGCGAGCGCAAAGCGGTTCAGCCGTTCACGCGGTAACCGACGCCGCGCACCGTATCGATCACGTCGCCGGCCGGCCCGAGCTTCTCGCGCAGGCGGCGCACGTGCGTGTCCACCGTGCGCGTCTCGAGGTCGGGCGAATAATTCCAGACGTCGGCGAGCAGCTCTTCACGCGACTGCACCCTGCCCTTTCGCTCCAGGAGCAGGCGGAGCAGTTTGAATTCGGTCGCCGTCAGATCGACGGGCTTGCCCGCCGCGGTGACTTCGTGCCGTTCGATGTCGAGGAGCAGCGCGCCGGCGGCCAGACGCGTCGACGGCTTGGCCGCGGCGGACTTCGCGCGACGCAGGAGCGCCTGGGCGCGGAGCATCAGCTCGCGCGTGTCGAAAGGCTTGGTGACGTAGTCGTCGGCGCCGGACTCCAGGCCTTTGACTTTGTCGGCCGTCTCGCCCTTGGCCGTGAGGAAGATCACCGGGGTGTCCTGGAGGAGCGCGTCGGCGCGGACCATGCGGAGCAGCTGCACGCCGGTGAGTTCGGGCATCATCACATCAAGGATGATCAGGTCCGGGCGGAAATCCCGCGCGAGGCCGATGGCCCGCAGCGGATCGTTGAGCGTCCGGATGGCGTAGCCCGCCTGCTTGAACTTGTAGTCCAAGAGCTCGGTGACGTCAGCTTCGTCGTCGACGATCAAGATGCGCTTGAGATGTTCGGCGTCCATGGGTGCACCTCCACATAACAGCACCCTATTCCTAAGCGCCAGAGTTAGGTGTCAATGATGGCGGTCACGTGACGGCCCGCTTTTATATTTATAAACGCATCACTATCAAGGATTTACATAGTTAAGAAACACGACCGTCACACCGTGCGGCCACAATCTTTACATAGGGGTGTTCCACGTGGAACACCTCCTTCCCTACCCTTGCCCCTTCGCTCTTACTTAGAGCGGAAAAGGACCATCAACAGCGAGATGTCAGCCGGGTTTACCCCGCTGATCCGGCTGGCCTGACCCAAGGTCTTTGGCTGGATGGTATGGAGTTTCTGGCGGGCTTCGATCCGCAGGCCGTAGGCTTTTAGAAAATCAAAGCCTTCAGGCACCTTAAACGAGTCCAGGTCGTGAAGTTTACGGGCGTTACGCGTTTCGCGTTCCAGATAGCCGCGGTATTTGACCCGGTACATGACTTCGGCCTGAACTTCGGGCGCTTCGGCCAGGAAAGTCGGCGGCAAGTCCTTGGGGGTCGAATCCCAGTTACGGCGGATGACATCACCCGCGATCCCGCCCGGGATCGCCAGCTTCTCGAGGTACTCAATCCAATGGGCGACTTTTTGGGCCTTGGCCTGAATTCGAGATAGACGGTCCGGCGGCACGAGGCCGAATTCGGCGATTTTGTCCTTAAGGCGCAGTTCGGCGCTGCCGTGGTTGAACAAAAGGCGGAATTCGGCCCGACTGGTGAACATCCGGTAAGGTTCTTGGGTGCCTTTGGTGACCAGGTCATCAATCAGGACGCCGATATAGGCTTCGTCGCGGCCCAGGACCATGGGAGTCTGGCCTTTGACCTTACAGGCGGCATTGACCCCGGCGACCAGGCCTTGGGCGGCGGCTTCCTCATATCCCGAGGTGCCGTTGATCTGGCCAGCAAAGAAGAGGGCATCGACCTTTTTAGACTCCAGGGTGGGGTAGAGCTGGGTCGGGGGCGCGAAATCATACTCCACGGCATACGCCGGACGCAGCATGACGGCATTTTCCAGCCCAGGGACGGAAGCCAGCATCTGCAGCTGGACCGTGAAGGGGAGGGAGGTCGACAGGCCGTTGATATACCATTCATCGGTATTCCGGCCCTCAGGCTCCAGGTAGAGCTTATGGGCGTCCTTATCCGAGAACTTCACGAACTTGTCCTCGATGGAGGGACAGTAGCGCGGGCCGACGCCGGTAATCTCGCCACCATAGAGAGGAGAGAGGTGCAGGTTCTCTTGGACGATCTTGCCGGTGGCGCCCGTCGCCTCCGTCATCCAACAGGATACCTGGTCGCTGCCAGGAGTCCATCCGGGCAGGCGTTCGCCCGCTTGTTCCACGTGGAACAAATCGGCCTGCTGACGGGTATCGTGGAAGGCGAAAAGGGTAGGGGAGGCGTCGCCCGGCTGCTCCTCGCACTTACTGAAATCGATGGACGAACCGAGGATGCGCGGAGGGGTGCCGGTCTTAAGTCTCTGGAGTTCAATCCCAGCCTCTAAGAAACTGGCTGACAATGACTTAGCACTAAAATCTCCCAACCGACCACCCTCGGTTTTATTCGCCCCGATATGCATCAGGCCGCGCAAGAAAGTCCCCGTGGTGACGACCACGGTCTTGCCGTGGAAATCGAGGTCCAGGTTGGTCTGTACACCGACTACGGAGCCGGCCTTGAAGATGAGGCCGGTGACCTGGGCCTGGAAGATGGTCAGTCCTTCCTGCAGCTCGCAGAGGTGCTTCATCCGGAACTGGTACGCCTTCTTATCACACTGGGCGCGGGGGGCCTGGACGGCCGGGCCCTTGGAGGAATTAAGGAGGCGGAACTGGATCCCGGTGACATCGGCGGTCAGGCCCATCTCGCCCCCGAGGGCGTCGATCTCCCGGACGATGTGCCCCTTGGCCTGCCCCCCGATGGCGGGGTTGCAGCTCATCTGGGCGATGGTGTCCACGTTGCCGGTCAGCAGCAGGACATCGACCCCCATGCGGGCCGCGGCCAGGGCGGCTTCCACGCCGGCATGGCCGGCCCCGCAGACGATGACGTCGTAGGGGCGGTCGGGCCCGAGGCGGATTTGTTTGTGAGGTCGCATAGGCGCTCCCTCACCGGAGGGAATCACTTACCTATGCAGAAGGAAGCAAAGAGCTTGTCCAGCATACGCTCATTATCGATGCGTCCGACGATCTCCCCCAAAGCGTCCAGGGCGGCCCGGGCCTGGGCGGCCGCCAGTTCGGTCTGGATCGGGGCCTTCAGGTGGCCGACGGCCTCGGTCAGGGCGACGGCCGCCCGGGCCATGGCCTCGGCGTGACGGACCGAGACGACGAGCTCTTCGGCGCCCGGGGCGATTTCTTGGGCGATCAGGAAGTCGCCGAGTTTCGCGCGCAGCTTCTCGGCGTCGCGGCCATCCAGGAGGCAGGCCGACAGCTTGGTGAGTCGTGGCAGGAAATCTTTCTGCGCCGGATGCGCGGGGAGGTCCGCCTTGTTCGCGACGACGAGCGTGCGCGCGGGGTCGAGCAACGCGACGAGTTCCGCGGGCAGGGCAGGGGGCTCGGCCGAAGCGTCGACCACGAGAAGCAGCAGGTGCGCGCCGCGCGCCTGTTCGAGCGAGCGCGTCATGCCGAGGTTCTCGACTGCCGAACCGCCGTCGCGCAGGCCGGCGGTGTCGATCGCGGTGACGGCGAGCGGCAGGCCGGCGACGGGTGCTTCGAGGTAGTCGCGCGTGGTGCCGGCTTCCGGGCTCACGATCGCGCGCTCCGCGCCGGTCAGCGCGTTGAGCAGGCTCGACTTGCCGGCGTTCGGCGCGCCGACGACGGCCACGCGCAGGCCGGCCCGCAGGGCGCCGTCGTGCTTCGCGGTGCGGGCGTAAGCGGAAAGTTCTGACGCAATTTCAGCCAAGCGGGCCGCAGGGCCGCGCGGGTCCTCGGGCGGGAGGTCTTCCTCGGGGAAATCGATGTGGGCCTCGAGTTCGGCGAGGACCTGCAGCGTGCGGTCGCTCCAGCGGGCGACGTGCCGGCCGAGCTCGCCGGCGAGCATGCGCCGCGCCGAGGCGAGCGCGCGCTCGGAGCTGGCGTGGATCAGGTCCGCGACGGCTTCGGCCTGCGTCAGGTCGATGCGGCCGGCGAGGTAGGAGCGACGCGTGAACTCGCCGGGTTCGGCGAGGCGGCCGCCGCGCGCGAGGCAGTCTTCGGTGATGCGGCGCACGAGCAGCGGGTTGCCGTGGCAGGTGATCTCGAGCGAATCATTACCCGTGAACGAACGGCCGGCCGACCAGAGCGCGGCCACGACCTGGTCGATCGGCGAGCCGGCCTGGTCGCGCCAGATGCCGAGCGTCGAAGTCTTCTCCGCGGGGGGCGACTTGCGACCGAGCGCGGCGGTCGCGATGGACGCGGCGAGCGGTCCGTCGACGCGGACGATCGCCAGAGCCGAGCGGCCCGCAGGAGTCGCGGCGGCGACGATGGTCTCGGTGACGGACATGGGAAGGCGTGAGCCGAGGTCATCCCAAGGGGCGACGGGAGGGGAGGCAAGCGGTGTCATACGTCCGCAAAAAGGCTGGAAGGGAAGGGCGGGCCTGCCAAAGTCCGCCCGAGACACTCCCGTGGAAAATCACCGCTTCCTTCTTCCTGACCCGGCCCGCCAGATCGCGGCGGCCCATGGCACCCCTTGCTACGTCTACGACCAGGCGACCCTCGAGGCCCAGGCCGACGCCATGCTGGCGTTCCCGAACGCCTTCGGGCTGACGGTCCGTTTCGCGATGAAGGCCTGCCCGAACGCGGCCATCCTCAGGGTCTTCGCCAACAAAGGACTCCATTTCGACGCCAGCTCGGGCTGGGAAGTCCGCCGCGCCATGCACGCCGGGGTCCCCGCCGACCGCATTTCGCTGTCCTCCCAGGAACTGCCGGAGGATTTCGCGGCGCTCCTTAATAAGGGAGTGCACGTCAACGCCTGCTCTCTTCTTCAGCTGGAACGCATCGGCCAGGCCCTTCCCGGTCACGAGGTCGGGTTGCGCTTCAACCCCGGCAAGGGCTCGGGTGGCAACGGCAAGACCAACGTCGGCGGCCCGGACTCCTCCTTCGGTATCTGGCATGAATGGGCCGACCAGGCTCAGGCCATCGTGAAGCAGTACGGCCTCAAGGTCGTCCGCATCCACACCCATATCGGCTCCGGCAGCGATCCGCTGGTCTGGCAGGAAGTCTCCGCCGCCAGCCTCGCGCTCGTCGCCCGCTTCCCGACCGTCCAGACCCTCAACCTCGGCGGCGGCTACAAGGTCGCGCGCGTATCGACGGAGAAGGGCACCGACCCCCAGGTCGTCGGGGCGCCGGTCAAGGTCGCCTTCGAGAAGTTCGCCGCGGCCGACGGACGCAGGCTCCGCCTCGAGATCGAGCCCGGCACGTTCCTCGTCGCCAACGCCGGCGCGGTCGTCTCGCGCGTGCAGGACGTCGTCTCCACCGGCGCCCGCGAATTCCTCAAGCTCGACTCCGGCATGACGGAGATCCTGCGTCCTTCCCTCTACGGCTCGCAGCATCCGGTGCACCTCTATCCCGCGAAGCCCGCCGCCGGCGAACGCGACTACGTGATCGTCGGACACTGCTGCGAATCGGGCGACCTCATCAGCTGCGCCCCGGGCGAACCCGAGACGCTCGCCACGCGCCGTCTGCCGGTCGCCGTCACGGGCGATCTCTGCGTGATCGGCGGCGCCGGCGCCTACTGCGCCGGGATGAGCACCAAGAATTACAACTCGTTCCCCGAAGCCCCGGAAGTCCTCCTCCGTCGCGACGGAAGCCTCTCGCTCATCCGCCGCCGCCAGTCCCTCGAGCAGATCCTCCAGAACGAACTGCCCGCCGAAGGTCTCTGAACGTGCCGCTCCTTTCCCCAGCGCTGGGTGAGACGTTGCCGGACTCGCCGCACGCGACGGTCGTCTGCCTGCCGACGCTCGCCGATGTCGAGAGCTACGAGCGTAAGGAAGCGCGCGTCTGGAATCTGCTGCGCGCCGGTTATCCGCGTTTCGTCCGCAACGCGCTCGTCGCGCGGGCCGCGCAGGAAGCCGCCCACCGCCTCGGCCGCGTCGGCGAACTTTTCCCGCTCGTCTCGGAAGCGGCCGCCCGTCGCCTCGCCGACCACGTCGGCGCGCCGCTGACCTCGCTCGACGCCGTCGGCGATTGGTGGCTGGCCGTGACGCCCGCCGGCGACGCCGCGTTCCGTCTCGCCAAGATGGTCCAGCACACAGGTACGCTCATCTCCTCGCGTCAGGCCGAAGCCTGGCTCGCCGGCGAAGCGCCCGTCGACGGCGCCGGCGCGACCGCGACGATCCGCGCCACGCTGGCCCCATATCTCGCCGGCGTGCCATCTTCCGACATCCTCATCGCCTCCGCCGGGATGAACGCCGTCGATGCCGGCCTCGCCGCCGTCGATGCCGTGCAGCGTCCCCGCGGCCGCACCGAGTGGATCCAGCTCGGCTGGCTGTACGTCGACTCCACGCGCCTCTTCGAGAAAGCGCGCGACGCCAAGCATCACTTCGTCGCCGACGTGCGCGACCTCGCCGCGGTCGAACGTCTCCTCGCGACGGGCGACGTCGCCGGCGTCCTCACGGAGATCCCGAACAACCCGCAGCTCGAGACCGCCGACCTGCCGGCGCTCCGCGCCCTCTGTGATAAGCACGGCGCCAAGCTGCTCCTCGATCCGAGCAGCGTCGGCCTCGCTTCGGTCGACGTCCTGCCGTTCGCCGACGTCGTCGTCTCGAGCCTCACGAAATACGCCGGCTCCGAAGGCGACGTCATGGCCGGCGTGCTCGCCATCGATCCCGCCCGGCCCGACGCCGCGGCGATGCTGACCGCCGCGCGTCGTCGACTGGCGCCCTTGCACGCGCTCGACCTCCGCGCGCTCGCCGCGCAGATCGGCCGCATGGAGGAGGTCACGCGCCGTCTCGCCGCCAATGCCGCCGAGCTCGCGCGTCGTCTCGCCGCGCATCCCGCGGTCGCCCGCGTGCGCACCGCCGACCAGGGGCCGACGGCCGATGCCTATCGTCGCGTCCGCCGGCCGGGTGCCGGCGCCGGCGCGCTCATCACCATCGAACTGCGCGGCGACATGCGCAGGGTCTATGACCGTCTCGCCGTCGGCAAGGGCCCGAGCTTCGGGCTTCGCTATACTTTGGCCGCACCTTTCCTGTGGCTCGCGCATTTCGAAGAAGTGACGAACGAGCAGGGCAGGGCGGGCATCCGTGCCGCGGGGCTCGACCCCGACCTGCTGCGCGTCTCCGTCGGCCTCGAGCCGATCGAGGAGATCTGGTCGGCGTTCGCCGCCGCGCTCCCCAAATAAGCGACCCGCCGGTCGGCGGGTCGCGCGGGGTTCACTCGTCGTCCTTCTCGTCGGTCGCCGGTTCGTCGTCGGCCTCGTCATCTTTGGCGTTCGGCTTCTTCGCGCCGCCCTTCTTGGCCGTGCGCGCCTTGAGCATGCGCTCGCGGAAGGCCGCCCGCTCCTTCTCCTGGAGCGCCGGGGCCGCCGGGTCGACCTTGCCGAGCGCCTCGTCATAGGCCTTGCGGTAGGCCGCCTCGGAGTCGTTCGAGCGCTTCCGGGCCATCTTGTATTCCGCGTAGGCCTTGGTGGTGAGGGCGCGGTCAGCCTTGGCCTGCTGTTCGGCCGCGGCGATTTCGGGGAGTTCCAACGTCGTCTTCCGGGCGGCGACGAGGCGGGCGTGATCGGGGTCTTCCGTCGCGCCGACCTCCTTGGCGGGAGCGGCGACGAGGTGGGTGTGGACGCCGACGGCGAGGAGCACGGCGGCGAGGGTGGCTTGGGTGGTGTTCATGGTGTGGGTGGGAACGGGCTTGAAGGAAGGGTGTCATAGTCGGACAATACAAGTCCCTCGCCCTGAGGTCCGCCCCATGAGTCCAACCCTCCGTCTCCTTCTGGGAGTCTTCCTGCTTTTCCCGGCCATCCTGACTGCGCAGAAGAACCGGCCCGCGCAGCAGCTCGAGATGACGCCGTTGCCGGCCGTCCCGACGATGCCCGACGCGTTCCCCCAGGTCGTCGGCACGCAGGCCTTCGGTCCGGCGTACAAGTTCACCAAGGATCCGGCGGTGCTCGAAGCCGCCAAGGGCATCTCGGCGATGGGCTCGCGCATCCTCAAGATCGACGCCGTCTCGGGCGGCCAGCTGACGCCGTACATCGCGATGCCCTTCACGCACTACGTCGTATGGTACCGTTCCAACGACGCCTGGACCAAGGGCCTCACGCCGGAGCTGCGCCGTCGCGAATACAACGCGATGTATCTCTTCACCAAGGACCTGCTCACGCGTTACGACGCGACGGGCAAGACCTTCTTCATCGGACATTGGGAAGGCGACTGGTACCTCCTCCCGGACAAGGACGTGAAGAAAGATGCGCCGTCCGAACGGATCGCCGCGATGATCGAATGGTTCGCGCTCCGCCAGAAGGCCGTCGATGACGCGCGCGCCGAAGTGCCCTACACGAAATGCCGGGTCTACACTTACGCCGAAGTGAACCGCGTCCGCGATGCGATGAAGGACGGCCGCCAGCGCATGGTCAACGCGGTGCTGCCGAAGCTGGCCGTCGATTTCGTCTCCTACTCCGCCTACGACTGCCAGCTGCTGCCGGCCGAAGAAGTCCGCGCCACCCTCGATTACGTCAACGCCCAGCTGCCGCCCAAGGCGGGCCTGCCGGCGAAGCGTGTCTTCATCGGCGAATGCGGGCTTTCCTGGAAGGCCTGCGGAGGCGACGGCGCGAAGCACGAGCAGCGCAACCGCGAGATCCTCACGAAGTTCCTTTCCTGGAAGCCGGCGATGGTCCTCTTCTGGCAGTATTACAACAACGAGGTCGTGGCCGGCGAACAGGTCGGCTTCTGGCTCGTCGACCACAAGAACCAGAAGACCCCTCTGCATGCCACGCTCACCTCGCTCTTCGCGGCGCAGGAAGAGGCGGCGCGCGAGCTGCGCTACAAGACCCGCCGTCTGCCCGGCTTCGAAGAGATGGCCGCGTTCAGCGAGAACTGGCTGACCGCCGGCGGCGCGCGTTGAAGACTCCGCGCTTGAGACCTGCCCTGGAACCGAGAAAGTGACCGGATGCGGAACAAGCTCCTCGTCGAGGCCGTCGGCACCTTCTTCCTGTGCCTCGCCGTCTTGGTGAGCGGCGGGCCGCTGCCGGTCGCCGCGCTGCTCTGCGCGCTCCTCTATATGGGCGCGCCGGTCTCGCTTCCCCATTACAACCCGGCCGTCACGCTGGCCTTCCGGCTGCGCGGCCGGATCGGCACCCGCGCCCTCGGCGCCTTCATCGGCGTCCAGCTTATCGCCGCCTTCGTCGCGGCCCTCGTCGCCGGTGCCTTGCTCGGCCATGATACGGATCGCGCCAAAGCCGCCGTGGACGCCTTGGGTTCGCCCGCCTTCGAAGGCTTCCTGGCTTCCGCGACCGTCGAGCTCCTCGGCACTTTCCTCTTCGCGTTCGTCGTGCTGACGGTCGGCACGTCCCGGCTGACCGCCGGAAACAGCTACTATGGATTCGCGATCGCCCTGGCCGCTCTCGGCGTGGCGGGCATCTTCAGTGATTTCGGGTCTTCCATCAATCCGGCCACGGCTCTGGCGTCGTCGCTTTTCGGGGCCTGCGCCGCGCTTTCCGAGGGCCTGGAGGGCACCAAGGCTTTCGTCACCGAGACGGTCTACCTTGCCAAGATGGCGCCGCGCGTCGCCGCCGAAGTCGGCGTCCAGTTCCTCGGCGCCGCCTTGGCCGCCTGGTTCTTCCGGTATCTCTTTCCGGAAGACCGCTGAAAACCTGCGGGAGGGCTTGAATCGTGGCGGGCAGGGCCCAAGGTGGGGTCATGTCTCCGCTCCTCACCGCCCACAAGCACTACGGCTCCCTCATCCTCGTCCTGGTCCTCGCCGTCATCATCGTGGCGCTGACCAAGGGTCCGAAGCCCGTCTTGCAGCGTATCGTCGCCGTCCTCGTCGATATCAACCTCGTCATCGGCATCGTCACCCTGTTCTACACGGCTAAGCCGATCTCCTGGTTCCACCCGATCTTCGCCCTCGGTGCGGTCGGTCTCCTGCACGCCGGCGCCAAGAGCGAAGACAAGGCCAAGGTCGTCCGCTGCTTCTCGATCGCGCTCGTCCTCCTCGTCGCCGCCTGGTCCGTCAACGCCTCCTGGGGCCCCGACTTCTTCAAGAGCACGCTGATGTTCAAGGTCGGCGCCACCGCTCCGGTCGCCCCGTAAGCTTCCCGGTCACGTTGCGGTCACGACGGCCCGGACAATGTCCGGGCCGTTTGACTTCCCGTTGACGCAGGGCTTGTTCAGGTGAGACTCTCCCGGTCCGCCGTCTCCGATGTATCGCCTCGCCCTCAACATGCTCTTCGGAGACCGCGCCAAGCTGGCGATGCTCCTCTGCGGGCTGGCCTTCTCGGCGCTCCTGATGGCCCAGCAGAGCTCGGTCTTCTTCGGGATCATGAGCTGGACCTACACGCCGATGGTCAACATCCGCGCGCAAGTCTGGGTGAGCGACCCGATGGTCGAGCAGGTCAACGACGCCAAGCCGCTCCGCGACACCGACCTCGGCCGCGTGCGCTCCGTCGACGGCGTCGCCTGGGCGGCCCCGCTCCACACGTCCTTCGTCCAGGCGCGCATGCAGGACGGCAACTTCAAGCTGATCACGCTCGTCGGCATCGACGCCGATACCTTCGCCGGCGCGCCGGCCGTCCTCACGCAGGGACGCATCGAAGACCTCCGCCTTCCGGATACCGTCATCGTCGACGAATGGGGGGCCGCGCTGATGGGCCGGATGGGCGTCGGGCCCGACGGCAAACCCAAGAACACCCCGCTCAAGGTCGGCGATACTTTCGAGATCAACGACATCCAGGCTCGCATCGTCGGCATCTGTAAGGTGCGTCGCGCCTTCACCGGCGGTCCGTTCGTCTATACCACCTACGACCGCGCGAAGGGCTACACCCTCGGCGCCCGCCGTACGCTGAGCTTCATGCTCGTCGAGCCGCAGAAGGGCGTGACCCCCGCCGAGCTCTGCGACCGCATCGAACGTGACACGGGACTCAAGGCCTGGACGTCCGACACGGTGATCTGGAGCTGGGGCGAGCGCAGCCTGGCCCGCAACACCTTCTGGTGGTTCTGGACCAACACGGGGATCCCGTTCTCCTTCGGTACCGCGGTGCTGCTCGGCCTGTTCGTGGGCATCGCGATCTCCGGCCAGACTTTCTACTCCTTCGTGCTCGAGAACCTGAAGTACTTCGCGGCCATCAAGGCGATGGGCGCGGGCATGGGCGTCATCGCGCGCATGCTCTTCGTGCAGGCCTTCACCGCCGGACTCATCGGCTTCGGTCTCGGGGCCGGCATGGCGCAGGCCATCGGCCGCGTGATGATCGAGAAGGGCATGCCTCCGTTCGTGATGTTCCCGCAGATCCTCTGGGCGACGTTCGCCCTCGTCCTGGGCATCAGCTTCGTCTCCGCCGTCATCGGCATCATCAAGGTGTCGCGCGTCGACGCCGCCTCCGTCTTCCGCGGATGAGCCACCAAGCCCACACCGTCGCCGTCCGCGCCACCGGCGTCGACATGTTCTTCGGCACGCCGGAGAACCGCGTCGTCGCCCTCAAGCAGGCCGACTTCGAAGCCCGCCGAGGCGAGCTCATCATGCTCGTGGGTCCGTCCGGTTGCGGGAAGACGACGCTGCTCTCCGTCATCGCGGGCACGCTCACCCCGCAGGCCGGCACGGTCGAGGTCTTCGGCCAGCGCCTCGACGGGCTCGGCCAGGAAGCGCTCACGACTTTCCGCCGCCAGAACCTCGGCTTCGTCTTCCAATCCTTCAACCTCATCCCGACGCTCACCGTCGTGGAGAACGTGATGGTGCCGCTGCTCATCCAAGGACGTCCCTTCGCCGAAGCCCATACGCGCGCCCTGGCGATCCTCGACAAGGTCGGCCTCAAGGGCCGCGAAGAAGGCCGCCCCAACGCGCTCTCCGGCGGCCAGCAGCAGCGCGTCGCCATCGCCCGCGCCCTCGTCCATGAGCCGCCGCTCCTGATCTGCGACGAACCGACCTCGGCCCTCGATAAGGACACGGGCGCCCAGATCATGCAGATGGTCCGCGACCTGTCCCGCTCGCCCGAGCGCTGCGTCGTCGTCGTGACGCATGACCACCGCATCTTCCGTTTCGCCGACCGTATCGCGGAGATGGAAGACGGCCGCATCAGTCGCGTGGTCGACGATCCGAAGCTCCTCGATACGACGCACCTCTGATTTCCCTTATGTTCAAGAAACGCATCCTGCTCTTCGCCCTCGCCCTCGCCGGCGCCGGCGCCGCCTTGCAGCTCACCCGCGGCACGGCCACCGAAGCGCCCATCAAGCCGCCACCCTACGAACCGGCTACCCGTGACAAGGACGGCCTCATCGCCGCCGCGGGCCTGATCGAAGCCGTCGCCGAGAACACGCTCCTCGGTTCGCCGACTTCCGGCACGGTCGCCAAGGTCCACGTGAAGGTCTGGGATAAGGTGAAGGCCGGCGATCCGATCCTCACGCTCGACGACCGTGACCTCCGCGCCCAGCACGCCGTGCAGAAAGCCGCCGTCGACGCCGCGGCTGCCACGGCCGAACGAGCCGCCGACGCCGCCCGCCGTTGGACCGGCATCAAGGACAGCGGCGCGGTCTCCGCCGCCGACCTGCTCTCCTATCAGATGGCCGCCAAGGAAGCGCAGGCGAAGCTCGCGCTCGCCCAGGCCCAGCATGACCAGACTTCCGTCCTCCTCGACCGCCTCGTCCTGCGCTCACCGATCGACGCCACGGTACTGCAGGTCGGCGTCCGCGCCGGCGAGTTCGTCGCCGCCGGGGCCAAGGCTCCGGTCGTCCTCGGTGACATCACGCGCCTGCAGATCCGCTGCGACGTCGACGAGCAGCTCGCCACGCGCATGCGTGAAGGCCTGCCCGCCAAGGGCTACCTGAAGGGCGAGAGCTCTCTCGCCGGCGGTCAGGATCGCTCCATCGCCCTGAAGTTCGTCCGCATCGAGCCCTTCGTCATCCCGAAGACCTCGCTCACCGGCGCGAGCGTCGAGCGCGTCGACACCCGTGTCCTGCAGGTGATCTACCAGTTTGACCGCCCGACGGGCCGCGCGCTCTTCGTCGGCCAGCAGATGGACGTCTATATCGACGCCTCCCAAGATGCGCCGGGCAAATAAGTCGTTCCTCCTCGCGGCGCTCGCCCTCGCGGGCTGCGCGCACGATCCGGCGGTCAAGCCGTCGGCGCCGGCCGCGCCCGCCGCGTTCTCGCAGGCCGGCGTCGTCGCGGACGCGCAGTGGGCCGAAGCGTTCGCCGATCCCGCGCTGCTCGACCTCCTCGCCCGCGCCCGCAAGGGCAGTCCGGACCTCGCGCTCGCCCGCGCGCGTCAGCGCGAAGCGGTCGCCTTGCTCCGCGCCGCCGACGCCGGCGACCAGCCGGCGCTCTCCCTTGCCGCCGGCCAGGAAGCTTCCCGCATCTCCGTCGCCAACGGACGTTTCCCTCCCGGCATCCCGCGTCGTACCGATGTCACCGCCGTCGCCGCGAAGGCTTCATGGGAACTCGACATCTGGGGCCGTGAGGCCGCGAAGTCGCAGGCCGCCGAAGCGGATGTCCGCGCCGCGAAGTTCACCGCCGCGCAGGCCGATCTCGCGTTGTCCGCCGAAGTCGCCCGCCTCTGGTTCGCCGTCCGCGGCGCCCGTGAGCAGCTCGCTTTCCTCGAGACTGAATTCGCCACGCGCCTCCGGGAGATGGAACTCGTCGAGCAGACCGTCGCCGCCGGCCTGATCGACTCCGATCCGCTTTCCTCCGCGCGCCTCGCCGCCGCGCAGGCCAAGGTCGACGAAGGCCTCGGCCGCCGTCGCGTCGCCGCCGCGGAGAACGCGCTACGCGCGCTCATCGGCGCCGCCCCCGGCGAAAGCCTCCCCGTCGCCCAAGGCGTCGCCGCGATGCCCGGCTTCGGCGCCGGCGTGCCGTCCGAGCTCCTGCTACGTCGTCCTGACCTCGCCGCCGCCGCCGCGCGTCTCGATGCCGCGGTCGCCCGCGAAGGCGCGGCCCGCGCCGACTTCTATCCCTCCGTCACGCTCACCGGCCAGGCCGGCTGGCAGGCCGATCCGGCTTCACAGATCGGCCGCGGCGCCGCGGGTTTCTGGAGCCTCACTCCGGCGATCGATCTCCCCATCTTCGATGCGGGTCGTCGCGAAGCGAACCTCGAGGCCGCGCGCGCGCGGATCGACGGCTCCGGGGCCGAATGGACCAAGGCCGTGCTCGGCGCTTTCCGCGAGGTCGAGGATGCGCTCGCGGATCTCCGCGAACTCGCGCTGCAGGAAGAACTCACCGCCCGCGTGCTCGCCGCCGTCCGCTCCCGCCTCGCCAACGCCGAAGCCCGCCGGAAGGCCGGCCTCGCTGACGAGAACGAGCTCACGCTCGCCCGCCGCGACGAAGCCCTGGCCGCGCGCACGCTTTCGATGGTCGTGTGGGAACGCCGGCAGGTCGCCGTGCGCCTCGCCGCCGCCACCGGCGGCGGTTGGTCCGCGCAGTAACCTGCCAAAGAAGAAGGGCGTCCTTGCGGACGCCCTTCCTGTTTCCGGTCAAGGCGCTCAGGCCTTGATCTGCGGGCGCTTGGGATCCGGCCAGTCGATGTGGAAGAACTCGCCGCGGGGCTTGTCCTTGCGCTCGTAGGTGTGGGCGCCGAAGAAGTCGCGCTGACCCTGGAGCAGGTTCTGCGGGAGGTCTTCGGTGCGGTACGAGTCGAAGTACGAGAGCGCCGAACCGAGGGTCGGCACGGGGATGCCGTGCTTCACCGCGAGGGCGATGACCTTGCGCCAGTTCTTCTGGGCCTTCTTGACCGTCTTCTTGAAGTACGGGTCGAGGAGGAGGTTGGCCAGGCGAGGCTTCTTGCCGAAGGCCTCGGTGATCTTCTGGAGGAAGCGGGCGCGGATGATGCAACCGCCGCGCCAGATCTGGGCGATCTCGCCGAAGTTGAGCTTCCACTTGTATTCGTTCTGCGCCTCGCGCATCAGCTGGAAGCCCTGGGAGTAGGAGCAGATCTTGGAGCAGTAGAGGGCGTCGCGGATCTGTTCGATGATCTTGGCCTTGTCGGGGTTGGTCATCGCGCGCTTCGGTCCGCGCAGGGCCTTGGCGGCGGCGACGCGCTCGTCCTTCACGGCGGACAGGCAGCGGGCGAAGACGGCTTCGGCGATGGTCGGGGCGGCGACGCCCATGTCGAGGGCGTTGGCGCTCGTCCACTTGCCCGTGCCCTTCTGGCCGGCGGTGTCGAGGATGACGTCGACCAGCGGCACGCCGGTCTCGGGGTCCTTCTGCTTGAGCACCTTGGCGGTGATCTCGATGAGGAAGGAGTTCAGGTCGCCCTTGTTCCATTCCTCGAAGGTGGAGCCGATCTCGTCCGGGGTCATGCCCAGGAGGCCGCGCATGAGGTCGTAGGCTTCGCAGATCATCTGCATGTCGCCGTACTCGATGCCGTTGTGCACCATCTTGACGTAGTGGCCGGCGCCGTCGGGGCCGATGTGGGCCACGCAGGGGACGCCGCCCTTGATGGGCTTGCCAGGGGTCGCGCCGGTGAGCTCGACGCCGGTGACAGCATCGACCTTGGAGGCGACGGCTTCCCAGATGGGCTTGAGCTCGGCCCAGGCGGCGGCATCGCCACCGGGCATGAGGGACGGTCCGAAACGGGCGCCTTCTTCGCCGCCGGAGACGCCGGAGCCGATGAAGCGCAGGCCCTTGGCCTTGAGTTCGCGTTCGCGGCGGATGGTGTCGGTCCAGAGGGCGTTGCCGCCGTCGATGATGATGTCACCCGGCTCGAAGACCGCGGCTAGCTCGTTGATCACGGCGTCGGTCGGGCCACCGGCCTTGACGAGGATGACGGCCTTGCGGGGCTTCTTCAGGGAGGCCGCGAAGTCCTTCATGGTGGGGCAGCCGGTCAGCTTGCCCGGGGTCTTCGGGTTTTCCTTCACGAACTCGTCGGTCTTGGCGGTCGTGCGGTTGTAGACCGAGATCGCGAAGCCGTGGTCGGCGATGTTGAGGGCGAGGTTCTGACCCATGACGGCCAGACCGATGAGACCAATGTCGGATTGCATAAGAGGAGCCAATGCGAACCCCCGTCGGCAGGCATGGCAAACAAGAAAAGGGGCGGCTTTCGCCCGAAAGCTCCTGTTTTCGGCACGGGCGGCCGCCTTTCCCCTCGCCTCATCCGACGGCCTTCCCATCGTCCACGGCTGTCATGTCCCAGCTCGTCGGCAAACGCATCACCCTCGGGGTCACCGGCTCCATCGCCGCCTACAAGGCCGCGGACCTGACCTCCCAGCTCGTCAAATACGGCGCCGAGGTCCAGGTGGTCATGACCAAGGGCGCCACCCAGTTCATCACCCCGATGACCCTCCAGGTGCTCTCCCGCCGGCCGGTGGCTTTCGACCTCTGGGCCGAGGGCGCTAATTCCGTCCCGGGTCACATCGAGATCGCCGACTCTTCCGACCTGCTCCTCGTCGCGCCCCTTTCGGCCAACGTCCTCGCGGAGTTCGCCCATGGCCTCGCCCCGGACCTGCTGACGAGCATCTACCTCGCCACCCGCGGCCCGGTCCTGCTCTGCCCGGCGATGAACGGCAAGATGTACGAGCACCCGGCCACGCAGGCTAACCTGAAGACCCTCCGCTCCCGCGGCCACGCCGTGGTCGAGCCGGCCGAAGGCATGCTGGCTTGCGGCTATGAAGGCGTCGGCAAGCTGGCGCCGGTCGAAGAGATCGTGAGCCGCGTGCTTTCGATCCTGGGCTGAGTCGATGGATCCCCGCGCCCTCCGCCAGCGTCTCGTGGCTTCGGCGAAGGAGCTGGGCTTCGACGCCTTCGGGGTCGCGCCGGTCGAAGTCGACGTGCGCGCGGACTACTTCAAGAAGTGGATCGCCGACGGGATGCACGGCGACATGGCCTGGCTGGCCCGTAATCCGGACCGACGGACCGACGCCCGCAAGGTGCTGCCCGAAGCCCGCAGCCTGGTCGTGGTGGGCCTGAACTATTACCAGCCCCATCCGCCCGCGGGCTACCGTATCGCGAAATACGCGTTGGGTGCGGATTACCACGATGTGATCCTGGCCCGCCTGAAGGAACTGTGCGACGTGATGGCATCCCTCGGGGGCGAGCAGAAGCCCTACGTCGATACGGGTCCGGTACTCGAAAAGCCCGTCGCGGCCGCCGCCGGCCTCGGCTGGCAGGGCAAGAGCACGATCCTCATCCATCGCGGCGCGGGGACCTGGCTTTTCCTCGGCGTCATCCTGACGACCCTCGAACTGGAAGCCACCACCGCCAAGGAGCCGGATCGTTGCGGTTCCTGCACGCGTTGCATCGACGCCTGCCCGACCGCCGCGATCATCGCGCCTTACCAGATGGATGCGCGCAAGTGCCTCGCCTACCTGACCATCGAGCACAAAGGCGCCATCCCGGTCGAATATCGCGAAGCCCTCGGCGACCGCGTCTTCGGCTGCGACGACTGCCTCGACGTCTGCCCTTGGAACAAGTGGGCCGTCGCCACCCGCGAAGCCCGCTTCGCCCCGCGTCCGCACCCGCCGCTCCGTGAGACGCTGGCCTGGACCGACGAACAGTTCTTGGAGCATTTCAAAGGCACGCCGGTCGAACGACTCGGGCTCGCCCGCTGGCGGCGGAATGCGCTCACCGTCCTCGGCAACGTCGGGACGTCGGGCGACCTGCCGGCCGCGGAGACGTTGGTCGGCTCGCCCGACCCGATGGTCGCCGAACACGCCGCCTGGGCCGTCGACCGTCTGCGCTCCCGTTGAACCTACGGGTTGCCTCGGACGGAGGGAGCGTCCTAATGGAAGCCGTGACTCTCGCCCAAGCTTACTATGCGCTCGCCGCCTTCCTGCTCCTGGCCGGCTGGCTGATCGTCACCGATGCCGCCGTGCTGCGCACCTTCCGTCGCTCGCCAGGCGCGACTTACCTGCTCGGTCTCGCCGCCATCGCTTGGTTCGCTTGGTGGCTGTTCAATATCCCCGACGCGGATCTCGCCGGCATCAACCGCACGCTGGTCCTCGTGGTCTTCCTTGGGGCCAGCCTGGCGACCTTCGTGTACATGCCCGATTTCCTGTCGGTACGCGCCCTCGGCGCGCTGATGCTCTTCCTCGCCCGCGCCACGTTGGACGCCGGCTACCGGCAGCTGCCGCACAGTCTGCTGGATGCCTCGGTCAGCTACGGCGTGCTAGTGCTCTTCGGCTTCTGGTGGGCCTGCTCACCGCCCGTCTTTGGTCGTCAGTGCGATTGGGTCCTCGCCACTTCCGGACGCCGTAACGTCGTCGGCGGACTGAGCCTGCTTCTCGGACTCGCCTGCGTGGCCCAGTCCTTCAACCTCCCGTGAGCCGCGCGCTCCTCATCGTCGTCTCGGGTCCCGCCGGCAGCGGCAAGACCACGCTCTGCGGCAGCCTCACCGGAGCCTGCCCGCAGGGCATCCGGCGTGTGATCACGTGCACCACGCGCGCCCCGCGGCCCGGCGAAGTCGACGGCGTCGACTACCATTTCCTCACGCGCGAAAGCTTCGAACAGCAGGTCGCCGCCGGCGTCTTCCTCGAGCACGCGCATGTCCATGGCAACCTTTACGGTCCGCGCGCGGCCGACGTCGCCGCCCATCTCAGCGCCGGCTTCGACGCGCTCCTGAACGTCGACGTCCAGGGCGCCGCCACGATCCGCGCCAAGGGCGCCGCCGACCCGCGGCTCGCGGCCGCCCTCGTCACGGTCTTCATCCGCGTCAGCGACCGCGCCGAACTGCGTCGCCGCCTGACGGGCCGCGGTACCGACCCGGCCGATGAGATCGACCGGCGCGTCGCCGCCGCCGAGGAAGAACTTCGCCACGCCGGCTCCTATCAGCACGTGATCGAGAGCGGCACCCGCGAGGCCGACTTCGCCGCCTTGCTCGCCATCTACCACGCCGAGAAGGCCCGCCGCCCGTGATGGAGAAGAACGACATCGCGGCCGTCCTCGACGAGATCGCCACGTTCATGGAACTGACGGGCGAGAATCCTTTCAAGATCCGCGCCTACTCCGCCGGAGCCCGCATCCTCGAGAACATGACCGAGGACCTCGGCGAGCTGATCGATGGCGGCAAGCTGGCCGAGATTCCTGGTCTCGGCGAGGCGCTGGTCGACAAGATCACGACGCTCCGCCGCGACGGCGTCCTGCCTTTCCACCAGAAGCTCAAGGCGTCGATTCCCGCCGGCCTCCTCGAGGTCATGCATATTCCCGGCCTCGGCCCGAAGAAGGTCCGCGCGCTCTGGACGCAGCTCGCCGTCGAAGACCTCGCGAAGCTGAAGGAGGTCTGCGAAGCCGGCGCGGTCGCCGAGCTCAAGGGCTTCGGCGCGAAGACGCAGGAGAAGATCCTCGAGGGCATCAAGAACCGCATCGCCTACGGCAAGCGCCACCGCTGGTACGAAGCGGCCGCCATCGCCGAACCGATCCTCGCGGGACTCCGCGCGCTCCCGCAGGTCTCGCTCGCCGAATCCGCCGGCTCGCTCCGCCGCGCCCGCGAGACGGTCGGCGACCTCGACTTCCTGGTGGCCTCGTCGGAACCCAAGCCGATCATGGACTGGTTCGTCGCCTACCCGGGCGTCAAGGAAGTCACCGCCCACGGGGAGACGAAATCCAGCGTGCGCTTCGAGAACGGCCTCCAGGCCGACCTCCGCGTCGTGCCGGCCGAACAGTTCTATTTCGCGCTCCATCACTTCACCGGCTCCAAGGAGCACAACGTCGCCATGCGCCACCGCGCGCTCGGCCGCGGGCTCAGCATGAGCGAGTGGGGCTTCAAGTCCGTCGACGAGAAGACCCCCGCGCCCGGCGCGACCAGCGAAGAGGAAGTCTTCCGCGCGCTCGGCCTGCCGTGGATTCCGCCGGAGCTCCGCGAAGGCAATGGCGAGATCGACGCCGCCGAGGCGGGCAAGCTGCCGCAGCTCGTCCAGTTCGCCGACCTGCGTGGCGTCTTCCATAACCACACCACGGAATCCGACGGCGATCACACGCTCGATCAGATGGCTGCCGCGGCCGAAGCCCATGGTTGGGAATACCTCGGCATCTCCGATCACTCGAAGTCCAGCTTCCAGGCCGGCGGCCTCGATGAGGCCCGCCTCGCGAAGCAGCTCGAGGACATCGCGAAGCTCAACGCGTCGAAGAAGTATCGCGTACGCGTGCTCTCGGGCAGCGAGGTCGATATCCTTAAGGATGGTTCCCTCGACTTCACGGACGACGTCCTCGCCCGCCTGGACTTCGTCGTGGCTTCGGTGCACAACCTTTTCACGTTGGACCGCGAGGCCCAGACCGCCCGCATCATCAAAGCCATCGAGAACGAGCACGTCGACATGGTCGGCCACCTCACCGGCCGCCTGCTCAACAAGCGCGAACCCTACGACGTCGACATCGCCAAGGTCATCGACGCCGCCGCGGCCAACGACACCATCATCGAGCTGAACGCCAACCCTTGGCGTCTCGACCTCGACTGGCGCTGGTGGCGCCGCGCCGCCGAGAAGGGCGTGCTCTGCTCGATCAATCCGGACGCTCACGACACCGACCAGCTGGCCTTCGCCGCCCATGGCGTGCGCATCGCCCGCAAGGGTTGGCTGACGCCGGAGCAGGTGCTCAACACGCGGTCGCTGCCCGAAGTGCTGCGCTGGCTCGGCCGCTGAGCGCTCCTTACGGCTCGCCCTGAGCGGTCCGCCCGTCCTATCGTGCCGCATGCTGCACGATAAGCGCCGTCTGCTCCTCATCGCCGGACCTTGCTCCCTCGAATCCGAGGCTAACTGCCGGACTGTCGCCACGGAGCTCAAGGCCCTGGCCGCCCGCCACCCGGAGCTGAACATCATCTTCAAGGGCTCTTACGACAAAGCCAACCGCACCTCCCTCGGCGGCGACCGCGGCCCCGGCATGCAAGCCGGCCTCGACCTCCTCGCGATGGTGAAGAAGGACTTCGGCTTCAAGGTGCTCACCGATATCCACGGCCCCGAGCAGTGCGAAGCCGTCGGCAAGGTCGTCGACGTCCTGCAGATCCCGGCGTTCATGTGCCGCCAGACGGACCTCCTCGTCGCGGCCGCCAAGACCGGCAAGGTCGTGAACGTGAAGAAGGGCCAGTTCCTTTCGCCGTTCGAGATGCGCTTCGTGGTCGATAAGCTGGAAGGCGCCAAGGCCGCCGAGATCTGGCAGACCGACCGTGGCACGACCTTCGGCTACCAGAACCTGGTCGTCGACATGCGCTCCTTCCCGATCATGGCCGGCTTCGGTCACCCGACGATCATGGACGCCACCCACGCGGTCCAGCTTCCCGGCGCGGCGGGTGGTTCTTCCGGCGGTCAGCGCGAATACGTCCCGGTCCTCGCCAAGGCGGCCCTCGCCGCGGGCGCCGATGGTCTCTTCATGGAGACCCACCCGGATCCGAAGAAGGCGATCTCCGACGGCCCTTCGCAGGTGCCGCTCGCGGAATTCCCGGCGCTCGTGGAATCCTGCCTGCGCGTCTGGAAAGCCGTCCGCGCCTAAGCGGTCAGCTTCGCGATCGCCGCTCGGTCCGGCTTGCCGCTCGCGTTCGTCGGCATGACCGGCACGAACACATAGCGTCGCGGACGCGCGGCGGGCTCGAGCTGTTCGCAGGCTTTGCGCAGCGCGGCTTCGGCCTCAGGTCCGGCCACGACGCAAGCGGTTACGAGCTCGCCCCACGTCACGTCAGGGAGGCCCAGCACGAGCGCTTCCCGCACGAGTCCGGTCGCGAGCAACGCCTGTTCGACGCGGGCGGGGTCGACCTTCTCTCCGCCGGTGACGATCACGCGGTCGGCGCGACCGGTGATGCGCACGCTCCCATCGGCGGCCACGTCGCCGCGGTCGCCGCTCGTCCACGGATTCGTCATCGGGCCGTCAGGCCAGACTCCCAGTCCGAGCGAAGAGCTGGCGATGGTGATGAGGCCATCGCTGGTCGCCGCGAAGCGTACGCCTGGAAAAGGAGCGCCCCGCACGGCTTCACCTGACCAGTTTTTTTCCGGCGGACAGAGCGCGCAGGCGGCCGCGGTCTCGGTCGCGCCATAGGTGAGGAAGACGGGCAGGCGACGCGCCCGGATCGCGGAGAGCAACGGCGCAGGCACGGCCGAGCCGCCGAGCAAGACGACCTGGAAGCGTCGGAGCCACGCTTCGCCGTCGGCGTGCGCGAGGAGACGTGTCAGCTGCGCGGGTACGAGCGAGATGACCCTGGTGCCGTCAGCAGGCAGATCGATGGAGGGCAGGGTGGCGCCTTCGGGGAACCGTCCGTCGATGACCTGGTGTCGTCCGCCGGTCACGCGTGCGCGGACGGCCGGCAGGAAGCCGCTGACATGCCACGGCGGCGTGCACGTCACGCCGTGCAGCACGGGCGAAAGGCCGCGGGCGACGAGCGCGTCGCGTAGGCTGAGCGCGGCGGCGCGGAGCGTCTCGCCGGAATGGATGATGAACTTCACCTTCCCGCCGGTGCCTCCGGTGGGGATCATCACGCGCCCGCGCCAGTTGAGCGGAAAATCGCAGGTGCCCAGACCGCGCGGCTCCAAGGTCGTGCCGAGGATCGTCGTGCCTCGGGGAATCTGGCGGGCGGCTTCTTCGCGTTCGGCTCCGGCCCAGTGCGGATTGCCCAAGAACACCGGCAGGCCGGCGTCATGCGCCTGCAACGCTTCGCGCAGATGCTCCGCATGGCCAGGCTGGAAGACCGCGACGGCGCTCATGTGAGTTCCTGCCAGAAGCCCGCCCAGTCGTAGCCAGGGAGGCCACCGGCCATCGGGCCGCCCGCATGGCGATCACGGCCATCATTCTCGAAGCGCCCGAGCGTGTCGAAGCCGACGGTGCCGGCCTGCGGATCCTGCGCGGCCAGCCAGAGCGCGCCTTGGCGGCCGATCGCGGTCTCGAAGCAGGAGGAATAGACGACGGCGCCCGCGTGCGCACCGCGCCAGGCACGGAGTTCGTCCCAGTCGCCGGCGAGCAGCGGCTTGACGACGACGGTCCCGGCCCAGTCGACGCCACCTGGAGTGAGGAACGATTCATCCAGCGCGATCTTATCCGGTCCGAGTGACGCGTAGCCCGGGTGTCCGACCGGCAGGGGCTGTTCGAGGAACTCGACCTGCTCGTGGGCGCGAGCGAACTCCGCCCAGCGTCGTGCGGCTTGGAGGTCCAGGGAGCCATTCGCGTCGAGGCGCAGTTTGCCGGGGAAGCGCGCCGCTGCCGTGCGGATCGCTTCTTCGGAAGTCTCCGGCGAGATCTTGATCTTCAGGGTGCGGAAGCCCGCGGCGACCTTCGCCTCGGTTTCGACGACGGAAAGGGTCAGCAGGCCGGCGCAGGGCAGGCTGCCGCCATAGCCGGCGATCTGGCTCCAGTGCCGGCAGCTGGAGAGCGCCGCCGAGAGGCAGGGCAGGGGCGCCGGCGAAGCGGCCACGGCGGCGAGCAGATGGGACAGGTTGCCCTGGGCTGAACGGAGGAACTCCAACGATTGCTCGACGGTCTCGGTCGGGAAGCCCGGCCACGGGGCGATCTCACCATAACCCGTGCCTTGGTCGGATTGCGTCCGTAGCAGGATGCGGTCCACGCTGTCCACGGCGCCAGCGCCGGTCACGATCGCGGAGCGCAGTCGGCGACGGACACGTTTGAAGTCGAAAAAGCCGCCGGTCATGGCACGAATAGACGGCAATCCGGACAAACTCGCAAAATCAATTTGCCACCCCTTGGGGGGGTGCCTAACACCCTTGGGGGAAACCGACCACTCATGGCCTCCTCGAAATCCAAGGGCCGCGTTTCCCTCGACGAACGCTTTTACCTGTCCGCGGACAACTTCTTCCCCGCCAACGCCGGCCTCGGCCTGACGTATGACGACGTCTCCTTGGCCACCCGCTACTCCGAGGTCCTGCCCCGGATGACGCGCCTGGACTCGTCCCTGTCCGACGCCCTCCCGCTCTCCCTGCCGATCGTGTCCTCCGACATGGATACGGTCACCGAGCACCGCATGGCCATCGCGATGGCCCTCAACGGCGGCCTGGGCCTCCTGCACTATAACATGGCGGAAGCCGACCAGGTCGCGGAAGTGCGCCGGGTCAAGAACCACATCCACGGCATGATCGGCGACCCCGCCGTCGTCTCGGCCGACGACACCATCGCCGAAGTCCTCGCCCGTATCGAACGCGACGGCCTGGCCTTCAGCACCTTCCCCGTCACCGCCCAGGACGGCACGCTCCTCGGCCTCCTGCCCGGCAGCGCCGTCAAGGAACGCCACGGCCAGCGCAAGGTCGTCGCCGTCATGATCCCCCGCGACAAGGTCTTCACCGTCGCGGAGAAGGACCTCGGCAAGGACCCGATCGCCACCGCCGACCGCAAGTTCTCCGACCATGTCGGCCAGAACAAGCTCCTGGTCGTCGACGCCAAGAACCGCCTCCGCGGCCTCTTCACCCTGAGCGACATCGAGCGCATCTCCGAAGAATCCCGCGCCCATGTGCGCCCGACCCGCGACGCTGATTTCCGTCTGCGTGTCGGCGTCGCCGTCTCGGTGCCCCGCACGGCCGACGGCGAGATCGACCGCACCCGCCTGCTCGCCCATGTCGGCGCGCTCGTCGCCGAAGGCGCCGATGCCCTGGCGATCTCGACCGCCCACGGCCACACCAAGGGCGTCGGCGACGCGCTGCGCCTCCTCCGCAAGTCCCATAAAGGCCTGACGCTCATCGCCGGCAACGTCACCAGCGGCGAAGGCGTCGAATTCCTCGCCGCGGCCGGCGCCGATACGGTCAAGATCGGCCAGGGCCCCGGTTCCATCTGCACGACCCGCATCGTCGCGGGCGTCGGCATCCCGCAGCTCACCGCGCTCTACGTCGCCTCCCGCGCCGCCGCCAAGAAGGGCGTGCGTATCCTCGCCGACGGCGGCATCACGAAGAGCGGCGACATCGTCAAGGCGCTCACGCTCGCCGACGCGGTCATCCTCGGCGGACTCCTCGCCGGCTCGCGCGAAGCGCCGGGCAAGCTGATGGAGATCAACGGCAAGACTTATAAGGAATACCGCGGCATGGGTTCCCACGAAGCCATGCGCAAAGGTTCGGCCGCCCGCTACGGACACTCCGCCAACGGCAAGTTCAGCAAGGTCGCCGCGGAAGGCATCGAAGCGCTCAAGGAAGTCTCGGGCACCGTCGACCAGGTCCTCGGCACGCTCGCCGGCGGCATCCAGAGCGGCCTCGGCTACTTGGGCGCCGCCAATCTCGCCGAACACCGCAGGCGCGCCCGCTACATCCGCGTCACGCCTGCCGGTCAGCGCGAAGCCGCCCCCCACGACGTCATCGAGATCAAGGCCGGCTCCTGATTCGTCCATGTGTGCATCCTTACCAGACCGGGCAGCAACTACCATGACCGCTATTTTCCGAGGTCTGCTCCTCTTCCTCTTCGGCGCGCTCGTCGGCGCCGCAGGCATCTTGTTCCTGACGCCGAGCTTCCAGGTCGACGTCCGGCGTGGCGATGCTGCGATCAAGCCCATCGACCTCGCTCCGCGCGTCGCACCGCCGGCGCCGGCGCCGGCAACGGTCGCCCTAGCCGCGCCTAAGCCGGTCGCGCCCGCCCCGACTCCGGTCGCCACGGTCGCGCCCGCCGCCTCGCCGCCGCCCGCGCCGGCCCCGGCCGCCGTCACGGCGGAGCCCGCCCTCGATTTCGCCGCGATCTCCCGTTATCTGATTCTCTGGCCGACCGCCGTCACGGTGAAGACCCCGACGACGGTGGTCGTGAATGTCGAAGGCCAGAAGCCCCAGGACCTGGCCCTCGAGGCCGGTGCGGTGTTGCAGCTTACCCGCGTGCTGCCGACCGGTCAGCTTGAGGTCCGCGCCAAGGGCGCGAAGTTCGAGATCAAGAGCACGTCCACGGACTTCGCCGCCGAACTCGGCAAGCGCGTTTCCGAACTCGTCGCGAAGGGCACGAAGTTCGATTCGCCTTATCCGACCACGGCGGCTGCCGCCACGCCGGAGCCCGCTCCCGCCGCCAACCCCGTCGCGGCTGTCGCACCGGTCGTCGTCACGCCCAAGCGTCCGCTGACTCTCGCCGAACGCATCGACGTCCTGTACGGACATAAGCCGACCGAGCCGGAAGCGCCCGTCGTTCCTTCGGCGCCGGCTGCGCCGGCCGCGCCCGCCGCCCTCGTCACGCCGGCTCCGATGCCGGCGCCGGCCACGCCGATCATCCCCGCCGCCACGCCGGCCCCGGCTGCTACGCCCGCCTCCGAGCCGACTGCCCGCGAAGCCGCCAAAGTGGAAGAAAAGGGCAAGGACCTCGACCGGAAGATGAACCAGCTCTTCAAGTGACCTGCCTGTGAGTCACGCGAAGATCTTTTCCTGGAACGTCAACGGCGTCCGCTCGGCCCTAGGTAAGGGGCTCGCTGACTTCATCACGTCCGCCGATCCGGATGTGCTCTGCCTGCAGGAGACCAAGTGCGAGACGGCCGTCGCGTCGACCCTCGGCCTGGCTTTCCCGCATCAGTTCTGGCACGAGGCCGAGAAGAAGGGTTACTCCGGCACCGCCGTGCTTTCGAAGAACGCGCCGCTTTCCGTCGCGACCGACTTCCCCGGCGATCATCCGCCCGAAGGCCGCGTGGTGACGGCGGAGTTCGACGGATTATTCGTCGTCAGCGCCTACGTCCCGAATTCCCAGCGCGAACTCGAACGCCTCGGCTACCGCCTGCAGTGGGACGCCGATTTCCGTAAATACCTCGCGCGGCTCGCGAAGAAGAAGCCGGTCGTCGTCTGCGGCGACCTCAACGTCGCCCACGCCGAGATCGACCTGGCGAATCCCTCCACGAACCGCCGCAATGCGGGCTTCACCGACGAAGAGCGCGAGTCTTTCGGCCAGTTGCTCGATCAGCACGGCTTCACGGATACTTTCCGCGCCCAGCATCCGACCCTCGCGCAGCGTTATAGCTGGTGGTCCTACCGCCCCGGCATTCGCGCCCGGAACATCGGCTGGCGCTTGGATTACTGCCTGACCTCCGACGGCCTGAAGTATTCGCAGCCGGACATCCACGACAAGGTCACCGGCTCGGACCATTGCCCGGTATCGGTGCGCGTGCAGGCCGGGCTCTGACGGTCAGGGTTCCGTCGGCGCGCGGAACGGATTCCCCGGCGACGCTTTCCGCCGCCGCCGGAGCACGTCCAGCCAGATGAGGCCGATGATGAGCGCGAAGACGCCGGACACCATCACGCTCAAGCCCCAGATGCCCCAGAAATCGTCCCGCCGGCCGTCGTCCGGCCGCGAGGGCAGGTAACGGACCCGGATCTTGCTGCCGACGGCCTCGCCGGCATATAATCGGTACTTATCGGTGTGCGGCTGTCGCTTCTGGTCGGCGTAGCGGACCACTCCGTAGGTTTCATAATAATCTCGCCCGCGTTTCCGCCGCCGCCGTTCCTCGTGGGTGCTGATGACCTCGGCCTCGCTCGTCACGCCCGCGAACTGGAAAGCCGCGCACCAAGCCAGCCAGCCGCTGAGAAAGATCACGCCGAGCCAGGTGATCACCCCGAGCACCTGCGGCCGTGCCGACGTCGCATCGGGCTCGTTTCGCATCTCAGCGGGTCGTCTCGCCGGTCAGGCGGCGGACCCACGGCACGAGCACGAGGAGCAGCACGGTCAGGCCGCCGACGAGCAGGGCCTGCTGCCAGAAGAAGTGGGCGAGCGCCTGCGGGTCCTTGGCGTTGAAATCCGCCGCGACCACGCCGGCGAGCTTGTTGCCCAGCGCGGTGCCGAGGAACCAGATGCCCATCACGAGTCCGGCCAGCTTCGCCGGCGCGAGCTTGGTCATCGCGCTGAGGCCGACGGGGCTGAGGCAGAGTTCACCGATGGTCTGCAGGAAATACACCGCGATCAGCCACCACGGGCTGACTTTGCCTTCCGCGGTGAGTTTCGCCGCGGGGACGAGCAGGGCGAACGACAGCCCCAGGAACACGAGCCCCCAGACGAACTTCATGGGCATCGACGGCTGCTGCTCGCGGAGCCGTACCCAGAGCCAGGCGAACAGCGGCGCGAGCGCGAGGATGAAGAGCGAGTTCACGGACTGGAACCACGACGACGGGAACGCCTGGCCGAACAGTTCGTTGCGGGTGAGTTCCTCGGCGAACAAGGTGAGCGACGACCCGGCCTGCTCGAAGACCGCCCAGAACAGGATGGCGCAGACGAAGAACACGAGGATCGCGGCGATGCGCCGGCTGTCATCGTCCCGCCGCACGACGCCGAACCAGAGGATGCCGACGATGGGGAGCGCGTAGACGACGGGATTGATCCACGCGACGTAGTCCGAGGCGATCATCACGGCGAGCAGCGCCGCGGTGCCGAGCGTCACCAGCGTGAGTCCGACCCACGGGCGAGGTGCGTCCGCCGCCGGCGCCTGGCCGACGTGCGACAGCCAATGGAGCCGACGCAGGTAGACGATCATCCCGAAGGTCATGCCGATGCCCGCCGCGCCGAAGCCCCAGTGCCAGCTATGCGTCGGGTCGAGTCCCCAGCCGCTCAGCACCGCGCGGAACGATTCGCTCTGGGCGAGCCACCCGACGACCAGCGGCGCCGCGAACGCGCCGAGGTTGATGCCCATGTAGAAAAGCGAGAAGCCGGCGTCGCGCCGCGTGTCCCCGTGCGAGTAGAGTCCGCCGACGAGCGTGCTGATGCTTGGCTTAAGGAGACCGGTGCCGAGCGCGATCAGGATGAGGCCCGCGTAGAACGTCGGGACGGAGTCGAACGCCAGGGCGTAGTGACCGACGGTGATGATCAGGCCGCCGATCAGGACGGCCCGGCGCGCGCCGATGAAGTTGTCCGCGAGGTAGCCCCCGAGGATGCACACCATGTAACTCGCCATGGTGTAGTTGCCGTAGACCTGCGCCGCGAACTTCTGGTCGAACCCTAGGCCGCCCATCGCCAACGGGGTGATCATGAACAGGAGCAGCAGCGCCCGCATTCCATAGTAGGAGAATCGCTCCCACATTTCGGCGTAGAACAGCATGCTCAGGCCCCGGGGGTGGCCCCCGATGCCCCCGTGATCCCGCTCGGTATGCCGGGCTGGCGATTCAGCGTCTGGGGTCAGCTCATGCATCCGAGGGGTTATAAGGAGGTTCCGGAGGGAGGGGGAGTCGGGAATACATTCCCCTCAGAGTGAGGGTCCGCGTTGACAAAGGGGGTCAGAGGCCTACTTTTGAGACTCAATCTCAATTAGCGTGACCCCGCTATCCCAACTTTTGCCCGGTCAATTCGGGAAGCTGGCCTCGCTCAATCCCGAGCGCGGGGTGGATCAGCGTCTGATGGCCTTGGGTCTGCTCCCGGGGATGGTCTTGAAGCTCATCCGGAAGGCCCCGTTGGGTGACCCGCTGGCCATCGAGTTCTGCGGCCAGGTCGTCAGCCTGCGCCTCGCCGAGGCCGAGAACCTGATCGTCGA
>Ga0222712_10000767_pt1 | contig 40941 bp, 25 predicted proteins | sample C33_657DmetaG_FD_165043 | JGI IMG/M metagenome (GOLD analysis project Ga0222712, IMG submission 165043) | Estuarine water microbial communities from San Francisco Bay, California, United States - C33_657D | ecosystem: Environmental > Aquatic > Marine > Unclassified | place: USA: California... | reverse complement strand
CCGCCCCAAAACCCCCCCCCCCCCCCCCACCACACCCCCCACCTGATCGGCGTGATCTCGACGACGACGCGCGCGTGGCGTCGACGACGTCGTCGATGACGTCACTCCAAACGAACGACGAGTGAATACTCGTGCGTCGACTCGACGACCGACGTCGCGCCTCGTCGTCGTCGACGTCACAATCGACCTCGAATCGCGCGCGCGAGATGAAGAGCGCGAACGCGATGGCGTTGAAATGGCGCACGACCAACGCGCAAAGAACGGCGAAGACGACGCGCGACGCTCGACAGACGCGAATCGGTGCGTCGTGTGACCGAGTTCCGTGGACGATGGAGACGAACGATGGCGCGTGGGCGGGATGCGAATGGATGCGATAGGGCGCGCGCGCGCGAGCGAGCGAGCGAGCGAGCGAGATGACGAACGAACGCGACGGAGGCGAACTCGAGACGCCGAGGGAGTGAAAATGATGAAGGAGAAACGCTGACGAATGATTTTGATCGCGTGACGCACAGGTGAGGCCATGGTGCGCGCGGCGGCGAAGTTCGGCGCGGAGCATCAAGCGGAGGTCGAGCGGGCGGTGGATGAGGCGGAGAACTCGGGACGACGCGACGCGTTGAAGGGGGCGATCATGGCGGCGGCGGCGATGATGCCGGCGCTCGCGAAGGAAGCGAAAGCGGCGGATGATGTGGCGTCGAGCCGCATGTCGTACTCGCGATTCCTTGAATACTTGGATATGGATCGCGTGAAGAAGGTGGACTTGTATGAAAACGGCACGATTGCGATCGTTGAGGCGGTTTCCCCGGAACTCGGGAACCGCATTCAACGCGTGCGCGTTCAACTCCCGGGGACGTCCTCTGAACTTTTGAAGAAGTTCCGCGAGAAGGGCGTCGATTTCGCGGCGCACAACAACACCGAGGACAATGGTCAAGTCTTCTTGAACTTGCTCGGTAACTTGGCGTTCCCGCTCCTTCTCGTCGGCGGCTTGTTCTTGCTCACGCGTCGCCAACAAGGCGGTGGTGGCGGTATGCCGGGCGGTATGGGTGGCCCGAATAACCCAATGGCGTTCGGCAAGTCCAAGGCGAAGTTCCAAATGGAACCGAATACGGGAGTGACGTTTGACGACGTCGCGGGTGTCAACGAAGCCAAGAACGACTTCATGGAAATCGTTGAATTCTTGAAGCGCCCGGAGCGATTTACCGCGGTTGGCGCCAAGATCCCTAAGGGTTGCCTTCTCGTCGGTCCCCCGGGTACGGGTAAGACGTTGCTTGCCAAAGCGATCGCTGGCGAAGCCGGGGTGCCGTTCTTCTCCATCTCTGGTTCCGAGTTCGTCGAAATGTTTGTCGGTGTCGGTGCCTCCCGCGTTCGTGACTTGTTCAAGAAGGCCAAGGAGAACGCTCCTTGTATTATTTTCGTCGATGAAATCGATGCTGTCGGCCGCTCCCGCGGTACCGGCGTCGGCGGCGGTAACGACGAACGTGAACAAACGTTGAACCAGCTCCTCACTGAAATGGATGGTTTCGAAGGCAACGCTGGCGTCATCGTCATCGCGGCAACGAACCGTGCCGACATTCTCGATCCGGCGCTTCTCCGCCCGGGTCGTTTTGATCGCCAAGTGATGGTTGATGTTCCGGATCTCGCTGGTCGTATTGAAATCTTGCGCGTGCACGCCAAGAACAAGAGATTCGAGGAAGATGTCGACCTCGAAATGATCGCCAAGCGCACCCCGGGCTTCTCCGGCGCGGACTTGTCTAACTTGCTCAACGAATCGGCCATTCTCTGCGGTCGCCGGGGCAAGAATGCGATCTCACTCTCTGAAATCGATGACTCCGTCGACCGCATCGTCGCCGGTATGGAAGGCACTCGGTTGTCCGACGGCAAGGCGAAGAGCCTCGTCGCTTACCACGAAGTTGGCCACGCCATCTGTGGTACCTTGACTCCGGGCCACGATCCGGTGCAAAAGGTGACGTTGATCCCCCGCGGTCAAGCGAAGGGTTTGACTTGGTTCATCCCGGGTGAAGACGCATCTTTGATCTCCAAGCAACAAATTTTCGCTCGCGTCGTCGGAGCGCTCGGTGGCCGCGCTGCGGAAGAAGTCATTTTCGGCGAAGCCGAAGTCACGACTGGTGCGAGCAGCGATCTCGGCCAAGTGGCGTCCATGGCGAAGCAAATGGTAACGACGTTCGGTATGTCCGATGTCGGTCCATGGGCGACGGACAACGGTGCCGCCTCTGGTGGTGACATGATCATGCGCATGATGGCGCGAAACTCCATGTCTGAAAAGCTTGCAAACGACATCGATGTCGCCACTAAGCGTATCGCCGATGAAGCTTATCAAATTGCTGTCAAGCAAATCAGAGATAACCGCGAAGTCATCGACATCGTCACCGAGGAGTTGCTTGAAGTTGAAACCATGACTGGCGACCGCTTCCGCGAGATCCTCATGAACAATGGTATTAAAATTCCGTCGGAAAATATGCCGAGAGAAGTTGTCATGGTTTAACCTTCTAGTCAATGATTCCTTAGATGTGGGCCGCACTTCCCGAAGTAATAGTTGCCAGAGTACTGGCAGCAACGTGTAATTTCATTTCCTACGCAAACTGCGTCGTTCTCGCTCTCGTCTCGTATAAGTATCACAAAAATACATGGGCGAAATTTCTACTCAAAGCTACTGGGTACCTAACACGCGCTATTATTCGTCATCTTCAACTTATACTCTACTTCTTCGTCAACCGTGCTAACCGATTTAAATGAAAATTAATCGTGTTTCGATTCTTCGGCGCCGCCGCTTTGATCTCCAGGCAGCTCTCTAACGCGCGTCTCGCCGTCGCGCACTTCCCTTCGTCGAAATTCGCCGACTTATAGCACGCCAACAGGGCGAACATATCCGTCAGGCACGCCACATCGCGCCTGCGTCCTCGTCCCGCGGTCGAGGTGTTTATCCGCAACCGCGGCTCGCTCGAGGTTTTCCCCATGTCGACGCGCGATCCGCGATCACGCGAGAATGTACAACGTTGAGCGCGACGACGTCGAGTGCGAAGGGCGAACGAGCGAGCGAAACGAATATGCAGTTCGTTTTCGTGCGTCGCGAATCGTCCAATACGGCGCTCACGGGCGTGGGCGAAAGTGACGTCGGTGGCGAGCGGCGCGGGGTCGCAGGTGACGACGGCGGAGGCGCTCACGCGCGATCCGCGCGCGTCGTGAGATCGTTAGGCGACGGCGATTGATGATAATCAACAGATAATCAACATGAATTGGTTGGGATGATGACGACGTGCAAGTCATGAGGAATATAGATTCAAATGATATATCGTTTACATGCCCCGAAGACGCGCGAAGCCGACGAGGAGCGCCGAAGCTGGCCAGGTCACGAAGCGAGGCAAATCCGACGACGACGCTTAATAGAAGCCGAAACCCTTGGCCGCGTTGGTGAGCACGTTAGAGTGCACCGGGTCCGCGACGTGGGATTGCCAGTTGGCGATCGGGCCTTCTTGCGTGGCGAGAGCTTGGAAGATGCAGCCCAAGAAGGCGAACATAGACAGGCGCGAGTGCTTCAATTCCTTGATCTTGAGCTCTTCGATATCGCCCGCTTCGGCGAACCCGAGAGGGTCGAAGCGACCACCCGGGCTGACGTCACCTTGCGTGAGTTCCGGGAACGGGTTCTCGAAGATACCCGTGCGGTAGGCTTCCGCGGAGCCGACGAGGAAGATCTCGATGGCGAGCACCGCCCAGAAGGACGGGTACCCAGAGCCCGCCGGCGCGAGCGGCGCGACGGCGCCCGGGAACTTGTCCGCGACAGCCGTGCAGTCATCCGGGGTGCAGAGCGTACCCGCGGTGAACCATGGGATACCGGTGCCGTTTTCCGCGGCCCATGCGCCGGTGACGCCGAGCATCGCCCAGCGGCCGTGGATGATTTCGCGTTCGGCGTTCTTTTCGTTGCCAAACGGAATGATCGGGGACTCGCCGCCGCCCGGGTAGGTGCCAAACTCCGGGTACAAATCCGGCGGCGCGAGGGAGCCAAACTTCTTGACCTATTTCATCGTCAAAAACAAAACCTACGCGTCAGCACACCGCGAACGTGCGCGCATCGAACCCATAATCCAATCATTCGCTCCGCGCGCGTCGCGCGCCGCGTTATCCTCTCCCGCCGCTCGTCGCGACCTCGTTCTCACGCCTTTCCTGGCCTCTCCCGTCTTTCGCGCCGTTCATCTTCGTTCGTTCGTTCGTTCATTCATTCATTCATTCGCTTATTTTTCGTTTTCCACACCATCGACCAACGCGCGTTCGACGTCATTCGCGCGCTCGTTCGCGCGACTCTCGAAGACGCGAGATACGCATCGCGCATCCATCGTCGCACCTTTAACGCGCTCTTCTTCGCCGGCGCGCTCGCCTTGGTGCGTCGAGCGGCGATTTCGGTGTTGATCTTCTTGGACGACAACGTGCGCTTGGACGCGACGCGAACGCCGGTGAACGAGGAGGCGAGCATGTTCGTGAGGTGTGCGAGAATGGCGTATCGCGTGGGGCTGAGCGAGAAAGATATTTTCGCGAGCGCGCGCGGCGGCGAGTCGAACGCAGACGATTTGAATATGAGCTTACAAAGAAAGAGACGAAGACTAACGCGCGCGCGATGAAAGCGGCGAACGAACGACGAATGACTAGTTGTACTGCATGTACTTTGCGGTGGAGCTAAACTTTTGGTAGCCCTTGATGACTTTGTTCACGGCGTCGAGAAAGTCTTTTTCGTTTACGGTTTTACGACGCTGACGAATGGCGAACATCCCAGCCTCGGTGCACACGGAGTGGATTTCAGCGCCCGTGGCGTTGGGGCACAGACGAGCGAGGAGTTCGTAGCGCACGTCGCGCTCGACCGCCATGGAACGGGTGTGGATTTTGAAAATTTGTGTGCGCGACTCGAGGTCGGGCAAGCCAAACTCGACTTTACGGTCGAGACGCCCGGGACGCAAAAGCGCGGGATCTAACGTATCGGGGCGGTTCGTCGCCATCAGTACCTTGATGTTCCCTCGCGCATCGAATCCGTCGAGCTGGTTGACGATTTCGAGCATCGTACGCTGCACTTCGTTATCCCCCCCTTGACCGTCGTCGAAACGCGCGCCGCCGATGGCGTCGACTTCGTCAAAAAAAATCAAACAAGCCTTCTTGCTCCTCGCCATTTGAAACAATTCACGAACTAATCTTGCCCCTTCTCCCACGTACTTTTGCACTAACTCGCTCCCTATCACGCGAATAAAGCACGCATCCGTTCGGTTCGCCACCGCGCGCGCCAAAAGGGTCTTCCCCGTCCCCGGCGGACCGTAACATAAAACCCCTTTCGGCGGATCGATCCCAAGCTTCACAAACTTCTCCGGATGCAGTAATGGAAGTTCTACCACCTCTCGCAGCTTCTCGATCTGCTCCTTAGACCCCCCGACGTCGCCGTACGTCACGTCTGGTTTTTCCTCAACCGTCATCATCGTCACGCTCGGGTCGATCTTCGGCGGTAGCGGCAACTGTATGAAATACTTATTCCGATCCACACCCACTCGCATCCCCTCCTCAATATCCGTCGGTGCCACCTCATTCCCTAACCCAACTACGAACTTGGCGATCTGTTTCACGTTGATCACGTACTGCGCGTCATCCGTCCCCGGGTTGATGATCTTCGTACATCTCGCCACTTGAAGCGGTTGCTGCTCTTGCATCGCTTGCTTATCCGCGGTTAAATCCCACTGCGACGGTGGTGCGAGTCCGGTGTCGCTCTCCTTGATCCCGCACAGCGCGTTCACGCGCTTCGCGATCGTCGTCAAATCATTCTCAAGTCCTTTGATCGCATCCGTGTACGCCCCTAACCCGTACGTCTTGAGCAACGCGATGTCGTCCGCGTCCAGAGGGATGATTTTTTTCTCCTCCACCGCGTTCGCGTCGTTTGCGCTCGCGTTCGGCATCGCTCGATGTCGCGTCGCCGTTCGACGTCGCGCGCGTTGTGACGCGACATCCGTCGATCGATCGACCGTTCGACCATCCGTAGCGTCGATCGGTCACCGCACTGATGAATCGAATCGCGCGCGATCTCAACGTCATTCTCGCGCGCATTCGTCGTCGAGCGATGACTTCAGGCGACGCGGACGTCGAATCGTCGCGCCTTGCGATCGCGCGCGACGTCTTTTGCGCCCTGCGTTCGCGCCAATGCGCGTTCGAGGACGTCCTGCGCGATCGCTTCGCCGATTGGCGCGCGTTGTTCGCGACGCTGAAGGAATTGAAAGCGCGCGACGGCAGTGCGTTGCGCGACGTCGCGAAAGCGACGTCGTCGTGCGAGTTCGAACACTGGGGACGGGAACGATCGGCGATGTTCGTCGATGAGTTCGCGAAGATGATGGCGAACGCGGCGGTGGTGGAGGCGATCGGGGATGATTTGGGGTGCGCGCCGACGGAGCGCGAACGAACGGGGCGAGGCGCGCGAGAGGGGAATGCGTCGAGTGGAGAACCTTCAGGGAGTGCGTTTGGGATGATTACAGTTCAACGCGAGTTGGAGTTGAGTGACGCGAGAGAGCGAGGGAGGGAGACGCCGACGATGGGGAGTCGAGGACGGGCGCGGAATTCGCCGCCGCCGACGCCGAGGCCGTCGCCGGCGAGTCGAGAACGGGCGCGGAATTCGCCGCCGCCGACGCCGAGGCCGTCGCATTTGTCGCCGCCGCCGAATGAATATGGGAAATATGCGATCAAAGTGGATGCGTCACCGACCGCGGATGACGACGCGCACACTGAGCACTTGATGTCGTACTTGACTGGATTCCACGGTCTTTTGTTCGGTTTGAAGGATCACGTGGAGCGGATCCGCACGGCGACGATTGAAAACGTCGCAGAAGAGTTAGCGCGCACGGATGCGCGATTAGACACCGCGATTGCGCGATTAGAGGCAGCGATGAGCGTCGAGAGCGGCGAAGGGGCGTAAATTTTGAGACACCCGCTCGTCGCCGCTTGTGTTTTAATACAACGCTACAGTACTAGTATCCACGGCCCGCGACCTGAATACGTTTGTCATTTCGCCGGCCCCGCGGCGCGGTTCGAAGTGCGTGATGCCTTAACGCCCGGGAGCGTCTCCTCCGCCGGGGGCGCTCGCGATTTGCGCTTCGTCGCTGCCACGTTCTCTACCGGCGCTGCTTCCTTCATGGCCTTGGTTTTCGCCGCCGCAGCTTTGGGCTTCGCCGCCGCTTTCGCCGCAGCAGGTACGGGCTCTGCCGGCTCCACGACGTCCGCGATTTCCACTGTTTGTTCGTGTTCGCCATCGAGCACGACTCGCGCGAGCGCGGGTGAAGGCTCAGCGCCTTCCGTCGCTTGCGCCTGCAATACAGAAATCAAATTTTTGTACATCATCGGATCCTGGTCTCGGCTCTTAATCGCTTGCTCGACCCTACGCGGGTCCGCGCGGTCTTCAATCAGGTACTTGCGCTTCACTTGACGACGGCTGCGCCCTGGAAACAGACGCGCGATTAATGAAAAATCGGTTCCAAATTGTGTCATCGCGCGATAGAACAACTCCGTGTCCTCCTTTGACCACTTTTCTGCTTTGGCGCGATTTGAGTACGTCGCCGAATTCAATCTCGTTCCGCTTTCTTCGACGCGCTTGAAATCAGCCATACCGAGATCTTTCTCCACCGCAGCGTTCACGGTGAGCGACTGCGGGTTAATGACGATGTTACCATCGATGACCTGCACTTGCGGCGCCATTACGGCGAGCTTCTGCATCGGCGCTTGGCGACCTGGGAGGGCCAAAACCGGTGCGAGCGATTCAGGATTCGCTTTGAGCTTGGTAAAATCTGGTAGCACCTTCTTCCCAGGCGCCGCCGCATTTGCCGCGCGATTTGCCACGCGCGCCTTGGCGTCGTTCACCTTCTCCTCCGCGCTCTTCCGACGAATGATGTCCCGAATCGTAATCGCCGGATCATCCGCAAATGATGTCGACGCTTCGAGCGCGTCTCGACGACTACCCTCGCCCACGCGTCCGCCGCGCGTGGACCCAGCCGAACGCACCCATCGATGCGCGGGAACGACCGAAGGCGGCGGCGCCGAAATGAGCGCCAACGCCCCCGGAGACGAAACATCCGCGACGCCGCCCGCCGGCAGCGCCAACACCGCCGCCGGTTGCTGCGTCGTCAGTTTCGTCTCCAATCTCACCACCGCGGGCACCATCTGCTTCGCCGCGCGACTCGGTGCGGGCGTTCTCGACCCGAACGGCGCGCTCGCGCGCGCGCCCGCACCCTCGCTCGCGCCCTCCGCCCCCGACCTCTTCCCTCCTTCCCGCGCGTTCCCTTTCCCTCCGTCTCTCGCCGCGCGTAATCTCGACTCCCCCTCTTCCATCGCTCTCGTCCCATTCCCCAAGCGACTTCTAGGGCGTTCAATGCCCTTATTCCCCTCGCCCTCATTCGCGCCGCCGCCGCCGCCGTCGCCGCTTTCTCTCTCTCTCGCCGCGCGTTCGCTCGTCGCTCGTTCCCGTCGCTCGCTCCCTCGTCCCGTCCTCCTTCCCTCGCTCGCGCTCGTGACGACATCGCGCGATGACGACGCGATGCCTCCCTTCGTCGTCGTCGTCCTCGTCCGTGTCTTTTTCGTCGTCGTCATCGCGTCCTCCCCTCGGTCGTTTTCGCCCTTTTCTTCCTCCTCCTCCTCGTTCGCGTCGTCGTGGTCACCATCACCATCGTCATCGTTCCCATCGTCGTCATCATCATCTCTCGCCTCGTTCGTCGTCGTCGTCGTCGTCATCGTCGTCGTCGTCCTTCCCGTCGTCGACGTCGTTCGTCGCACGTTCGGCGCGAACGCGCTCGTTCGCCTCGTCGGGCCTTTCGTCGTCGACATCGCGTCAAACGTCGTTCCCGTGGACGTCATTCCCGTCGTCGCACTAGTCGACGTCGCGATGCGACGCCCGTCGACGAAAGGCGACCGCTCGCGTCGACGAGATTGGTGAACGGTCTGACGTCGTTCGTGGCGATGGTTCCAAACTCGTGCGGACGACGACGAGGGAGGAGACGAGACGACGTGCTCGTTGCATCGATGACTCGGTGACGACGAGGCGGTCGGTCGGACGTATGGTCGGTCGGACGTATGGTCGGTCGGTCATGTTCCATGTCCTCGGTCGGTCGGTCGGTCGGTCGGACATGTCCTCGGTCGGTCGGACATCTCCTCCCCCCCGGCGGCGGCGGACGACTCGCCAAACATCGCGACGGACTCTAGGCGCGATCGACGATGTCGTCGAGCGCGCGCGTGAAGACGACGGACGAAGGGAAAGATAGTCGTCGTCGAGACACGAACGCACGCGCGAGCGCGGAGACGAATGACGAGGACGAGGCGAACGCGCGCGAGCGCTGGCGCGCGCTCGGCGCGAGCGACGCCTTGGCTCGCGCGTTGGCGCGAACGATGAAAACGCCCACGCGAGTGCAAACGCGCGCGATTGAAGAGGCGATGAAAGGACGAGACGTCGTCGCGCGCGCATCGACGGGGTCGGGGAAGACGATGGCGTACGCGATACCGGCGCTGGAGAAAGTGATGTCGAGGAAAAAAGGGGGAGAGGCGAACCCGCGCGTGGTGGTGTTCGCGCCGACGCGCGAGCTGGCGAGGCAAGTGCGCAAGGCGTTCGAGAGCGTGGCGCGAGAGTGCGCGCCGAACATACGAATTGGGGAGCTTCCGAGCGCGAGCGCGGGGACGAGCGTGCTGAGACAGACGGCGGGGGCGCCGCCGGAGGTACTGGTGACGACGCCGGGGCGAGCGGCGGAGTGCGTTCGGGGCGGGTATTTTCCTCCGGGGGCGCTGAGCGATGGGTTGGATATGGTCGTTTTGGACGAGGCGGATTTGTTATTGTCATTTGGTTACGTGGATGATATCAAGTGCGTGATGAAAGCCGTAAAGCGAGGGACGCAGGTGATGATGATGAGCGCGACGATGAGCAAGGAGATTGAGGAGTTGCGAGACGCCATCGCGCACAAGCCGACGACGCTCGATATCGAAGTCGACGCCGCGGCGGCGATGGGCGATGGTGACGGCGAAACCGTTGCGCCCTCAGGACCGAAAATTTCGCATTACTCCCTGCGCATCGCTAAAAGCAGCGATCGATTGTTGTATTGCATGGCGCTCTTACGGTTGGGGCTGTGCAAGAAAAAGGTGCTCGTCTTCGTGTCCAATGCCGATGCCGCGGTGCGGTTGCGCCTGTTTTTGCACAAATTTGGCGTACCGTGCTGCGCGTTACACTCCGAGCTTCCCGCGAATTCGCGCACGCACATATTACAAGAGTTCAATCGCGGGATGTACGATTTCATGATCGCCGCGGCGGACGACGCCAATATGAAGGACGAACCGCCCGCCGCGGAAGCCGAAGATGAAGGGGACGAAGACGCCGCCCCCACGCGCGAGAGCAAGAGAAAGAAGAAGGATAGACGAGACAAAGAGTTCGGAGTCGTTCGCGGTATCGATTTCAAAGCCGTGAACACGGTGTTGAACTTTGAAGTGCCGACAACGGCGGCGGCGTACGTCCATCGCGTCGGTCGCACGGGTCGCGCCGGTAACTCGGGAACCGCAATCACGATCGTTGCCCCGAACGAAGCGGCGACGTTCGATGCGATTCAAGACAAGCTCGCGGCGGCCGTCGGTGAGACCGTGGCGTCTACGCAGATCGTTCAGCCGTTCACGCGACTGCCGAAGGAGGCGGTGGACGCGTTGCGCTACCGCGCCGAAGACGCCGCGCGCGCCGTCGGTAAGACGGCGGTGAAAGAAGCGCGCGTGCGCGAACTTCGCTTAGAACTTCTCAACTCCGAGCGGCTCGCCGCGCACTTTGAGGACAACCCCGAGGACCTGGCGTTGCTCAAGCACGACGTGAGTTTATCGAAGCATCCGGACGCGAAGCATTTGAGTCACTTGCCGGGGTACTTGCGCGGCGCGGGGAAACCACGCGGAGCGCCGAGAGTCGTAGAGCCAGATACCCAGCACGCGAAAGACGCGGCGACGTATCGCCTCGACGTCGACGTCGCCGAATTCGGGTCTAAGAAGAAGCGAAAACGCTCGGATAAGCGCGAAACTGGTCCCGATTTGCGCGTCAAATCTGACAAGTTTAAGAGCAACTTTGCGAAGAAAAAGAAGACCTTCGGGCGCAAGCGCTCGCGATAGGCACACCACTGGGGTTGTAAACGTACAGATTCTACTAGAAATTACATATTGACTGAACCGCGTCGCGCCATCACAGCTCGACGCGCTCTCTAACCGTGCACGCCTCGTCTTTCGCCAAAATGTCGCACGCGAATCGCGCTTGCGCCTCCGTGAGCGAACGCACTTCGTCTATACCGGTCAGCGTCGATACCAGCCAATCACTCGCCTGCGCATCCTCTCTCAATAACACGCACATCTTCTCCAGCATCGCTATCGCGACGGTATCCGTGACGTTCTCCGGAGCGACGCGCGCCTCGCCCGGATTGGAAATTTCCGAATCTCTCGTGTCTCCGCGCGCGTCCACCAATCGCCCGTTCCCATCGCGTCTCACCGCCGTGACGTTCACCACGCGTTTACACGTCGTCGTTCGCCACACCAACCGCATCACGCTCTCGCGAATGTCTCGATCGAGCGCTTTCCAACTCGACGCTCGCGTCGTCCGCGCGCTCGCCACCGCGTCGGCGAACACCGCGCGCGCCGTGAGCTTACACCCATCGCACGTCATCTCGTCTTCGACGTCATCCAACGTCCTCCACCGCTCGATCGTCGCTTTCATCGCATCATCTTCGCCCTCGCGCTCGATCGCATCGACCATTTCGCGTCGCGTCGCCTCCTCGTCGACGCGCGCTCGTCGACGCTCGCTCGCTCGCGCGCGCGTCGCCGCCTCACCTCTCCAAGCGTCTCTCTGCCCCAAGTGATCGTCCCCGTGTCCTCGTCGCGCGCCGAATCCTTTCCCTACTAACTCTCTCATCGCTTTTGTCGTCGCTGAAGTTCGCGATCGCGATGCGAGTCGGTCGCTCGCGTCGCGCGCGCTCGCGACGTCGCGCGCGAACGCGCCCCGTCGCGCCGCCCGCACGTGCGCCGCCTCGCATCGCTCGATCGCGATCGACGCGAACGTCGCGAGTGCGAACGCGATGAAGATGCGCGAGACGAACGCGAATGCGCTCAGGCGCTTAGGTGCGAGCGACGAGCGAGCGATCGATCGGTTTCCATGCGCCATCGCGCGACGCCGATCGAATCGATTCGAATCGAATCGAATCGATTCGAATCGATCGATCGAAACGAATCGATCGCGCGATCGCGGAGGTGATCGATGGATTCGATCGCGCGCGCGAGCTCGAATGCGACGCGCGCGCGCGCGATGCGCCCGAGGGCGCGAATGAGGCGCGCCCTCGGGCGCGACGTCGCGCGCGCGAACGCGAGCGACGTCGCGCGCGCGCGAGGCGACGCCGTCGAGCGAGTCGGCATCGCCCTGGCGTTGGCGACGTTCGTGAACGCGGCGGCGTTCGCGAACGTCTCCTGTGCGCACGCGCGCGCGGTGGAGCACAAAGGTCGGGCGTCGGCGAACGCGGCGCAAGTCTCGGCGGCGGCGTCGGTGGCGGATTTCGCCGAACGCGTGGGGCGATCGTCGTCGGCGCGACGGGTGAAGAGGAATTCGTTCGTGCGCATCGCCGCCGAACGCGTTGGTCCGGGGGTGGTGAGAATAGATAGCGAGAACGCGACGTTGGCGAGCGCGACGTTTGGGAGGGCGAACGCGGGGCAAGGGAATGGGAAGAACGCGGGGAAAGGGGCGAACGGGCGAAGCGGGGCGATTCGAGGCACCGGGTGCGGGTTGGTCATCGACGCGGATGAAGGGTACGTGGTGACGAATAGTCACGTCGTGCGAGGCGAGGGAAAGGTGAAGGTGACGTTCATCGATGGGAACGTGTACGATGGCGAGGTGAAAGGGGTGGACACGCTGACGGATATCGCGTTGATAAAGTTGAAGCCTCGCGCCGGGCACCATCTGCCGGTGGCTAAGTTGGGAGATAGCGATCTCGTCGAGGTTGGGGATTACGCCATCGCCCTAGGGAACCCTTTGGGGTTGGATAACAGCGTGACTCTTGGGATCATCAGCAACGTCCATCGAACATCCGCGGAGTTGGGCATCACCGAGCGAAGGGTCGATTTCGTGCAAACGGACTGCGCCATCAACCCGGGGAACTCCGGGGGTCCGTTAGTGAATGAGTTCAGCGAGGTCGTGGCGTTGAATACGGCGATTCGCGCCGACGCCGAGGGCATTGGGTTCGCGATTCCCATCAACACGGTCAAACGCGTGGTCAAGATCCTCGCCGAAGGAGGCAAAGTTCCACACCCTTTCATAGGCATTCGCATGGTGGACAATTTCACCGCGAACTCCGCTTTTGGCGATCGAGGGCTCGAGCTCCCGATCGGTACCGTAATTGTGGACGTGTTGGAGAAATCTCCAGCCGCTTTGGCGGGGCTAACTGTGGGTGATGTCATCATCGCCATCGACGGCGTCGTCATGACGGGAGCGCAAATTCTTGAACGCGTGAAAATCACCCCACCCGGTGATTCTTACGAGATCACGGTTTTTTCACCGTCCGCCAAAGACCCGCACAAACATCGACGCGTGATGGTTCGCGTGGGCGATTTAGCAGAGCACAAATTGCGCTCACAGGAGTCATCGGACGATCGCAACGTATCGCCTCCCGGCGTCGGCGTGCGACCGCCGATACCGCGAACTTTCGGCGCGTGAGCTCACAAATTGTACGTCGATTCATCCCGCTTATCGCGCGAGTATAGTGTTATATTTGTAATCGTTATTATCTATGTTACGCAGCTCATCGCGCGACTTCGACCTCGATGTGACTTTTGCTCGTCGTCTGAAATCTTTTCCGCGTTGACCGCTGACTCTCCCTCACTTCTCAGCTCACCGCGCACCTCGTCTCGACGTCTCGCGCGATCCGGGATCGAGTCAACCGCATAGAACGTCACAGTCTGAACGCGATTCGACGTCCTCCGCATCCTTTTACGCCCCAAGCTCTATAGATCTGTCACCGGCGGTTGAACGAGTCTCATGGCGTACGACAGCGCCATCACCGTTTTCTCCCCGGATGGGCACTTGTTTCAGGTGCGAGCGCGTCACGCGTTTAAGCTTTAACGGCACTCGCGCGGTCCGCGACGGCGAAACTCGCTTTCGAGCGCGGGTTGTCGAAAGATTAGTCGTCGTGCTCAAACCTAACCGATCGCGGCTCCGTCGACAGGTTGAATACGCCATGGAGGCCGTGCGCAAGGGCACCCTCGCCGTTGGCGTTCGCGGTAGCGACATAGTAGTCCTCGGCGTCGAGCGCAAGGCGGTGCCGAAACTTCAAGACGCGCGGACGTTGAGAAAAATTCAGCTGTTGGACGATCACATCGCTTTGGCGTTCGCTGGATTAACGGCTGACGCGCGGATTTTGATCAATCGCGCGCGAACGGAGTGCCAAAGCCACCGTTTGACGTTGGAAGATGAAGCATCTGTGGAACACATCACTCGTTACATCGGTGGCGTGCAACAAAAGTACACGCAAAGTGGCGGGGTGCGTCCGTTTGGTTTGAGCACGCTCATCGCCGGTTTCTCACCCGAAGGCAAGCCTCAGTTGTTTCACACCGACCCGAGTGGGACATACAGTCAGTGGAAGGCGAACGCCACGGGAAGAAACGCAAAGAACGTTCGAGAGTGGCTAGAAAAGCACTACGAAGATTTTAGCGGGGATGAGGCCATCAAGTTTACGCTCAAGGCGCTGCTCGAAGTCGTCGAGCCGGGTTCAAAAAACATAGAAATCGCCGTTATGCGCTCCCCGAAGAGCGGTTTAGAAGTATTGAGCGCCGAAACCGTCGATGCGATGGTAAAGCAAATCGAGGAAGAAAAAGAGCGTGTGGATGCGGAGAAAAAGGCAAAGGCAAAGGCGGCGGCCGAAGCGGCAGCCGCCGCGGCGACCGTTGGGAATTAGTTTTGCTTGTAAAAATACCGCATAGTTTGCGCGGCAGTCGTCGCCATGCGTTACGTTCCTCTAGCGCTTAGTCACGGATCCATGCCACATCCACGTCATTCCGTCGTCACTCGTGCGTTCTCGTCGGTTTCATCAAGCTACGCGTCGCCGCCGAGGACGCCTCGAGTGACGCTTGCGTTAACTTTCCTTGTTGGCTCTGCGGCCGGTGCCGCCGCGGCGTACACCTACGCCTCGCGCTCGCGTCGCGAAAACTCGCACGAAGAGTCTGCTGGTACCTCGCGCGAGGTCGTCGATGTACAGGATGCCCCCGAGACCGCTGAGCACGAAGCATTAGCGCACGGCTGGCCTATCGCACCCGACACTGTGATACACTCAAAGCCATCCTACGCGTGTTCATTCGACGGTAAGACGCGAAATCCGCGCTGGGTGCTGGAAAAGATCACGAATGAGTCCGTTTCCGGGCCGGGAACGCGAAAGAGATCTGATTTCTATGAGGATGATGCGGTGAGCTGGAAGTTCAGAGCGCTGCTTAGCGACTACCGCGGGAGTGGGTACGATAGAGGTCACCTCGTGCCTGCAGCAGATCAAAAAGGGAGCCAAGAGGCGATGGACGCGACGTTTTCGTTGTTGAATATAAGCCCGCAAGTCGGGGCTGGGTTCAATCGCGATTATTGGGCGAAACTAGAAGAGTTTGTGCGAGACGTGGTGAGCGACGGCGACCGAACCGCGTATGTCGTAACCGGGCCTTTATTTCTTCCATCCCGACGCGAAAATATTGGCGAGAAATCAAAAGCTATAGAGCGTAGCGCATCAGATGCGCCGAAGTCGACGGAATGGGAGATGCGTCATCCTATGTTGGGTGAACCACCCGCGATGGTTTCAGTCCCGACGCATTTTTACAAAGTCGTCCTCGTCGAAGACAAATCAAAGCGCGTCGCATGCGCGGCGTTCGTGTTACCCAACGCACCGATTCCTAAGCACATACCTCTCCGACGGTTCGTTGTTCCTTTGACAGATTTAGAGATTGTCAGCGGATTAGAGTTTTTCAAGCGAGGATTACTAGGCGGCGATAGACAAATATACGAGCGCGCCGAGCGCTCGTTTTTAGCAACCACAGCGAAGGAACTACCGGGCGCGGGGAAAATTCCTAGTCTTCCCGCTTCCAGAGATTTGAGTACTCGGGTCGTTGAAGACGTAGTCACAGGGGCTGGTAAGCGGTGGGCCGAGGTGAGGCATCTGTGCGACGTCATCGCGTGCGAGATACCACTCAAGTCCAAGTGGGAGCTCAGGCAGGAACAATCCGGTCGTAGTGGCGATACGTGACACAACGGCTGCAATGGTAGCAAATGTAAAAGTGATCAAAGGGATTGGTATTAAACTTTGCATTCATTGTGCAGGCTATTATTATGAACTAACGTTACATAGTGGATAGCTCTGATGATTACATGTAGTCAGATTCCGGGTGCGAATCCAAGAACAAAAGTTCTTCATAGGTGGCCAAAGTCCACTTTTCTGGTGGGCATCGGGCTTCAAATTCTTCGATGATTTCGCGGATGGAAACCATTGTCTCCAGACGCATGGTGCGGGCGAACTTGGAGGCGGCGTGGAGGTCCTCGGTGGCGTGGATCTTGGCGACGGCACCCTTGAGCGTCTTTGTCGCATCGACGAGCTTGCTCGGGTTGCCGAGGTCAGCAGCCTTGACGGAGGGGATGATGTGCTTGTTGATCATGTCGATCATGGTCAAAGCCTCCATTTCGACTTGACCGAGGTAGTGCTTGAACATGACAGTTCGGCGAGCGTCGCACTCCTTCGCGGTGAAGACGCCCATCTCACTGAAGAGCTTGACGTTCTTTTCAGACGTCAGCTTGTCAATGGCGTCACAGCCAGCGTCGATGCGCCAGATACCGCGCTTGACAGCCTCTTCAGGCCAGCTCGGGTCGTAACCGTTGCCGTTGAACACAACCTTGTCGTGCTTGTTTAATAAGTCTTGCGTAATCGCGAGCGGCTTCTCGCCTTTTTCGAGGCGGTCGGCGACAATCTTGAAGGCTTCAGCGGAGATGGTGTTCAGCACGACGTTTACCATGGAAACATTTTGAGAGGAACCAGCGGCGCGGAACTCGAAGCGGTTACCACCGTACGGGAACGGGGACGTACGGTTACGGTCTTCCGCAGGCACTTGAATACCCGGAATGCTGTCGGTTCCAAAGTTCAGCTTCTTCTTTTCAGAAACATAGTTCCCGTGGGTACCCGCCTTGACCTTCGTGAAGTATTCGGTGATGGAAGGTCCGAGGTAGGTGGACATGACGGCCGGCGGCGCTTCCATGGCACCAAGACGGAAATCGTTGCCCGGCGAGGCAATAGCGAGGCGCATCAAGTCACCGTGCTTGTCGACGGCGGACACAACGGCGGCCATGACCAACGGGAAAATGTCGTTGCTGCCAGTGACGGTGGCGACTTGCTTCGGGTTCATCAAGTTGAGGCCATCCGAAGTACCGATGGACCAGTTGTTGTGCTTACCGGAACCGTTGATGCCTTGGAACGGCTTTTCTTGGAGAAGAGCCGCGAGACCGTGCTCGGAGGCGACTTCTTCCATGATTTGCATGATCATCAAGTTTTGGTCAACTTGGGTGATTGCGTTGCCAAACATCGGGGCAAACTCATATTGGTTAGGGGCGACTTCACGGTGACGGGTCAACAAGGGAATGCCAAGCTTGTAGCATTCTTGTTGAATTTGCTTCATGCACTCGAACGCCGAAGTGGCGCGGGAGATCGGCGCCATGTAGTGGTCGCTCATTTCTTGACCTCTCGGCGGCATCTTACCAAAGATGGTACGGCCGGTGAACTGAAGATCCGGGCGGCGGTAGTACGCGTGGCGCGGAACGAAGAAGAACTCTTGTTCCAAACCGATGTTGGCGTACACTTCACCCTTCACGGTGTGACCCAAAGCCTTGAGCATGCGCTTGGTCTCGCGGTTCAAGGCGGCCGTGGCGCGGTGAAGCGGCGTCTTCTCGTCGAGAGCGTCACCGTTGTAAGACACGAAACCGGCCGGAATGAACACGGTATCTTCACGGAGGAAGATCGGGGAAGACGGATCGATTGATAAGTAACCGCCGGCGGTGTGCGTCGCGCGCATGCCGCCGTTCGGGTACGACGAGCCGTCGGTTTCACCTTGAAGGAGCTGCGAGCCAGTGAACTGGTACGAGGGCGTGCCATCGCTGGAGAACTTGAGCATGGACTGGTGCACTTGACCGGTGTTACCGTGGCGAACACCGGAAGATCCCATGGGTTGGAACCAGTGGCAGTACACCGAGGCGCCATTGTCGACGGCCCAGTCGAGCACCGCCTTGGCGACAATCTCAGTCTTGGCCTCATCCTTCGTCCACGCCGCGCTGCCGAGCAACGCCGCGGTTTCACCGTACTTGGACAAATACTGCTCCGCTACCGCACCACGGAAGCACGCCGAGCCGTAACCTTCTGTCGTGGCCGGTCCGCTGCTCATCGTGAGCATCGCCCGCGCCGCGACGGGGCGGCTCGCGCGAACGACGCGCGCCGCCGTAGCGTTAACATTCGCCCCTCGCGCGAATCGCGAGCTCTTCGTCGCGAAGACTTTTTGTTCAACCATAGTAGACTACATTCGTGCGACGATACGTCACCGTCAGTGCTCGCGTTTTTCCATTCGTCAACCGAGATCGCCTCCGTGTGGCGATCTAAACAACTCCCAGCCGCCGCGTTCGTCCCGCGTCGCCCGGCGTTCCCTCGCCCGCCGCTCGCGCTCGCGCGTCTCCATTCTTTCCCGTCTCCCTCTCCTTCCTCCGTCTCATTCTCCATCATTCACTCCAATTCGTCTTCTCATCTATTCGTTCATTCCTCCGCCGCGTGCGATCGCGCCCCCAATCGTCATTCGATTCGCCCCTCGATCGCGCGCTCGATCGATCGATTGGGGGCCTCGCGATCGCGTCGCCATCTCGCGCGCGCGATCGCGCGCGCGCGCGCGCGCGCGCGCCGCCTTTCGCACGACGCGTGACGCATCATTCACCAAACCGCCGCTTCGCTCGCGCGCTCGCTCGCTCGCGCGCGTACCTTCATCGCGTTCACCGTCGTGCGTCGACGATTGCTCGCGCGATCGCGCCGTCGACCCGGTCGACGGCGGCGCTTCGCTCGACGTCGAAGTCGACGTCGACGTCCAGGGGGGGGGGTGCCCGGTGGGTCATGACCACACACGGACGAGTCCCTCCCTTTGGTGCGATCGCTTCCGAGTCATGACCAGACACGGACGAGTCCCTTTGGTGCGGTCGCTTCCGAGTGATGACCAGAAAACGAGTCCCTTTGGTGCGGTCGCTTCCATGGCACGACCACACGCGGACGAGTCCCTCCCTTTGGTGCGATCGCTTCCGAGTGATGACCAGAAAACGAGTCCCTCCCTCGGCGGCGGTCGTTCGGACGTCGCGCCGACGGCCCGTGAAGACGGACCGCGCGCGCGAACGACCGTTCGCATCGCGCTCGCGCGGCAAAACGGACGTCGAAAACGCGTCGGTTCGCGTGCCACGTTCCAGTCTGGACGGCACGTCGCATTCGTCGACGCGCGCGCGCGTCCTCGGGCGAGCGCGAGAGCGCGACGAGGCGAAAGAGGCGACGATTGAGCTCGAGGGCGAGTACGAGTGCGGGGACGTCGCGCGATCGACGTCGCGCGATCGACGTCGCGCGACGCGCGGTGGGAGACGAAGGGGATGCGCGCGCGCGCGCGCGCGCGGGACGGAGGCGCGCGCGCGCGCGCGCGCGGACGACGGTTCGGAAAAGGCGACGGCATTCGCGCGCGCGCGCGCGCGATGGCGAATGGACGAACGACAGTGAGGGCGAATGAGCGAAGTGCAGAACGAATGGGCGCGGTGGAGGTATGGCGCGAAGAGACGAGGGGGCGCGTGTCGTGGTTTCCATTTCGGCGCACCGCGCGGTTGGACGTGGCGTTCGCGTACTTGGCGGCGACGGCGGCCGTTCTCGTGCGGCAATCGCACGTCGCGGATGGAGGCGAACGCGTGGAAAGTTGGGATGTTATAGAGAGTGGGATGTATACCGCGGCGACGGCGCTGTGGACGTCGCGCGTGGCGTTCGATGAGGTTGAACGGCGCGGGCTGGCGTATTTAGCGAAGCGCGACGGCGACGGTCAAAGCGATGGCAACGGCGGTGATAGTTCGCAATGGCGCGTCGTCATTCGTCTCGTCCGCGCTGGTGATGCATTCTTTGTCTCTGCGTTTCTAGCCGCCGCTTCTGCCGTGGCTTTTGACATCGAGTCCATCGGGCGAGTTTTAGAAATGGAGGAGGCGAACGCGCTTCTATCTTCCAAAGTGCTCACGCATCGGTACCTCGTGTACGTTCCTGGAATTATCGTCGCCTCGCTCGGGACGTTGAACTCGGCGTTATCTTTTATCGCGACCGAACAAGCTGCGCATGCCGATATCGGTGCCGTGGGTGCTGAGGACGCGCTCAATTCGATGGATGATGAAGACGGCGCGCTCTTTGTTACGACTCCGTGCGCGCTCGAAAATCACTACGCGTCAGACTCTTGCGACGAGTACGTACCCACGTGCGAAGCGGCGACGCTTCGAGATCAGCAACGATTTGTTCGCGCGATCCAGGGACTGCGATCGTTTCAAGCTCCAATTAACGCGGTCGCGAGTACGGCGTGTCTGGCAACTGCTATCGGCGACAAGTTTGAAGTTAAATACGGCGCCGTAAACGAAGCGTTCGCCGCGTGCGTTTCCGCGATTCCGCCATCTTTCCCAGCGTGGCTGTTTCTCAGTGCAAACATGGCCTGGATTGTTGAACTTCTTATTGAGCAGAGAATGCGATGCAAACTGCCTCGACCATCTCTGCAGACATCGATCGAGCGCGTAGCGTCTTTTTTCATTCGACCAGAATAATCGCTTCGAAACGTCTAGGACTCAGTAGAAAAAAATTGATTTTTAATACAAAACTAAAATTTGCTACCTAGTCGTTGTGTACGGTCTACTTCTTGGCGACTTTAACGCCGTCCACGGGAACGGTGGTGGCGAGCGAGCACTCGTACACGGCGAGGGACAAACCAGGGAACAAGTGCATGATGTATGCCGCGAAGAGTGATTGACGCTGCTGTCGGCTCATGCGTCTGAACGGCATATCTGGCTTCACGCCGTCCGGAAGGAGCGACATCTCCCCACCGGCAGCATCTATCAACGCTTGAACAATCGGGGCTATTTCCTTCTCCACTGGCGGGTGCTCATAAGCGTTGCGGCAAAACCGAAGCAGGTCGGCGAAACCGATACCGTAAGGTTTCGTGCTTTGTTCGCCCGTTCCTCTTCCAGCTTTTGCGCTCTTTGGATCACCCCCACGTTGCGTGTGAGACAGCACGCGAGAGAGAATGGCGGGATCAATTTGGCGCTGCCAGTCTTGAAGATCCATGGAAACTGCAGCGAGTAACGCGCCTCGCTCGTTATCTCCGCCGGACAACAACGCGCGAGTGCTCGCGCTTTGGAGAATGCTCGTCAGATTCGTTTGCAAGCTCGGCGCACGACGGTGAAGATTACTTAAATTCTCCATCGCCGCATCGTCGTCCCAGAGCAACGGATGGGTCAAAATGCCATCCGCCGTGGGCCGCCGCGTCGGATCTGGGGAGAGCATGGATGCCAACAAGTGCCGCGCTTCGATCGCGCGACGAGGGATCAGCCCGTGCGCGTGCATCAGCCCTTGCAAGTTGTACCGTCCCTGCAGAATTTCATCATCAGTTGGTTTCACCGTCGGATCGTCACCGTACGGCGAATTAAGTCCGGTCAGGACATAAAAGAAAACTACACCCATCGCCCAAATATCAGCCGCCGGAGTCAAAGGCCGTCTTGCTAGAATTTCTGGCGCACGTCCAGCTAAAATGATGGACACGCCATATTTGTTGAACGTACTCAGCGAGTATTGGTTGTTTTCACCCTCGGCGTTGCGAAGTCGCACGCCGAGACCGACATCGGCTATTTTCACTTGACCATTGGAGGTCACGAGTAAATTCTCCGGCTTCAAGTCGTTGTGGGTGATACAACCTTGTGTTTTCGAATCATCGTGAAGCCACGAAATGCCCTCGGCGACGCCCCGAAGAAGCTTGATGCGCTTATTTGCCGATAACTTCGGTTGACGCGCGATGTGCTCGCGCAATGATTCAGGGCACAATTCTTGCGCAATGAATACATTCGAGCTTGTGATACCCCAGCAGTGGAAAAATGGGACCAGCGGCGATTGGTTCAGCGCCGTCATCAGTTCCACTTCGCGTTCGACGAGCTGTACTAAGTCGCGTCCCTTCTCACCCGGTGGGCGCGCAATTCGCTTCACAGCGACTGCGTGACGCGCGCGAGACGTGTGCTTGACGTAACCACGGAACACGTAAGTACCCGCGCTACCGACGCCGATCACCTCTTCTTCGTTGTAAATGATGCTATCGCCCACGCGTCGCCAGTTGCCGCTCGTTTCTTCATCAGAACCGCCAGTTGCGACGCCGACTCCGTCTTCGTCGGGAATGGCATTGGCCCAAGCCACTTGAACTTCGTCGAGCTCACCACCTTCAACTTGTTCCAACTCTTCTAATCCATCAGATTCAAACATCGGACCGCGAACGCCCGCATCAGCTGCCGCAAACCGTACGGGCTGTTTGGCTGATCTCTTCGTTTCGGCGCGTTTAGCTGGCTCCGAAGCTTTCATTAAGCCGCTCGCCGCGTTCGCCATGCGCTGAATTTGCTCGTGCTCGGCTTGCGTAATGTCTAAGCTCTCTCTCAAGGACAAGAGCATCTGCGCGCTTTCCGTGTTTACTGAGCCCGATGCCCACGCAACCTTGCTCGCCGCAAAGTATGCGCGTAGTCGCTGGTCGCCCCCTTCGAGCGCCGATTCGGCGTCGAGCTCACTCAACACCTTCTTCGCTCGTCTCGTGTCGAGATCCAAGGATTCCGGATCTTGCTGAGCTTCCGCGAGCGCCAATCGAAGTTCAGTCTTGCTTCGGCTCAAAATGGCTGTCTCCAATCGGTCAAGTCGACGCCAACGCACGAGCAGACGCTCTGCTTTTTCAATTGGCTCATCGAGCTGCCAAGGCCACGCCGACGACCGAGCGCGCGCTACAGCCGCTTCTAGCATCTTGACATCTTCCGCGGTGATGCCTCCCACTGCTTGATCCATTCCCGTAGTAGACGGCGACATGGCTTCGATGAGCAACGCACGCGCGCTTTCCATGTCCTGTAAAGCGGTGGCGCGGCTTTGCACACGGCTAACAAGCGTGTTCAGCTTCGCAGCTCCTTCTTGTGTAAGCGGCGGCCCGTTTGCCGCAAGCTTCGCCGCTCGTACTAGCAACTCTTCTAATCGTGGTACGGACTCCACCGTTCGGCTCGAATCATCGGCTAAAGCGGTACGTAAATCAGCTTCGAGATCGGCGGCTTGAAGACCGCGCTCGGCGGCGATTACGGCGGACATGAGCGTGCTCCTCGCGTTCTTGTTTTCGCCTTCTCCAGAGAGCAGCTCAACCACGGCTGCAAATGGATCTGGGTCGTACGAAGTCGATGCCGCTGTCTCGTCCTTGCTGTCCATTTCGTCTATGCTTGCGCGGACGTCTTTGATGTCTTCCTCAATTTCTTGCCGCTTCAAGTATTGCTCCGCTCGAGCGTACGTCGATTTCAGCGCCGGGACGTCCATGGGAACCTGAATACACGCCGCACGCAGCGCGTTCGCCAGTGCTAACTCCTCAGCCGCGCTCGCCTTGCCGCGAATATCACGCATCATCTTCTCCCCGTCGTCTGACATCGCGCCGAGCGCGCGCGCCTCAGCCAGTCGCTCCTCAAGGTCAATCAAAGCGCGCCCTTGCGGGTTTGACTGCGCTGCTTCGAACGCAAGCAATACGCGCTTTCGAGCTTGTACGCGCTTCACCGAGCGGCCGAGCAAGATTCGCGTGCGATTCTCCATCAGGAGCTTGATTCTGTCCCTTTCGCTGTTGCGAGGTTTACGCGACGCCACCGAGTTCGCGAGCGAGTTATCCAACCACAACGTCAGCTGCACGAATGGTACTTCTTTCTCCAGGAGCAACTCGACGGTATTCACCATCGCCTCTCCGTCGCTTTCTGCAGCGTTTTCATCCCCGGGAGCAGATATGTTCACTAAAAGCACGAGTTTGCGATGCCCCTTGCGCCTCTCCGCGCACACGTTCTCGGCGTCATCGTCGCTTAGACCTTTCCGCGAATACGACACGAACGCGTACGGCGCATTAGGCCACAGCCGTCCAAACGTCGCCTTCAAGTCACCGAGAGCACCGTCTGGGACGAGGACGTATATTCTATTCTTCGGGTCATCCGCGCTGTCCGTGACGCTTCGTTGCATACCCGCCGCCGCCGCGAGCGCGCTCGTCGCCATCAATACCGCCCTCAACGTCATCGCCGTCGTCGGTTGGCTCCATCTCGGCCACACCGGCAACTCCACGGGCATCACATTCGCCTCACTCCCTGGATTCTCCACCGATCTTCCCGCAACAAGCTCCCTCGCGTTCGCCGGAAACGACGTCGTCGCTCGCAGCGCCGGCACCGAAACGTGCATCGCCACCGACGGTGTCTCCCCAACCACGAGCTTACTCGCCGGGAACGACGTCACTTCACTCAATATCACCTCTGTCACTTCTTTCACCACTAACGTCGTCGACGTGTCGCTTCCCAGATGCCACCGCAGCGCCGCCTCTAACGCATCCATTCTCGCCCCAGGGATCGCCCCCGGCGGCGCCGGCGCTTGGTACACCGTCACCACTCGCGCCGCTCGGCGCATCAATCCTTCGATCGACGTCATCCACTCCGCGCCGTCCTCGGCGTTTTCCGTCTTCCCGTTTCGTTCGCTTTCGAGCGCGCGAAGCGTCGAAGCCTTTCGCTTTTCATCGCTCGCCGAAGACGCGCTCGAATGCGACCGTCCCGAAATCTTCGCTCGTGGTTTTCGTGCGACATTCGCATTCGCATTCGCATTCGCATTCGCATTCGCGATGTGCGCCGATGGCGCATGCGACGCGCGCGCGTGATTGGGCATGCGTGGACGTTATTGGAGTGGGAGGCGCGCGCGCGCGCGACGCGCAGTGGCGACGCGGCGTCACACGCGCGCGCGCGCGCGACGAAAGATGATGCGCGCGATCGCACGAAACCGTTCGAAGACGTTGGCGCACGCGCGATGTGCGCGGAAGAATGTGATCGAAGAAGCGCGTGTGGTGGAGCGAGAGGTGAGAGAGGCGAGAGGTGATGATGAATGATGAATGATGACGACGACGATCGCGCGACGACGGAGGGAAAGCAGGAGGACGAAGGATTGACGAACGATATGATTGACGAACGGCACGCGCGCGGCTTGCGAGATGTAGGTGACACGCGTGACGCTCGCGCGCGCGGCGGAGTCGTCAGAGCCGACGACGAAGACGCGAGCGGCGCTGAGCGCGGCGCGGGCGTTCGGAACGACGGCGTGCGCGATCGCGGCGTCGGCGGCGACGGCGTCATCGGCGGCGTGCATGGGAACGAAAGATACGAACGCGAATGAGATAAACGGCGGGGGATCGAGCGCGATCGCGGATGTTGCGAAAATGGTAGTGGTGTTCGTGCTCGGCGGTCCGGGGGCGGGGAAAGGAACGCAGTGCGCGAACGTCGTACGGGATTTTGAATTCGTGCACCTCTCCGCGGGTGATTTGCTTCGCACGCACATGAAGAGCGGAAGTAAGGATGGAAATATGGTGGCGGAGATGATCAAGAATGGTCAAATCGTACCGAGCGAGGTGACGGTGAATTTGTTATTGGAGGCGATGAAGGCGAGCGGCAAGAGCCGATTTCTTATCGACGGTTTCCCAAGGAATAAAGAGAACCGCGACGCGTGGGAAACCACGGCGGGTTACGATTGTGACTTTGTGCTCTTCTTCGATTGTCCGGAAGACGTCATGACGAAGCGTTTATTGGGACGTAACGAAGGACGCACAGATGATAATATTGAAACCATCAGGAAGCGATTCGCGACGTTTCGCGACAGCTCCATGCCGGTGATAAACTATTATGATGGTTTGAACAAGGTTTGCAGCGTCAACAGCGATCAATCGCCAGAGGACGTGTATAAGCAAACTAAAGGGTATTTCGCTAAGTTTGCGTGATGATGCTCTTTTGAATAAGTAAACAAATCCTTCGCAACATTTTTGTGTCTTACATCATCTCAGCCGCGCGCGCACAACTTTCTACTTTTCATTCATCACATTTCGACCGACATCATCAAGAAGACGAGCCGAACGCAAACCAACAGTGCCGAGTTTATCAGCGTTCATTCGCTCTTTGACTGGATCCAATGGGTCGATGACTTTACTTGCCAGCACCGTAGTCACTGGAATGCCCTGCTCAAATACCGGAATCACTTCCTTCGGTAACCGCCAGCCATCGGCGATGAAAGCTCGAAGTTTAGGGCCACTGAAGTTTGTCGTCAGACGACCTTTCGGGTGATCGTGGTACATCATATGCGATTCGCGCTGTTCGTCTGACTCGTCGTACTTGTTCAACTGCTCTCGGAGCTTTTCGCGATGACGCCAGTTTTCCAATAGCAACTCCTGAGCATGGCGCTCACGATCAAATCTTTCATGCTCGCGCTTTGCATTGACTTCGATCGACTCAATGTGAGCCTGAAGTGCGGTTATTTCAGCGTTCTTCGCCTCGAGAGACTTTCGCAAGATGTCGGCATTATCGTTCGAGGTCGCGAGAGCCAGATCCGTTTCTTTCTTGAGCGCGTCCATGGCATCCTTGGCGCTGGATGTCGTCTTCACCAGCTTGCGATTGCTATTTTCTTCCAAGCTTGTAGCTTTCGCCTGCCAAGATATAGCACTCGATTCGGCTGCACCCACGGCCTCGCGGAGCGACTGGAGCTCGGCATTCTGTGCAGCAATATGCTGTGAAAGCTCGATGAACTTTGTGCTCGCGCTCGCTTTCGCGGCGGTGAGCGCGGCAAACTCGTCAAGAAGATCCTTCTGCCGCACAAGCTGCGCTTCAGCGGCTTCGGCTCGGATCATGGCCGCGTTGAGCATCTGCTCGGCAACTTTTTTCTGTTCTGCCGCCGCTCGTTCGGCTTCATTCTTGATTCGCTCGGCGTTTTCGACGCACATTTCAGCGTTCTCAAGGGTGAGCTTCACTTTGCTTTTGATCTGCTTGTCGACATCGACCAGTTTGGACTCTGAAGCTGTCGCGCGCGCTATGGCTTCTTGCATCTTTTTCTTCATTCTTTCCTCCGACTGAGACAGCGTGCTCAAAAGCTCTTCTTTGTCGATGAGCTGTCGCTCGAGCTTCGCCTTTTCATCCAAAACACGATTGTAACTACTGACGAATTCGGCTTGCGCTCGATTCTGCTCCTCCAATGCATTTTTGCGCATCTCCATTTCCGCAAATTTCGCCCGTTCCGCGTCTAGATCTTCCTCGTATGACCATTTGAGAACCTTGAGAGTCTCAGCCATATCCGCGTCGTACTTAGCTCCAAGCTGTTTCATCAAAATTTCAGCACTTTGGGCGAGACCGATGGCTTCTTGTTGCGCGCTAGCGGCTTGTGCCTTGAACGTTGCGGCCTTGTCATTTAACTGCTTTTCGATCGCGAGCCGCACGCGTTTTTCAAGGTCCTTCTCCACTGAAGCGTACAGCTTGGCGCGTTCCTTATCGTTAGATTTCAGAAGCTCCGCATTCGCCTTGATACGTTCAATCTCCACGCGCAGCGCAACGTTCTCCGCTCTCGTCGCCTCGATCGTTGCCGTCAGCGCACGTTCCAACTGTTTGCGATCGAGCAAAGCCTGATCCAAAAGTCCAGCCAGCGCGCGGTTTCTCGCTTCGTTGTTCATCAGCTGGTCCTTCGCCGTTTCCCTCTTCGCCCCTATTTCCGTCGCTTCAACGTCTCGAACTGCTTCTTTCTCCCACATGGCATCCATATCCACGCTCTTCTTCGCGTTATCGACGTCGGATTTCGGATCATGGGCTCGCGTTACGACGCGTCGCTCGCCCGGTCTCCCGGTCCCGTGCGCCGCGCGTCGTCCGAGCGCCCGCTCGCTCGTTGTTTTCGCTCGCCCGTTCGCGTTGCGTCGCAACGCTTCAACGCGAGCGATCATATTGCCCTGTGCGTTTGCTCGCGCGCGTCTCGGCTGAACGATTCGCGCGAGGGTTGTTCGTGGCACGAACGCCGCGCTGGCGCCTCGGGACCCCGCGCTCGCACCCAAGGTTCACGACGATCGGTCAAGGCGCGACCGGCGAAAGAACGACGGATGACACACGCACTGCGAGGAGTTTTGCGAGCGCGCGAGTGCGAGCGCGCGCGATTAACGCGCGCGAAAGTGATGCTTCGATGTGTTTGGTGGTTCGACGCGGTGACGCTGGCAGCGGCGTGCGAGCGTGGCATTACAACCGAGTAGCTAAACAACGTCCTCAGACGACCTACGCGGGGACGAAATCGTCGCGGTGAGAACGATGAACGGGACTAAACTAACGATTACTACGGCGCGACAGCGGTGAACGCGTTGATGGTGCGACCGAGAACGTCGGACAAGATGTAGACACCCAGGAGAAAGACAATTGGTGAGAGCGCGCCGAGCGCGCTCGCGGCGGCGCCGCCTTCCACTACCTTTGATTCTTTAGCTTCTATATTTTCCGGGACGTATTTCACCGAGACACTGTTCACGCAGTGTCGCTCCATCGTGGGCGTGAGGCCCTCGTTCTCGAAGACGTGCCCCAAGTGACCGTCGCACGCGGCGCACAAAATCTCCACCCGACGCATCCCGAACGCGTTGTCGATCTCGGTCTTCACCGTGCCTTCATAGCACTTATCGAACGCGGGCCACCCGCAGCCAGAGTCGAACTTGGCTTGAGCGCTGTACAAAGGCGTTCGGCACGCCGCGCACACAAAGTGCCCCTCCTTTGGATAATATTTATCGTACATCCCCGTGCGCGCGGGCTCCGTGCCCTTCTTTCGCAACACTTGAAACTCCATTTTATCCAGCGTCTTGGCCCACTCGCTGTCGGACTTCTCCACGCGCTTGACGTTGATGAGCTTGTTGGAGGCTGCCATGGCGACGATCGCGCGGGTCGTCCGGCGAGAGGTGGTAGGAAAGACGGTGCGCGACGGCGAAAGTTGTCGAGGCGTGCCTCGAGTCGTATTTGCGCTCGTGATTTGAACGGCGCGATGGGTGAACATTCGATCGTCACGCGCGGCGTTCGATGTGAAGCGGTAAGTGTTGCGAGGGAGGCCTATCCACTCGGAGCCGGTGCTACTATTCAATACATGACTGCTGTTGCGCTAAGGGTACAGCTAATCGATCGCTACAATGAGAGCTAGCACGAAGATGATCAATGCGATCGCGCCAGCGTGGCTCGCGGCGCTGTGATAATAACTACACGCCTCGATGCTGTTTGAGCCCGGCGTGCTGTTGAAGTGAAAGAGCGGACATTTGTCGCACTGCGAGACGGTTTTTGCGCCAGAATCAACACCGTACGTGCCAGCTGGGCACAGCTTACATGTACTGGATCCTTCCACGTCGGTGTATGTGCCGGGCAAACACTGAGGGCATGAGCTACCGCCCCCTTGCGACGCGGCACCGAGAGGACATTTCAAGCAAGTCGAATTGTCGCCGACTTTTGCGCCCGTCGCCGTTCCGTATGTTCCAGGTGCGCAGTCTTTGCAGATCACCAAACCGGTCTCATCTGCGTATTTTCCAGCCGCGCACGGGGTACAGGTCTGCGAACCTGCACTTTTGGAGAAGGTACCGAGCGCGCAGTCAAGGCAGGACGCTGAGCTTGTCGAACCTACAGCGGTGCCGTACTTACCGGCCGGGCACGTCTTACATTGAGCCAGACCCTGGACGTCGCCGTACGTGCCCGCAGAGCACTGAGTGCACGCAATCGATCCCAAAGCCGAGTATTTACCAACTTCGCACTCGAGGCAGTTTTCTGAACTATCGCTTCCATCAAACGTTGAATAAGTGCCCTCCGCGCAGCTTACGCACACTGTAAGCCCAGTGGAATTACCAAAAGTACCCGCCGGGCAGCTCTTGCACGCTGCAGACCCGTCCACGTCAGAATATGTTCCAGTAGCGCACGGCAGTATGCTCGCTGCCGACGTCGATCCGATCGCCGGAAGGTATGACCCCGCGGGAGCTCGCTTGCATGCGGACATGCCGAGTTCATCTCCGTATGTGCCTTCAGGACAATCTGAACACTCGAAGCTACCTTCAACGGCGGAATAACTCCCCAAACCACAAAGTAGACACTCGTCGCTCAACACAGACCCCTCATTTGGGTTGTAAGATCCCGCCGGACAGGGCTTACACGTTTTCGCTTTCGTCACGTCGTTGTACGTCCCGACTGCGCACAGCGCGCAGTTCGCCGTGCCTACGACGGCAGCCACCGATCCCGTCGGACATTCCAAACAATCAGCGGAATTACTACTTCTAGTGAAAGGAAGAAATGTGCCTTCGGGACACGATGTGCATTCGACTGCTTTTGTCGCGTCGCTATAGGAACCCGCGGCACAAGGCGTGCATTCGGTGCTGCCTGTCGAGCTCGCAAACGTGCCAACTGGGCACGCTTCACACTGCAATTCCGTAGTTGCTCCACTATCGGCACGGAATGTACCTGCCGGGCAGAGCTTGCAAGCATCTTGCTTATTTTCATCTTGATAAGTTCCAGGCTCGCAAAACTGGCATTGCTGTCCAGCGCTAGAGTACTGACCAGCTTCACACTCGTTGCACTGACTCTCCTCAGATGAGCCAAAGTCTTTGGAAAACGTTCCAGCACCGCAAGGGGAACACTGTGATGTACCCGTGTAATTAGAAAACGTGCCCGGAGGACATTTTATGCACTCTTGCATGCCCGTGAAGGGCGCATACGTTCCTTCTGCGCAAGGTTTGCATCGCGTTTCCACTGCGCTGCCTGCTTCGTTGTTGAATGTTCCTATCGGACAAGGCTTGCACGAAGTCTGGCCTGCCTCATCCTGATACGTCCCGAGCGCACATAATGTGCAAAATTGCTCGCTACCCGCTGCGCCACTCCCTACAGTCCCTCGAGTGGCCGAATACGTCCCAGCGCCACACTGCTTGCAGGCGGCGTCGAGACTCAAGCGAGACAAATCAACGTCACCTCGGCCTACGTATCCCGCTGGGCAAGGTGTACATGATGACGCACCTGAAGCGTCGCTATACGTACCATCAGGACAGACAGTACAAATTCCTTGGCCCGAAAATGGCATGTGCTCCCCAGGTGCACACGGTGCACAATCATCTACGGATCTCCCGGAGGTCGCGTTACGCGCGGTGCCGCGAGGACAATCGATACACTTCGACAATCCCCCTGGGGAGTACGAGCCGATGGGGCACTCCTTGCATGCACTAGCTCCAGGTTCCTCGGTGTAAAAACCAGCATCGCACGGCGAACACTTTGACTCTCCAGTGCCAGCCGTGAACGTACCAGCCGGACATTTCAAGCACGCCGTTGAGTTTTTTGCTCCAGTCATCGAATTGAACGTGCCTGGTCCACACTCTATGCATGAAGGTTGTCTCGCTCCGTTCTGGTACGTACCAGCCGCACATGGCGTACATGTAGAACTCCCTGTCGACCCACTGTAAGTACCCATGGGACAGCTCTCGCACTGATCGCTTGCAGTTGCGCCCGAGAACGGAAGAAAGGTACCGTTGGCGCAAGGTGTACACGCATCCCTTGCGGCTACATCTGTGTAAGTCCCAGGCGCACATAGAATACATGATGAACTACCAGGTACGTTTTGATAAGCTCCTGGCGCACACGCTAAGCAATCGAATGAGGAGACGTCATCCGTATAATATCCTACTGGGCACTTTGCGCACACGCCCGAGAATGGGTCGCGTTTTAAACCGACACTGCATGAAATCCTGAGTGCAAGCGAGGATCCTCCGATCGCTACGGCCATGCCTACCTGCTGAATACCTTCGACAATTACGGGTGAAGCGACGTATTCTACGTCGCCGTACATCCCAATGTCAGCGCTTTCGACATAACCGCCAGAGTATGCTCGTGCGGTGTTCATGATAACTGCTTGGAATTCCGCATTCGCCGCACCAGCTCTGCCACTCAAATCAGGATTCGGAAAATCTCGGAATAGGGCAGTGTAAGCAGAGGTGGTAGAATCCACGAGTAAGCGCCTTCGACTCGAAACCGTAGGTTTCATCCAGCCCCTTAGTGTGAGCATCCAATTAGATGCAACATCTTGGACGGGCCTCGGTGCTAGTCCGAGTTGCCCGTATTCATTCGACCCCCACGCGTAGACCTCGCCAAAATCACTGACGGCGATAGTGTGCGAACGCCCACAAGATACCCATGATATATTTACATTCGCATTCGCAAATACCGCCACTAGCTCTGGCGCATGCCTGTTCACACGGTCGCTGTGCCCAAGCTGACCATACGTATTTAATCCCCAAGTGTAGAGCTGGCCATTCGAGCTCAACGCAGCGGCGTGAAACTCGCCAGCGGCGGCAAAAATTATTCGGCTTCCAGAAAGCGCGCTAACAGCGCGAGGTATTGTGGACCGGCGCGGGTCGACGTGCGCAAAGGTGCCATGGAGGCCATGTCCAAGCTGACCGGTGTCACCATACCCCCAGGTATACAATTGTCCACCCGCCACACTCGTTTGATCGGCAGTGATGGCCATCGAATACCGAGCGCTTGCTGATATTGACTCGAACTTAACTCCGCCGATTAAGTCGATCCCATGAACATCGTACACGACGCGTATCTTCATCGGCGAATCTGTGTAAGCCATTTCTGGCGCTGGATCGGAGCTGCACGCACCCATACCATCGCCATACTTGCTGATTTCGCACGGCTTCAAGCCTAATTGTCCATCTAAATTACTACCCCAAACCCAAATCTCGCCACCCGAATCGAGTGCGAGCGTGTGTGACGAACCCGTAGCGACATCAACGGCGACCAATCCTCCAAAACCGTTGTTCACCACTCGCGCCGGAAGTGATTTATTCTTTATAAATTCATCCGATTTGACGTAGTGCAGAGCTCCAGGAGTCCAGCCTCTTCCAAGCTGTCCTTCGCTATCCCCGCCCCAAGTGAAGACGAACCCTTTACCGTTGATTGCGGCCGCATGATGTGAACCAACAGATACTTTCGTAATGTCCGTCAAATTGCCGATGCGAACCGGCGTTTTGGCGACGGTCACCGTGCCCGAGCCGGTCGTTCGCAGGTTCAAAACACCACTCACGTCGTAGCCCCAGCCCCATACCAAACCCGTCCCATGTTCAACGCCAAAGACAACTTGTTCTGCCGCCGCTATGTACGCGAACTGTTTCACTTGTTCAAACCGCAAATTTGTCTCAGGCGCAAATGTGGCGTGAGTGTGTCCGAGCGAGAGTTGCGCCAAACTGTTGTCGCCCCACCCGTACACAGTCATGCTCGAATCGATCACTTTCGGAAATTGCCCATTGCCAGCCGCTTCCGCGTCGCTCAGAGGCAACGAAGGATTCGACCACCAGTCCACCGCGTCCACCGCGCTCACATCTTTGTTCCGCTTCGTCCACTTCGCGTCGCAAGCACGAACGTATCGCGACATCCTCTTATCGTACGCAACGATTGCAATAGTCAGCGTGCTTTGCACGCTGCATAACCCGCGGGAATCTCGCAATATATACCTCACAGTCGTATACGCCGTTTCTGTCGTCGGCAAGCGGTCTGCAACGTAAGACGCGTTCAACCGTCCGGCGAGAATTTTCGCACCTCCGGATTCCACCTCCGGATTGCACCCCGTCGCCGACATCGCGGGCAGCTCCGTATCTTTCGCGTCGACGTACGTGCGACCGATCGCTGCGGTGGCGACGATGAGAACTTCCATGGCGTGTCCGTCGGCATCGGCGCCGGGAAACACAAGCGTCGTGCGCGAGCACTCCGTCGCGTTCACCACGGTCGGTGTCGCCGGCACGGTCGGCGTCGCCGCGCGCGCCCGCGCGCACAGCGCGAGTATCGTGACGCACAGAGCGACAACTCGTCGCGAGAACGGCGCGGGCGACTCTCGAGCGCGGCGGCGCTCGATTCCCGCTCGAGCGCGACGTTCGACTGACATCCTTCGTCGCGCGACGCGTGAGGTGTTTCGCGGACGATCTCGACGTCGCACGCGATGCAGTCAGCGGGTGCGATCACGCGTCGCTCATCGTTTGCGAGCGAGGTTTTGGGAAACGCGCGGCTCGAGGCGCGAAGTGACGCACCTTCGTTCCGCTGCTCGGTTTGGTTGAACTTTTCTAATTGCTAAAGCTAAAGTTGTTTTACAAGTCATGGGCGCCATCTTCAGTGTCCTGTCTGGGATGCTCGCAACCGGGAACTTTGCACGACCATTTACAACTGAGGCGCATGAACCCCGGATTCGCATCGCACTCGCCTATGTTCGCCCACGTGCGACACCGCGGCTCCTTGTCTTCGCACCCGACGGGCGCGAGTGGCGCCGGCGGAGCGCTCCATTTATACGGCCTTGCGTGCACCCACACCGTCGCCGTCCACTTCTCTCCGCGCACCACCGGACATCCCGTGTGCATCGCGCGATGGTCTATCTTCCCGTCTGGATGCACCGACCAAAACAGCAATCCGTCGCCCTTCTTCGGCTTCATCGCCACGCGATTCTTCGCGCACGCCGACCACTCCACCCCCTCCGCCTCGCTCGGATCGATCCACTCCGCATCGGGAAACGCCGTCTCCCCACCCTCCTCGGGATCATTCAAGTACAGCAACGCCGTCGCCACGCGTAATCCCCCATCCCTCGACAATTGCTCGCCAGAAACCGACCCATCCTCGCCCACGTCTTCGTGCGGCTTATACGTCTCCGTCTCCGCGTAACTCAGCACTTGCATGTCCTCATTATGCGTCCAAGGCAACAGCGTGACTTCGGACAATCGTTCGTACACCTTCCTCACCACGTCGTCCTCGCGCATCAAGAACGTGTGCTTGCTCGTTCGTATCGAATCCACCTTCGCGACGCCCGTCTGCGAGTCGATCACCGTGCTCCGTCGCACGCCCCCGCGCGCGCGAGCGACGACGTCGTCGCACTCCTCGTGCGACAACACTCGACGCAAACGAAACGCCCTCGGAGTCCAGCTCAGTGGTTCGACGTCGATGCGCCTCGTCGCGTTCGCGTTCGCTCGATTCGTCCCATTCGCGCCGACGCGCGCCTCCGATCGAGGGACTTCACCGCGCCACCCGATTAAGCGCTCGTCTTCACCGGGCGTGTTTCGTCCTTCGACGCCCGCACGCGACGACGCGACGACGACGAGGATGAGGACGAACGACTGGAATAATTTTCGTTCGTTTGATTTCGTCTTCACGAGCGTGGAAACGCGCGACATCGCGCGCGTGGCGTGGCGTTCTGGAGCGCGCGCTATTCATTCGCGCTTCAAACATTCGCGCGCGCGTTCGCATGTCGTGCGGGTCCGTTCGCGCGAGAACGAGTGGGAAAGCGATCGAGTCGTTGTGCTCGATCGCGGTGTTGCGCCCGAGCGCGCGCGAGCGCGATGAGGCGAAGGCGCGCGCCGAAGGACGGGCGAAGACGTCGATCGCGACGACGCCGACGAGCGATGATGATGGTGCTGACGACGATGGCGCTGGGAAAGGAAGGATGAGGGTGCGAAAAGTCCTCGTCGTCGCGCACGGTGGGAAAGGGTTGGAACACGAGATGGAGACGATCAGGCGTGAGTTCGCGTCGGGAGATATCGCGTGCGAGTTCGTGGAGACGTCGAAGGTTGGGGACGCGACGACCATCGTACGCGAACGAGATTTGCGCGGGGTGGACGCGATCGGCGTCATGGGAGGGGATGGGACGTTTCGCGAAGCCGTGGAGGGGTTCATGACGAGGAAGGATTATGGACGTAAGGAGGCGAAAGATTGCGCGGTGTTTACGTTTCCGTGTGGGACAGGGAACAACTACGCGCGCGATTTGGGAATAACGACGGTGGCCGACGCGGTGAACAAGGTGAAGAACGGGCGAGTGAAAAAAGTGGACGCGGTGAAGGTATCGCACGGCGACGAGTTCAAACAGGAAACGATTTCGATCAACGTCGTCACGTGGGGGATGGCGAGAGATGCGGCGGAGACTGCGGAAGGGATGCGATTTCTCGGACCGATTCGATACGACCTCGCCGGGTTGTATCACATTTTGATGAACAAGAAGAATTTTGCGACGATTGGCGTGAGCGAAGCGCTCGAAGGCGCCATCGAACACGAAAGCGATGAGTATTTGATGATGTTCGCTCAAAACACGAGATGTTCGGGACGTGGGTTCACGTTCACGCCGCTCGCGCAGCTCGATGACGGCGAGTTCGATGTCATGACCTGCCTGAAATCTGGACCGCTGCACACTAAAGGGCTTTTTGACGCCACGAAATCGGGAGGCGGGCACGTAGAGGATCCAAGCGTGGCGTACGTTAAGGCGAAACGGTTGGAGTTGAGCACGAACGAGCCCGAGCGCGTCGGGATCGATGGCGAGGTCACTGTTTCCACTCCCGTTCGCTTACGGGCCATGAAGCACGCATTCTTGACGTTCGTTTGATTTTGTATTATAGAGCTAAAGTGTGTTAATGGGTTCCATAATTTGCTCTTCAGTTGTCATCAGTTGTCAACTTTCAACGCGCACAACCAACTATCGTCCTCTAAAGGGAACATCCACCACGATGCGTCATCCGCTTCTTGCATACACGTCGTGAAAACCGGCGGGTACAACAACTCAACTTTCCCGGCGGTGATGCTGAATCGCACTTGATGGCGCTCTTTCCAGCGGTAAAATAACTTGGGCGACGGCAGCGCCTGAAAAACGTGGTCTCGACACTCATCATTACTGATGAGGAACGCGCTGTCGCCGGCGTGCACCGCAGCGTACAGCCAATACCAATCGTCGTTCGAGCCGTGCGCCGTCGTAAACAACTCTTGCGCGGCATCCCACTTTTCAAGGAGCTTTTGATTTTGCTGCTTGCGCGCTGGACCATTTTCTACGCGGCGTTGGTGGAGAAATGCAACCGGCGGCGCGTCGCCTTCGACACGGCGCTCTCTCAGCGCTTGTAGCACGTTTTCGAGCTGCTGAAAGTTCATACCAGAACTGGAAAAGTTTTGATTGTACATTCCCACGTTGGCGCCGTCGACGATGGCGGTCATGCCACCTTCTTTTCGATTCAGCCAATTCATAAAGTTCTCAAACTCCTCAACCGCTTCGCGTTCGCACGCCAATTTTGCGATGGCTTCGAGTAATCCTTTACGCTCGACTTCGTCAACGCTAATCGCCTTGAGCTGAAACTTTACGCGCTTTTCATCCATCACCGACACCGCTTCGGCGGCGCCGGTTTCGTTCACGCTCACTTCATCCGCGATGGTCCATCCAGGCACCGCTCCGAACCACGAGCGCAGTTCCTCGCTCATTTCGTCGCTCGGTGCGCGAATCTCCGTCCGCATCTTCCTCAGCAACGCGAACCCCCGTTCGTACGCCTCCTCCGCTCGATATGCTTTCAGCATCCCAATAAACTCCGTTTCCGTCGGCATCAACCCTTCGCCCCGTAATTCTCGATCGATCGCTTCCATACCGTCTAAATCCCCACGAGCAGCGAGCGCGTGCACGCACGGCGTATACGTTCGCACTTTAGCCGCCACTCGCGCCGCCTTGGCGCGAGCGATGACCTCCAGCGCGCCCTCCACGTCCCCGCTCGCCGCCTTCACGCGCACCATCGCGGTGTACGTCATCTCGCTCATCTCGATTCCGTGTTTCGCCATGTACGCCACGATTTCATCCGCTCGTTCGACGCGCGCGCACTCGCTCGACGCCAACCCGTTCGTCCACGCGCCGTTCCCTCCCGCGCACATGTGTAGCAACACGTTACACGAGTGTGCGCTCAGCGCCCCGATCTTTTCGTCGCTTTGCGCCGCATCGAACGCATCGAACGCGGCGTCGAATTCATCGCGCTGACACGCGGTATCGATCGCTCGTTTCGCGCGCGCAGATGCGCTGAATGGGTCCGCGCGCTTCTTCGCGCGAGGCCCGTCGGCGTCGCGCGCGCGCGCGGCGTGCGCGGACGGTCCGGTGCCGAACTTGCGCTTGCCCGCGTCGTCCGCATCGCCGAAGTCGTCACCGTCGGCGATTCGCGCTTTAGTCTCGTCGTCGAGCGGCATGGGAAAAAGTGAAGAAAAACTATCGATGGGGAACCATCGCTGGCGGCGGCGGCGGTGTTGGATGGCATGAAAACGCGGAACGGGACGAATTTTGGACGAGCGTTACAACAGACTACATGACGGCGTGATGGACGTTAATACCGGCGTAACACGCTCGCGTCGAACAGTAAGGATGGTGAAGCGACGTTCGAAGGGAAGTCGCGCGAGGACACGTTCGAAGAGGACGCGGCGGCTCGAGCTCGAGCGGCGTCAACTTTTTCCATGCGCTCGTCGATGGCGCGTTCCAGATTTTCGATTTCCTGGCTCTGTTTTTCGATGATGGACATCAAGCGGGCTTTTTCTTCATCGGTGAGAATGAGCTCGTCCGCGGGCGCGGTGGCGTGCTGAAGCCGCGAGGCTGCGGCGAGGGCTTCAGCTCGACGCGGGAGCGAAGCCGCAGAGCGGTTGACGCGCGCGCTCAGCGCTTTGAATTGGTTCAAGAGCTCAATCTCTTGGGGGGTCATCGGGGGAATCGCCCCGCCATTTGCATCGGCATACATCTTCAACTGCGCCCGGTTGAGATAGCGGAACACCTTGATCAATCGGTGCTGGTGCTCTAAACTTCTATTCTTGATATCCTGCAGGCGCTTGCGCAGCTCAGTTTCGCTCCACTGTACGATTTGTCGAATTGATGCCTGCGCCGAGTCAAGGAACTTCTCTTGAGCCGTATCTTCTTCTTTCGCTTGCGCTTTGCGACGAAGCAATCCTTCGAAGCCATCGTATTGCACCGGCCATAAACCCTGTGGATTGTTTTCCCCGCCGACGGCGTCCAAGAGTTCGCGCCACTTGCGTTCGCTCACATTTTGTGGCTTGACGCGTAGCCGCGGATCCTTGATGACATTATAAAAGTATGCGCGGAACCTGTAATCCGGATGGTTTGGATTGTACGCGTTGATAATCTCTTGCACCTCGCGCATCGGTTCGAGAGTAGACGGTTGCTGCTGCTGCTGCAACTGCTGCATTTGCGTGTACCCAGGTATCGACAAAGCTGTGCTCGGTTGACCAAACAACCCGCCGGGCGCGCCTGTAGGTGCGATCGCTAAGGAGCTAGACAGTGGCGCACCGAAAGGGTTCGCCGCCGCGGGTGCCACTGCACCGAACAAACTGCCACTTGGCGCGGATGGCGCGCTTGACCCAAACAGTCCGCCACTCGTTGACGGCGCACTCGCTCCTCCAAACAATCCTCCGCTCGTTGTCGACGGCGCAGCCGTACCGAACAACCCACCGCTTGCGCTAGAAACAGGTGACGCGCCAAACAAACCACCGCTGGTCGTCGCAGGCGCGGGTGACGCTCCGAACAAACCACTACCGGCGCTCGGTGCCGGCGTTGCGGCGCCAAACAATCCACCACTGGGTGTTGCCGGCGTTGAACCAAACAACCCTCCGCTTGTGGTCGACGCCGGAGCGGCGCCAAACAACCCTCCGCTTGTGGTCGACGCCGGAGCTGTGCCAAATAACCCTCCGCTCGTGGTCGACGCCGGAGCGGCGCCAAACAAACCGCCGCTCGTGGTCGACGCCGGAGCTGTGCCAAACAACCCACCACTCGTGGTCGACGCCGGAGCGGCGCCGAACAACCCTCCGCTCGTCGTCGACGCCGGAGCGGCGCCAAACAAACCGCCGCTCGTGGTCGACGCCGGAGCGGCGCCAAACAAACCGCCGCTCGTGGTCGACGCTGGAGCGGCGCCAAACAACCCTCCGCTCGTGGTCGACGCCGGAGCGGCGCCGAACAACCCACCGCTTGTCGTCGACGCCGGAGCTGCACCAAACAACCCACCACTCGTGGTCGACGCAGGAGCGGCGCCGAACAACCCTCCGCTCGTGGTCGACGCCGGAGCGGCGCCAAACAATCCGCCGCTCGTGGTCGACGCCGGCGCGGCGCCAAACAACCCTCCGCTCGTGGTCGACGCCGGCGCGGCGCCAAACAATCCACCGCTCGTCGTCGACGCCGGAGCGGCGCCAAACAATCCTCCGCTCGTCGTCGACGCAGGAGCGGCGCCAAACAACCCTCCGCTCGTCCCCAACGCAGGGGCGGCGCCGAATAACCCACCGCTCGTCGTCGACGCAGCAGCGGCGCCGAACAACCCGCCGCTCGTCCCCAACGCAGGGGCGGCGCCGAATAACCCACCGCTCGTCGGCGCCGGCGCCGCTCCGGCGCCGAAGAGTCCACCGCTCGTCGGCGCCGCCGGCGCGGCGCCGAACAACCCACCACTGGGCGTCGCCGGCGTCGCGCCAAACAACCCGCCGCTCGTCGCCGCCGGCGTCGCGGCGCCGAACAACCCACCGCCCGCGCTCGCCGCCGGCGTCGCGGCGCCGAACGCCCCGCCGCCCGCGCTCGCCGCCAAAGGCGCGCCGAACACTCCACCGCCCGCGTTCGCCGCCAACGGCGCGCCGAACAATCCATCGCTATTCATTCCCGGCGCGCGCGATGTCTGTCCAAACCCCGACCCCGCGCTCGCGTTCGCGTTCGCGGACGTCGAACCGAACGCCGCGTTCGCGTTCGCGGACGACGACGCAAACATTCACGATCTGTCGCCTCGACGAGCGCCACGCGACGACGACGACGGCGTTCCAAGTCGAATGAGTGAAGACGCCTTTCGCGCACGACGACGACGCGACGCCTTTCGCGCGCGCGCGAGACGAAATGGCTCAATCGCTGCTTGGCGATCGCGTTGCGCGTCGGGTCGTGCCTCGGTCGGTCGGTCGGTCACTCGGTCGGTCGGTCGGTCACTCGATCTGGTCGGTCGGTCACTCGATCTGGT
>Ga0222712_10000765_pt1 | contig 41005 bp, 26 predicted proteins | sample C33_657DmetaG_FD_165043 | JGI IMG/M metagenome (GOLD analysis project Ga0222712, IMG submission 165043) | Estuarine water microbial communities from San Francisco Bay, California, United States - C33_657D | ecosystem: Environmental > Aquatic > Marine > Unclassified | place: USA: California... | reverse complement strand
TGCAGGTTCAGGATATGATCCCAATAACCCATACCTCAACAGGGATCCGCGTTTGGGGCTTTCTGTAATCCAGGCCGGTGAACTTTTCAGGGGGTATAATTATGCACCTTGGTGGGGTCCTGGTGGAGTAGACAGCCGATCTACTTTCAGCAACAAACAATCGGATGGAAGCTGGACAGGCATGGTGTTCAAAAAATTCATGGATCCAGGTGCAGCCGCCAACAGGAACTGGCCGTTGATCAGGCTGGCAGAACTTTACCTCAACTACGCTGAGGCATTGACGGAAGCAAACACAACCACTCAGGCTGCAGCATTTACCGCTGTCAATACGGTAAGGGCTCGTGCGGGTGTTGCAATGCCTGCGATTGCCAGCACCATCAGCAAGGATTCTCTGGTGAAGCGCATCCGGATTGAACGTGATGTTGAATTGGCTTTTGAAGAGCACAGGAATTTCGATGCCCGCAGGTGGAAAACTGCGGTAAAGGATTTTGCAGGAAACATGTGGGGATTCAGGGTGCTCTATGATGATGCGACCAAGAAATTTTCTTATCCACGTTATGTATTTCAAGTAAGAAAATACTTGCCCCACTGGGATCTTTATCCTATCCCACAAGCTGAGATTGACAAGAGCAATGGAAAACTGGTTCAAAATCCCGGATACTAATCCATAAATAAGTAATTGAAAATTATATGAATATCAAATTCAAACTCTTTCTGCTGGCCTTGCTGACATCATCTGTTGCAGCATTTTCGCAAAAAGAAAATAAAACTGCTGCCGGAGGACTTGTAACGGACATGTTTGGCAAGCAATTGAAGAGTGCAAATGTCAAGTCTAAGTTTTTAAACAAGGACATCACAACAAACAGGTTTGGAACGTTCAGTCTTGATGGCATCACCAGTGGTGATACACTTGTAGTAACTGCCTTGGGTTATGAAGCACAAGAATACATTGTGAAAGACAGGAATAAAATACAGGTCAAGCTGACTGCAGCAAAAGAGTGGAACCAGAACATCAACATGATGTTTTATTCCAAAAAGAAATTGTTGATGACAGGATCTGTTGCAACAATAGGTGAGGAAGATCTATTGAAAAATCCATTTATCAACCTAAGAAATACCATTGCAGGAAAGTTATCGGGACTGTTTGTTTCACAAAGTGATGCTGAACCGGGGTTTGAAGATCCTACATTGTTGATCAGGGGTACTTCTTCTTTCAGTGATGCAGGTGGTATCAACACACTTGTTGATGGCTATGAAAGGAATTTCGCAGAGCTCGAACCTGCAGAGATTGCAACCTTGAATGTGTTGAAAGATCCCATCTCCAACGCATTGTATGGCAATCGTGGTGGCCGTAAGAGCATATACGTTACCACCAAGCGTGGCGTAGCCAACCAAAACAATATTTCAGTTTTGGTACAGAATGGTTTTCAATCGCCCATCTTTATGCCCAAGTCATTGAAGGCCTATGATTATGCCATGTTGCACATGGAAGCATCTGCCAATGATGGTGTACCACAGCTGTATACGCAAGCGCACCTTGATGGTTATAAGAGTGGGAGCGATCCTTACAAGTATCCAGATGTGGATTGGTATGGAGCAGTTTTGAACAAGACCGCGTTGCAGCAGCGCATCAACCTCACTGCTTCAGGTGGAAGCAATACGGCCCGTTATTTTATCATGTTGGGAACCACCAACCAGGAAGGTCTTTTCAAATATGGCAATTCCAATCCGAACTACAGGTTGGGCCAAAGCTATCAGCGCTATAATTTCAGGTCCAACATTGACGTTGATATTGATAAGAATACATTGGTACAGTTGGATGTTAACGTAAGGCTTGAGCGACGTGTTCAGCCACATACTGATTTCAGTACAACAACCCTGTGGAGAAATATTTCAGCATATCCTCCAGGTCTCTTTCCCATTTACAATCCTGATGGCAGCTATGGCGGGAACAATGCCTATCAACGCAATCCAGTTGGCTATTTGAAGAGTACAGGCTACCAACACCAGGATCACCGCTACGCCGAGAGCAATGCCAAGGTGTTCAGAAAACTCGATTTTATTGCCAAAGGGCTAAGGGCAAACGTAGGATTTGCATTCAATACCTATGTAAGGCCGGCATTGGCTCAAAAAGCAGATTATGCAGTGTATACTTATAATGGACCAAGCACACCATTGACTAAATATGGCAATGACCTGGTTCTCCAGCCTGCAGTAACATCTTCAACCCTCAGGCACAGCTATATTTTTGAAAGTGGTATAGATTATGATAAGGTAATTGCCAAAAACCATACACTTAACATCAGGACAAAGGCCTATATGGTCAGACAGAAAGAGCCCGGAACAGACCTTCCTTTTTCAAGGCGAAACCTTTCTGCTGTAGTGTCTTACAACTACATGGAGAAATACATTTTGGATGTCGCCACTTCCTACAGCGGAAGCGACAATTTTGCAGCGGGGAAAAAGAACGGCTTATTTCCTTCCGCAGGCGCATCATGGATCCTCTCCAAGGAAAAATTACTTGCCCGCGCCAAATGGATTGACCTGTTAAAAATTCGTGGATCATATGGCGAAATGGGGAGTGATTATTTCGCAGGTCTGAGGTTTCCTTACGAGAATGGAAAGGTTGTATCTGGGGGAACCCCGGCCTTTGGTGTAACGCCAACAACGGTTTCAGGCTTATCAGAAGGTACATTGGGCAATCCCGATGCCTCTTGGATGATCTACAAGCAAACCAATATTGGTGTTGATTTCTCTTTCTTTAAGGAAGTGCTTTCTGGTTCGGTGGATGTTTTCAATGAAGATGTTACTGGCACACCGGTCAAGCGCGTAGACATCAGCAGCATCATTGGTATTGCGGTGCCATTCACCAATGCAGGGATCAGCAACAACAGAGGTGCAGATCTGGTATTGAAATTGCAAAAGCCATACAGCAAAAATTGGAGTGCATACATCAAGACAATGGCAACCTTCACCAAGAACAAGATCGTATACCAGTCTGAAGCCCTCAAGGACAATCCCTGGGAAGTCAGAACTGGATTGCCTATTGGACAACCTTTTGGTCTTGTTGCCCAAGGATTTTTCAAGGATGCAGCTGACATTGCTGCCAGCGCAAAATCGTCTTATGAAGCCAACCTAAAGCCTGGCGATGTGAAATATGTTGACCAGAACAAGGATGGTCTGATTGATTTCCATGATGATGTTCCTATTGGAAAGCCTTTCAATCCTGAAATATACTATTCTGCAGAGATTGGATTCAGGTACAAAAACTTTGAAATCAATGCCTTGTTTACAGGTTCAGAAAACAGAAGCATATTTTTGAATAACTATGAAATTTTTAGGTCATTCCTACCAGCATCTGCCCGTCCTACCGACTATATTCTCAACAACAGGTGGACACCTGCAACGGCAGCAACGGCGACCATGCCACGTCTTACAACAGTAACCAACAACCACAACTACAGGTCTTCTACACTCTGGTTAACCAATGGCAATTTTGTCCGTTTGAAAAGTCTCGAGATTGCCTATAACCTGGGAAACAATGCCCTGAAAAAAATTGGATTGAAAACAGGCACCATTTTTCTCAATGGATGCAACCTGGCTACCTGGAGTGTTGTGCCAGAAGTTGATCCGGAAGGACCATCAGCAGGAATTCAAAATGATTATCCCATGTTGAAAGTGGTGAACGTAGGATTCAAATTGAACCTCTAAATAGAAACATAAGATATTTATTAGCAATACCTAAAAGAATCTTCGATGCAAAAAATAAACTTTAAACAAGCGCTTCTCCTGGCTGCATCTTTTGTTATGTTGCTGTCTTCCTGCGAAAAGCCTTTTCTTGAAAAGCCACTCGACGACTATGTTCCCTTGGGTGAATCATTTGAAGACATCAGGAATGCCAGGAACTGGATCAACAATATTTACAACGATCGCGTAAATGAGTATACGCTCTTGGGAAATGCAGGTTTCGCAGCAGCAAGTGATGAAGCCATCCATGGCAGTACAACGAATACCAGCAGGGTGTTTTACAATGGTTCATGGAACCCACTGAATACACCTTATGATATCTGGGCCAAGAGCTTTGTTACAGTGCGGAAGATCAATGTGTTTTTTGAAAACATCAAAAACACCATCGTAATTCAAAATGAAGACACGATCAAGCTTTCAGATGATGGCTATGCGAATGCATATTTTCTATTGGAAAGATTGAAGGGAGAGGCTTTTTTCCTGAGGGCATACAATTACATTGAGATGTTCAAGTATTATGGCGCAGTCCCCATTGTCACCAGGTCTTATGGCGCCACTGAAGATTTCAATTTACCGAGGAATACCGTTGACGAAGTAGTGGCTTTTATCAAGAAAGACCTGGACTCTGCCATGAAATATCTACCAGAAAACTATGCCAATTTCTATGGCCAGGGTTATGCGAACTGGCAAGGGCGCGCTGTCAAATCCACTTGTTTGGCGTACAAGGCAAAAGCACAATTGCTGTATGCAAGCCCACTGCACAACCCATCCAATGATTTGGGCAGGTGGAGAGAAGCTGCTGAACTCTATGGCAGTTTCATCTCCTCCTATGCAGCACTTTATGGATTGGAAACCCAGGTGCAAAAAGCTTTCATTGACCCCAACAGCAAAGAATCCATCTTCAACATCAGGGCTGCTACAGGATTGAACACCATTGATAAAAATCAACGTCCTGCTGGTTTCAAGTTTTTCACTGGCCCTGCGGCCAACCCTACACAGGACTTGGTAGACGCTTTTCAGATGAAAAATGGCAAGAATATCACGGATGCCGGCTCCACTTACAATGCCACCAAACCCTATGAAAATAGGGATCCGAGGTTTTATCAGTTTATCAACTTTAATGGAGCAACCCTATCAGACAATCCTACTGCAAGCACATGGGCAGTTAGACAAGTGGAAACTTTTGATGGTGGAAAGGACGCGCAACCTGTGGTCAATGCAACAAGAACAGGATACTATGTAAGAAAATTCATGGACACCACCCTGAACCTGGTTTCCAGTCAGACATCATTCAGGCCTTATGTATTGATGCGCTATCCTGAAATTTTATTGAGCTATGCCGAAGCCGTCAATGAGGCTTATGGCCCGTATGCTTCCTCTACAGCTTCTTCATTAAAGGCCTCCGCTGCGGTTGAACAGATCAGGCAAAGGGCTGGTCTGCTTCCTTTTGCCCTGGGTACAACCTTGACACAGGCACAGATGCGCGATGCGATATATCAGGAAAGAAGAATTGAATTGGCTTTTGAAAACCAACGTTTCTGGGATGCCCGTCGCTGGAAAAAAGCTGAGCAATGGTTCAATGGACCTGCAAGGGGTGTGCAGATCACCAAGACAGGAACAAACAGTTTTACGTATAAATATGTGGATGTTGAAACCAAAACATTTACTGCAAAAATGAACCTGTTTCCGATTCCTGATGCAGAAATCAGGTACAATCCCAAGATGAAGCAGAACCAAGGATGGTAAATTAATCCATCTCATTCCATAGGACGGTTTACCAGATTTTCATGTGGCATTGTATGGCTCATATCATTGTTTCACTTTGATGACCTTTCTTTTTCCAAAAGGTATTTTTGCGATGACAGTTTCGCCCCTGCCTTTATCATTCGCAACACTCTGTATTGTCCAAAGATCGGTCTGGTTGTCTCCGTCAACCATGCTTCCACTGTAGTCGCCCCATGAGGTTCCGTCAGTTGCAGCCTTTCCTTCACCCAAAGAAATGATCTCCCTTATTGTTCCCGGTTTGTCTTTTGCCATCCTGTAAGCCACCCTGGGACTGATGAAAGAATTTGCGTTGACCTCTTGAAATCCAATCACTACATCTTCTTTCCTGTTTACAGCAATGGTGGTTTGTATATAATTTGATTCATCTTTATCAATGAGCCCAGTTTGTACAATCAATCCGTTATTGGCATTGATTTGATGCCACTGCACAGCAGCATGTCCATTTTTATTGATGACCTGTGAAAACCAAAGATGTCCGTTTTGCAGCACGATGTTCTTCGGATTTCTGTCTCCACTGGAGACCTTCTGGGTTGTTCCTTTTTGTGGCGATTGGGGTGGGTAGTCCATGAATTGGAGGTTATGTGGCAGTTGAGATACAACTACTGCATATGGATTCCCTTTTTCATCTTCCATGATTTTTCTGATGATAAATTCCTTCCTTGCAATTTCAAAAAAATACAGCGCTTCTGTATTGTCCTGTCCAAAAACAGGATGTCCAAGGCTCCCCTCAAAATGATAAATTGTTGTCGGTCTTCCTGCTTTGGCTTCAGCGGTTTTCATGATAAAAGTTCTTTCTTTTCCACCGGGAAATGAATATCCAATCCACTTCTTGCTATAGCCGATTCCACCACCATCAACTCCATTCTGGGCAGGTATGGGATAGGTGTTCCAGGCACCCGTTGGGTCGTTGGTTTCTGATACCGAAATGTTGACAGGCTTTATTTTTGGTTGGTCATAGTACCACCAAAGATCAAATACGAACACGTTGTTGTGGACATCAAAAAACATTTTTGGATCGATGCCGTTGTTGAAGCATTTCTGAGAAACCCCCTGGATGTATTCCCCTTTTTTGCTGTAGATGATAAGACCACTGTTGGTGCCGTGCATGACATATTCTCCTCCCACTGCTATTTGTGGATCAACCTGCCTGTTGCCATCGATAGACCCACTAAAGGTCAATAAACCATTGACGATAGCAGGATTCCCCCCTTGTTTTCTTTCAGGACAAACGGCGTCGTCGTTGAAATTTTTCTTGTGGATGGGTGAAATGATTTCTGTTCTGGAAGGAAATTGTTTGATGCCTTGGGCATGAACCTGTAAATACAAAAATGTAAATGATACAAATAAAACCAATCTCATGAACTGCAGTTTAAATCAAAAAGTAAATAATTCATAATGTTAATCAATTTATACATACGATTCACGCCAGTTGGAAAATGAATGCAAGGAACTTTCTATCAAAAAGCATGTTGATAAAAATGGTTCAGTTTGATTGTAGAAGTGCGTTTAAAAGTGTTTTCATAATTTCAGCCCCCTTTTCTGTAAAAAAGCAATTACTGTTTTTTTAAATTTTTCTCTCTTTTGTTTGCAGGTGAACTTTGGTACATCGCTGATGGTAATTTTTCATTTGGCTTTTATTGGGGGCAATCATATTCACTAAATCAAAAAAATATCTACTATGAAAACAAGAATCTATTCAACTGCCGTGTTTCTGGCTTTTACAGCTGCATTGTTTTTACTGTCAAGTTGCGATAAAGACGACGATGACACACCCAGCATTGCAGGCCTTATTTCAAACCAGTCAGGATTTACCACATTGAATACTGCCATCATCAAGGGGGGGCTTAGTGCCAAGCTCAATGGAACTGAACAACTTACTTTCTTTGCACCAAACAACGATGCTTTCGCAGCAGCAGGCATAACAAGTACTGTATTGGATGGACTCTCATCCAGTGATGTATCCAAAATCCTCTACTATCATATTATTCCTTCAAAGATATTGGCAGCAGATGTTCCAGCAGGCCCCAATGCAAAAGTGCTAACTTACAATGGTGATTCGGTATTTGTTACAAAAAACACCAATGGTATTTTCATCAACGGGATCATGGTAGCCGAGGCTGATATGTTGGTGAACAACGGTGTTGTGCACAAGTTCAATGCTGGAGTGCTGATGCCTCCTGTAGGAAATCTGCTTCAAGCAGCTGCTGCTGCAGGTTTGGATTCCTTGGTCAAAGCAGTGAATTATGCAACAACGGGTGCCGGCGGTGACCCTGCCATTGCGACAACACTTTCCTCTTCATTGTTGACAATATTTGCACCAAACAATGCAGCATTTTCATCTTTGCTCGCAGATCTTGGCCTTACTGATATTACACAGATCCCAATGCCTACTCTGATTGCAACACTAAAATTTCATGCTGTGGAGGGACGTGTATTTTCTTCGGACTTGACCAACCGTAACCTTACCATGATATCTGGGGGAACAACAGTCATCAATATTCCATCGACTCCTTCCACACCACCTACCATTTCTGGTCTGGGCAATGGCACCAACAGTGCAAAAATTGTAAAACTCAATATAGTTGCTAACAATGGAGTCATTCATCTGATTGACAAAATTCTGATTCCCTAGTTTTTTGTACATCAAATAAAAAAAATGCTTCGAAACCCTGGGTTCGAAGCATTTTTTATTGAAGTACAATGAGGACTGAAAATATATTTTATTCATTATTTTTGGCCACCTTATCGCTTACAATCCATAAAGTTATTTAACATTTCGTTAGTAAATATTTTTGTCACATGCTTGGTCCAAGCGAAAGCAATTTCAAGTGAATAAATCGAAACCCTTTAACCAACCTTACATGTCATTTAGAAGTCTGTTTGTTTTAGTTTTAGTATTGATCTTCAATGCAGCCTGTAAAAAAGCTGCCACAACGGTATCCACTCCATCATTGTCCGGCTTAAGCTGCTCTGCGGTAACTTATTCTTCAACAGCTACTGTCAACGCAGCATTTACCGGCACTGCAACTGTGCCTTATACAGGGGGGAATGGATTGGCCTACGCCTCAGGTTCCGCCATTTCTTCAACAGGAGTTACCGGCTTGACCGCTACCCTCCAGGCTGGAACCCTTACTGGTTCAACAGGAAATCTTGTTTTCAATATTGCAGGCACGCCAACCTCTTCCGGAACAGCAAGCTTCAACATTGATTTTGGGGGACAATCCTGTAATATTTCCTTGCCTGTGAACATTGCCAATACTGTCAACTGCACATCCCAGACAGGATTTGCAAAACTCCTTTGTCTCTGCGATGCATTCAAAGCTACGCTCACTGCCGCTCAACTTTCAACCTTGCAACTGGCATATACATATTCCAATATCAAAACATGGAGTAACCTGCCCGCATCCATGTCTGCGCGCATCGGTATTCCTTTCAGTACTTTGAATCCAACACAATTGGCTGCAGCAAAAGCCATTGTTCAGCAAATTAGTGGAACCACACCCAATGAAGGATGGAGTGAGGTGCAACAGTTGTGGTTGGCAGATGATTATTTGCTGGCCAATGGAGGGGGCAATGCCTATGGTGCCGGGAACTATTATCTCGCATTCTTTGGAACTCCAGCCGCAACCGGGCAGTTTGAAATCATGATGACAGGACACCACAAGACTGTTGCCAATACCTATAAGGATGGTGGTTTGACTGCTGCAACACCGCATTTTGCAGCCACTGAGCCCTTGACATGGACCACCAGCGGAGTTACGTATGCACCGCTGAACCAGGAACAGGCTGCTTTTACAGCGATTATCAATAGTCTTACCTCAGCGCAGTATGCAAGTGCCCATAGCAGTTCAACGTTCAGTGACATTTTGTTGGTGCCCAATGCAAACTGGGCTTTCCCCACAACACCCACCGGTCTTAAATGCAGCACCCTTACAGCCGCACAAAAAGACTTGGTCTTGAATGCCATCAAGACCTATGTCAATGATGTCGATGACGCCAGTGCGGCAACCATACTTGCAGCATATACCACAGATTTAGACAATACCTATATCCTGCACAGTGGTACCAATGCCATGAACACGCGGAATGATTATTTCCGGATAGATGGCCCAAAGGCCTGGATCGAGTTCAGCGTTCAAAATGGAATTGTACTCAGTGGTGTGCATTACCATTCTGTATGGCGTGACAAGCTGAGTGATTACGGTGGTACAAAGCAATAGGATGAAATGGCGGTTCTGTGTAATTCTGGTCTTATTCATTGAATTACAGGCCAGTGCACATCCTATGCCGGGTTCGGTTGTGGATTTGTTCGTGCTCGAAAAAAGCATAGTGGGAGAAGCCAGGATTCCTTTTCTGGAGCTTCAAAATGCGCTGTATGCACAGAACGACTTCTCTGACCTGCATAAGCCTGTTTTTTATGCATATTTCAAAGCCCATATTCAGGCAGTCACGGATAAAAAAAAATGGGTTACCAATGTTGATAGCGTTCGACTTGTAGAAAGCCAGGACCCCATTGTTGGCAAGTATCAAGAAGTGATTGTTTACTTCGAGATGATACCATCCAATAAAGAAAATCTCCGCCATTTTACGTTTAATTATGATGTTGTGCTGCATCAGGTAGTCAACCATAAGGTGCTGGTAAATGTGCAGCAGGATTGGTATGCAGGGATAGAGGAACAATCGAGGCAGGTAGGTATCATCGAACTGGATATTCCCAAGGGCATAGTGCATCCTTTGGAAGTAAATCTTGAGAACGGAAGTTTTTGGAAGGGATTGTCCAGCATGATAAAGCTGGGGATGCATCATATCCTTGAAGGCAAGGACCATCTTTTGTTTATCATTGTCTTGTTGTTGCCCTCCATGTTGATTTCATCAGGCAACACATGGAAAGGTCCTGGAGGAACGCAATATGCCCTAAAGAATTTATTGCAAATTGTAACAGCATTCACCATAGGTCATTCGGTTACATTGTTGATTGGTGCAAATCAATGGGTCAGTATACCCCAGCAACCCGTTGAATTTCTAATTGCTGTATCCATTCTCATTTCTGCCATTCATGCAATTTGGCCCATATTCCCTGGGAAGGAAACATTGATTGCATCTGGTTTTGGTTTGGTACATGGACTTGCATTCGCAACAGTTTTAACCAAAATGAAAATGTCAACATCTATGCTATTGTGGAGTGTATTTGGATTCAATGTTGGCATAGAAATAATGCAGTTGTTCATCATCAGTCTTGTAATACCCATATTTCTCTTTCTTGCCCGCACAAGCCACTATGGCCTTATCCGAACAACAATTGCCATTGCATCTGCCTTGATGGCCATCATTTGGATGATGGATTATATTTGAAATTGTATGTTGTAACATTTCTAAACCAAGTGAAGTTGAAAATAATGTATCTATCGTAATCATTTGCGATATCGTTTTCGATACTTAAAATGACATATTTATTTTATCGATGACATTGAAGTATCTCTTGATAGAATATTGCTTTTAACTTTAATTGAAGCCTGTATGATAGAGGCTTCAATTATCATATCATTTTTCAAAGGCTCCTAAAATGAAGCATAAATGTATCTTACTGGTTTTCTCGCTTTCAATCTTGCTGGTTTTTTCCTCTCATCACTCAGTTTTTTCCCAACCTCCCGGAAAGGGGTACAAACTGCTTTTTGAAGACAACTTTGATGGCAACAAACTCCGCGAAGATGATTGGTCTTATCGATTAGACCGCAGGCAGGGCGGTAATTTCAATGCACTCAATAGAAAAGAAAATGTCAGCATCTCCGGGGGATATCTTCATGTGGCAGTAAGGCAGGATACCATTGATGGAGTACCCGAAAACACTGGCGGTGGGTTAATCAGCAAAAGGCAATTTGGCTATGGTTACTATGAGTGTCTTTCGAAGCCATTCATGGCAGGAACGGGAGTACATTCAGCATTTTGGCAGGCTGGGGGTGCAGATCCGGAAGTGTACAACCGGATATTTGAAATTGATTCCTATGAAATAGATTCAAAAACAATGTTGGGGGATAACAATTTGTATGTGCACATTTCTCCAAAAAAATACAATGAAATTCCCTGGCCACACAGAGCAAAGATACCCATGACCTATAGGGAAGATGGATGGTTGCTTGATGCGTTTGAGTATACACCAGAGGGAGTCATTTTTTACGACAATGGAAAAGTTGTGGCAAAAGCCGAGTGGATAGAGCTGACTGCTGCCCAAAAAGTATGGCTTACAGCACTGAATGGGTTTGGAAAAGTTGAAAAGGAAAAACAACCGGGAGAGTCACTTTTTGATTACTTCCGTTATTATGCGAAAGATTATCCTGGGATAAATATCCTTCCAAATGGCAATTTCGAATACAACCAAGATAAAGTTGATGCATTGAATCCTGTAGCTTGGAAAACTTCTGGGACACCTGGCGCTTCATTGGTTTCAAAAGGAAAGGCCTTCAGGGATCACTATTTTTTGAAACAGGGATCTGATTCATCCAATTATGCAGCTGTCATCAGTCAAAAATTGGAATATATCATGAATGGTAAATATGATCTTACTGCACGAGTGAGAAGTACAGGGAGTCAAAAAAATGCTGAATTCTTTGTTACTGATTATGGTGGAAATAAACTTTCTGTTTTTATTGAAAAAAGTGAGGATTGGAAAGAAATTTCAATTTCAAATATCGATGTAAGTAAAAATGGTTTAACCATTGGTCTGCAGTCAGAGGGATATGCAGGACAATGGTTGGAGGTGGATGACATCCAGCTCTTCAAGCCAAACCCCAAGGGGGGCAAGAGATCAAAACCTACCAGCTTTACCCTGATCGGTGATCCGATCTGGCACCTTGCAAAGCAAGACCCTATTCTATTTTCAGGGGATCAGAAATATTATTTTTTCGACAGGTATGTTGGTTCCGGGGAAGCAATTACCATCAGTTTTGTCATGAATCCAGATACGGTTGCAAACATGACACCAATTTCCAAAATTCCACAAAAAGGTGATGCTGGTTGGGGCTTGCAACTTACAGAAAATGGAGGTCTCGTATTTAGAATCGGCAGCCAGGAGAACCATAGGGATATCATTGCCAACGGTGTGTATAAAAAAGGAAAGAAAACTGATGTAGTTTGTTCATTTAGCAATGGAACTGCTGAAATATTTATTGATGGTGTGAGTGTAAAAAAAGAAACGGGAATCACGCAATCAACAATGGATAAGAATGCTGTGGGTAGGCTTGGAGATGTAGGCGAGCAACTCCAGGTGATTGCTGATGTTTTTATACCTTTAAACGGTGAAAAGGAAAGTAAATTGATAAAGCAGAACATTACCCGCTACAGGGGAACCCTACAGAATATTCGGATTTACAACAGATCTCTTGCACGGGATGAGATTACCAAGCATTCTTTTTAAAAATCGGAGCAATAAGAATGAGAACACAATTGATTTTGGTACTGGTTGTATTCAGATTATTTTGTAGCGCCCAGAAGGTGCCTGTCAAACTTGATGTTGATTTCAATAAACCCATCGGTGAAATGAGGCCAATTTGGTCGTGGTTTGGTTACGATGAGCCAAATTACACCTATATGAAGGATGGAAAAAAACTTCTGTCTGAGCTTGCTGCACTAAGTCCTGCACCTGTTTATGTTCGAACACATCACCTGATGACATCGGGGGATGGCATTCCTGCATTAAAGTGGGGCTCGACAAACATCTACACCGAGGATAAGGATGGGAATGCCATTTATAACTGGACAATCATCGATAGTATTTTTGACACCTATGTTCAACGAAAAATTAGGCCACTTGCACAGATAGGTTTTATGCCAGAGGCCCTTTCACAAAACCCCACACCATATAAACACAGCTGGAGCCCTGCTGATAAAACCAAATCAATAGCAGGAGGGTGGATGTACCCTCCAAAAGATTATCAGAAATGGAGTGAATTAATTTTTCAATGGGTAAATCATTGCCTGAACAGGTATGGTAAGGCAGAAGTTGAAACTTGGTACTGGGAATTGTGGAATGAGCCCAATGGCGGATATTTCAAGGCGAATGATAAATTTAAGGAATACTGTAAAATGTATGACTATGCAACTGAAGCAGTCAAGCGTGCTCTGCCCTCAGCAAGAATGGGTGGCCCGCATACAACCGGAGATGCACATTTATTCGTGAAGAATTTCATTGTTCACTGTTTGAAAGATACCAATGCAGTAACTGGTAAAGTAGGAACGCCCCTGGATTTTTTGGCATTCCATGCCAAAGGAAGTCCACGCATTGTCGATGGGCACGTTCAAATGGGAATGTTGAATCAGTTGCAACATGTGAACAATCATTTGAAAGTCATCGCTTCTTTTCCTGAGACAAAAAATCTTCCTGTAATTATCGGTGAATCTGATCCAGAGGGTTGTGCTGCTTGCGGGATGCATACCCATCCCCAAAATGCCTATAGAAACGGAACCATGTATTCCAGCTATACTGCGGCATCCATACCACGAATTATTGATTTTAACGATTACTATGGAACAAATGTAATTGGAGCAGTCAACTGGTCGTTTGAATTTGAAAACCAGCCATGGTTCTATGGCTATAGGGACATGGCCACAAATGGTGTCGACAAACCTGTTCTGAATGTGTTCCGCATGCTGGGAATGATGAGGGGAAACCGTTTACAAGTAGCAGGAAATACAACATATAACTTTTTGGGCATTCGTGATTCAAGTGTACGGGGTGTATATACAGATGCAAATGCCATGGCAAGTGGGGATAAAAACAATATTGGTATTTTATTGTGGAACTACCATGACGATGATATAATCGATGATGGTTCACCGGTGGAGCTAAAAATTAAAAATATACCAGCAAAAAAAGTAATCTTAACACATTACCGCATCGATGCAAATCATAGCAACAGTTATGAATTATGGAAGAGCATGGGTTCTCCACAATTGCCAACCCCTAAACAAATTGCTGATCTTGAAAAAGCCGGGAAATTGGAAATGCTCGAAAAACCGAAAGCAGTAGTTGTGCAGAACAATGTCATTGAGGTAAAAATGATATTGCCTCGTCAGGCAGTATCATTTATCAAGTTGGACTTTTAAAAAATCCAGAAGCACATGTGCCTAAGTCGGGTCTATGAATGGGTTGGATCGATTTGTTTTTTAGACATATTCATTTTTTCACAACTATATATCCTTGGTATTCAAATTTATAGACAATTTTTTCCATAATTAAATTCTAGCTATCTTTCAACTGGTTTTCAAAGTTGGTTTTTTGGTTTAAATCTTTAATTTGGCTATTCAATGAAATTTGCGATACCACAAACAGTCAATGAAAATGTAACCAGCAGTACTAACGCACCTGGAGTTAACCAACCACTCACTGATAAAGCCTCGCATTCCCAAAGCCAAGAAAACATCAAACAACAAAAAATTCAAGGGAAGGCAGATAACAGCAACGCAGTAGAGAAATTAAATTCAACACAACAAATTGCGGACACCAAAAATGGTTCAATATTAACAAGGGTTGCCGCATTTGCTGCCCGAAGAAGTCTCCCAATCCCAAATAAAAATGGGCAGAGGGCATATTCCAATAAAACAGTTATAACTCAGGGTGTACGTGGAAGTAATGAATTGGTTGATGCATTTTCGGATAGAAATGAAATAAAGGAGCAGGTTGAAAAATTTAAAGGTGTTGATATTGATGAAAATCTTAAAACTACAGAAAGTACATTAGGGAAACTTGCATCATTGGATTTAAATCAAATTGGCAACATTAACGTTGTCGATAAATATTTTGAAGTCATAAAAAAGCTTGATATTTTTGGTGTAACCAATGCATTGAATTCGGCGGCAAGTTTTTTGATTGCCAAAAAGGAAAAGGCAAAGATTAATGTACTCAAGGGACAGAAAGAAAAGGCCACATCTGTTTCAGATTTCCCAGATATACTATTGGAAGTGGTATCATATGCCTTGAAAAAGGTATCCAGAAGTTTCTATACCGCAATGGCTAGAGGAGTGCTTGAGGCAACAATGGCTATCTCCAGAATTATTTCCATAATTTCAGGGGCATTTGCAGCTCCCGTCACAGAAATCATCAATTTGGTTGCTCTTGTCATTGACAAGGGTGAAAAGGCCTATAGGAAGTTAAAGGGAATCTGGAAATTTTTCAATGGAACCAAAGGTGCAGCAAGAAAGGCCAATGCAGAAAAGGTATTTGATTTGGTCGCTTCTGGAGACGCGCATGCAACTGCTTTCCTAAAGGATTATTATGCATCACAATTTACATTCATTCAAAAACAAATCATTGCTTTACTTGAGAAGAAGACAGGTGCCAAGCAACAAATAGGAGCTGCAGTAACCCAAGGAATGGAATTTTTATTCAAATCATTGAAGAAAAACGAAAATCATCCTGAAGTTGCTTTTATCAAAAACATGGTAATTGAAAACATTGCCACGCAGTTCAAGTCAAAACCTCCTTCACCTCAAAGTACAATTGTAGATATTGCATTGAAGAATGATTCAGTTCAGAAATTTGCAAGTAAAACTTATGATTTAGTTTCCGGCCAATAAATTGTATCGACCCCTTAATTCTTGGACAAAATGTGGTTAAAATTTGAGACAATATCGGATTTATTTTCAGTTTTATAGGGTCCGGATATAAGGTCATTTTCACTGAGGTAGTTTTCCGGTGATTTTCTACCCAATGCGCCATGCTTTCGATGATTGTTATACCAGTCGTAGTATCGGTTAAAAATCATCTGAGCATGGTAAATGGATTCAAATTCAAAACGCTCTACCACTTCACACTGAACATTGCTGTGAAGCGCTTCGATATAAGCATTTTCCTCTGGTGTAGCTACATGGGTAAATTCCTGGTTAACGCCTTTATCCTTTAAAAACTGCCTAACAACGCCTACGATGAACTGTGAGCCATTGTCGTTTCTGAGGGTGATTCCTTCGATCTTATACTCCATGAGTAAAAGTGACAGTAGAACAATTACATCACCTTTTTTAATGTTAAAACGGAGCATATGTGTCAGGACCTTACGGCTAAATACATCAATCACAGTCAATAGCAAAGCGTTCCTTTGTGCTCCGTGGATATGGATATACTTGATGTCCATGCACAGGTGTTCAAGTGGTCTTTCTGCCTTTATCTTTCTAAAGCGGACAAACTGCCTCGGAACACCAATGGATCCAATTTTACGGTTAAATAACAGGTTGTGGATCTTCATCAGGCGGTAGACCTTCTTGTGATTAATGATGTAACCTTTTTCCTTGAGCTCATCCCAGACATTCTTGTAACCATAGCAGCAAAACTTCTGCTGGAGAATGGTTTCTACATCCTGTAAGACAACAGTGTTATCAACCAATTCTCCATCCTGGGTAATGGTCATCTTACTGGGTTTTCGCCCACGAATGCCATCCCCTCGCTTGTAGTAAAAACTGCTGCGTGGAACACCTGACCATGATAAAAGATCCTGTTTAGTGACCATTGGATTTGATTTGAACTGCTCCATTACCTCGACCGACGCTGCTCGTGGAATTGACTTTTTTTTAAAAGTTCGGTCTTGAACTCAAGTTCAATTGATTGCTTGGCAACGATATTTTTCAGCATACGATTCTCTTCCATAATCGCATCCAATTCCGGATTACGCTGCTTGGAATACGATTGAAGATTGGAGACACCGCCCTCATTAAAACTTTCCTTCCATCTTCTAAATACTGAAGGGGAAAGACTGTGTTTACGCAATGTCTGGGTAACGCCAAACTGATCCGCTTCATTGATAATTGACAGTTTCTCCGAAGCCGAGAAACTCCTTCTGATTTTTGATATATTTCCTAAATTTAGTGACTTAATTGATTTAACAATTATGTCCAGCTATTTAGGGGGTCAATACAGAAAATGGTCCAGGCCGTAGTGCAACCCTGTAAACGGTTGATCCGTCTGTCCATCGAAGACATTGAACTGGAGGACATGCAACCCGGCGAAATCAGGGAACTGAACCAGGAGGATTTTTACAGGAGGTTGAGGTTGGGGTAGGATTCTCAATCAGCATGTTAGATTACATCATTGGAAGAACAAAATATTTGTATTTCATCATTCTCTGTTTCTTTTTTCTGTCATTTGTTTAATATATTACTGAGTTAAAACGCAAGTACCAGGAAGCGTTCATTATGCTTCCCCTTTCTTGTAGAGAGATTCAAATGATTAAATCAACAGGATGATTTCAAATATGCCCCTTCATGGACCCCGTATCCGGGAGGTCATTGTTACACCGATCGCCATCACGGATCCGCCTTTGCTGAATGCGGCTGGTCTTCATGCTCCTTATGCACTTCGCACCATCATGGAGATAGTTACGGATGATGGTATATCTGGGATCAGTGAAATCCCGGGAAACCTTGCCATCAATGAGGCATTGGCTTCTGCAGGGGATGTGATCAGAGGGATGGATGTATTTCATCTTAATCCCATCCGCAGGGCATTGGAGCAACGCTATGGTATTGATGCTGCAGGCGACAGGGGGCTTGCTCCATGGGATCAAAGAAAGCTTGTGCATATTTTCAGTGCCGTAGAGGTAGCTTGCATGGACATCATTGGAAAAGTCACCACCAGACCTGTGGTGGATCTTTTGGGCGGTAAGATGCGCGATGCCGTTCCGTTTGCAGCATACCTGTTTTTTAAACCTGCCGGAGCGGGTGGAACGTTGGCTTTCAATCTTGACAACAATGCTCAGGGTTGGGATGCTACCCGTCAGTCTGCTGCGCTTGATCCCAACGGAATGGTCAATCAGGCCAAAGCGATGTGCAAGCATTTTGGTTTTAAATCCATCAAACTCAAAGGAGGCGTATTTGAACCCCAGCAGGAGACAGATGTCATCGTTGCCTTGCATGAGGCCTTCGGCGATCAGGTCCCTTTGCGCATTGATCCCAATGGCGTTTGGCATCCAGAAACTGCTTTGCATTTTGGACAACTGCTCAAGCCGCATATCGAATACCTGGAAGACCCTGTTCGCGGACAGGCAGCCATGGCGGACATTCGTAAAGCCCTAGATATTCCCCTGGCTACCAACATGTGCACAACATCCTTCGAAGAATTGCCCTCCGCTTTCAGGCTTCATTCTGAAGACATCATCTTGAGTGACCATCATTTTTGGGGAGGCTTGCAGGCGTCAATGCATTTGGCGGCAATTTGCAAAACCTTTGGCCGTGAATTGTCCATGCATTCCAACAGCCACTTGGGCATCTCACTTGCAGCGATGGTGCACCTGGGTGCAGCACTTCCCGATCTTCATCATGCATTGGATACCCACTACCCATGGCAGTCTGATGAGATCATTCAGGGCGGACGATTGTCTTTTGAAGATGGCTGTGTGGCTGTGCCTAAGGAACCGGGATTGGGTATTGAACTAGATCGGGAAGCACTTGTACAATTGCACAAGAATTACCTGGATTGTGGATTAACCAAGCGTGATGATGAAATTGAAATGCAAAAGATTGAACCTGGATGGACTTTCAAAGCAGTTCGGTTTTAATTTGACTTTCTAATGCTTAATCGAAATCGAAGAAATTAACAGACCAGAAGAACGTACAATAGTTTATTCATCAATACTTTCATCATGGATCCCATTGTGATTTTACTTGTCGGCATTGCGGTGATATTGATCAGCATCATCCTATTAAAGCTTCACCCTTTTATTTCCCTTTTGTTGTCGGCAATTGTCGTTGCCATCCTGACGCCAGAATCCAACCTCATTGCATATTTCATCACCAAGGGTTTGGCATCAGAAGAAGCAATCAACATGTCACAAAAGGCTGTTGGCGAAAGAATTGCAGCAGAGTTTGGGAATACCTGTACAAAGATTGGGATCCTCATCGCAATGGCAGCCATCATTGGTAAGAGTATGCTAGAAAGTGGTGCTGCAGAAAAAATCATCCGATCCATGTTGAAAGTACTGGGCATCAAAAATGCCCCGTTTGGTTTTGCCCTCAGCAGTTTTTTTCTAACCATACCTGTTTTTGTTGACACCGTTATTTTTTTGATGATGCCATTGGCGAAGACAATGGCACTAAAGCTGAAAAAAAACTATCTCTTGCTTGCGCTTTCGGTCATTGCCGGTGCGGTGATGGCCAATTCATATGTTCCACCTTCTCCCGGCCCACTATTCCTGGCCAGTGCCATGAATGTGTCCGTTGGCCTCTTGATGGTTTGTGGAATAGTGCTTGGACTGTGTACGATCAGTGTAGGATTCATTATCGCCGTATACCTCAATAAAAAATTTGATATACCCCTTCGTGATACGCCTGATGTAAGCATCAAAGACATCACCGCTTTATCCAACAAAGAAGACAAGGATCTTCCCCCTTTACTCTGGGCGGTACTCCCTGCCTTGTTTCCAATGGTCATGATTTGCATTCGCTCATACTATGAGGCATTTAAAACCCCGGGAATGCCCATCAGTCAACATGAATGGCTGAATGGTTTATTTGATATTGTTCTTTTTACCGGAGATAAAAACATCGCACTTTTTACGGGCACTGTCATTGCTTTGTTTACCTTGTTAAAGTATGGCAAGATGGACAAGACTAAACTTACTGCTTTTGTTCAACAAGCTTTGATGAGTGGCGGTGGTATCATTTTGATTACTGCTTCAGGTGGAGCCTTTGGTGGAATGCTCCAGCAAACTGGAATCAGTCAGCGCATTGCCGTGCTTTCTGCTGATTTTCAACTTGGGTTGATTCCATTGGCCTTTTTGATTACCATGATTGTTCGGTCTGCACAAGGTTCCGCAACCGTCGCATTGATTACCGCATCAGGTATTTTGGCGGGTATGGCGCAGCAGTCAAATTTGAGCTTTCATCCGGTATACCTCTGCCTTGCCATTGGAAGTGGAGCAAAACTGATTCCATGGATGAATGATGCCGGATTTTGGATCATGTGCCAGACAAGTAACTTTACAGAAACCGAGGCATTGAAAACCATCACCCCAATGCAAAGCATCATGGGCATCACTGGACTTGTGCTCACCATGTTGGCTGCATGGTTATTTCCTATGATTTAAACAAATCCCAAAAACAAAATGAATAATCCAGCGATAATTAAAATCAATCCACTTGATAATGTTGCCATTGCCACAGATATTGGCGGTATCAGGATGGGCGATATGGTGGCTGACGGAATTGTGGCAACTGAAAATATTCCCATGGCACATAAAATTGCACTGTGTCAATTCAATCCCGGCGATTCCATCATACGCTATGGGTACAAGATAGGGGCAGCCAATTGCACCATTCCCGTTGGATCCTGGGTTCAGGAGCATATGCTGGAAATACCCGAAGCACCTGCATTGGAGGAAATACAATATTCCATTACAACACCAAAGGCAGTTGAGAAACTGGACGGATATACATTTGAGGGTTACAGAAATGAAGATGGGTCCGTTGGTACAAAAAACATTTTGGGCATCAGCATGAGTGTTCATTGTGTTGCTGGATTTGCCAATCACATCATCACAAAGATCAAGGATCAGCTGCTTCAATTGTATCCTAACGTAGACGATGTAATCGCGCTCAACCATACCTATGGCTGTGGTGTAGCCATCAATGCTCCTGCAGCCATCATCCCCATTCGCACCATTCATAACCTGGCAAGAAATCCCAATCTTGGTGGTGAAATTTTGGTGCTTGCGCTGGGTTGCGAAAAACTTCGTCCTGAAACCATTGCTGGCGAAGAAGCTGAAACTGATATCCTCTATATGCAAGATGAAACCCTGACGGGCTTTGAGGAGATGATGCAAGCTGCCTTGCAAATGGCTGACAGACATTTGAAAAAACTCAATGCAAGAAAAAGAGAAACATGCCAGTTATCGGATTTGATTGTAGGCATGCAGTGCGGAGGCAGCGATGCCTTTTCTGGCATATCCGGAAATCCTGTTGCAGGCTTTGCCGCTGACCTGATTGTCAGGGCAGGCGGAACAGTTTTGTTTTCTGAGGTAACCGAAGTCAGGGATGCCGTAGTGCAGCTGGTATCAAGATCGGCTGATGAAGAAGTGGCTGCAAAACTGATCAATGAAATGAAATGGTATGATGCATACCTTGCTCTGGGAAATGCCGATCGGGCAGCCAATACCACACCTGGAAATAAAAAAGGGGGACTCAGCAATATTGTCGAAAAGGCCTTGGGATCGGTAGTGAAATCGGGAACCATGCCCATTGTTGATGTTGTTTCACAGGGCGATCGCATCAAGAAAAAAGGATTGAAATTTGTGGCTACACCTGCAAGTGATTTTGTATGCGGCACATTGCAGTTGGCGGCCGGGATGAATGTACATATATTCATCACAGGGAGGGGAACACCATACGGACTTGCGATGGCCCCTGTGATTAAAATAAGCAGCAATACAAAACTTGCCAGTCGTTGGCATGATTTGATCGACTTCGATGCAGGCCCAGTTGCAACGGGTGAAAAATCAATCGAAGAGAAGGGCTGGGAATTGTTTCAATTGATCCTCGATGTAGCCAGTGGTAAAAAAAAGGTGGCTACAGATGTTTTGGGTTTGTATAATGAATTAGCTTTATTCAATCCGGGTCCATTGACCTGATTCATCATCATTATTTTTTCAACATGGAATTAAGTAAAATCAAGGATTCTCTGCAAAATGGATTGTTGTCATTTCCCATCACAGATTTTGATGAGTTGGAGAAACTAAATGAAGCCAGCTACAAGGCAAGATTGGAGTGGTTCATGGAGCATGATATTTCTTCCATCTTTGTTGCAGGAGGAACGGGTGAATTTTTTTCTATAGACAGCCATGAGTATGAAAGAATTGTACAGCTGTCTGTAGCCACTGTAAAAGACAAGGTTCCTGTGATCAGTTCAATCGGAAAGAGTGTTGCAGAGGGAATCCATTTGGCTGCCATTGCCGAAAAAGCAGGCGTGAATGCATTGTTGCTTTTTCCTCCCTATTTGACAGAATGTCCTCAAGACGGTGTTTTTGAATATGCCCGTGCCATCATCAATAGTACCAATCTGCCTGTCATTTATTACAATCGGGCCAACGGCACATTGAATGCATCTTTCATTGAAAAGCTTGCCCATGCCTGTCCCAATCTAATTGGCCTGAAAGATGGTACCGGTAACATACAAGAACTCAATGACACCATCAAAACTGTTGGAGATCGCCTGATCTATATTGGAGGAGTACCTACTGCAGAAATTGTTGCCGAGGCATATTTGTCTATTGGGGTCAATACCTATTCTTCTGCTGCTTTCAATTTTGTTCCGGAGTTGGCCAACAAGTATTACAAGGCATTAAGAAGTGGAGATAAAACCACAGTTGACCATATCCTGAAAAACTTCTTTATTCCGCTGGTGAGAATCAGGAACAGAAAAAATGGTTATGCCGTCAGTTTAATCAAAGCGGGTGCAGAGATCATTGGCAGGTCTGCAGGAGCTGTTCGTCCTCCCCTGAGCATGCCAACAGCTGCAGAATATGCAGAATTGAAAAACTTGATTGATGCAAATGCGGTTAGTTGAGATACTGAGAAACGCTTTTCAGCTAATTTCCACACTGAAACCAAAAGAGGAACACTTACACAATTATTATTGTATTCAATCTCAGCCAAATGGCTGATCAATTGAAATACTTTGTTTTGAGAAGAAATGTGGTCCATCATCCCCGATGTACAAACAATCTTCCAACCTGATGCCAAATTCACCCGGAATTGAAATGGTAGGTTCATCACTGAAACACATGCCCGGTGCAATCTTGGTCATGTTCCCTTTTACGAAATTTGTCCATTCGTGCCCCTCTAGCCCAATCCCATGGCCTGTTCTGTGTGGAAGTCCAGGTAACTTATAATTCTTGTTAAAGCCAGCAGCTTCGATTACTGCCCTTGCAGCGGCATCTACTGACTCACAGGTAGCACCAATCTTTATGGCAGCGAAAGCTGCATCCTGTGCTTGTTTCTCGATGTTCCACACATCAGTCTGGCGTTGACTCGGTTTGCCTACAACAATCGTTCTACTGATGTCTGAGGCATACCCCTCACAACTTGTTCCACCATCAACCAATACTACATCTCCTTCACGGATGGTCTGTGGAGCAATACTGCCATGTGGCAAGGCAGAATACTTTCCTACAATCACCATGGCACCACCACTGTAACCCAGTTTTCTGAAGGCTGCTGAAATATTTGCACTGAACTCTGCCTGTGTCATATTGGGTCGGATGGTTGCAAATGCTGCCTTGTAAGCTTCGATCGTGATATCGCTTGACTTTTGCATCAATGCAATTTCAGCCTTGCTTTTATACATCCTGCATCCTGCAGTGATTGGTGTTGCATCTACAATCTCAAAACCTGGTGCAGCTTTTTTTACGCCATCGGCGATAAAAAACCTGACACGTTCTTCCATGCCAATTCTCTTGTGCTTCACACCCCTGTCTTTTACAATGCCTACAATCAATGCAAAAGGGCTTTCATGTTCTTCCCAGCAGCGCACTTCGTTACCAAAAACCGGATTAATCAGTTCCATGGCACGGTCCTCTTCAAACTTCGGGCAAACATAAGCGATGGCACCCGAAGCTGGAATGATCATACCAAAGGTTCTTTCACTTTGTCCCCACCGCATTCCTGTAAAATAAAATGAAGAAGCAGTGCCTTCTAGAAATATGGCATCAATCTTTTCCCTGGACATCAAATCTTGTGCCTTTGAAATTCTCTTTTTTCTTTCTTCAACGCTGATGGGTACAATCCCATCAACCATGGGCTTCAAGTTTCTTATGCTCGATGGAAGATCATACTCCTCTTCTTTCAAACGATTCCCTGCAAATAGATTTCCTGACAGGGACATCGCACCTGAAGCAAGTGCAGCGAAGCTTAAGAATTTCCTTCTGTTTTGTGGCATGCTATAAAATTATGGATTTAAATGAAAGTTTATACCCTCACTGATTTAAGCAAGGGGTTGAATGCGTAAAGCGCTGGACTTTTCTAGTAAATTGAGCGGCAAGTAGTGTATAGGTTCCCCCTGTTTAAAATAAAAAATCCCTATTCAATTGATTTACAATTAAATAGGGACTTAATATTGCTGTAAGGGGAGTGTAAAAAAAGCAATTGAATTAATTGAAGAGATTTGTTCAAATAATAATTTTGACTATGAAGAGCCTGATGAAGATAAATCATACTTAGCATCTTATGTAGAATCTATGAATGATTATGAAAACCTCAATTTATCAATTTCAACCGGTGGTTCTATTATTGACAAAGTGTGGTTTAGAAATACAAGTAACGGGAAAGTTTCTATGTTAAGGATAAGTTTAACTGAAGATAGTTATAGTGTGAGCGTAGTTAATCCGAAGTAATACTAAAGAGCAAATCTATAAAAGGGTCCCCTAATCGGTCCCCTTTACAATGAAAAAACCCCTAAGTAATTGATACTCAGGGGTTGTAAGTAGTCCCGACAGGAATCGAACCTGTATCTAAAGTTTAGGAAACTTCTATTCTATCCATTGAACTACGGGACCAACATTCCTGCTTGGTGCAGGGGTGGCAAAATTACTCAATAAATATTTTTAACAATGCATATTTTAAATTTAGTTTCAATTTGTAGGGTAAATTGTACTTAAAACCGTTTTTAAAGCCCTGTTGCCCCATGAAATTGATGAAAAAGGCTTTTTTACATTTGACCGTGTTTGTTTGCTCGATGGGGATGTCCTTTGGGCAACACTATCAAGCCGTTCATGGCTCTAATTTTGCAGGAAGCCTTGGTGTGATGAACAACCCGGCTTCAGCCCTTTCTTCTCCTCTTTCATGGGACCTCACTGTATTTGGGCTCCAACTCAAAAACCGCACCAATTTTTTTTACCTTGAAAAGTACAAGCCTTCTGGTAAAACTCCCCAGTTGGCTGCATGGATTCAAAACGGCGAATATCAAAGAAAGTTGAATACCCAGATCAACATCAACCTGCTCAATGCCCGTATCCGCACCTCCAACCGGACTGCAGTTTCATTTGGGATGAACATCCGTTCTTCAGTGCAGGGTAGGTCATCTACCTATAATTTTGTTGATTCCATTCTGGAACCCAACACTTTTCTCAAGGTCAACATGAACAACCAACCGTTTGATGCTTTCATTACCGGCAGCAGTTGGGCTGAAGCGTATGGAAGTGTTGCTTTGAACCTCATGGACAAAAAACGCTTCATTTGGAATCTTGGTGCTACAGCAAAGGCCAACAGGGGATTGTCGGGGGTTTATGCGCAAATCAGCAATGGTAAGTTCAAGGAATATGTGCGTCCTGTTCGTAATATTTATGAGGTAACAGCAGTAGACTTGAGGTATGGTTATTCTGCCAACATGGATGAGTGGGATCCCACCAAAGGAACCGGAACCAATATCCGAAAATTCCTTGCCAACTCAGAGAGAGGTGCTTCGTTTGATTTGGGCATGGAGCTGATCATCAAGGACCAGCAACAGGTGGAACTTTTCAACAACAGGAGCCAATACAACTACACCTGGAAATTTGGAATCTCTTTGCTTGACCTTGGATATGCGAATTACAGGCATGGTATTGAAAGTATTGCAACATCTGGTGTCAAGCCCAATATCAATGGAATATCACTGGCAAGGAAGTTTGATTCAACCGTCACCAGTTTAGAAGTGATGAACGATTCCATTCAAACTGCAGTTGGCCAATTCAGCAATCCCACCGGAAATTTCAGGATAAGTCATCCTACCAGGATGGTGTTCAATGTAGATAGGCAGATTTCGGATGTGGTATACCTCAATGCCGAGCTGTCATTGCCATTGGGGCTGCTTGCTTCAGGCATGGGCTTGAAGACCCGAGACATGAATTTTATAACCATAACACCCAGGCGTGAATCCCAAAAGTATGGGTTGTACCTCCCGCTTTCTGTCAACATGGATGGAAGTGTTTGGATTGGCGCAGCCGCAAAGGCTGGTCCGATATTGTTTGGGTTTCACCGTGTTCCCATTGGAACAAAAACATCCTATCAAAATGGTGGAGCCTATTTGGCGTATACCATCAGCCCAAGCGAAAAGCTTCGGAAGCCCAAGGGAAAGGTCATCAAATGCCCGAAATAGCCTATCCCAAAATGCTCTTGATCACATTGCCGTGAACATCTGTCAGCCTGAACCTTCTTCCCTGAAACTTGTAAACCAACTGCTCATGGTCAATGCCCATCAGGTGCAGCATGGTGGCCTGCATGTCATGCACATGGACAGGATCCTTGATAATATTGTAACTGAAATCATCAGTCTGTCCATGGCTGTGGCCAGCTTTTACACCAGCGCCAGCCATCCACATGCTGAAACAGCGGGGATGATGATCACGGCCATATTCATTTTTTGACAATTTGCCTTGGGAATATACCGTCCTGCCAAATTCACCACCCCAGACCACCAGCGTGTCTTCGAGCATTCCCCTTCGCTTGAGATCTGTGATCAAAGCGGCTGTGGGTTGGTCAATTTGCGAACATTGGTGCCGAATATTTTGGGGTAAATTTCCATGGTTGTCCCAACCTTGGTGATAAAGCTGTACAAACCGCACGTCTTTTTCCAACAACTTTCTGGCCAAAATACAGTTGGCTGCATAGCTGCCGTTTTCACGGCTGTCAGGCCCATAAAGATCAAATACTTCTTTGCTCTCGTCGGAAGTATCCAACACTTCGGGCACAGAAGTTTGCATGCGGTATGCCATCTCATATTGGGAGATCCTTGCATTGATTTCCGGATCACTCCAGGGCTCATTTTGCACTTCGTTCAGCTGCTGGAGGTAACCAAGCATTTCCTTTCTGTCAGCCCCGTCATAGCCCTCAGGATCTTTCAGGAACAGTACGGGATCCTTGCCTGCTCTGAATTGTACGCCCTGGTGTTCGGAAGGAAGAAATCCATTTCCCCACAGCCTGGCATACAAGGGTTGGTCCTTTGAAGCGTTTTTTGATATCAGTACGATGAATGCGGGCAGGTTCTTGTTTTCTGAGCCCAGTCCATAGCTAAGCCATGATCCGATGGAAGGCCTTCCCGGTAACTGGTGTCCGGTTTGAAAAAAGGTGATGGCCGGGTCATGGTTGATCTGCTCCGTGTACATCGACTTGATGACACAAAGTTCATCCACCACTTGGGAAGTGTAAGGCAAGAGTTCACTGACCCAGGTACCGGATTTGCCATGTTGTTTGAAATCGTACAAAGATGGAACAACAGGTAATGAGGACTGATTGGCGCTCATACCTGTCAACCTTTGACCTTTTCTGACGGAATCCGGCAATTCGCTTCCGAAAAGGTCACGCAATTTGGGTTTATAATCGAAAGTTTCAAATTGGGATGGACCGCCAGCCATGAAAAGAAAAACGACCCTTTTTGCCTTTGGAGCAATGGAGGGCAATGCTGTCATCACCTGTTCTTCCAATGTGGCCCCGGATGCACCAAATGGCGCGATGAGTTGTTGAAGCGCAACAGCTCCCATTCCCATGGCGGTCTTGTTCAGAAAATTTCTGCGGTCGATGTTCTGATAAAGTCCCTTCAGGTCTTCTGCGCCCAGTCTCTTTTCAGCATGATGATGTCCCATGGCTTTATCTTTTTGTTATTGTAGCGTCTGAATTCATGATGGTGCTGGCCACTACTGCATTGGCCGCCACCAATGTCTTGTCTGCACTGGCATCAATCTTGTACAACCCTGCCGATAGCCAACCTTTTGTTTTTTCAGGGTGCATCCTGAATTTCTCTACCGATTGTTGCTGCAATGCTTTCAAGACATCCAGCTCCTTGGTGGTTGGTCGTCTTCCCGTGAGTTTTTGGTACGTTGTGGTGATGGCCTTGTCAAGGTCCTTTTCCTGGCTCATTGCTTCTCCCAGCACTTTGGATGCTTCTATATACGTGGGGTCGTTCAGCAAAACCAGTGATTGCAGGGGTGTATTTGTTTTTTGTCTGCGTGAGAGACAACTGCTTCTTTCCGATGCATCAAAAGTGGCCATGGTAGGATTCGGTACTGTGCGTTTTGCAAAGATGTACAGGCTTCTCCTGTACACTGCATCTGTGCTGTCTGCCACATAGCTGCTGCTGTTGATTTCCCACAATCCTGCCGGTTGATAGGGCCGGATGCTCGGTCCTCCAATTTTCTTGTTGATCAGCCCGCTGGCCATGAGCACATTGTCGCGCATCATTTCTGCTGTAAGCCTGTTTGCAGGCCCCCTTGCCAACAACCTGTTCTCAGGGTCCAGCTCCCTGAGTGCAGGACTGGCATATGCATCTTGCCGGTAAGTGGCAGACATGACCATGAGCTTTGCCATTTTTTTCAGGTCCCATCCCGAACTGCGGAATTCAACGGCCAACCAGTCAAGCAATGCAGGATGGCTGGGCAGATCGCCCTGGTTGCCAAAATCCTCACTTGTTTTAACTATGCCCACGCCGAAGAACTGCTGCCACAGCCTGTTTACGGCAACCCTTGCAGTGAGTGGATGATTGTCATCTGTCAACCATTGTGCCAGTCCCAACCTGTTTCTGGGGTAGGAAGCGGAAAATGGCAATATTTCATTTGGAGTATTGGGATAGACTTCCAATCCTTTTTGGTCGTACTGCCCCCGGTTAAGAATGGTTGTTTTTTTGGGAGTTGCCATCTCTTCCATCACCATGATCTGCTTGATTTTTGCAGTTGAATCACTGAGAGCAGTGCGCAGTTTTTTCAACGCTGTGCGCGCGTTTTCCACTGAGGTATCTACAGCATTGACATAGTAACTTTTCAATATCTCCCTGTCCATTTCCGAGAGTTGCGTTGCAGGTTTTTCTGCCAGCATGGCCCAGCTGTTCTTGTTGGCCAAGATGCCCAGCTCAAATGGGGTAAGGAGCCGGTCATAGACCGCAATATCATCCACCCTGCCTCCCTTGAAGCCCACCCCGCGCCACCATCCGCCAATTTGCAAACCGGGCTCTTTTTTCCTGTTGAAAAGGATGTCCTTGTACAATTTGTCCTTCACAACAGTCATGGGCAGCTGATCCCCATTTTGGTAAAGGTTGAATCCCGCAGCAGTTGATGAGCCATCATAGGTAAGGCTCAGTTGTATCCATTTTTCACGCGGAACTTCCGATGCAGACAGTTTGATGATTGCATTGGATGGTGCGCTATGGGCCATCAATATTTCAAATCTGTTGTCTTTGAGGTAAACATGGTATCCCTTGAAATTGTACAAGCGCTCACCCTCATTCTTGTGAAAGATCACACCCTCTTTCATGTCTTTGGGCACCCAAACCCACATGCCAACTGTAAACGGATCCGATTTGCTGAAAACCCCTGCTGGACTCAGGTCCAGGTAAACATCCCCATTGAGGGAAATGACCTCTGCTCCACGACCTGAAGCAAAAACCGGCAGGTCTCCGCCCGTCCCTGCCTCGTGTTTCATGGCACCTTTTGCTGTCGTGTCCAATTTGTTGTTGAGGTTGCCATCCAGTTCAAAAAAAGCGGTCAATCCCTTTTGGGGAATTGTGGATGATGCAAGCGAACGGTAGGATTCACTGTTGATCCATGCCTTGGAATCCTCTGCTGCATTGCGTTTTAGCATTTCTGTTTTGCTTTCTGCAATGCTGATCTTTCCTTTCATGGCATTGATGATCTGCTCTTCCTGTTCGGTAGGCAACAACAGTGTGGGTGTGGGAAGATCGTCGTTCCAGGCGATTTGTCCTGCTTCTGCCACGTTGTTGAAGAAGCTGAACATTTCATAGTAATTCTTTTGGGAAACCGGATCGTACTTGTGGTCGTGGCATCGGGCACAGCCTACAGAAAGCGCCATGAAGGCGTCTCCCATGGTATTGGTACGGTCCATCACATATTCTGTCTGGTATTCCAGTTCAACAATTCCACCCTCCATGTTTTGCTGGTGGTTCCTGTTGAATGCAGTGGCAACCAGCATGTCGCGCGTGGGATTGGGCATCAGGTCTCCGGCCAATTGCTGGTGGATAAATGTATTGTAAGGCATGTTGATGTTGAAGGCATTGATGACCCAGTCGCGGTAAGGCGACATGTCGCGTTGCCTGTCTACCGTATAGCCATGGGTATCTGCAAAACGGGCAAGGTCAAGCCATTCGGCGGCCATCCGCTCTCCGTAATGTTTGGATTTCAGCAGACGGTCCACCTGTTTTTCATAAGCATTGTCAGCGCTGTCCTGCAGGAATGCATTGATTTCTTCCAGCGTTGGCGGAAGGCCAGTCAGGTCCATTGAAACCCTGCGCAAGAGCAACTCCTTTGAAGCCTGTTTTGATGGCTTGAGGTTGTTTTGGATCAGGGCATGAAAAACGAAGTTGTCAATCGGATTGTTTCCATTCAACGATGCTGGAATCTCTGGAATGGGTTTTTTTACTGGCTTCACAAAAGCCCAATGGGGCTGGTATGCAGCGCCCTCTTCAATCCATTTGATCAAGTAAGCTTTTTCGCGTGCAGACAGGTTCAAGTGTGATGCCGGTGTAGGCATGATGTATTCTGGATCGGAAGAGATGATCCGGTGAAAAACTTCACTTTTATTGAGTTTGCCTGGGGCTATTGCAACCTTGCCCGGACTTTCCGGAAGGATTGCATAGGCGGCATTGGCCTGATCAAGGCGCAATCCCGCTTTTTGTTTCGCTTTGTCCGGGCCATGACAGGCGAAGCATTTATCAGAAAGGATTGGCTTCACATGCTGATTGTAATCCAGAGGCGATTTGATCTTCCGGTATTCAGCGGCGACATCTGCCGGCAACGCAGGCAGTTCATTTTTCTCGGGGGCAAGAATGAACAGGCTCGGGATCAATGGAAAAATATATTTTAACATCGGGCTGCTGTTTTAAGTGTTGTAAAGATCCATTTTCCCCGCAGATTTCACGGATCACTCTCAATAAAATAGTCCTATTGGTCTTTTACTTTTTGATGGAATCGGGCTTCTTGAACTCAAATCCACCTGCCTCAATCTTCAGTTTTGGCAGTGCCTTTTTCAGTTTTGAAATTCCTGCCTCTGTCACATTCGTTTTCCACAAGTAAAGGTTTGTCAACTGCTTACAGGATGCGAGAGATTCCAGTCCAATGTCTGTAATTTCCGTACCATACAAGTTGAGCTGTTGCAAGGATGTCAGTGATTTAAGGTGATGCAATCCTTCATCAGTAATTTTGCTTTTCTCCAATTGCAGGTGGGCAAGTGACTTGAATGTGGTCAACTTTTGCAGATCCTTGTCGGTTACCCCTTGGTTGGTCAGCTTCAACTCCACCAGTTGTTCTTTCAAGCCGGCAATTTCATCCAACATCTTTCCATCGAAATTCCTGATGTTGACAAAATTCAATGCAAGCCCATTGGATCCTGATTGGATGGGTGTAATGACCACATTCAACTTTTTAACGGCTTCCAACACCCCAGGACTTGCAGGACTGTAGGTCTTGATGGACTCCACAGTAGCGGTTTCCCCAAGCCCAATTTTTTGTATTGCAGGCACATTGCTGATGGTGTTTGATAGGGCCTGTTCTTTTGCATTGACAGGGCTGTTGGTTGTTGCAACAGACGGTGCAACGGATGACACAGTATTTTTTTCAAAAGGGTTGCCCATTTTTACCCAGCGGTGGATGGTCGCAATCTCTCCGGCGGTCAATTGTTTTTTTCCCTTTGGAGGCATATGGTCTTCATCCCCCAGCGGGAGAATCAGGTGTGTATAAAGCTTGCTGTTGTCGGGGTCACCTGCAGTCAGCACAGCGCCATTCTTGCCACCCATCTTGATGAAGGCTTCCGAGTCCAGTCTCAGTCCACCTTTTTTCTTGACCTTTGAATGGCAGGAATAGCATTTGTTTTGAAGGATAACCACAACCTGGTCCTCGTACAGTGATATTTCGCGCTGGGTGACCGTTTTCTTGGCAGTGGTATCCGCAATGACTGCACCATCAACAACCGGTGTGATGGAATCTGTCGATTGCGTAGTGATAGTTGTTGACGCAGTTGCACCCATCAAAAAATAATCCTCCCCATGGGTCAGTGTTCCTCCAAAATGACCCGTTACACACATGACTGCAGCAGTAATCCATACCAGCAGACGACGGAACTGCACAATGAAGTACGCGAGAAATCCCAATACACATGTTGCAATGCCCGTCCATTGGTGTTTCAATACCAGGGCCGCATCATATTCACCCGACTGAGAAAGCAGGTAGCCTGCTATGCAGGCAAACAAGGATGTCACTGCACCCATCAACAATGCAACAGACAGGGAAGCTGAGAGTGTCGCCCTTCTTTCGGCACCAAACAGGCTGATGATGAAAGCAAAGGCAAAGATACCAATGGGAAGGTGCACCAACAAAGGATGAAGGTGCCCTATCAGCCCGGTATTGATTGCATTTAATGTATTGAATTGAGTCAATTTTCCTAGAGGGCTTTTTTCATTTTTACAAGCTCAATCCTCGTATCTGTCACATCAAGGATTTCAAATTCAAATTTACCGATTATGATCTTCTCTTTTAGTTTGGGGATGGATTCATTGTGGTGAATAATATATCCGGAAACGGTTTCTGATAGATTCATCTCCAACTCCAGTTTGTATTTCTCATTCAAGGGCTCAATCTCCAAGCGGCCCGAAAATTCGTATTCATTTTCACCCACTTCACGTTCTGTCAATTCCTCTGTGTCATATTCATCCTTGATTTCACCAAACAATTCTTCAAGCAGGTCTTCCATCGTAATGATTCCAGAGGTTCCTCCAAATTCATCAACCACCCAGGCCATGCTTTTTCGCTCCTTGATCAGGATGTTCATGAGGTCGGTTGCACTCATGCTTTCTGGTACAGCAGGAATAGCAAGCATGATGGACCGGATGTTTTCAGCACTCTTGAACAGGGAGATCTGGTGAACATATCCAACGATATTGTCGATATTTTTTTCGTAGACCACCAGCTTGCTGAGGTTGGTTTCCATGAACCTGCTTTTCAGTTTTTCTATGGATTCGTTTACACTGATGGCTTCAATTTCTTTTCTGGGCACAAGGCACTGTCTGATCTTTACATATGGCAATGTCAGCGCGGCTTCAAACAGCTCCTTGTTCATTTCTTGGCTTTCGAATTCCTTCTCATCCCTTTGTTGGATAAAGTTTTCAAGCTCCAACCGGGTAAAATTGTTTCTGTTTTTTCTGATGTGTACGTTGATGAGATTCTTGAGAATCCATTCAGAAATGCCTACAAAATAATTTGCAATCGGGTAGAAAAGGTTGTAGAAAAAACTGAGCAGTGGAGAGAGGAAGAACATCAGGGTGTCTGCCTTTGACCTGAAGATGGCGCGGCAAAAAAAGAAATACATCATGAAGGCCCCTGTAGAAATCACCAGGTCAAACAGGATCCTGATATAAAGGAAATAAGGAACAAAGTTTTGTGGGAGATACCCCTCTGTTGTTTTCCACAATGGTGACAGGAATTCATCAATGAGGAGCCCATAAATCACCAGTGTGAGGATGATGCCTACAATCATGGCACTGATGAACTTGGCAGGTTCATCCAAAAATGCAGACAATGTGTGTGCGCTTTTTGAACGTTGTTTTTTCCGCAACTCAATTGAAAGCCTGTTCAGCGATACAAAGCCCACTTCAACACCGGCAAAAAAGCCAACGAGAAGAAATGAAATGAAAATGCCAAACAATAAAAAGGTTCCCATGTTCTTCTTTTAGGATTTTACTTCCTTCCCAAGATCTCCAATGAATTTTTCTATGATATTCCTGGTCTCTGCTGTGGCCCTGTCGAGATCATCGTTCAAGACAACACTGTCAAAGCTGTTTCTGTATTCCATTTCCTCCGTTGCCTTGCTGATTCTAGTGTTGATGTTTTCATCCGATTCTGTTCCCCTTCTCATCAGCCGTTCCTTGAGCACATCGATGGATGGGGGCTCGATAAAGATTGTCATCACTTGTTCACCGAACATTTTTTTTACATTCAGCGCACCTTTCACATCGATATCCAGCAGGGGCGTTTTTCCTTCATGCCATATTCGCTTCACCTCATCAACTGTTGTGCCGTAGTACATTCCGGGGTATACCATTTGCCACTCAACGAATTGATTGCTGTCTATCCTTGCATTGAAATCATCTGCTGAAATGAAAATATAATCCACCCCATCCTCTTCACCTGTTCTGATCTTTCTGGTGGTTGCAGAAACACTGAAGGATAGCCTTTGTGCCATGTCTGACAGCAGCCTCGTTTTGATGGTGGTCTTGCCAGCACCAGATGGCGCTGTAAGAATAATGATTTTATTGTCGGACGTATCACCCATGCAGTTAAAAATCAATTCTTTTGATGGACGCCCCCAATGCGGTCAGGCGTTTGTCGATATCTTGGTATCCTCTGTCAATCTGTTCAATGTTTTGGATGATGCTTTTGCCATCTGCACTCAATGCTGCAATGAGCAGGGCAACACCGGCACGGATGTCGGGGCTGCTCATCGTGATGCCCCTTAGCGCTTGTTCTCGCTCAAGCCCAATGACAGCTGCCCTGTGGGGATCACACAAGATGATTCTCGCACCCATGTCAATCAGTTTGTCGACGAAAAACAACCTGCTCTCAAACATTTTTTGGTGAATGAGTACGCTACCCTTGGCCTGCGTGGCCACCACCAGCATGATGCTGAGCAAATCAGGTGTCATGCCCGGCCACGGGTGATCATAAATGGTCAACACAGATCCATCTATAAAGGTTTGTATTTCGTATGTTTTTTGTTCTGGTATGATGATGTCATCACCCCTGAATTCCATCGCTATACCCAGCTGTTGAAATTTCTCAGGTATCACGCCAAGGTGCGCCAGGCCAGCATTTTTAATGGTGATGTTGCTTTGTGTCATCGCTGCCAAGCCAATGAAGGAGCCTACTTCAATCATGTCAGGGAGCATGGTATGTTCTGTTCCTCCCAACGCCTCCACACCTTCAATACTCAAAAGATTTGAGCTGATGCCGGAAATCTTCGCACCCATCCTGTTGAGCATCCTGCAGAGTTGCTGGATATAAGGCTCACAGGCAGCATTGTAGATGGTGGTTTTTCCTTTGGCAAGCACTGCGGCAAAAATGATGTTTGCCGTTCCGGTAACCGAAGGTTCATCCAATAAAAGATCCGCACCTTTCAGTTCATTTGCAGTGAGCCTGAAGAAACCTTCCCCTTGCTCGTATTGAAACTGCACGCCCAGTTTTTCAAAACCAATGATATGGGTATCCAGCCTCCTTCTTCCAATTTTATCCCCTCCGGGTTTTGGAATGAAAGCTTTTTTAAAACGGCCAAGCAAAGGACCTGCAATCATCACTGATCCGCGCAGGCGGCTGCTGTTTTTTTGAAATGCAGGATCTTCAAGCTTTTCAAGCAACACATGCTTGGCTGCGAACTTGCAGGTATGCCTGTCGATGCGTTCAACATCAACCCCCAATTCCGCTAAAAGCTCAATGAGTAAATTGACATCAAGGATGTCAGGAATATTGTACAGCGTGATGGGGTCCGGCGTAAGCAACACCGCACTGATGATCTGCAAAGCTTCATTCTTTGCACCCTGTGGTACGATTTCTCCATTGAGTTTTTTCCCGCCTAGAACTTCAAAAGCTTTCATGAAAGTTCATTTGCCTTGGGCCGTTACTTGAAACGCTTTTTCCCAAATTTTTGCGCAGGCCTGTTTTTGCCCCCTCCGATGCCATTTCCGCCGCCAGTGCCCGGACGATTGCGTTGTTGAAAGCCGCCACCCTTTCCTCTTTTTTGAAAACGCTCGTCCTGTTCACGGTATGCCCTGACAAAAGGTGTGCTGGTGAATTCAAGCTGTCCCTTTGTGATCGCGTTCAACTCACTCCTGATGCTTTCATCCGGAATAAGTTCCTTGTGCCATGTATTGTAAGCCAGCTTCATGTAATATGCAATGATGTGCGAGAAGCCCGAACGTTTTTCCTCATTTTCCTCTGCCATGGCCTTTGAAATCACCATTTCCAGGTGTTTTCCAAGGTGATAATACTTGGGATGTCTTTTGGGATAGGGAAGTGGCGCAGGCTTTGCCATCATTGATTCCCTTGTTGGGATTGGATAAGGACTGTCTGCCTCCAGTTTAAAATCAGAAATCAAAAAAAGATGATCCCACAATTTATGCCTATAATCTTCAATATTTTTGAGTTGAGGATTGAGGAAACCCATCAATTCTATGACAGCTTGTGCATTTTTTTGTCTTCTTTCCTTGTCTTCAACAGAAAGAATATGACCCACCATCTGCTGCACATGCCTGCCATACTCCCTCATCACGAGGTGACTCCTATTGGTATTGTATTCCATTATTGTCTTTTGAGAGCAACAAAAATAAGGTTTATGGGCTGATTTTGAGAATATTTTGCCCCTGGCCCTGCCTTTTCATAATTTGCATCCATGTGTTTTCACCTAGGGATAGACATCAGCCGCGCAGAGCACATCAAGCTAAAAAACAAGTCAAAAAAAATCAAGGAGCATCAGCTGAACCTGGACCAGCCGTATGCAAGCGGGTTTGATTACCCTTTTTGGCCTGTCCTCAAGTCCATTGAAGGGGGCAACGATTTTACCATATCGATGATGCACTGGGAGTTTATCCCGTCTTATATTCGGTCTGTTGAATCTTTGCTTCATTTCAGAAAGGGAGGATTAAACATAAAAACAGGAAGAAAGGACATTCCGCACAATACCCTCAATGCGATTGGTGAAGAGGTCTTGAACAAACCCACTTACAAGGAAGCTGCGCTTAAACGAAGATGCCTTGTGCTTGCATCAGGGTTCTATGAATGGAGGCATTTTACGCCCCTCGGAGGTAAGGATACGGCCTATCCGTATTATGTTTCAGTCAAAGGGCAGGAGTATTTTTTCATGGCAGGTATTTACAATCCCTGGGTTGACCAGGAGTCTGGCGAGGTGGTCGACAGTTTTTCCATCCTGACGACTGCAGCCAATCCACTAATGGAAAAAATACACAACAAAAAGAAGAGAATGCCTGTCATCCTTCCCGACGACCAGGCAGAACAGTGGATCAAGGATGATCTTTCTGTTGAACAGATAGCCACATTGGCAAGGTTCCAGGTTCCCAATGAACTGCTGGAATATCATACCATCCGAAAGGACTTCAGACAGCTTGAAGAACCTCGAGAAGTATTTTTATATGAAGAACTCCCTCAAATAATTTAATTCCCCCATCCCTCATCCCTGGCTGTTCCCTCGTCCCCTGTCCCTCGTCCCCTGTCCCTCGTCCCTGGCTGTTCCCCCATCCCTCATCCCTGGCTGTTCCCTCGTCCCCTGTCCCTCGTCCCTTGTCCCTGGCTGTTCCCTCATCCCTACACCCTCACATACACCCTCTTCCTATCCATAACATACCCCACCAGCCAACAAACCATCATCAACGCGATGGAATACAGCAATGCCCCGATGGATCCCGGTGCAATCTGTTGAAAAAAATCTTTGCTGATCACAGTGGTAAGGCTTCTTCCATCCGCATCCCTGATCAGGTTGAATGTCTTGGGGATAAAACTGGACAAAACATATATGAATAGCGGATTTTTCCCAAAGACTTCAAAGAAATAATTGCCGGTTCTAAAACTGGTCTTTGCATTCAGGTAGACCAGCGATCCGATCATGAGCAATGAGATGCCACAGGTGTATAAAACATAGGAACTGGTCCAGATTTTTTTGTTGATGGGGAAGCTATAGTTCCAGCAATAAGCAATGGCCATCAGGGCTGCACCATACAGCAAAACCTTTGCGATACCCTCATAGTCTTTGCCTTTTTCACGCAGCAGCACTCCAGCAAAATATCCGATAACCACATTTACGGCAGCAGGAAATGTACTGAGGAATCCTTCTGGTTCAAAGGCAATGCCCTCTCCCTTGTACATGTGGTTTTCTCCCACCAGCCATTTGTCTACAGCGATGCCAACATTGCCCAGCATGGTATAATCGCCGCCGAGGTACATCACCAGCCAATAACCGAGGAGGATGGCAATACTGGTATACATCACCGCCTTTCTTGAAAGAAAATGAATCATTGCAGCTGCAATGCCATAGCAGAGCGCGATACGGGCCAGTACCCCAAAAATCCTTGTCTTGTCAATCGTTTTCGGAATCCATTCGCCTGCCGCATTGATGCTTACAAAAGGATACCAGGACAGTAGATAGCCAATCAAAAAAATGAGAAATGTTCGTTTGAAAATCTTTCCTGCTACCTGACCATTTCCCATTCCCGCGAATTTAGGCATCGTGAACGCCATGGCATTGCCGACGGCAAAAAGGAAAGATGGGAAAACAAGGTCTGTCGGCGTGAACCCATGCCAGGATGCATGTTCCAGCGGTTCAAAGGGGACAGCGCCAGCCTGATTGTTGACGATGATCATGAAGCAGACAGTCATCCCCCTGAACACATCAAGGGCTGTAAAACGTTGTGGTATTGACATGATAGTGCAGGTTGGTTGGGTCGTTGAATTTAAGCAATTTGTGGAAATGCGAATTGTGCACAGGTAAAATCTTTTGCCAATGAAAACGCTTGAGATAGAAATGCTTCCTTTTCTATTCCTCATCGGTTCAACATTATCAACTATTTTATTTAATTTGACAACCGCTTAACCACTTGCCATGACCAACAGGATCGGAATGAACTTGCTGCTTTGGGGAACCGAGATCGATGCTTCCCTTTTTCCTGTATTGGAACAGATCAAGGCTGCCGGTTATGACGGTGTGGAAGTTCCAATTTTTGATACAAATCCCAGCCATTGGGAACCATGGCGGAAAAAGCTGGACGCGCTGGAGCTTGAACGTGTTGCTGTAACCATCAATGGCCCTGATCATCACCAAATCAGTGGCGATGCATCCATGCGTAAGAAAACCCTTGAAAGGAACAAGCAGGCCCTGGCGTGTGCGCAGGTGTTGGGGTCCAGTCTGCTCACCGGTCCTTATCACTCTGCCTTGGGTGTATTTACAGGAACCAAGTCCACTGCTGAAGAAAACAAATGGGCTGCAGAAAACCTGTTTGCATTGGCAGAGCATGCACAACAACTGAACATCACACTGGGGCTTGAGTACCTGAACAGGTTTGAAAGCTATCTGGTGTCATGTGCTGATGAATTGATTGATTTGGTGGACCGGGTCAACCATCCCCATTGTAAACTCATGTTCGACTCCTTTCATGCAAACATTGAGGAGACCAGGCTTGGCGACGCCATCAGGAAAATGGGCAACAGGTTGGTGCATGTCCAGTTGTCAGAAAACAACAGGGGCACATTGGGAAGTGGCCATGTTGATTTCAAGGAAATAGTAACAGCACTGGAAGAGATCAATTATCAGGGCATGATCAGCATAGAGGCATTCAGCAGCAAACTCAGTGCTGCCAACATTTGGCGCAAGATGTTCGGTTCCGAAATGCAACTCGTCAATGACAGTATTCAATATTTAAAAAGCATCTAACATGAAAATAAACATTGCCATCGTCGGACTCGGATTTGGTGCAGAGTTCATTCCCATTTACCAAAGGCATCCGCATGCCAACATGTATGCCATCTGCCAGCGCAACGTGGAAAAACTCAATGCCATCGGGAATGCCTTTGGAATTGAAAAAAGATATTCTGATTATGATGAACTGCTGAAAGACCCGCAGGTGGATGCGGTACACATCAACTCACCCATTCCCAACCATGCAGAGCAATCTTTGAAAGCGCTTTATGCTGGTAAACATGTTGCCTGTACTGTTCCTATGGCAACCAGTGTGGAGGATTGCATGAAGATTGTGAAAGCCTGCAAGGAAACGGGAAAGAAATACATGATGATGGAAACCGTGGTATACGCACGCGAGTTTCTATTTGCAAAAGAAATGTATGAAAAGGGAGAATTGGGCAAGGTGCAATTCCTCAAGGCATCGCACCAGCAAGACATGGACGGCTGGCCTGACTACTGGCCAGGGCTTCCTCCGATGCACTATGCCACCCATTGTGTTGGTCCGGTGGCCGGGTTGTTGAAGCTCGAAGCGGAGTATGTATCCTGCTTTGGTTCTGGAACCATCCGTGAGGAACTGGCCCAAATCCATAACTCTCCCTTTGCCGTTGAATCAGCCCATATCAAGTTCAAGAATTCTGACCTCAGTGCTTATGTCTACCGCTCACTTTTCGACGTTGCACGCCAGTACCGCGAGAGCTTTGAAGTCTATGGATCTAAAAAATCTTTCGAGTGGGCATTGATTGAAGATGAAGAACATGTAGTGCACACTGCAAAACTCCCTGAGCATGAGATTCCCAAAAAAGTAAAAGTGCCGGACTATGCACATTTGCTGCCAGAAGGAATAAGAGATTTCACCACCAAAGGCGTCTACGATGTGGCTGAAAATACCCACCTCAGCTTTACGCAAGGTGCAGGGCATGGTGGATCGCATCCCCATCTTGCCCATGAGTTCCTGATGGCCTTGGTGGAAAACCGTGATCCATTCCCGAATGCGGCACAGTCGGCCAACTGGACATCC